>JACXTT010000310.1_pt1 | contig 80667 bp, 72 predicted proteins | sample 9270951 | NCBI WGS metagenome assembly JACXTT01 (sample SAMN15532306, study PRJNA645909) | rock metagenome | isolation source: weathered quartz diorite | place: Puerto Rico | collected 2017-06-21
GTACAACGGATAACATACCATTAAATATAAGAGTGAACAACCAAAAATCGGGAAGACTGGATAACACACTTGACAATACTTTTTTCGGCTACCTGTCGGGTAATGCCAATTCAACAGGTATTCGGAATACATTTATAGGCGACCGTGCAGGAAACACAAATACAACTGGCAATTCTAACTCCTACTTCGGGTATGGAGCAGGCCAATTGAATACTAGTGGAACTTCCAATGCTTTTATAGGACGAGAAGCGGGCTACAATAACACAACAGGAGGTACCAACTGTTTTGTCGGCACAACGGCCGGGTGGAGCAATGTTGCAGGAAACTATGCCACCGCGATAGGAACTGGTGCGATGTATTACACCAACAACACGGCCACTTCCTTTACGAATTCTAACGTGGCTGTTGGCTATCGAGCACTGTATGGTTCTAATGTTGCAGCGAATAATACCGGGAACGATAACACAGCGGTGGGCTATGAAGCACTTAATAGTAATACTTCCGGAAACAATAATACAGCTATTGGCTCCCAAACGCTTTTCATCAATACTTCAGGAAGCGATAATGCGGCTATGGGTAGAGATGCGCTTCAGCAAAATACAACCGGGAACTACAACGTTGCAAATGGTGAGTACGCCCTTTTATTAAATACTACAGGAAGCTCAAATTCAGCCATTGGGTTCGATGCGGGTCAAATTAACAATACCGGAAGCCGCAATGTTTTTTTGGGCGATTCTGCGGGAATTTCGAACACAACCGGTTACAATAATACGTATGTCGGTTACTACGCGAATGGCAGTGCTGCACTTACCAACGCAGCCGCAATTGGATATTTCGCAAGCGTAACGTCAAGCAACAGCATGGTGCTTGGCGGCACTGGTGCCAATGCCGTGAATGTTGGCATGGGCACCACCTCGCCCACCGGCAAGCTCGAAGTGGTTACCGATGGTTCGCTGTTGGGCGGCATGCGCGTTACTAACACAGGCGCAACGGTTGGTCCGACCATTTACTTTAACGGGCAATCCAAGGCGTTCACCATCACGGCTACAAACAGCTCCTCGGGCGCAGGCGCCAATAAGCTTGTGTTCAGGGACTACAGCTTAGCAACAGACCGCATGGCGATAGACGGCTCAGGCAACGTGGGAATCGGAACCGATTTCCCCTCCGCGCTGCTGAACCTGAACGATGGCCACATTCGCAGCCAGCAGACCACTGCGCCCACCATTGCTGTTACCGTACAGAACGGGATCACGGCAGCAGCCATCACCGCGGGATCGACCGATACAAAAGGGAACATTACCACCACCGGCACGCAAAATGCAACGAGCCCAACAGTTCTCACAATTACTTTCAATAAAGTTTACAACGTTGCACCCATCGTGGTAATAACCGCAGCCAACCTCACAGGCGGGGTCTGTCCTTATTATGTATCGGCCACAACGACCAACTTTACACTGAGTTTCCAGGGAAGCGCACCGGCCGCCACACCCTCGTTCAATTATATGGTGATCGAGTAACGAGACGCTTTGGTAACAGAAAGCCCCGGCTTCGTAAAAGGCCAGGGCTTTTTTCTTTTTAAGTATTCCGGAATTATTCCTTCGTGATCTTTTTCGTTGCAACCCCATTCGCTGTCGTCACCCGGATGAAGTAGACGCCCGCGGCCAAGCCTGCCGTTTCGATCTTGTTCGTTCCTGCCGGAACTTTCTTTGAAAAGATCTCTTTACCCACAATATTCAGCAGCAACAGCTCACAACTTTCCTTCACCGTAATGTTCACAAAATCCCCGGCAGGGTTAGGATAGACCATTACCTCAACGGACCGTGCCGATTCGGTAATGCCCGTGCAAGGGGAGTAGGTGATCAAAACCTGCCCGTCACCGGTACGAGTGCCTGCCGTGGTGCTTCCACCGCTCACCCCTCCGAGGTACGAAGAACCGCCTCCCCCGCCTCCTCCGCTCCAGGCTCCGCCCCCGCCACCGGCACCTCCACCTCCGCCACCTCCACCGTAGTATCCGCCTCCACCTCCGCCTCCGCCCGCACCCGTGAAGCCGTTGCAACCCTGCACACCCTGTCCGCCTGTTCCTCCTATGCCGAGCGCGCCAGCCGTTCCGTTTCCGGCCGATACACTGCAATTAAAATTCCCGAGGCCGAAAGTACCGCCCGAAACCTGGTCACCTCCCACTCCAAACGTTCCGCCCGCCCCGCAACCGCTGCCTGTTGTTCCGGTTCCGCCTGTGAGTCCGCCACCCGTGCCGCCTGCTCCGCCCGGGCCGCCCACACAACTTCCCTGCGGCTCGCCCGAGCCTCCGCCTCCACCACCCGCAACGATCACACGATCGGTAAGTGCCGTGCCATTCACCCGCACGTCCGATGCGCCTCCGCCATATCCCGAACCATTGGGGCCGCCCGATCCGGGTGCTCCGCCACCATTGTAGCCGCCCTGGCCGCCCACAAAGATGTTCAGTGTTTGTCCGCTGGTAACGGACAGTGTTCCGGTGGCGTATCCTCCCATTCCCCCGGGTCCTCCATTTATAGCTTGTTGACCCGCGGTGCCCTGTGCACCGGAGACCTGAACGGTCACCGTGGTGACGCAGGCGGGAACGGTGAAGGTTTGCATCGAACCCGTGTAGTTGAACGTGATCGTGGTTTGTGAAAACCAAGCAGGCGGTAAGAATAACAGCGAAAGTAAAATTGTTTTTTTCATTTTTTGTTTGTTAATGCGGAAATACGAGTATTATTCTTTTGTGATCTTTTTTGTCGCAATTCCATCCGCGGTTCTGACCCGGATGAAGTAAACACCGGCAGGCAGGCCCGTCATTTCGATCCGGCTGGTTCCGGCAGGAACTTTTTTGGAAAGGATCTCCTTCCCCAGCATGTTCAGCAGCGATATCTCGCAATTGTCGTTCACCACCACGCTTGCAAAATCTTCAACCGGGTTGGGGAATACCTCGAACGCAATTGCCGGGGGCGCTTCGTTAATTCCCGTGCACACGTTCACCACAATTTGAGTGGTGGCACTGTTGGTGCAGTTATTCCCGTCTGTATATGTATACGTAATGGTAAACGTACCGCTGCCGGCAACGGACGGGTTGAAATTATTCCCAGTAACAGCAGTGCCCGAAAAGGTGCCTCCGCTGGGCGCGCCCAGCAGCAGGTCCGTGGTCCAATTCACGCACGTGGTCGAGTATTGGGCGCTCATGCTCACATTGGGGAGCGGATTCACGTTCACGCAGACGGAATTGGTGGCCGTGCAGTTGTTCGCGTCCGTGATGTTCACGATGTAACAGGTGTTGGAAGTGGGGCAAACGGAAATAGAATTGCCTGTCATGTTTCCGGGTATCCACGTGTAGGAATAAGGAGTGGTTCCTCCCGATGTGTTTGCGGTAAGCACCGCGCAGCCTCCCGCGCAGTATGAGGACGGGTTAGCCGTGGCGGGAGCGCTAAGCGGCTGAGGCTGGGTGATGGTAATGAGCTGCGTTTTGTTGCAGCCGTTCCCGTCCTGCACCGATACAGTGTAGTTTCCTGCACACAACCCCGTGGCTGAAGCACCGCTGCTTACATTGGGCGTCCAGGAATAAGTGTACGGAGAGTTACCGCCCGTTACGGTTACCGATGCAGATCCGTTGCAATTGCCGCTGCAGCTGATGTTGGTTTGGGTGGACGTGATGCCGATGGCCGTAGGCTCGGTGATAATGACCCCTTTCGTATGCGTGCAGCCGTTGGCATCTGTTACCGTTACGGTATAGCTGCCCGCGCACAATCCGTTCGCGCTGCTCCCGGTTCCCCCGCTGGGTGTCCAGTTATAGGTGTAAGGCGAAACGCCACCGCTCACCGAGATGCTGGCTGCGCCTATGCAAAGCCCGTTGCAGGGATTGTTGATTTGATTGGTGGTAGAAGTGATGGCTGTGGGCTGGGTGATCGTATATCCCTGGGAAGCCGTGCAACTGCCCGCTTCGGTAACGGTTACGGTGTACGCGCCCGCGCACAGGCTGGATACCGATGCTGTTGTTCCGCCATTGCTCCAATTGTAAGTATAAGGTGAGTTGCCACCGCTTACGATGGTCACCACTGCCGTGCCGTTGCAGGCACCGTTGCATGTCACGTTGGTCTGTGATCCGCTGAGGCTCATGGGCGATCCGCCACCGCCCACGGACGTGATGGTCACCTGCCCGTCTCCGGAGTTGACAGCCGAATTGGTGGTGCCGCTGGTTACGCCACCTATGTAAGAAGCTCCTCCTCCTCCCCCGCCCCCGGCCACACCACTGCCGCTGCTGGCGCTACCGCCACCACCGCCACCGTAGTATCCGCCTCCCCCGCCTCCGCCAGCCACGTCATAACTGCCGTTGCCGCCTGTTCCGCCCGTGCCTAAAGTGCCCACTGCTCCGGCCGGCCCGCCACCATCACCCGGGCCGCCATTTCCGCCACCCGATTGCATGCCGCCCGATCCGAAGTTGGTGCCGCTGCCGGGATAACCGAATCCGCAATTGTAGGCTGCTCCCCCGTTCACGCCTGTGAGTCCTCCTCCGCCACCGTTGCCGCCACCGCATCCGCAGGGTTGGCAGGTGCCGTTGCAATAGCACCGTCCCGATCCGCCTCCGCCACCTCCCACGATCACCCGATCAGTGAGGTTCTGTCCTCCTGCGCGCACATCCGATGCTCCTCCGCCACCACCGGCCGGACCGCCAAAGCAGCTTCCGCCAGCGGTGGATGTGCCGCCCTGCCCGCCACCGTTAAAGCCACCGCTGCCGTTCACGTTTCCCTGGCCGCCTACATATATATAAAGGACTTGCCCGGGCGTAACGGCAAGCGTGCCACTGGCCGAACCGCCCAGTCCGCCCGTATGCGAGGTCGGAAGACGGTCGTTGGCGTTGGCGCCCTGCCCGCCTTTGCATGTAATGTTCACCGAATAGACGCAGGTGGGCACCGTGTAGGTTTGCACGACACCAGTATAGTTGAACGTAGTGGTCTGGGAAAAAATGACCAGGGAAAAGAGAATGAAGAATGAGAACGCGTAGATCTTTTTCATGGGTATGGTTTGGTTGAACGGCTATGAATAACGGGCAAATTTATTGAATGAAGGCGAGGCAAAAAAATACAAACAAAAGAAAAGTTATTAACGAAAAAAAAAGGGAGCCCCGGCCTCCGGGCACTCCCTTTTTTCGGTTTATGCTAAAGAACGCTGGTACAAAGATGCGCACTTTCGATACCACCGAAGGGGGACAAATTCCCGGTTTGAGGACATTGCTGCGAGCAACTATTTACAAAGCGAATGCGTCTTGGAATAAACATGCCATGAGAACAATCCTGCTCCCGCTCATCGTTTCATTGGTGTCCTTCACCGTCAACGCCCAACTTACGTTCCAAAAGACCTACGGAGGCACCCAAAAGGACGAGGGCAAGGCCATTGTGCAAACCGCGGACGGTGGATACATACTTGCGGGGCATACATACAGCGCACCGGCCGACAGCCAGGATGTTTACCTCGTAAAAACAAATGCGGCCGGTGACACCTTATGGACGCACACCTATGGAGGAGCGAACACCGACTGGGCGAATGCCGTACAGCAGACATCCGACATGGGCTACATCATTGCCGGAGGCACAACCAGCTACGGTGCATTCAATGAGCTGCCCCTTCTCATCAAGACGAACGCAACCGGGGCGGTCACGTGGGCAAAGACCATCGGAGGGGCCAACATCAATGATGCTTACAGCGTGCAGCAAACCACCGATGGCGGATATATATTCTCAGGCGTAACTCTCAGCTATGGGGCCGGGGGCGCGGATGCCTACCTCGTAAAAATGAATGCGCTGGGCGATACGGTGTGGACCCGCACCTTCGGTGGCACCGGCATCGATTACGGAGCAGCTGTGCAGGAACTTGCGGGCGGAGGGTACGTCATGGCAGGATACACCTCAAGCTTCGGGACAGGCACGGATATTTATCTTACGCTCGTTAATCAGTCCGGCACACTGCTGATCTCGAAGTCCATTGGCGGAACGGGGTACGACCGGGCAACAGCGGTCCGGCAAACTTCTGACGGAGGGTTCATCCTGTGCGGGTATACGAACAGCTTTGGCGCAGGGGGATGGGATGTGTACGTGATCAAAACGAACCTCAGCGGCTCCGTTACATGGGCGCAAACCTATGGAACCGCATCGGATGAAATAGCGTATGCAGTCCGCCAGACGGCCGATGGCGGGTATATCGTGAGCGGGACCACAAGCCTGAACGGAACCGATGTCTTCCTCATGAAGCTTACCGCAACGGGAGCCATCACCTGGGTAAAAAGCTACGGGGGCACAGGCAATGAATCGAATTGGGACGTGAAGCAAACAACCGATGGAGGCTACATCACTTTAAGAGGGACGATGAGCTTCGGGGCCGGTAACCAGGATGTGTACGTGGTGAAGACCGATGCCTCAGGCAACAGCGGCTGCAACACCTCCCCGGTGAATTTTATTGCCGGCAGCAACATTGTTCCTGCCGCAGCAACGGCCACCATCATTTCATACGGTGCCAATGTTGCAAGCGTCAGTCCTGCCGTTAAGAGCGGCAGCAAGGTCACCAACCTTTGCTCATCGGTTGGAATTGAGGAGGACGGGCTGCCCGAAGCAATGACAGTATACCCGAATCCTTCCAGCGGAACCTTCACGTTCGCGGGCACGGGTTTCACGATCGCCAGAATCGATATTTTCAATACGCTGGGCGAAAGTGTCTTTTCATCAAGTATGGACCGTTCTTCATCCGTTGACCTCTCGGGTCAGCCGGCCGGGATTTATTTTTACCGGGTAGTTTCCCCGACAGGCATCTCTTCGGGAAAGCTGGTTATCGAATGAGCTAAAAAAGAAAAGGAAGCTCGTGCTTCCTTTTCCTGATCAGCCAGTACCCTTTTATTTTTTTGCTGTGAGTTTCTCCCAGTTATCACGCGTAATGGTAGCCAGCTCGGTCATTTTCGCGGTCTTCAGCTGCTTGTTCAGCGCGGCAAGGTCCTTCGTGTACAGATCGTTCAGCTTCTTTACCGCCTGGTCGTAATCATACTGCAGTCCTTTCATGCGGTCGAGCTGCGAATCGGTAGGGCGGCCCTCGTATCCGGCCACCGCGGCAAACACCCCGCTGAGCTTTTCGCGCAGGCGCTCCTCACCCGTGATGGCGCTCCCTTCTTTGGTAGCCACCAGGTCTTTGCGGATCTTCTCCAGCTTATCCCACAGGCCCTGCATCCCTGTTTTCACCGATGCAACCTTGCAATCCATCATAGCCGACTTGAGCGAATCCTTCAGCGCATTGAGCTGTGAAACCGTAAATGCCAGGTCCTCTTCCATCTTATAGAGCTTCATGGCCGTTCCGCGCTGTAGCACGCGGTCTTCGCTGCTGTGCGGAGAAAGCTTGTCGTCCACCAGCTCCAGCTTACCCTCAAAGGTCTTGTCGCCTTTAATCAGCTTTACCGTATACGTTCCGGGCTCCACAAGCGGAGCGGTGAACCCGCCAAAGTCGATCTTGGCGCCCTGCGCCACGCGGGGAGGCTTGATGCGCATGTTCCACGTTACGCGGTTAATGCCCTTACGCTTGGTGCCGGGAACCGTTTGAATGAGATTGCCACCCTTGCCATAGATCTCCACTTTCACATCACCGGTGGTGGCGCGATCCTTCAGATAATACATGATCACCGCCTCTTCCGTAGAATTGGGGCCCGTCCACCCGCCATTTCCCGGGAACGCTGCACCAAAGTGCCCGTTTGTAACAGGAGTGGGACGCGTGGGCAGCAGGGCCGCATCGGCATCTAAAATATTCTGTGCAAGATTTCTTAATGGAGAAATATCATCCACGATCAGGATGCCGCGGCCGTGCGTGGCCAGCACCAGGTCGTTGGTCTTGGGATGGACCGCCATATCGCGAACGGCAACAGGGGGAACCTTGGCATTGAACTGCACCCAGCTTTCTCCTCCGTCAATGGTAACATACAATCCCATCTCGGTGCCGAGAAACAGGAGCTTCGGGTTCACCAGGTCTTCCCTGATCCTGTGCGCGTAGCCTTTCATATCGGCCGAGCCGATATATTTCCAGGAAACGCCCAGGTTGGCTGATCTGAAAACGTAGGTCTTCATGTCTCCGTACGTGTGGTTATCGAACGTGGCATACACGGTGTTCTTGTCGAACCGGCTCGCTTCGATGGAGCTCACCCACACCTGCGTGGGCTTGCCGATCACGTTGCCGTTTACTTTGGTCCATTTCTTTCCGCCATCGGTGGTCACCTGCAGGTTGCCGTCATCGGTGCCGGCCCAGATGATGTTCTCATCCAGCGGTGATTCGCTGACCGAGAAAATGGTGCAATGATTCTCGGCCGAAGAGTTGTCCACGGTAAGCCCGCCCGACTCTTCCTGCTTCTGCTTGCCGGGATCATTGGTGGTAAGATCGCCCGAGATGCGCTCCCACGTTTGCCCTTTGTTCTTTGTACGGTACAGGTATTGCGCGCCTGTGTAAAGCGTATTGGGATTGGTGGGGCTTGCCACGATGGGCGTATTCCAGTTCCAGCGGAGCTTGGTCTCGCCTGCCAGCGGATACGGTTGAATGTCGGCCCCTTCGTTCACCTTGCGGTTGATGCGGCTCATGTTCCCGCCTTGGTATTCGCTGTACACGATGTCCTTATCATTCATGTCGGGCTGCACCCAGAACCCGTCTCCCCCGCCCACGTTCTGCCAGTCCTTGTTCTCGATGCCGCCTTCGCTCTGCGAAGGAGCGGTCCACGAACCGTTGTCCTGCAACCCGCCATACACGTTGTAAGGCTGCTGGTTGTCTACGGCCACGTGGTAGAACTGCGAAACGGGAATGCTGTTCAGGTAATGCCAGTTGTTGCCCTTGTCGAGCGACATGTACACGCCTCCATCGGTGCCGAGCAGGAGGTGACTGGTGTTATTCGGGTCGATCCACAGCGCGTGCATGTCGGAGTGGATCCAGCCGTTGGCCTGCGAAGCTTCGGTGAACGACTGCCCGCCATCATCGCTGATGGAAAAACTGAATGCCGGGCGGTACACGCGCTTGGAGTTGGTCGGGTCCACAGCGATGACCGAAAAATAGAACGGGCGCGCGGTAACGTTGCTCGTGGCGCTCTGGTGCTTCCACGAATCGCCTCCATCGCTGGAAAGGAAAAGCCCCGTGTTCTTCGACTCAACGATCGCAAGCAGGTTATTCGGTTCGCTGGGTGAAAGGGCGAGGCATACGCGACCCGCTTCGCCATCAGGCAAACCTTTCGTGATCTTCTTCCAGGTCTTGCCGCCATCAGCGCTCTTATACAATCCACCGTTCTTGCTTCCGGATTCGAAAGAATAAGGCGTTCTGCGGAAGGTCCACATCGTGGCGTAAACGATGTCGGGGTTCTGCGGGTTCACCGCCACATCGGCACAGCCGGTCTTCGCATCCAGGAACAATATCTTGTTCCAGGTCTTTCCACCATCGGTGGTCTTGTAAAGCCCGCGGTCCATGTTATCGTTCCACAGGTGCCCGGGCACGGCCGCGAACACCGTGTTCGGATCCTTCGGGCTGATCACGATCTTCGAGATGTGCTCTGAATTCTCGAGCCCTAGTTTTTCCCAGTTGTCGCCTCCGTCCACGCTTTTGTAAATGCCGTCACCGATGGAAACGCTGTTGCGCATGTTGCTCTCGCCCGTTCCTGCCCAGATCACATCGGGGTTGTTCTGGTCGATGGCCAGCGCACCAATGCTTTGACAGTACTTGTCGAACACAGGCTTGAAGTGAGTGCCTCCCGTGGTGGATTTCCAGATGCCGCCACCGGCTGTTCCCACGTAAATGATGCGCGGGTCGCTGTTCACCGCCTGGATGGAAGTGATGCGCCCGCCCATTACCGCGGGGCCCATGTGGCGCGCCTCCATGATGCCGAGCGTGGCCGAAGTAAAGGAGGCATGCTGTTCCTTATCTTTCGGTGCGGGCTTTTGCTGTGCGAATGAAACCAGGGAGCAAAAAACTCCCGAAAGAATGATTGTTCTTTTCATTGTTCGTGCAGTTAAGAGTTAAAATTATTTACCTGAACCGGTTGACGTGCTGCCTGCCTTGGGCATCTTGAAGATCGTTTCATCGATCTTGGGATTCACCTCGATGGTCTCGTAGGTCATCACCTGCCCTTCACTCTCGCCTACCGCACGCGATTCCATGCTGAAGGGGAACATCATACCATCCACCTTCTTGTAGTTGGAATAAAGCTCTTCGCCCTCCACTTCCTTATCCTTGAACTTGTGCTTTGATGTTTCCTTGAGCAGGAGGTAGCTTGTCGCATCGATGTAATAATAGGTCACATCGCCTTCCTTTTCAGTCACACGGATCTTATAGATCTCCGTTCCTTCCATGTCCTCTTTGCCCACCAGCTCCACCTTGTTCCCTTTTTCTTTATAGTTAAACAAAGGGCCGCCCAGGTCCATGCGCGATTTGGATTCCTTGATCATATCGGCCGGCATTTTTTCCGGGTCCTTCTTTCCTTCAAAGGGGCTGATGAACCACCCGCTGTCACCCGTCACGCACTGCACCATATCCATGCCCTGGAAGGTCATGTTGAACTTATAGCATTTGCCGTTCACCAAGGCAATATTGAAAGGAATATCCATTCCCATCATCGTGAACTTACCGTTCATCTTCAGGGTCTTCAGTTCCTTGAACTTGTCCTTTCCGCCCAGCGCTTCAAAGTGCTTGTTCACGATATCCTCTGCGCTTTGCGCGAAAATATTTACGGACACCGCCATGAGCGTCCCAGCGAGTACTAATCTGATCTTTTGCATTTTGTTTTTGTTTGGTTTTTAGTTGATCTCAATGTCAAACGGCATCCGTGCAAGAACGCCTTTCATATTCATCAGCATGCGAACCTTGCGGAACTGTTCGTACTGCTCGTAAAGCTCTTTGGTCACGATCTTCTCCGATTGCTCATCCTTCACTTCTTTCAGGAACGCTTCGAGCGGGTCCTTCATGCGGGGAAGCGGAAGGATCCTGTAGCTTTTGATCTTCGCCTTTCCGGCAGCAAACTCGATCGCATCGTTGATGCCTCCCAGCTTATCCACCAGCCCGAGCCGAAGCGCATCCGTGCCGCTCCATACCCGGCCCTGCCCGATCGAATCAACAGCAGCTTTGTTCATGTTCCTTCCTTCAGCCACCTTCGAAATAAAATCGCCATAGATCTTCTCGATCTCGTCCTGGATGATCGCTCCTTCTTCCTTATCTACCGACCGGTACAGGTTCGGGAAATCGGAATGCCTGTTCGTTTTTACCGTGTCGAACGTAACGCCCAGCTTGTCGTTGAAGAACTTCTGCGTGTTGGGCAAGAAGCCGAACACCCCAATGGAGCCCGTGATGGTGTTGGGTTGGGCTACAATTGCATCAGCCGCGCAGGAAATGTAGTACCCGCCCGATGCGGCCACGTCACCCATGGAAACAACGACCGGTTTTTCTTTTTTGGCCAGCATCACCTCGCGCCAGATCACATCCGAGGCGAGCGAACTGCCGCCCGGAGAGTTCACGCGAAGCACGATCGCCTTCACCGAACTGTCGGTGCGCGCCTGGCGGATGGCTTTCGAGATGCGTTCGCTGCCGATGGTTTCGTCATCGCCTTCACCTCCTTCAATATCGCCAACTGCATAGATCACCGCTATCTTGTTCTTCACAAGAAAGTCTTTCGGGGCAATGGTATGCGCATACTTTCCCAGCGAAACAAAATTGATCCGGCCGTTCTTCTTTACCTTCAGCAGGTCGCGCAGCCTGTCCAGCATCTCGTCCTTATATATAAGCTCATCGGCCAGCTTGTTGTCCACGGCCGCTTTCGCATTGCGGATCAGCAAGCCGTCAGCGATCTTCGACAGCTCCTCTTCGGGAATGCTCCGCGAGACCGAAACCCCTTTAAGCAACTGGTTCCAGATGGCGCCCACGTAGGCATGCACCTGCTCACGGTTCTCCCTGCTCATCTTATCCAGGAAAAGCGGCTCCGTAGCGGCCTTGAACTTACCGTGCCGGAAGATCTGCGCTTCGATGCCAAGCTTTTCGAGCATGTTCTTGTAGAACATCATGTTTCCGCCCAGCCCTTTGAACTCGATAATGCCTTCGGGGTTCAGGTAAACTTTGTCGGCCGCACTGGCTAGGTAGTACGCGTTCTGCGTATAGATCTCTGAATAGGCCAGTACGAACTTGCCGGACTTTTTGAAATCAAGAATGGCATTTCGGATCTCCCCGATAGTGGCAGAATGGGCCGGCACGGTCCAGAAGTCCATGTAGATGCCTTTGATGCGGCTGTCATTCTTCGCGTGGGAAATGGAAGCCAGGATGTCGTTGAGACCCGGGTTTTCGCTTGCGCTGAAATCGCCAAAGCCGAAATCCTCAAATGGATTTTTAGCCGTACGCTCTTTGATGGGCTTGTCGAATGTAATATGCAGCACGGAATTCTGCAGCACGGCTGCGGTGTGCTGCTTGCCGGCAAAGAGGTTACCGAGCGAGGCCGTGACCATGGCAAAGAAGATAATGATCAGGATGATGCCCGCTACGATCACACCAACCAGCGAGCCTAGGAAAGAGGCGAAGAAATTTTTCATCCGCAGTAAAGGTTTAATTCATACAATTATAGGGTAAAAAACGGTGTTCTGACGGGCAAAGGTTGGGATTAGTTACAGGCGCTTATAATTTTTAACAACTTTTAACAGGATAGCAAACTTACACATAAATCCCGATGCGTGTAAAGTGGCGTGGACCGGCCGGGGTGCCTATATTTGCCTATGCATAAAGCCTATCTCCTGCTTGGCTCGAACCTGGGTGACCGTATGAAGCATCTCGAGTGTGCCGCTGCGATCATAAGCCGTGCCATCGGAAGAGTTACAGCACATTCCTCCATTTACGAAAGCGAACCCTGGGGGAAAAAAGATCAACCTGCTTTCCTGAACCAGGCTCTTGCGGTCGACACGGGGCTTTCACCTGCAGTTCTGCTTAATGAGATCCTGGAGGCCGAAAAAGAAATGGGCAGGGAACGAAAAGAAAAATGGGGAGAGCGGATCATCGACATCGACATTCTTTTTTACGACAGTGACGTGATCCGGTCGGACAAGCTTTCGGTTCCGCACCCGTTCCTGCACGAAAGAAGGTTTACACTGCTGCCGCTCAACGAGATCGCTCAAGGCCTGCTGCATCCTGTGCTTCATAAAACAATTGCCCAGCTGCTGAAGGATTGCCCCGACACGGGAAAGGCGGGCATCTACCGGGGATAATTACTTTTGCAGCATGCGCGCTGTGATCCAACGGGTAAAAAATGCTTCGGTCACCATTGATGGTTCAGAGGCTGCTGCCATCGGCAATGGCTTGCTGACATTGGTTGGCATCGAAGAGGCTGATTCAGCGGAAGACATTGAATGGCTTTCGGCCAAGATCTGCAGCCTGCGGATCTTCAACGATGAGAACGGGGTAATGAACCGGTCTGTAAAAGAAACGGGCGGTGATGTGCTGGTCGTGTCACAGTTCACCCTGCATGCATCCACCAAAAAAGGCAACCGGCCTTCCTACATTCGCGCGGCAAAGCCGGAAACGGCCATTCCTTTATATATGCAGTTCATCAGACAAATGGAATCGGAGCTCGGGAAAAAGATCTCTACAGGAAAGTTCGGGGCCGATATGCAGGTTGCGCTGGTGAATGACGGCCCGGTCACCATCCTTATGGATACGAAGGACCGCGAGTAAGCTATTTAACCTGCCTGAGGAACTTTTCGAGCGCGTCCCAGTACTCCTGATGGTCATCCGTTGAGCTCCACAATGCCTTGGACCCGTGAATGCCTGTGCCAGCGGGTACGAACTGGGTTTTATTTTTCGATGCGATCGCCTTGAAGAGCTCGGCCGCATCGGCCGATTCTTCTTTGGAAGAAGTAATGAATACAGGCAAGAGCAGCTGTACGATGACCTTCTTCAGGTTCAGCTTTTCCCCGAAATATTCGCCCGGGCTGAAGGACACCACGGCTTTTACCTTGCTGTTCTTCACTGCGACCTTGAGCGCCAGCGAGGCGGAATAGGAGCTGCCCAGCACAGCGATCGGTCTCTTTGCGAGACCGTAGAGGTAATCGATCGCAGCAAGGATATCCTGTTCGGCATCGAGGTATTCGGTGGCCAACCCTTTCTTCAGGGCAAGCGCTGCCGTTTCGTTCTTCACCGCGTTCACCTCGCTGCCCGACCGCTGGTCGATGGCCAGGCAGTTGAACCCAAGCTGGTTCAGGCGCACAGCCGTCTCTTTGTATTCTCCCCGGCTGTAACCGGCCTGGTGACAAAGGAGTATCCAGGGCGATCTTTCGCTGACGAGGTATTTATCGGCCGTAATGATGAGGCCGTCCCTGGATGGAAAAGTAATTTGAATTTGAGCTATTGAAGAAGACAGCAACAGGGAAGCGCAGAAAAACGCTATCGTACGCTGAACGCACATGGTGTTTTAACCGAAGATGGCGATGCAGAGCAGGAACATGAGGATGCAGACCACATAGAATACTGCAAATCCTCCTTCCGTACCCGAACAGCCCACTGTATTTTTGAAATTCATAAACCGGTTTGTTCCTGCAAAAATAAAAAAATTATTCAGCCAGCACGATCACTTTATTTTTCAACACCTCCACTACCCCGCCCTTCACCTCGAAATTATGCGTTTGCCTGTTATCATCCGTAACCTTTATCGTTCCTTTTTTCAATGAAGAGATGATGGGCGCGTGGTTCTTCAGGATGCCGAACGAGCCGCCCGCACCGGGAACTTTTACGGACTTCACTTCCCCGCTGAAAAGCTTTTTGTCGGGCGTAATGATCTCTAAAAACATGTCCTGCGAATTACGAATTTATCGAATTATGAATGATGAGCAAAAAACAGTTTTTACGAATTCCTAATTCACCATCATTCGTAATTCCTAGTATTATCTTGCTTCAGCCAAGAGTTTCTTGCCTTTCTCTATTGCATCTTCGATCGTTCCAACGAGGTTGAAGGCCGCTTCGGGGTACTCATCCACCTCTCCATCCAGGATCATGTTGAACCCTTTGATGGTGTCTTCGATGGAAACGAACACGCCCTTGAGGCCGGTGAACTGCTCAGCCACGTGGAAGGGCTGCGACAGGAAACGCTGTACGCGCCTTGCGCGGTGCACCACCTGTTTATCCTCCTCGCTCAGCTCATCCATACCAAGAATCGCGATGATATCCTGAAGTTCCTTGTACCGCTGGAGAATTCCTTTCACCCGCTGCGCGCAATTGTAGTGCTCATCGCCCAGCACGGCTGCGGAGAGAATGCGCGAAGTGGAATCGAGCGGATCCACCGCAGGATAAATTCCAAGCTCCGCGATCTTGCGGCTCAATACGGTTGTAGCATCCAGGTGCGCAAACGTGGTGGCCGGTGCAGGATCGGTCAGGTCGTCTGCCGGCACGTAAACGGCCTGCACCGAGGTGATCGATCCTCGTTTGGTGGAAGTGATGCGCTCCTGCATGAGCCCCATCTCGGTGGCCAGCGTGGGCTGGTAACCTACTGCGGAAGGCATCCGGCCGAGCAGCGCTGACACTTCCGAGCCGGCCTGCGTAAAGCGGAAAATGTTGTCGATAAAGAAAAGAATGTCGCGCCCGCCACTCTTCTCATCTCCATCGCGGAAATATTCCGCCATGGTGAGGCCCGAAAGCGCTACGCGCGCGCGCGCCCCGGGCGGCTCGTTCATCTGGCCGAACACGAGTGTGGCCTGCGATTTAGAAAGCTCCTCAAGGTTCACCTTGCTCAGATCCCACCCGCCTTTTTCCATGGAATGCTTGAACTCGTTCCCGTATTTGATAACGCCCGACTCGATCATTTCGCGGAGGAGGTCGTTCCCTTCGCGCGTGCGCTCGCCTACTCCTGCAAACACCGAAAGACCGGCATATCCTTTTGCAATGTTGTTGATCAGCTCCATGATGAGCACCGTCTTGCCCACGCCCGCGCCACCGAACAGGCCGATCTTGCCGCCCTTTGCATAAGGTTCGAGCAGGTCGATCACCTTGATCCCGGTGAACAGCACTTCGCTGGCCGTGGAAAGGTCTTCGTATTTCGGGGGATTGCGGTGAATGGCGTAGCCTCCCGCGTTGTTGATGCTCTTCAATCCATCGATGGCCTGGCCCACTACGTTGAACAATCTCCCCTTTACCTGGTCACCCGTTGGCATTTTTATAGAGGTGCCGGTGGCGATCACTTCCGTGCCCCTGCTGAGCCCGTCTGTAGAATCCATGGCGATGGTGCGCACAGTATCCTCACCGATATGCTGCTGGCATTCCAGCACCACCACGGTGCCGTCTGGCCTTGTTACTGCCAATGCATCCAAAATGTTGGGGAGCTTCACGCCTTCCTGGTCGAATGAAACGTCTACAACAGCCCCGATAATCTGTGTGATCTTGCCTTTAAGAGTTGCCATGTGGTAGGAATGTATAGAAATTGAATTTTTCGCGTGCGAAATTAGCATTATTCCTTCATACCGGGATCGGTGTTAATAATTTTATTTTAATAATTTTGTATCCGGAAGAGGTTACTTCGGAGCGACAGCCATCTCCTTGAAAATTTACCACAACATAGACGAATTTGTCCCCGTTAAGAATGCGGTGATAACCACCGGAACGTTCGATGGGGTGCACCTGGGACATAAAAAGATCATCGAACGCCTGAACGAAACGGCCCGCAGGGAAAAAGGCGAAAGCGTGATCCTTACCTTCCACCCTCATCCCCGCATGGTGCTCTACCCCGATGACAACGACCTGAAGATGCTCAACACGCAGGAAGAGAAGATCGCCCTGCTGGAAAAAGCCGGTGTAGATCACCTGGTGATTCACCCGTTCACCAAAAAATTCTCACGGACCACTTCCATCGCGTTCGTGCGCGACATCCTGGTAAACAAGCTCCAGGCCGGGAAGCTCGTGATCGGCTACAACCACCATTTCGGCCGGAACCGCGAAGGCACGTTCAGGCACCTGAAGGAATACGGAAGCATTTACGGGTTCAAGGTGGAAGAAATACCCGCGCGCGACATCGACAGGGTGGAGATCAGCTCCACCAAGATCCGCAAGGCCCTGCTCAAAGGCGATATCGATACGGCAAATAAGTTCCTGGGCTATCCCTATTCGCTGAGCGGAACGGTCGTGAAAGGAAAAGGCCTGGGGAAACCGCTCGGCTACCCCACTGCCAATATCGAAGTAAAAGATAAATACAAGCTGGTGCCGGCTGACGGCATTTACGCAGCCATAACGGAAGTGGAAGGAAAATTGCACAAAGGCATGATGAGCATCGGAATGAATCCCACGGTCAATGGCACCAAACGCAGCATCGAGATCCATATTTTTAACTTCGGCAATGATATTTACGGGCAACTCATCCGCATAAATTTCGTCAAGAGACTGAGGAAGGAAGAAAAGTTCGATAACCTGGAGAAGCTTAAGAAGCAGATGGATAAAGATAAGGAGCTCTCGGAAAAGATACTCGCCCGGACCAAATGAAAAAGCGGATCGCATACTTTTTAGTGCTCATCGCAGCCGCGCATGCCGGCAAGGCCCAGCTGCTCGATTCCATGGCGCTCGAACGGATAATGCCCATCACCAGCATGGATTCAGCGCTGAAGGATCCCGATAAGGTGGTGAAGCTGGAGCTGAAGAAGAAAAAGTACAAGGAATTCCCGAAAGAGATCCTCCGGTTCAAGAACCTGCAGTGGCTGGACCTGACCCGCAACCAGATCGTGAACCTCCCCGAAGAGCTCGGCACGCTTGTGAACCTGCAGTACCTCAACCTGTCGCACAACGATATTGAAACGCTGCCCAAGTCCATTGGCAATTTCAAGAGCCTGAAAAAGCTGGTGGTGAACAACAATTCGCTCAACGCGCTTCCCGCGCAGATCGGCAGCCTGGAGAACCTGCGCGTGCTGGACCTTTGGAGCAACAACATCAACTATTTCCCCGATGAGATGAGCGGGATGAAGAACCTGAAGGTAATGGACCTGCGGGTGATCCTCATCAACAGCGAGCAGCAGAAACGCATCCAGTCCCTGCTTCCTAACACAAAGATTTACTTCTCACCCGACTGCCACTGCGGTGGATGACCTGTTGATAAAATTTCTTGACGCTTCCGCTCTTTCCGGCTTATCTTTGGATCAAATCTTATAGGGGTGCTTCCCGGTACATAGTCGTGGCGCTGAGATAAAACCCTTTGAACCTGATTCGGGTAATACTGACGCAGGGAATAAGTGAAGGGTTCCTCCTGAACAGGGGAACCTTTCTTTTGAAAGAAAAGCCCTCCTCTGAGATTTCCGTAACAATCCTTTTATGATCTACATCAACAGCAAACCGCATCCCTGTGCCTTTCCGAAAGCGCTGACCGATATTTTTACAGAGCTGAACATGAGCGTTTCGCGCGGGGTGGCCGTGGCGGTGAACGAAGTGGTGGTCCCGAAGACCGAGTGGGAAAATTTTCAGCTGAAAGACAACGATAAAATATTAATTATCAAAGCAACACAAGGCGGATAGGTTCAGATAACAGATCGGTACAGATGTACAGATGAAATCTTTGTAATCTGTAAATCCGGGTTAATCTGTTATCTGTACAATAGAAAAACAAAGAATATGAAAACAGAAAAACTACCATCCAACTCCATCATCACCCCCGCCAGTACCGAAAAGGTACTTTCGGGCTGGCACGATGGATTCCCGAACTCGAAAAAGATTTATGTGAGCGGAAAGCTGCACGACATTCGTGTTGCGATGCGGGAGATCGCACTTTCCGAAACGAAGCTTTATAATGGTAGTACGGAAAAGAACCCGCCTGTAACTGTTTACGACACCAGCGGGGTGTACACCGATCCAAATGTTTCGATCGATGTAAGAAAAGGCATCCCCCGTTTGCGTGAAAGCTGGATCCTGCAGCGCGGTGACGTGGAGCAGCTTTCGGACTTTTCCTCTCAATACTGCCGCCAGCGCCAGGCCGATCCTTCGATCGACCGTCTCCGTTTCGAGCACCTGAAAAAGCCGCTGCGTGCAAAGACCGGGATGAACGTTTCGCAGATGCATTACGCAAAAAAAGGCATCATCACCCCCGAGATGGAATACATAGCCATCCGCGAGAACCAGCGCATTGAATACCTGAAGGAGCAGCTCAATGGAAATTACGAGCTGCTCTCCCAGCAGCACAGCGGGAACTCCTTTGGCGCGCTCACCCCGAAAGGGCTCATCACCCCCGAGTTCGTGAGGGATGAAGTTGCAAAAGGGAGAGCCATCATTCCCAGCAACATCAACCACCCGGAAAGCGAGCCGATGATCATCGGCCGGAATTTTTTGGTGAAGATCAACACCAACATCGGCAACTCAGCGGTAAGTTCTTCTATTGAAGAAGAAGTAGAAAAGATGGTCTGGTCCATCCGCTGGGGAGGCGATACGCTGATGGACCTGTCCACCGGTAAAAATATTCACGAAACCCGCGAGTGGATCATCCGCAATTGCCCGGTGCCGGTGGGAACCGTTCCCATTTACCAGGCGCTGGAAAAAGTGGGCGGCAAGGCCGAAGAGCTCACCTGGGAGATCTTCCGCGACACATTGATCGAGCAGGCCGAGCAGGGAGTGGATTATTTTACCATTCATGCTGGCGTTCTTCTGCGTTACATCCCGCTTACGGCAAAGCGCGTGACGGGTATTGTTTCTCGCGGGGGAAGCATTCTCGCAAAATGGTGCCTCGCGCATCACAAGGAAAATTTCCTTTATACGCACTTCGAAGAGATCTGCGACATCATGAAATCGTATGATGTTTCATTTTCGCTCGGAGATGGATTGCGTCCCGGCTCGATTGCCGATGCCAACGATGCTGCACAGTTCGGTGAACTGGAAACGCTTGGCGAGCTGACAAAAATTGCATGGAAACACGATGTACAAACCATGATCGAAGGACCGGGTCATGTGCCGATGCATCTGATCAAGGAGAACATGGATAAGCAACTGAAGGAATGCCACGAAGCGCCTTTTTATACGCTGGGTCCGCTCACAACGGACATCGCTCCGGGCTACGACCACATTACATCCGCCATCGGTGCGGCCATGATCGGCTGGTACGGAACGGCCATGCTCTGCTATGTTACCCCGAAAGAACATCTTGGTCTGCCAAACAAAAAAGACGTACGCGATGGTGTGATCGCTTACAAGATCGCTGCGCACGCTGCCGACCTGGCCAAGGGGCACCCGGGCGCACAGTACCGCGACAATGCCCTGAGCAAGGCGCGCTTTGAATTTCGCTGGGAGGACCAGTTCAACCTGTCGCTCGACCCGGAAACGGCAAAGGAGTTCCACGATGAGACGCTGCCTGCCGAAGGCGCCAAGGTGGCACACTTCTGTTCCATGTGCGGCCCGCACTTCTGCTCCATGAAGATCACACAGGATGTGCGCGACTACGCAGAGAAGGGTATGCAGGAAAAATCGGAAGAGTTTAAAAATGCGGGGGCTGAGATCTATTCATAATAGGCACTCATTGTGAAAAACATAGTCAGGTATACAGCAGGCGAAGAGCATATTATCAGCAAAATTTACTTCCTCAGGGGAGAAAAGGTGATGTTGGATAAAGACCTGGCTTTATTATACGGTGTTTCTACAAAAGTTCTCAAACAGGCCGTCAAGAGGAATAAAAACCGCTTCCCTTCTGATTTCATGTTCCAATTGAAAAAGAAGGAATTTGAAAACTTGAGGTCACAATTTGTGACCTCAAGTTGGGGTGGTTACCGATACCTGCCTTTTGCGTTTACAGAACAAGGAGTGGCAATGCTTTCCAGCGTCCTCCATTCAGAGCGGGCAATACGGGTGAATATCCAGATCATTCGCGTCTACACAAAAATGCGAAAACTTTTACTTACTCACAAAGATATACTTCTCAAGCTGGAACAATTGGAAAGAAAAGCTGAGTCACACGATGAAAAAATAAAACTGATCTTCGAATACATCAAGCAATTGATACAACAAAAGGGAGAGCCAAGGAAACGGATAGGTTTTAAGGTAGGAGGCGAAGAATGAAACTGATCCTCATATCCTCGCCTCATGGTGTTTCTCACGAAATGCAAATTATAATTTCTTTGATTGAAAACGGTTTGCAAATTTTCCAGGTTAATAAGCCCGATCTTTCCGAAGAAGAGGTCAGAAATTATATTCTGCAATTCCCGGAGAAATACCAAAGCAGGATATTCCTCCATTCCGATTTTCTAAAATTTCACTCACTGGAAGAATTGCAAGTCTATAAGGAGCGATGCGAATACGCTTTTTTGTCTCCCATTTTCGACAGCATCTCAAAAAAAGGGTACCGTTCAACGTTCACCGATCAGGCTGCGTTGTCCTACGCGATCAGCGGCAAAAACATTATTGCTCTCGGTGGAATTGACGAGGACAAAATTGATATCTGCCGCAAACTTGGTTTTGCAGGAGTTGCCGTGTGCGGTGCGATCTGGAATAGTAGTTCAATAGTTGAAAAATTTAAAAGATTGAAAGCTCTCTGTGAAAAAGAAAAATTCATTACTGTATAATGGCTGCTCCAACTTTAAACTTTAAACCTGGAACTTTAAACTCAAAACGCCCCTGCGTTTTGACCATTGCCGGCTTCGATCCCAGCGGAGGGGCAGGCGTGCTGGCCGACATCAAAACGTTTGAGGCCAACAAGGTGTCGGGCATGGCAGCAGTAACGGGATTGACCTTTCAGAACGAAGATGAGTTTATCGGAGTGAGTTGGACAAGCATGGAAGAAATAAAGAAACAAGTGGAAATACTGGGCAAGAAACACAAGTTCGAATTCATCAAGATCGGCATGGTAAAAAACCTTGAGATGCTTGCTGAAATAGTTTCAAGCTTAAAGCTCAATGTTCCAGGTTGTAAAATTGTCTGGGACCCGATCCTCAGAACAAGCTCGGGGTTCGACATTCACAAAAGTTTTGACCAGGAAAAACTTGGTTCCATTCTTAAAAATATCTACCTCATTACTCCGAATACCGATGAAATAAAATTTCTGTCAGGAGGAACCGATGAAATGGAAGGAGCAAAAAAACTTTCGGAGCTCTGCAATGTATTTTTAAAAGGGGGACACAGCGAACAAAACAAAGGCCGGGACCACCTGCTTACACAAGAAGGGAAGATGTATCCGTTCAAAGCGAAGCAGCTGGCTGGGACGGGAAAGCATGGGAGCGGCTGCGTGCTTTCTTCCGCTGTAACGGCCAGCCTTGCAAAAGGGAACACGCTTCAGCGTGCGTGCCTGGAAGGCAAAAATTATGTCACGAAATTTTTATTCAGCAATAAAACCTTATTGGGATATCACCGTGTTTAGCAGGCTGCAATACATATCGCAGGGAAAAACTGCCGAAGCGCAGTTGAAAAATGTTCAGCAGGCGCTGGAGGCAGGTTGCCGCTGGGTACAGCTTCGCTTCAAGGAGGCAGATAAACAAACACTGTTTGAGCTTGCCGGGACTGTAAAAGCGCTTTGCTTTCGTTACAAGGCAACCTTTGTTGTGAACGACCACCCGGAAATAGCGAGGTCTGTAAATGCCGATGGCGTTCACCTGGGCCTGGACGACATGAAAATTTCCGAGGCGAGAAAAACAGTCGGAAATAAGATCATCGGTGGTACTGCAAACACATTAAAGGATGTGCTTATTCGCGCTGAAGAAAAATGCGATTACATCGGCCTGGGCCCTTTCCGCTTCACGGCCACCAAAGAAAAACTAAGCCCGGTGCTGGGTCTTGAAGGTTTTGAAAAAATAATGAACGAGCTGGTGCAAAAGAACATTACGATCCCTGTCTATGCTATTGGCGGGATACGTGCAGAGGATGTGGACGACATCCTGCAAACGGGAGTGCATGGCATTGCCGTTTCAGGTGCGATCACTTATCACGAAAACAAAAAAGTACTGGTCAAACAATTAAACGAAGTGCTCCATGCAAAAATTGAAGATCGCTGACAGGGAATTTTTCTCCCGGCTTTTTGTCGGGACCGGCAAGTTCGGTTCGGCAAAAGAAATGGAAAAAGCCGTGCTCGCTTCGGGATCGGAGCTGGTAACGGTTGCGCTCAAGCGGGTGGACCTTGAAACAGAAACCGATGTGTTGCTGTCGCACCTGCAGCATGCGCACATAAATTTATTGCCAAACACAAGCGGGGTGCGAACCGCAAAAGAAGCCGTGTTTGCCGCACAGCTTGCACGCGAAGCACTCGGAACGAACTGGCTGAAGCTGGAGATACATCCCGATCCGAAATATCTTTTGCCCGACCCGGTGGAAACGCTGAAGGCCGCTGAAGAGCTGGCCAGGCTCGGATTCATCGTGATGCCCTATTGCCATGCCGATGCTGTGCTGTGCAAGCGGCTGGAAGAAGCGGGCTGTGCCGTGGTGATGCCGCTGGGCTCTCCCATCGGAAGCAACAGCGGGCTGCAGATGCGCGCCATGCTCGAGATCATCATCGGCCAAAGCAAAGTTCCTGTTGTTGTCGATGCAGGGATAGGTGCACCTTCGCATGCGGCAGAAGCCATGGAGCTGGGTGCCGATGCGGTGCTCGTGAATACAGCCATTGCAGTTTCCAGGAACCCTGTGGAGATGGCGGAAGCATTTAAGCTGGCCGTGCAGGCGGGCCGGATGGCATACGAAGCAAAGCTGGGGACAAAGAAAAAGATTGCAGAAGCAAGTTCACCACTTACCTCATTTCTGGAACAGTAAATGTTTAAGGACGTTTTTGATACATACGATTGGGAAGAAGTGCAGGGACGCATCCTGTCCAAAGCTCCTGCTGACGTTGAACTGGCTTTGAACAAAACATCGAAGCGTTCGCTGGATGACTTCATGGCCTTGGTCTCGCCCGCAGCGGAAAAGTACCTGGAACAAATGGCGCAGCTCAGCCATTCGCTCACGCAAAAACGCTTCGGTAAGACCATACAGCTTTATGCCCCCATGTACCTGTCGAACGAGTGCAGCAACGTATGCACGTACTGCGGGTTCAGTTTCGACAACAAGATCCCGCGCAAGACCTTAAATGATGATGAAATACTGGAAGAGGTTGCTGTGATCAGGCAAATGGGTTACGACCATGTCCTGCTGGTAACGGGCGAAGACAACAACAACGTGGGGGTGGATTACCTGGAACATGCGATTGCGCTCATTCGTGTGCATTTCGCACACATCTCCATCGAAGTGCAGCCGCTGGAAGAGGATGAATATGTCCGGCTGGCCGCACTGGGATTGAACACGGTACTGGTCTACCAGGAAACCTACCACGAAGGTAATTACAGGCTCTATCATCCCAAGGGGAAAAAATCAAACTTTGAATACAGGCTTGATACACCCGATCGGCTGGGAAAAGCTGAGGTGCATAAGATCGGGCTGGGCGTGCTGCTGGGATTAGAGGACTGGCGGGCAGATTCTTTCTTTTGTGCACTTCATCTCGATCATTTGGAAAAAAATTACTGGAAGACAAAGTATTCCATTTCTTTCCCGCGCCTTCGCCCCTACTCCACTGAAGGGAAAACGCAGGACCAGAACATTTTTAACCCAAAGGAGATCATAACCGATCGCGAATTGGTGCAGCTGATCTGTGCCTACCGCATTTTTAACGAAGAGATCGAGTTGTCCGTCTCTACCCGCGAAAGCGAAACGTTCCGCAATAATATTATCAGGCTGGGTGCTACAACGCTTAGCGCGGGTTCAAAAACAAATCCGGGCGGTTATTCGGCTGCTGAAGATTCGCTCGAGCAATTTGAAATTTCGGATGAACGCACACCGAAAGAAGTGGCAGAAATGATCGCTGCGCAGGGTTACGAGCCGGTTTGGAAGGATTGGGACAGGTCGTACCAGTAGCAGTGGCCGTATGCAGTACACAGTAAAAAAGTAAGATGAAAAATTTCACTAAAGAAGAATTGGTCCGTTACAGCCGGCAGCTTTCGCTCAGGGAGGTTGGTATTGCCGGGCAGGAGAAAATAAAAAAAGCAAAGGTGCTGGTGGTGGGCGCGGGTGGACTCGGATGCCCGGTGCTCCAATATCTCGCGGGTGCCGGAGTGGGCACGATCGGCATTGTTGATTTCGACAAAGTGGAATTGCACAATCTTCACAGGCAGGTGCTTTTCAGTACTGAAGATATTGGCCGCCCGAAAGCACAGGCTGCAGCGGACCGCCTGAAAAAACTCAACCCGCATGTGAACTTCACCGTGTTTGACGAAATGCTTGGCGAGAACAATGCGGAACGGATCATCTCACAGTTCGATATTGTAGCAGACGGCTCGGATAATTTCCTGACACGCTACCTGGTGAACGACACTTGCGTAAAGCTGGGGAAGCCGCTGGCATACGGCAGCATCTTAAAATTTCAGGGGCAGCTTGCTATTCTCAACTATGCAGGAGGGCCTCATCTTCGCGATATTTACTCGGAGCCCCCCGATCCCGAAGATGTGCCCAATTGCAGTGAAGCAGGCGTGATCGGTGTCGTTCCCGGCATCATCGGGACAATGATGGCGAATGAAGTGCTGAAGATCATCCTGGAAAGCAAAGACGCATTGTGCGGCACGCTGCTGGTGCTGGATATCTTAAAAATGGAAATATATCGGCTCCTGGTCGGAAGTTCTGAAGAGAGGGAAAAGCATCTACTCCACCTTGATGCTTAGCTCGCTGCAACGGTTTACGATCGCCACGAACTCCTGCAAGGGGTCTTTCTTCTTCCAGATGCCCGAATAGAAGGCCATACCGGAGAACCCCAGCTCTTTCACCTTTTCGATGCGCGTAACATCCATTCCCCCGCGCGCAATCACCTCATTCTTTGTTTTCGCCAGCGCAGCGCGCAGGCTTTGCTCGGAGAACCCGCCCTGGTATTTTCCGCTGAGCGAATCGAATATGGGCGAAAGAAAAACATAACGGTACCGCGCATCTTCTTCGTAAATGCTCGACAGCTTCCGGAAGGAAGTGGTGACAATGAGGCCGGGATTGCGCATCAGCAGCCACCGCAGCTTGAGCCAGAGCCGTATCCTGTGCCTGCGGTGTGCGCGCGTGATGTGAAATCCTTTCAGCGCATACTTTACGGCCAGCTCGTGGTGCGTGTGGATCACGATGCGATGGTGAAAATGTTTCGGGATCTTTTCGATGTATTTCTTCAGCGAGCGGGTGGAGTCCTTCATCTTGCGCAGGTGAAAGGTTTCCAGCCCGTGCTCGAAGAGCTGCGTAACGATCTTCGTTTCTTCTTCCTGTGTTTCCGATGGCGATATGACGATTAGCTTCATAGGCTGTGAATGGCATCCGCTATCTTACGGACCAGCGACCGGTCCTTTTCAAGGGCGTTGCCCGTAACGATGATGTCCGCACCTGCCCTGCAGAGCGCAACCGCCTTCCGGGCCGTTCGCACACCGCCCCCCACGACCAGCGGGATAGAAATATTTTTTCGGACCGATGATACCATCCGCTCGTTCACGGGTCTTTTGGCCCCGCTTCCCGCCTCGAGGTAGATCATGCGCAGCCCGAGCATCTCCCCGGCCACTGCGGTAGAAACTGCAATGTCATTATCCTCTTTCGGGATGGGGGGCGTGGACGTGATGTACTGCGTAGCGCTCACTTTTTCCCCGTCAACCAGCATGTAACCGGTGGGGATGATCTCGAGCCGGGATTCCTTCAGTTTGAGCGCGCCCTTCACGTGCTGGCCGATCAGGTATTCGGGGTTGCGGCCCGATATGAGGGAGAGAAGCAATATCCCGTCAGCCTTTTTGCTTACCTGCGAATGGTTGCCGGGAAAAATGATGAGCGGGATCCGGCTCCGCTTACTGATCGCGCTTACACATGCTTCGAAGCTCCCGTTCGTAATGATGCTGCCGCCCACGAGGAACAGGTCTACCTGCGCTTTTTCCGATTCATCGATCACCCGCGGGTCGAACTTGTCGGGGTCGATCAGCACGGCATGCAGCTTCTTTCGCTGCGCAGCCGCCTGGGCTATTGCAGAGTAGATCTTCATCACGCAATATTAGGAATTCAAAACATATGCGAGCATGTAGCCGTCCATTTTTTCGTAACGGAGACGGTGCTCGCTCACGTACGACTCCGTACGTATCTCGCCCGATAGCTCGCCTTCTGCATCGTACGTGAACGGGTGAATGAAAATGTTCTTGGCAAACAGCAGCTCTTTCTTCCCGTAGAGCTTGTAGAGGCATTCCTTCGCGCACCAGTACACATACAATTTTTCTGCGCGGTCCTTACCGCCAACAGCCTGAAGCTCATCGGCACTCATGAACTTGTTCTGGATGCGCAGCACCTTATCCTTGATCCGTTCGATATCGATCCCCGTTTCGTGGTGGCGGTCGAGGATCACGGCCACGTAATCGTAAGAATGGGAGATGGAGATGCGGTAGCCGCCATCGCGGAGGTACGGCTTGCTGAACCGGTCGTACAGGATCGCGGCCTGCCCGCCCGTGAGCTGCCGCACCAGCCTGCGCGAGGCCAGCCATTGCATTCTCCGAAGCGGATGCACCATGTTCTGCAGGTACGCTCTTTCAGCGTCTGAAAGAAGGTCTTCCTCTTCCTGGAACTCTTCCCCGTATTTCAGTTTCCACAGGGCGAGCTTGCAGCCGGCATGAATGTTCCGGGTGACGAACAGCGGCATGAAGGTTTTTTTGCGGTCTTAAATTATGTTATATATTTGCACCGTATTTTTGCAAAAATACACATCTGATGAAATTCAAAGTTTGCTTTATTGCTAGTGCCGCGATCCTTGCGTGCTGCAGCGCTTTTTCCCAGAACAAGCTTTATCCTATCGAAGACAAGGGCAAATTCGGTTACATTGACAAGTCCGGTAAAATGACGATTGCTCCTTCTTTTGAATTTGCCGAGCGTTTTTCCGAAGGGCTCGCTGCCATCAGGAAGGAAAATAAAAGAGGATTCATCGATGCCACCGGCAAGGTGGTGATCGAACCTCAGTTCGAAAAGGTGTCTGAATATTTTTCCGAAGGACTCTGCGCAGTCAAAAAAGAAGGCAAATGGATGTATATCGATAAGACCGGGAAAGTGGCGTTCGAAGTAAAATGCGATTACGCCTACAAATTTTCAGAAGGCATGGCCCGCGTGCAAGTCGGGATCAATTTCGATTACATCGATAAGACCGGCAAGATCATCACCAGCGGGCATTACAACGGTGCGTGGGATTTCAAAGAAGGGCTTGCGCGCGTGAAGAAAGGAGGCAAATGGGGGTTCATCGATAAGACCGGAAAGACCGCGGTCGATTTCCGCTTTGACGATGCGTTCGATTTCTCCGAAGGCCTTACCAACGTGCGCGTGGGCGATGAGCAAACGGGCAAATGGGGTTATATCGACAAGACCGGCACCTACAAGATCGAGCCGCAGTTCGACCGGGCCTGGACCTTCTCCGAAGGGCTTGCGCTGATCCGCGTGGGCGATTTCAAAAAAGGGAAGTTCGGCTATATTAATAAGGAAGGCAAGACCGTGATCAATCCCGTGTACACGGGTGCCGATCACTTCAAGGATGGCATGGCCTGCGTATCCACCTCCATCGATATTAAAAATCCGAAATGGCAGTACATCGATAAGACCGGCAAGGTCGTTATCAATAAGAACTTCGATTACATGAGCGCCTTTAACGATGGGCTTGCAAAAGTAACTTCCACCGACATCAAGCAGGGCTACTCCTACGGCTACATCGACAAGACCGGCAAGTACGTTTGGCCGTAAGCTGAAAGACAATTAAGATAAGATCCTTCACACATTGCGTGAGGGATTTTTTGTTTAGATGCCTCTTCCGTATCTTTGCCCGCCCGTATCGAACGGATACGTTCGGGCGGGTGCTCCAATTTAAAAAGACATGGCAACACAAACCAAAGTGGACAAATTCATCAAATACAAGGTAAAGGATATTTCCCTGGCCGAATGGGGAAGAAAAGAAATTCAATTGGCTGAAACGGAAATGCCCGGGCTGATGGCACTGCGCGAAGAGTATGGAAAGAAGAAGCCGCTCAAAGGCGCGCGCATCGCGGGCTGCCTGCACATGACCATCCAGACGGCCGTGCTGATCGAAACGCTGAAGGAGCTGGGCGCGGAAGTGACCTGGAGCTCCTGCAACATATTTTCTACGCAGGACCATGCGGCTGCAGCCATTGCTGCTGCCGGAATTTCCGTTTACGCGTGGAAAGGAATGAATGCCGAAGAGTTCGACTGGTGCATCGAGCAAACGCTTCTCTTTGGCGAGGACCGCAAGCCGCTGAACATGATCCTGGATGACGGTGGGGATCTCACCAACATGGTGCTCGATAAATACCCCGAGCTGATCAAAGGCATCCAGGGACTTTCGGAGGAGACCACCACGGGCGTTCACCGCTTGTACGAGCGCATGGAAAAAGGAACGCTCCCGATCCCGGCCATTAACGTGAACGATTCGGTGACCAAGTCCAAGTTCGACAACAAGTACGGCTGCCGCGAATCGCTGGTGGATGCCATCCGCAGGGCCACGGACCTGATGCTGGCCGGTAAGGTGGCCGTGGTGGCCGGGTATGGTGATGTGGGTAAGGGCTCGGCCGAAAGCCTGAAGGAAGCAAAGGTGCGCGTGATCGTTACCGAGATCGATCCGATCTGTGCGCTGCAGGCCGCCATGGAAGGCTACGAGGTGAAAAAGATCGATGATGCCGTGAAGGAAGCGGACATCATTGTCACCGCCACCGGCAACTGCGACATCATTGCAGACCGCCACTTCAAATCCATGAAGCACAATGCCGTGGTGTGCAACATCGGTCACTTCGACAACGAGATCGATATGGCCTGGCTGAACAAGAACTACGGCAAGACCAAGGTGGAGATCAAGCCGCAGGTGGATAAGTACACCGTAGATGGAAAAGATATCATCGTGCTGGCCGAGGGCCGGCTCGTGAACCTGGGCTGCGCGATGGGGCATCCTTCGTTCGTGATGTCGAACTCCTTCACGAACCAGACGCTGGCCCAGATCGAGCTGTGGACCAATTCTTCGAAATACGAAAATAAAGTTTACACCTTACCAAAAGAGCTCGATGAGAAAGTGGCGCGGCTGCACCTCAGGAAGATCGGGGTCGAGATCGATACGCTGAACGAGAAGCAGGCCAAATACATCGGGGTGAAGAAGGAAGGGCCGTTCAAGCCCGATTACTACCGTTACTAAGCCGGGAATGTTTGCAGGGCAAGACCCATTGCCCCCGTAAATTGCTGTTCCCGAATTCCCGTATCAACCTTTTTTTCTTTAAAGAAGGAGAGCAGGTTCTCCGTGGGCATATTGCCCGTGAGTTTATCGGCCGCCATGGGGCAGCCGCCAAAGCCTTTTATAGCTGAATCAAATCTCCTGCATCCCGAATCCCAGGCAGCCTGCACCTTTTCTTTCCAGGTGCCGGGTGTTGTGTGAAGATGCGCCCCGATCTCGAGGGTCGGGAATTCCGGTATAAGATGCGAGAAGAGGGAAGTGATCTTTTGCGGGTCGGACACCCCGATCGTGTCGGCCATCGCGAATATCCTGATCCCGAGCTTCGAAAGCCTGCCTGTCCATTCGATCACAATGTCCGAGTTCCACGGATCACTGTAAGGGTTACCGAAAGCCATAGAAATATAGAGCACCAGTTCCTTTTTATTTTTCGTGCACAGGGCCTGGATCTCTTCGACCCTTTTTAATGATTCCCCGATGGTAGAGTTTGTATTTCGTTTCTGGAACGTTTCAGAAATGGAGAACGGGAACCCGAGGTAAACGATCTCCGGGAATTTACAGGCATCTTCTGCCCCGCGCGTGTTGGCAATGATGGCCAGCAGCTTCGAACGCGTGCCTTCCAGTTCCAGCCGGTCAAGCACTTCGGCTGTGTCGCGCATCTGCGGGATGGCCTTAGGCGAAACAAAGCTCCCGAAATCCACTGTATCAAAGCCGCACTGCAAAATGGAATTGATGTAGGCGATCTTCTTTTCCGTGGGAATAAAATCACGAATACCCTGCATGGCATCGCGGGGGCATTCGACCAGCTTCAATTTTTCCATCCGAGAATACCTTTGTTTATCTTTTTTGCAATGCACGGCCCCTCGTAAACGAACCCGGTATAAACCTGTACCAGCGAAGCGCCCGCATTTAATTTTTCGATCGCATCTTCGGCCGTATGGATACCTCCCGAGGCGATGATGGGAAAACTTCCGCCCGAACGGTCGTGGAGGCATTGGATCACTTCCGTGGAACGGGGACTCAAAGGTTTTCCGCTCAATCCGCCACTACCTATACCTGTGAGCTCAGAATTTGTGGTGCGGAGATCATCCCGGCTTATGGTCGTGTTGGTTGCAACCACTCCGTCTATTTTGGTTTCGCGCACTATTTCCACGATGTCGTGAAGCTGGGTGTTCGTGAGGTCGGGGGCGATCTTTAAGAGGATCGGCTTCCGGCCGCTGGCCGCTGGCTTCTGGCTTCTCAATTCGATCAATCGCAGCAGTATTTTTTTTAAGGGTTCTTTTTCCTGCAGCTCCCGCAGGCCGGGCGTATTGGGTGAGGATACGTTCACCACAAAATAATCCACATGATCGTAGAGCTTCCCGAAGCAATATTCATAATCCGACAGGGCATTTTGGTTAGGCGTGTCCTTGTTCTTTCCGATGTTGCCACCGATGATCACCCGCTTGTTCTTTCTTTGCTTCAGCCGCTTTATCATTTCTTCCACTCCCTCGTTGTTGAAACCCATGCGGTTGATGAGCGCCTCATCCTTCACCAGCCGGAACATCCTCGGCTTCGGGTTGCCCGGCTGAGGCTTCGGGGTGACAGTACCTACCTCGATGAACCCGAATCCGAAACAGGCCAGCTCGTCAAACAGTTTCGCATCCTTGTCAAAGCCCGCAGCCAGACCGACCGGGTTGGGAAATTTCAATCCGAAAACATTCTTTTCAAGACGCGGATCGTTCACCGCGTAACAGGAGCGGGTGGCGGCAGCAATACCGGGAGCCCTGAAAAAAAACTTCAGGGTTGAAAAAACATAGTGGTGAGCGGATTCGGGTGAAAGAAGGAAGAGTAGCGGCTTGAGGAAATATTTATACACTTATTCTCATTTGCATGACTTGTCGTTGGCGTAGTCGGCAGCCTCCTCGCAACCGAGCAGCGCGGCCTTCTTGAACCATTTGCACGCATCGCTGCTGAGCCCCATCCCGTTCTTGATCAATGCAGCCTTGTAGTATGAAGTGCAGAAATCGGGTTTCAGGCGCATAAGCTGCTGGTAATCGTACAGTGCGGAATTGAAGTTGGTCATCTGCTCGCTGGAATAGGCACGGTAGAGGTATGCATCGGTGTAGTTGGTATTGATCTGCAGGGCCTTGGTGAAATTATCGAAGGCCAGCTGCCACTTCTCGGTGCTGTAGCACGACATGCCCCGCTGGAAATAGGCTTCGGCATTGTTCGGGTTGAGCTCCACGGCCTTGGAAAAATCGAGCGTAGCCTTGTCGAATTTACCCAAACCGTAGAAGGCCATTCCACGCTTCACATAATTCTGTGACGAGTCAGGCGAAAGTTTCACCGCCAGGTTCAGGTCCACCAGCGCGGCCTCGTAATTGCGCGAGTAAAGTTCATCCACCCCTTTCTTATAGTAATTGATGCTGTTCGACCAGCAGAAATTATTTTCATATGCGTCCTTTGCGTCCTTGTTGCCGAGGTCGGCAGCGGCTCGCATCTCCATGCACCCCTCGTCCTTCTTGCCATCGGCAAATTTCATCTTGGCCATCTCGAGGTGGGGCTCGGCAAACCTATTATTGAGCTTCGCAGCCATGTCGAAATCCTTCATAGCTTCCTCTTTCTTGCCAGTAGACTCCTCGCACATGCCCCGGTAGTAATACGGTTTCGAAAGGTTACTGTCCGGCTGCAGGAGCTGGCCGCTCTCCGCGACCTGCTTTTCATACTCCGTCAGGTTCTCATAGCGCTCCTTGTCCTTTATATATTTATCGGTTTTCGCCTGGTTCGCATTGATCACGGTGGTAAAATCATCCACCGCTTCCTTATAATTAGAAGCATCCAGCTTCTTCTTGCCCGACCTCATCAATGCTTCGGTATTTTGAGCGGAAGAAAATGAAAAGGCAAGTATCAGGGAAGGAAGGAGTGAGCGTTTGAGCATTGCGTTGATTTTTGAAGGGCAAAACTATCAAATATCCTGCAACTAGTCAAATTTCTTTGCAAAAAGGGCTTGGGAAGTATTAATGGGAGGTCTTGTTCACAACCCTGCCTCTCGCTATTTTTTTATTCGATAAACATACATTATCTTTGTTTAACAAAAATTGGTTGCCGGATTATGCGAGTTTATGGCCAGAAAAGCGGGTATTTGTCTTATTTTTTAAAGATTTTTAAAGGGTCATGCAACCTTTCCGCCCATTTTTTAATCTATACCTTGAAAGATGACTGATGAGCAGATCGTCAGCGGATGTATCAAAAACGATGCGATTGCTCAGAAGCAGTTGTATGAAAAGTTCTCGAGGAAGATGATGGGGGTCTGCCTGCGGTACGCAGAAGACCGGGACGAGGCGGAGGATATTCTTCAGAACGGGTTCATAAAGGTCTTTGAGAATATTGAAACATTCAGGGGTACGGGATCACTGGAAGGATGGATCCGGAGGATCATGGTCAATACCGCCCTGAACAATTACAGGCAGAAGAAATCCATGCAGAATACGGTTGACGTAGATGATGTTCATTACATGCTTGCAGAAGAACACAACATGATCGATTCGTTCCACGCCAACGACCTGCTGAAGATCATCCAGAAGCTCCCCACGGGGTTTCGGACCGTTTTCAACCTGTATGCGGTGGAAGGATACACGCACAAAGAGATAGCCGACATGCTCGGCATCAGCGAGAACACTTCCAAAAGTCAATATTCAAGAGCGAGAATGCATTTACAAAAAATGATACTAATCGAGAAGGCAGTTTAATGAAATACGAATCAAACATAGAGATACTTGTTAAGGACGCGTTCGAAAACTTCGAGGCGGATGTGAATCCCAATGTATGGGCCCGCATCCAATCGAAGTTCCCGGCTCCGAAAAAGACCGTTGAGCCGAAGAACAGCTACCGCAAGCCGCTTGCAGCCGCTGCAGCCCTCCTGCTCATTACAGCTGCCGTGCTGCTTGTGGTAAATAAAAAGAACAACGACCCGGTTGTTGCTGACAAATCAAATGCGAAAATTTCTTCCAATGCAAGCCCTTCGACCGGCAACGGGGCTGTCGCAACCAATCCTGTACCTGCTCAACAAAAAGAGAAACAGACGAACAGCGCTGCCAATAAACCTGTTCCCGGATCAAATGCTGCATCTTTAAATAATAAGGATAACAATACTGCTTCGGAAGTGAATGACTCCAATTCAGGCGTTAAAGAGGAAGTGATCAGCCAACCGGCTTTGAAAGAGTCGCAGAAGAACGCGGTAACGAGCAATAACATTGTCAACCATACCGAAAAGCAAGAGCCGAAGAGTACCGAGAACACTGCTGTCAACAATTCAAACAATACGGAGATCTCCGCTTCTTCCGAAAAGGAAAAGCCTGAGTACTTCCAGCATAAGGCCGAGGAAAAAGTAGCAGTGGCAAACGGCTTTCCCCTCACGGGATATGCCCCCCTCACGGTCAGCTTCTACAACTTCGGCACAGGCCTGCACTCCCAGTGGGAATTCAACGATGGCTCGGATAAGAAAAATGACAAGGACGTGATGCACCAGTTCAACAAGGCCGGCAATTACATGGTGTATCTCACTGCTTACGATGCCAGCGACCGCCTGGTGAAGGACAGCGTGAAGGTGATCGTGCTGAGCAAGACGAATTCGATCATTGCACCCAACTCGTTCACACCCAACGATGACGCCATCAATGACATCTGGAGGCCGCAAACCGATAATCTTTCCACCATTGAAGTGCAGATAATCGACCGCAACACATCCCGGTTGGTTCGCAAATGGAATGCACTCGATGGAGGATGGGATGGACGGAATATGTACGGTGAACAGGTTCCGCAGGGAGTCTACATCTACATCATTACCGCCACGACCACCGAGGGCGAGGTGATCCACCAGCAAAACACCATCACCCTAATCCGTTAATTTTTTGACCGATCCATAAAAAATAGTAACTTGCGTTCCGTTTTAAAGACCGAACCTAACATTTCATAGGCTATGAAAAAAACCTACCTTGCAATGTTGCCATCCCTAATGGTGGCAACTTTTTTATTTTTTGGCGTTACCCGTTCCTCGGCCCAGGGCTGCTGCCCGAACCTCAGTTTTGAGGATACCACGTTCAACAACTGGCAGGGCTGGACCGGCACCAACATGAACTATACTGGCGGCACCTGGACCCCCGGATTTACCATGGGGCCCAACAACTGCCTGCCGAGCGTAGTGGCCCAGCACTCGTTCATGCTGGCACCCGGCTACCTCGATCCAAACTGCACGGACCCCAATAACAGCTGCAACCCCAATACCTGCATGAATACCGTTGCGCCCGGAGGCGGTAACGTTTCTGTCCGCCTGGGTGACGCCAACGTGGGCTCCTGGGGATCCAAGATCCGGTACACCATGATGGTGGACACCAACTGCAACTCCGGTCTTACGTACTCCTACGCAGTGGTGCTCCAGAACCCCAGCCACGCCCCCACCGACCAGCCCGGCTTCCACGTGAACCTCTACGACCAGAACAACGTGCTTATTCCCGGGCCCTGCGGCTCCTATAACGTGTATGCCGACCCGAACGACACTAATTTCATCAAGTCCTGCACCTACCCTAACGGCCCGCAGTACCGCTGCTGGACCAGCGTGGGCATCGACCTTACTGCTTACGAGGGCACGAACGTAGGGATCGAGTACTGGACCAACGACTGCGCACTGGGCGGACACTACGGCTACGCCTACGTGGATGCCACCTGCAACAAGCTTACGCTCACCGTGGCCTACTGCCCGGGCATGACCTACGTGATCCTCATCGCCCCCACAGGGTATAACAGCTACCAATGGTTCGACCCCAACAATAACCCCATTCCTTCCAACCTCGGGGGAAATAACGACACGCTCATTGTGAACAATCCATCTACAGGAACTCAATACACCGTTCAGATGCAATCCATTGCCGGTTGTCCCACCACGCTGGTCGCCACTATTCAGTACAACGTGATACAACCCGTAGCGAACATTACGAACAACGTCTGTTGGGGAGGGAACATAGGCTCGATCAATATTGTGGGCACGCTTGGTTTCAACCCATACAGTTATTGGCTCTATCAGCTGGGCAATCCCAATCCGCTGCAATCATTCCTTAACGTCACCCCTCCTAATACACCGGTCACGTTCCCTGGGCTCACCGCGGGAACGTACGTGGTACATATCAAGGACACGCTGGGCTGTGAACGGTATGATACCATCGTGGTGACGCAGCCGCCCCAGCCGCCCGATACACTTAATGCTTCAGTATACTTCTGTGAAGGCGATTCCATAGCCACCTTCTGCGGCCCGAGCGGCATGACCAATTATCAGTGGGAATACATCAACGGAACTCCTGTTGCAGGCGACACCACCAAATGCCTTGTCGTGTGCGCCACCTGCAAGCCCGACCAGGTTGCCCCGGTCGATACCATTGTGGGCACCCCGCACCTGGGCGACCAGTATTACATCCTGTGGAGCAATGGCGGTTGCCAGAGACGATCAGTGATCAAGCTCGACTTTGCGATACCCGTTCCGCTCTTCCTGCCCGACAGCACCGCGAACGTGTTCTCCCCCAATAATGACGGGCACAACGACATGTTCAACCCGTACATCGGCAAATCGCATATGTACGACCAGTCGGGGAAGGACATCCTCTACAGCTCATACCTGAACCATTACGCCTATTACGCCAAGGATTTCAAATTGGAAGTGTACAACCGCTGGGGCATGCTGGTGTACCAGTCCAACGACCTCAAGTCGGGCTGGGACGGCAAATACAACGGAAAGGATGCTCCCGAAGGCGTTTACTTCTGGGTGAGCCGTTACGTGTCGCGCTGCCTGAACGATGAAACACCTATCGTAAGCAAAGGCTTCGTTCACCTCTTCAGGGGAAAATGATTCGTCTGTAATTTAAAAAATCCCGTCTGTACACCAGGCGGGATTTTTTTTGAGCTCCCCCGAGTTTTTAATTGCTTCTAAATAAAATTTTAGACTCGGCTAAAAATTAGTATTTTTACCGGGAAAGCGATCCCGATGAACTCCCTTACGGAAGAGAATTATCTGAAAGCGATCTATAAGCTGCTTGGCAACAGGGAGGTTGTTTATACGAACGACCTGGCTGCACACCTGCAAACACGCGCAGCCTCCGTTACCAACATGCTGCGCAAACTGGCGGTCAAAAAGATGATCCATTACCGGAGATACAAGGGAGTATCGCTCACCCGTGACGGGAAGCGGGTGGCGCTGAATGTCATCCGCAAGCACCGGCTCTGGGAGATGTTCCTTGTGCAGAAGCTGGGCTTCCGGTGGGACGAGGTGCATGAAGTGGCCGAGCAGCTGGAACATATCCGTTCGGAAAAGCTTGTGCGCGAAGTTGAAAAAGTGCTGCACTACCCGAAGTTCGACCCGCATGGAGATCCCATTCCCGATGAGCACGGAAATCTCTCGTTAAAAAGATCGGTGCTGCTTTCAGGCCTGGAGCCGAACGACACTTGCCGTATGACCGGTGTGGCAGACCATAGCGATACATTTCTCCGCTACCTGCATGATCAGGGCCTTTCGCCCGGCAAAAGCATCCGGGTGCTGCAGGTGATGGATTACGACCGGTCGCTCCGTATTTCTGTGAACGGGAAAAACATATACATCAGCCACGAAGTGGCTAAGCACATCTTAGTGGCCGGAAAATGAACGGAACGAAACATACCTCCCGGTCTCTTGAGGAAGTGCATTCCTCTGTGGATACGACCGCACGCACGGGTCTGTGGAAAAAACTTTTCGCCTTTATGGGCCCTGCATACCTGGTGAGCGTAGGCTACATGGACCCGGGCAACTGGGCCACCGACATTGCGGGCGGCAGCCAGTTCGGCTACAAGCTTATCTGGATACTCCTGCTCAGCAACCTGATGGCCCTGCTGCTCCAGAGCCTGAGCGCACGCCTCGGCATCGTGCGCGGGCTCGACCTGGCGCAGGCATCGCGCGAAACGTACCACCCGGTCGTTAATTTTTTCAACTGGGTGCTCTGCGAGATCGCCATTGCAGCCTGCGACCTGGCTGAGGTGATCGGCATGGCCATCGGCCTGCAGCTGCTTTTCAGGCTGCCGCTGCTCATCGGGGTTTCCATTACGGTGGTGGATACGCTGCTGCTGCTGGTGCTGCAGCGTTACGGGATGCGTAAGATGGAAGCTTTCATACTCATGCTCATTGCCACCATCGGGCTTGCATTTATTGCCGAAGTGCTGTTTGCACGGCCGGTGGCAGGCGAGCTGGCAAAGGGATTTATCCCTTCGTGGCTCGATGACGGGGCGCTCTACATCGCCATCGGTATTATCGGTGCGACCGTCATGCCTCATAATCTTTACCTGCATTCCTCGCTCGTTCAAACGCGCAAGTTCGAGCGATCGGGCGATGGCATCCGTTCAGCCATCCGTTTTAACTTCATGGACACCGCCATTGCGCTGAACATAGCCTTCTTTGTGAACGCGGCCATCCTGGTGCTGGCCGCTGCGGCTTTTTACAGCATCGGGCTGAAGAATGTGACCCAGATCCAGGATGCGCACCACCTGCTCGAAGGGATACTCGGCACTTCTCTCGCTCCCATCCTGTTCGCAGTAGCCCTGATCGCAGCCGGGCAAAGCTCCACGCTTACCGGCACGCTTTCGGGACAGATCGTGATGGAAGGATACCTGAACCTTCGCATCCAGCCCTGGCTGCGAAGGCTCATCACGCGGGTGATCGCCATCGTTCCCGCATTCCTGGTCATTTATTTTTACGGGGAAGAGCGAACGGGAGACCTGCTGGTACTTTCGCAGGTGATCCTGAGCCTTCAGCTCGGGTTCGCGGTGATCCCGCTCATCCATTTCACCAGCGACCGCGAGAAGATGAAAGAGTTCGCCATCAAGCCGTGGGTGAGGATCTGCGCGTGGGCCGCTGCAGGGCTGATCGTTTCGCTGAACGTGAAGCTGGTGATCGAGTCGATCACCGGGTGGATCTCCGGTTCGCAAGATCCGACCTATATTTATCTTTTTATCATTCCTCTCGTTTCAGCAGCCGGGCTGCTGCTCGCGTACATCACATTCTTTCCCTTCTTTAAAAAGATCCTGCAGCGGGCCAAAGCAAAGACCCCGCACGGAGAACAGCGACCTATCCTTATTGCGCATGAGCCGGCCTACCGGCATATCGCAGTGGCCGTGGATTTTTCGGAAAAGGATTCGATCGCTATTTCTCATGCGCTCGCGCAGGGCGGCAAGCGGGCCTCCTACCTGCTCATCCACGTGGTGGAAACGGCCGGGGCGCGCCTGATGAACGAGGAGATCGATGACATGGAGACGGAATCGGACAAGCTGAACCTGAAAAAATATGTGAAGGAACTAAGCGCAGAAGGCTTTGAAGCGCGCCTGGCCGTAGGCTACGGCAATCCCAAGCGCGCCATACCCGATATCGTGAACAACAGCAAGGCCGACCTGCTGGTGATGGGCGCGCACGGCCACCGAGGATTCAAGGACCTGCTGTTCGGTACCACCGTTGATGCGGTGCGGCATAGGGTTAAGATACCGGTTCTTATAGTGGGCTGAACCCGGTATTCCTGTTCATTCAGAGCTGATATGCTGCCGAAATGTTAAAAAAACCTAAATTGATGCAATTCAAAAAACATTTCGTAAATTTGCTCGTTCAAGGACAAAACCTCGCTTGAAAAAGATCGCTTCCATATTAATGTCTTTCCTGTTCCTGCTTAGCACTTCGGGCTTTGCGGTTAACTTTCATCAATGTAAAATGAAAGGTACGTCCTTTTCTTTGGGCATTTTGGGAGCCAAAGGGTGTTGCGGGGAAAAAGGGGCATCCAGCGGCTGCTGCAAAAACGAAGCAAAATACTTCAAGGTAAAAGATAATTTCTCTGCTTCTTCTCCGGCAAAGGCTGGTAATCCTGATGTGGTCAAGATCCTATCCCCGGTATTTGCTACGCTTTTTCATTTCACCAAACCGGCCCTTCAAGCACAATTTTCTTCTTTCACCCATGCACCGCCTTTGATAAGTGAACTTCCTGTTTACTTATCCGGGTGCAACTTCCGTATCTGATTTTAGTTCTCCCTTCCCTCCCTTGCCTGAAACCCAGGCGGGATTGAATTATTTTTATCTTTTCAGGTAAATAATTCTGATCATCAATCATAATTTAAAACGAATTGAAATGAAAAAACTGATCATTGTATCCGCAATAGCAGCGGCATTCATGCTTTCTGCCTGCGGAAATTCATCTACGGAGCAAAAAAGTAAAGCAAACGTGGCATTGGATACCACAAAGCTGAAGTCAGGCGACCCGTATTACCAATGTGAAATGGACCCGGATGTGATTTCTGACAAGCCCGGCTCCTGTTCCAAATGCAGTATGGATCTGGTCAAAAAGCAAAAAAAGTAAATAACTAAAAATCGTAAAAAATGAAAACAAAGATCATTTACCTGTTGTGCCTGGTGGTATACGGCATTACAGCATTCGCACAGGATAAAAAAACGGAAACCTTTAAGGTTTACGGCAACTGCAATATGTGCAAGGCAACCATTGAAGGCGCATTAAAAAAGAAAGATGGCATCCTATCGAAGAATTGGGATGTGAAAGCCAAAACACTTACGGTAACTTATGCTACAGATAAAATCAGCATTAAGAAAATCGGAGAAAAAGTTGCGGCAGCGGGATATGACAACGAATATGCAACTGCTCCTGATAATGCTTACAACAATCTTCACTCTTGCTGTAAGTATGAGCGACCGAAAGGAAAATAATTCCAGATGGTAAGGTACCTGATAGCATTTTCTTTCCGCAACCGCTGGGTGATCCTGCTCATTAGTGCAGGATTGCTCGGATGGGGAGCCTATTCCGTTCAGAAGAACCCGATTGACGCTATTCCCGACCTATCGGAGAACCAGGTGATCGTTTTCACGGAGTGGATGGGGCGCAGCCCGCAGGTCATCGAAGACCAGGTCACGTACCCGCTTGTTTCCAACCTGCAAAGCATTCCGAAAATAAAAAATGTGCGCGGCACTTCCATGTTCGGGATGAGTTTTGTATACGTGGTATTTGAAGACAACGTGGACATTTACTGGGCCAGAACGCGCGTGCTGGAAAAATTGAACTATGCGCAGCGCCTGCTCCCAGAAGGAGTTACTCCCACCCTCGGGCCTGATGGAACGGGCGTAGGACATGTTTTTTGGTATACCCTTGATGCGAGAAAATCTGAGATGGGAAATAATCTTGGAGAGCTCCGTGCATTGCAGGATTGGTATATTAAGTATGCGCTTCAAACGGTGAAGGGTGTTGCCGAAGTGGCTTCGTTTGGCGGATTTCAGAAACAATACCAGATCAACATTGACCCGCATAAACTCACCTATTATAATATTTCGCTGATGGACGTGCTGAAAGCGGTGAAATCGAACAATAATGATGTGGGTGGAAGAAAATTCGAGATGAGCGATATGGCCTATATCGTGCGGGGGCTCGGCTATATAAAAAACATAGAAGAAGTAAAGAACATCCCGGTCGGGCGTGACGGAACTGCTCCCATCACGCTTGAAATGGTCTCATCCGGGATACAGATGGGGGGCGACCTGCGGCTGGGGATCTTTGACGAGAACGGTGAAGGCGAAACGGTCGGAGGAATAATAGTGATGCGTTACGGTGAGAATGCTGACGAGGTGATCAAGCGGGTAAAGGCCAAACTTGCAGACGTGGAAAAGGGGTTGCCGGAAGGGGTAAAGTTCAAGGTCGCTTACGACAGAAGCGAGCTGATCGAAGCGGCAATCGGCTCGGTAAAAAAAACGATCATCGAGGAGATGATCGTGGTTTCGCTGATCGTCCTGCTTTTCCTTTTCCACGCCCGCAGCGCGTTTGTCATCATCATCCAGATCCCGGTTTCCATAGCCGCCAGTTTTATCCTGCTCCAAGCATTCGGAATTTCTTCCAACATCATGTCCATTACTGGAATTGCTCTTGCGATTGGCGTGGTGGTAGACGATGGGATCATGATGGTGGAGAATGCATACCGGCATTTGGCCGATGGACAAAATAAAAATTCATAATCAACATTTTCAAATAACATCTAAAAACAACAGTCATGAAAAAAATCAAACTACTAACCGTTTCCTTTATTGGGATTGTATGCGCTGACTTCAACGCAAGCGCGCAGAACTATATTGACAAATACCTCACCGACCCGCTTACGTACACAACCATCGGCACATCGGCTAACAGCCTCAGCAGCCCGAAGGACCTCGACTTTAAACCGAATACGAACGAGCTGTGGGTTGCGAATTACGGAACATCGAACGGAGGGACAATGGTGATCTTTTATAATGCGGGGCAAACCAACCAGACTTCACAATTCAGGAAGGACACCCACAGTTCTCATTTCATGCGCAACACGAGTGCATTTGCATTCGGTGATAACGGGGAATGGGCCTGCACGAGTGAGATACAGAACACCAACTCCAACAGTCCCACATTCATGGGGCCCGCTCTTTGGCTTGCCGACACGAACATCTTTGCCCGAGTTTTCCAGAATAACTGGGTGAACGGTTATCCCCTGGGAAGCCATATCGACATGCTGCATCAAAGCCCGTTTGCAATGGGCATCGCGCACGATTCTTTAAAAGCGTATTGGGTTTTTGACGGGTATAACGGCAATATCTGCAAGTATGATTTTGTTACGGATCATAGTCCGGGCTATGATGACCATTCAGCAGGAAAAATATGGCGATATGTCGATGTGACGGTAACGCGCGTTCCGAACATTCCGAGCCACATGGTATTGGACAAAAATTCAAAATGGCTGTACTTCATTGACGGGGGCAGCAAAACGATAAGGCGTTTGAATACGTTATCCGGAAATGTGACCGGCACGCTTACTGTTCCTGCTACGGGCCAGGAGCCGTTAGCAGGCTACTGGAAGGTGCAGAATGAAACCGTAGAGATCTTTGATACCTTAACCACCCAGCCATGCGGCATCGATCTTTACAACGACCGGCTTATCGTGAGCGATTATACCACGGGCGATATCCTCATATATGATACTTCAACGCCCACGCCTTCCCTGCTGGGTACCGTTGCAACAGGCCAGCCGGGGATCATGGGTGTTAAGATCGGCACGGACGGAAAAATATGGTTTGTAAATAACACGCAAAACACCCTGGTGCGCATTGACCCGCTTCCCGCTGCGGATGATGCCTCCATTTTGGAGATCACATCACCATTGCCGGAAAATTTCGAGCCTAAATTTTATTCAGTAAAATTTAACACGTGTGCTGGTTCGGTAGTTCCCGTTGTGACCTTGAAAAATGAGGGGACAAACACCCTTACCTCGGTTGACATCAATTATACTATAGATGGAGGACCGGTAAGCACGTTCAATTGGTCCGGCTCGCTGGCAACGGGCGCCACGACCAGTGTTACGCTTGCTTCATCATCCATCCTTTCCGGATCGCACAAAATCGTTGCGTACACTTCGACACCGAATGGCAATACCGACCTCAATCCTCTGAACGATAAAAAAGAAGGCTCATTCCGTACCATTGACCCGCTGATGTCGTTCCCCTATACAGAAACATTCACTACAGCCGTATTTCCCCCTTCTGGCTGGTCTTACATCGGGCATAACAAATATTGCAAAATGAGCCGTGTGGCGAATGTGGGTGGATTTGGAATGGGACTGGGATGTTTGAAAATGGATAATTATGCCGGGACCATGAACGTAACGGGGCAAAACGATTATTTCATTTCCCAGCGGATCGACCTGAGCGCAGCCCCCCCAGTAACAACCCTGGAATTTGATGTTGCCTATGCCCGCTATGATAACAATTCGAATGATAAACTGGATGTAAAAATTTCTACGGATTGCGGAAGCACATGGACCTCTGTTTATACGAAATCAGGAAGTGTGCTGTCAACTGCTCCCAATACTACTTCCGCATTCACGCCTTCTGCAACCCAATGGAGAAAAGAATATGTTGCTCTGAGTGCGTATACAGGGCAACCCGATGTCATGTTCATGTTCACCTCTACCAGTAACTGGGGCAATAACCTGTACATCGATAACATCAAAATCATCAACTCAACGGGCATCAGCGAATACGATACGGAGATAAGCATCGATATCTACCCCAACCCTTCGGCCGGGCAGGTTGTTATCCACTCGAATGCCTCGAACGACCGGCTTACTGACGTAGAGGTGATCAATATCCTGGGGGAATCCGTGATGAAGGTGCGGCCGGCAGGAAATGAAACATTCCTGCAGGTTGACCTTTCTTCCTGCATGGCGGGTGCCTATTTTGTAAAAGTAAAAACAGAAAAAGGTATTACAGCGAAAAAAATAATTATTCAAAAATAATGGTGGCCAAAATTGCGCTCATTGCGCTTTTTGCGTTTTAATGGCTGAACAACAACCGTACGGGTGAACCAGGAAAAGACCATAGCAGAACAAGAACGGCTCTCGGTGATCGAGCAGGCCTGCCAGCAGATCGGCAAGGGTGCATTCTATTCCACCATCATCATCGTAGCCTCCTTCCTGCCGGTGTTCATGCTCACGGGCCAGGAAGGGAAGCTCTTTTCCCCGCTGGCATGGACAAAAACGTTCATCCTGCTTATCGATGCGTTCATCGCGGTAACGCTTGTGCCCGTCCTTACCTCGTTCTTCTTAAAAGGAAAGAAGTTCCGCCACGAAAATCAAAACCCCGTGAACAAGGTCCTCCAGAAAATATATTCACCCGTCATCCACTGGTGCCTGCGCTGGAGGAAGACCACGCTCGGGATCGGGATCGTTTCCCTTTTAATTTCCATCCCGATGATGATGCAGATGGGCACCGAGTTCATGCCCCCGCTCGATGAAGGAAGCATCCTGTTCATGCCTGTTACGCTTCCCGATGTGTCCAACTCGGAGGTGAAACGCATTCTGCAGGTGCAGGACAGGCTTATAAAGACGGTCCCCGAAGTGAAAAATGTACTGGGAAAAGCGGGGCGCGCTTCTACCGCTACGGACAATTCCCCCATAAGCATGATCGAAACGATCGTCCTGCTCAAACCAAAATCGGAATGGAGGGCAGGCCTTACCAAGGAGGATATCGTGAACGAGCTCAACGCAAAGCTGCAGATACCCGGAACGGTGAACGGCTGGACACAGCCCATCATCAACCGGATCAATATGCTTTCAACGGGGATACGGACCGATGTAGGGGTGAAAGTGATGGGAGATAATTTAGATACGCTGAACAAGATTGCCCAGCAGATCAAACGAGCCCTGACGGGAATGGATGGCGTAAAGGACCTGTATGCCGAGCCGATCCTGGGGGGCAAATATCTGGATATACACATCAAGAAGGATGAGATCGGGAGATACGGCCTGAGCGTGAACGATGTGAACATGGTGATCGAATCCGCACTCGGGGGGATGAACCTCACCACGACCATTGAGGGCCGCCAGCGATTTTCCATAAACGCGCGGCTTGCCCAGGATTACCGCAGCTCCATCGATGAAATAAAACGGACTCCTGTTCAAACAATGGACTACGGCCCCGTGCCCCTTTCGGCAGTTGCCGATGTTTACCTGGCGGACGGTCCGCCCATGATCCAATCGGAGAACTCGCTCCTCCGTGGAACGGTGCTGTTCAATGTTCGCGGAAGGGACCTGGGAAGCACCGTGAAAGATGCGCAGAAAAAAATTGACGAGACGATCAAGAAACTTCCAAAAGGGTATTTCATCGACTGGAGCGGGCAGTGGGAAAACCAGATCCGCGCCACGCAAACCCTGGAAGTGATCTGCCCGATCGTATTGCTGATCATATTCCTTGTGCTCTTCATGGTCTATAAATCTCTCCGTGAAGCGTTCTTCAGCCTGGTCACCATCCCGTTTGCGCTTGTGGGGGGAGTATACATGGTCTATTACTACCATGTGAACTTATCGGTGGCCGTAGCGGTAGGCTTTATCGCGCTGTTCGGGATCGCGGTGCAAACAAGCATATTCATGATCATCTACCTGCACGAGGCCATGCACGAGCTGGTGCGGGTAAAAGGAAATTCGAGGACGAACATTTCAAACGCTGATCTGCGGGAATACGTCTATCGCGGGGCTGCGCAGCGGTTACGGCCAAAGATGATGACCGTTGCGGTGATGCTGCTCGGACTGGTTCCCATTCTCTGGTCTCATGGTGTGGGAAGCGATGTGATGGTTCCGATCGTGCTCCCGATGATCGGAGGGGTGTTCTCTTCATCGGTTTTCGTTCTGCTCATCACCCCCGTTGTTTTTGAAATGGTGAAAGAATATGAGCTGAACAGGTTCGGCAAGATGGATATGGTAGAATCCGCGATAAAACATTAACACAATGAAAAAGGGCTTTTGGCTTCTGATTACGGGTTTAAGCTTCACTGCGGTCGATGCGCAAACGCTTTCGCTGGAGCAGGTTTTATCTAACATAGAAAAGAACAACCCGGCCCTTCTTGCCTATCAGAATAAAATTAATTCATCCAACGCACTGGTGGAAGGAGCAAGAATGTGGATGCCCCCGATGATTGGCGCTCAGTTGGGCGATAATCCTTATTCGTTCGATTTCAAAACCAATACTTATCAGGTAATGCTGTTCGCGCAGCAGGAAATACCCAATGGAAAAAAGTTAGATGCAAAAGAGAACTTCTACAAGTCGTTTGCTCCTGTCAAGGAGAATGAATATGCTTACCTCAGGAACCAGTTCTTCTCGCGGGCAAAGGAAAAATACTACGAACGATATGTAACGGAAAAGAAAATCAAGATTCTGAACGCAAACATTGGATTGATGAAAAGCATGATCGAGGTGGCGGAAAAACAATTAAAAACAGGCATGGGCGATCTGGGTTCCATATATAAAATGAAAGCACGGCTTGCCGATACACAAACTATGCTGGTTCACGAAGAGAATATGGTGAAGTCGCTCACTTCGGAATTGAATTACCTGATGAGCGCAGATTTATCCAGCCAGTTTGCTCTTGATACGAATAACGTCATTAAAAATTACCGCAATTTGAGTTTGCTTATAGTAAAAGATTCACTTGAAACGAAGCGAAGCGATGTTCAGCGGATGAATGCAGAAATTAATTCCATGAAACTGAATCAAACGTTAATGTCCATGCAGGGAAAGCCTGATTATGGCTTCAGGCTCGAACATTCGGCTGTAATGAACGGAATGAGCATGTATGCAGTGATGTTTTATATGACTGTTCCGATCGTGAAATGGTCTGCAAAAGGATACAAGAGCGAAGTGAAGTCAATGAATTTCTCCGTTCAGGCGATGGAGCAGGACAAGCAGGCCATGCTGAACATGGCAGCTCAAATGGTGAACATGCTCATTATCGAAATGAATTCCGAATACGCGGAAGTAGATAATTACAGTAAGAATGTGATTCCAGCATACAAAAAAAGTTTTGACGCTAATATTCTTACCTATTCGCAAAATACGGGTGATTTAATGAAAGTAATTCTGGCATGGGACGATATGCAAATGGCACAGATGGAATACCTGAAACATCTCGGAGTTTTATTGAAAACGCAGGCAGATTATGAAAAGGAAATGCAGGTACGATAAAACCAGCCCGATAGCTATCGGGATGCAATTTGCGATTCGCAGCCGGCAAATTTTTACTTTGCTAATTGCCCACTGCTTACTGCTGACCTTCTTCTTGGTTTCCTGCGGACAAAATAAAAAGGAGCGATTAAAAGATATTCCGCCTTCAAAAGATTCGTTGATATACTACTGCCCCATGCACCCGGAAATAGTTCAGCATCACCCGGGCAAATGCCCCAGGCCCGAATGCAAGGAAATGGATTTGATCGTAAAAACTACCGATACCTTGCTCGACAAAGTTCTGAAACCCGTAAACACCAATGTGCTCGCCTCCATTAAAACAATTAAACCTGTTTACAAGAAAATGCCATTGGTGGTGCAGGCAAACGGATTTATAGATTTTGATACGCGCACCATGAACAATATTTCTTCGCTTTATTCGGGGCGAATTGAAAAACTCTATGTCAAATATGCTTATCAGAAAGTGAACAAAGGAGACATCCTGTTTGAAGTTTATTCACCTGAATTGGTTTCTGCCCAGCAAAACCTGATTTATATTCTGAACAGCGACCCTGATGAAAAATCGCTGATGGAATCGGCAAAGCAAAAATTAATCCTGCTCGGCTTCACCAAAACAATGGTAGACCAACTGGTGAAATCGAAACAGGTAATGAATATGGTTCCCGTTTACAGCAAATACGAAGGTCATGCTCATCCCGTGATGGATATAATGAGCAACACTTCTGACATGATTCCTTCTCTGAACTACGCACAGGATAAAGAACTATCAGTGAAGGAGGGAATGTACGTAATGGCCGGGCAAACGATCTTCAATATTGTTGATCCGCATCAGTTAGCGGTTATTCTTCAAATCAAGTCCGAAGATATTCCGAAAGTTACAAAGGGACTGAAAGCAGAAATGATTATGGAAGATAGCGGTCCCGATAGCCATCGGGAGACTGTGGAAGGTAAAATAGATTTCATTGATCCGTTCTTCAAGCCGAACATGAAATCAATGATTGCAAAAATTTATATGGATAATTCCAAGCATAATTATAAAGTAGGCAGCCTGGTGAAGGCAAAAATATATGGAGAAGAGTTTCAATCGTTGTGGATTCCGTCCTCCGCTCTTGTAGATTTAGGAAAGGAGAAAATGGTCTGGCTGAAAGAGAACGGGAATTTCAGGGCGAAAAAAGTAGAAACAGGGATTATTGAAAACGGAATGGTGGAAATTGCAGACGGACTTACCGAAAACAGCGAGATCGCGTCTGAAGCTCACTACTTAATAGACAGCGAAGGATTTGTAAAAGAAAATACAAATGAAGAATAGAGAAACGTTGGCAGTCGGCATCCCGATGGCTATCGGGAGGCAGTTGGCAGGAATTGTTTTTCTGCTTTATGTTTCCTGCTTTCTTTTTTCCTCGTGCAAAAACAAATCCAAAGAAATTCTTGGTGAAAACGAATATTACGCCTGCTCAATGGACCCGCAGGTCCTGGAAAAACACCCGGGCATGTGCCCGATCTGTAAAATGCCCCTTGCTAAAATCACGCTCGATAAAAATCAAATGCGCATAATCAAACTGAATAAAGAGCAGATGAAACTGGCAAACGTGAAAGTGGATTCAGTTAAAATGTCTCCGATTGGAAAAGAAACCGTGCTGAACGGTGTGTTAGCCGTGAACCAGGATAAAACCGAACAAATTTCATCGAGAGTGAACGGAAGGGTTGAAAAGCTCTATCATAAAATCATCGGTGAGGACATCGGAGCGGGAGAACCCGTTTACGATTTATACAGCCAGGATCTGTATCTCGCCCAGGAAGAATACCTGATAGCCCTTGAAAAATCAGAACTGTTGGGAGGAAACAGCATTGCCTCGGCATCAAAAACTAAGTTATTGCTGTGGGGCTTAACCGAAAAACAAATTGCGGAACTGGAAAAAACAAAAGAAGCAAAAATTTCAATTACTGTTTTCAGTAAAGTTGCAGGAACCATTGCCGAGATCGGAGTGAAGGAGGGCGATATAGTGACGGAAGGAACCAAAATTTACAAGGTAGCCGACCTTTCAACGCTTTGGGCCGAAGCCCAGATCTATTCCAATGAACTCTGGCTTTTGCAAGAGGGAACCGAAGTGGAAATTGTGCCTGATGCATTTCCTGAAGAAGCCACGAAAGGGAAAATTGTATTTGCCAATCCCGAATTACAGGCACAAAGCAAAATAAACCTTGTCCGTGCGGAAGTAAAAAACCCGGGCGGCAAGTTCAAGGTAGGAATGCAGGCGTATGTAATTCATTACTCACAGGAGAAAAATGCAATCGTTCTGCCTGTGGATGCGGTCATTCGCGATGGTAAGCAGGCAGTAGTGTGGGTGCAGAACAAACAAGGCGGTTTTGAGTCCCGAAAAGTGCAGACAGGAATAGAGAATAAATACCGAATAGAAATCACATCGGGATTAAATACGGGGGAAAAGGTCGTAACAAGCGCGGCATACCTCATTAACAGCGAATATGTTTTTAAAATGGGGATGATGCCGATGGGCGATATGAAGATGGACAATATGAAAATGGATAATATGAACACGGGGCAAATGGATACAATGCAAATGGCTGACAATTCCTCAATGGAGAAAATTTCGGAAAAACAAATCAAGAAAAAAATGCAGGATAAGAAAAAAGAGAATACGGGTACAGATAATGCCAGCGAAATAAAATCAAGCGAAAATTTTTATACCGTTCAAATTACTATCTCAGGAAAGAAGATTCCAAAATCAAGTTCGCAGTTCAGAGGACTGAAAGATATTCATGAATACCAGGAAAGCGGAATTTTCAAATACACTACTGGAAAATTTGCTGTGATGGATTCGGCTATTGCTTTGAAAGCATACCTGCGCGCAAATGGTTTCCCGCAGGCATTTATCGTAGTGTTCGAGAACGGGAAGCGTAATAATATCTCTACAAAGAACAGCAATATGCAACATATAGAGCATCAGGAAACAAAGAAAGACAGTATAAAAATGTAAAACAACCATGAAACCCCACACTCTTCATCTTCGCAACATGTGCTGCCAGCGCTGCATAGAAGCGGTAACGCAGGAACTTCAATCGTTGGGATTGGTTACCAGAGATGTCAGGTTGGGCGAAGCTACTTTTTTACCGTCCTCCAAGATCAGCGAAGAAAAAATTGAAAAGGCATTAAATAAACGAGGGTTCATTGTGGTCAGGGATGAGCATGACCTTATCGTAGAAAAAGTAAAGACCATTTTGCTCGATTTCATACACCATATTTCAGATGATGAGAGGAAAGGACTCAAGCTTTCTTCATTGCTTGCTGAAAAGATCAATACGCCATACCGGACACTGCTCAAGGTATTCCGTAAACAAAAAGGAATGACGATTGAAAAATATTTCATCCTGCAAAAGATCGAAAAGGCAAAGGAGCTCATTGAACAAAGCAGCCTTAGCTTTTCTGAGATCGCTAACATGCTCGGCTACAAATCCCTTCAGCATCTTTCGGGACAATTCAAAGAAATTACCGGGAAAACCATGCTCAATTACAAAAAGTCAAATTCCAGGAAGAGAATTCACATTGACCGCATATAAATTTTTTGTAATTATATGCAAGAAGTTTTTCGCATTTAAAACCTAACTTTGAAGACTTGTTCAGTAAAAATTTTTAGGGTTGAAAAAATTATTTGCTATTTTTTTCATTCTTTTTTGGGGGTTGAATTCCCCTGCACAGAGCTATACATTAAATCCAACCAAGCTTAACGTGACAGGAAATCCGGGAGATTTCATGCTGTCTACTTTAATTGTGAATAACACAAGCAACTCAACAATTTCCATTCATGTTGAAAGGATAGTCAGGAACCTGCCTCCGAACTGGACGTCATGCTTTTGTTATCCATGGTGTGTTGCCCCCTTTATTGATACACTTACATTTCCTATCGCTCCTTTTTCAAGCGATAGCATTAAACCAAATTATCACACCGATCCAAGTATTCCGGGAATCGGGTATGTAACTATCACCCTCTACCAGGTAGGTTTTCCAAATAATATTGATACGGTTGCATTCAGCGGAAGCACCTTGCTGGCTTCGGGAATTGAGGAACCCCTGACAACGACAATTGATATTTATCCAAATCCTGTTACAGAAAATCTTATCGTGTCAAATCCGTCAAATACTTCTTGCATTCTGAGAATTTATAATGCGGCAGGAGAGATGATCACTGAAAAAGGAATATCAGATAAAAAATCCGTGCTTGGGCTCCGTCAACTTCCCGAAGGATATTACACTATTCAGATACATTTTAAAAGCGGACAAATAATTTCAAAAAAAATATTTAAAACGCAGTAATTTCATCTGACGCAAAAATTGCACTCATCCTTAAGATATAAATCGCCATTCGTTCCTTTATAGTTCATGTAAATTTTCTGCAATTATTTATAAGGAATTTCGTATATTTAGCTTACCTTTGGCCTGCAATTGAACTTGCTGAAGCCATTATAAAAAAAATTAAACCCAACCAAACTCAAAGACCATGAAAAAATCATTACTCGTTGCTGTTGCAGTTTGCTCCACGTTTTTCGGCTTTGCCATAAGCGCAGTCGATTTTACTGCTACTGATTGTTCCAGCAATTCGCACAACCTGTACACCGAGCTTTCAGCCGGCAAGGTAGTGGTGATCACCTGGGTGATGCCATGCAATGCATGCATCAGCGTTGCTTCCACGGTAGCTAATACCGTGCAGGGCATGGGCAACCCCAATGTGGTATTTTACCTTGTTGATGATTATGGCAATACTACCTGCTCGACCCTGACCAGCTGGGCAAGCACGAACAGCATAACGACCAATGCTACGTTCGGCAACTCGGGAAATGTGATCAAGATGACCGATTACGGAAGCACCGGCATGCAAAAGACGGTTGTTATCAGTCCCAGCCACCTGGTTTGCTACAATGTGATCGGTGCCGTATCGCAGACTGCGCTTCAAAACGCCATCAACAATGCACTTACCGGTGTAAAGGAAGAGGCAAAGACTTCGCTTAATATGAACCTGTTCCCCAACCCGGCTGTAAATAACACCAAAATAACCTATGCGTTAACCAAGTCGGGCAGCGTAACCCTTGACATCGTGAACGAATTGGGCCAGAAAGTAAAATCCGTTTCCCTCGGCAATCAATCAGCCGGCAAACAGGAATACCAGCTGAGCCTGGAATCGTTCAGCGCAGGAATATATTTTATACGGCTGAATGCAGGTGAAGCATCCGAAACAACTAAGCTGACGATCAGCAAGTAGTTTGCAATAGTTTTTTCAAGCCTGCATTGTTTCCAAATAATGCAGGCTTTTTTATATAGAAAATAGTTTATGCGCACAGCACTGCTGTATATTCTCGTTGTCCTGTCTGTTCGCCCTGCTTTCGGGCAAGGCTGTTGTTCGGGCGGAAGCGGAAGCCCTATAGCCGGAGGTGGTTCTGTAGGGGTGCTTGCCCAGCAACAAATGGAGATCGCTTCGAGCTACCAATACATTTACAGTAATAAGTTCCTTTCCAAAGACCGTGAGATCAATCCTCAATTCGACCATTTCTTCAGTCAGTATATGTACACGAAGGCTGCATATGGCATTACGAAGAATTTCACTTTCTCTGCCGAGATAGGATACTTTATTAACAAGACCCAGATCGGCAAACGCGATAGCCTGACAGGCATTCCTATCGACAGCCTTTCATCGCATGGGGTTGCCGACCTGATCCTTTTTCCAAAATACAATGTATACAGCCACTCCGATTCTGTGAAAAAGATCGAACTGACCCTGGGAATGGGATACAAGATCCCTTTGGGGAAGTACAACGATTCATCCGTTGTGTATCACAATCCATTTAACGGAAAGGATACCTACAGCATAATGCCCCCGATCGTTCAACCCACTAACGGCTCCCAGGATTTTATTTTCTATGCGCTGTTTTTAAGAGGCTTCCCGAAACACAATTTCAGGCTATTCACCAATGTAACGTATATAAAAAAGGGATGGAACCCGCTGGGGTATAAGTTTGGCGACTACGCAAGCATGGGCCTGTTTGCCGGTAAAACCTTTTTCAAAAAACTCGGGGTCGTCCTTCAGGTAAAAGGCGAATGGATCGACAGTATGCGTTACGGCAAAAACATTGACATGGTAGCGCTGTATAATATTTATGTAAGCTCTACAGGAAGCAAAAAGGTGTCCTTGGTTCCCCAAGTAAGCTATTCTTATAAGAATTTCACAGCCTTTGTATTGAAAGATATCCCGGTTTATGAATATGTGAATGGCTCGCAGATGCGCTCAAAAACGGTTGTCACGTTAGGCCTTTCGTACCGGTTCTTCACTACGAAGAACCCCACCTGCGTCAATCCTTCGGGAGACGGGGAGGTTTGGGAATGTCCCATGAAATGCGAGGGATACCAGTACGGGAAACCCGGGAAATGCAAGGAATGCGGCATGGACCTGATAAGGACAAAATAAAGTGTAGTGCTGAAACCGTTCGCCTGGTTATCCTGTTAAGCCAAACCACTCTCCATCCCCGATTGATTAACTAAATTTGCAGCCACAATCGGCAATCAACTTACGTTGGGATCGCAGGTACAGATCGAAATCAATAACAGGAGAGCTTCTTTCGAATACTCTTTCCTCGAAAAATACATAGCCGGCATCCAGCTCACGGGCACCGAGATCAAATCCATCCGCGAGGGGAAGGCGAGCATATCGGACGCCTTCTGTACGTTCAAGGGCGGGGAGCTTTTCGTGCTGAACATGAACATTGAGGAATATTCCAAAGGGAATATCTACAATCACGCTCCTAAGCGCGAGAGAAAATTGCTGTTAACCAAACACGAGCTTCGCAAGCTGGAAGGCCGGATGAAGGACCAGGGGCTCACGATCATTCCGCTGCGGGTATTTCTCAGCAAAAGCGGTTACGCCAAGCTGGATATCGCCCTTGCAAAAGGGAAAAAGGTTCGCGACAAGCGCGAGGACATCAAAAAGCGCGAAACCGAACGGGAGCTGCGAAGAAGGTACGCATAGCCCAGGCGGCTGATGAATATCCTACCCTTTGTGCACCCATCCGAATGGTATATGCAATTGAACGCCAATGTTCCGGCCCATGTCGCGAATGCCAATATATTTAACCAGCGAAAGCTGATTGAAATACGCTGTGTTCAGCAGGTTCGTGCAAAAAATATTGAAGGACGCCTGTTGTTTGAAAAGCCGCACCTCCGCCCCGATGTGCACATCCAGCAAGGTATGACCTTCTGACGAAAGCTCATACTGCGTAACATTGTTCTGCTTCGAGTAGTTGCTTACCACGCAGGAGAGAAAGGCCTCGTTCAGCTTCCAGATCTTTTCCTTTGTGAGCTTGATCTCACCCACCAGCTTGTTGGAAGGGATATAGGGCAGATTTCCTCCTGCGTCAAGAGTTCCGCGTATCAGGGCGTAAGTCGCTTTCACATCCAGCCATTTGGCACTCTTCGGGTGAATATCGAATCCGAATTCTCCACCCGCAAGCGTTGCATTGCCTTGCCTGTAATCGTAAATGGGAAGCGTATCTTTTCCATCGGGAGTTATACGAACCATGGTATCCCCGGTATTGATGATGTAGATGTAATTCTGAACTTTATTGATATAGGCTGCGATGTCCAGTGATACGAACTCGTTCTCCCAGATCATCCCGATATCTCCTTCCCTGTTCTGCTCCATCTTCAGGTTGCTGTCCCCTCTTTCAAAGCGGTACGTTCCTTCGTGCCTGCCGAATGTAGCCAGCTGTGCATAATTGGGAGCGGTAAATCCCGAAGCAGCATTAAGCTTGAACGTCAGGTTCTCGTTGATGTGATAGGCTGCTCCGAACGAGAACGAAAGCGGGGAATACTCTTTTTCAAAATCGGTTTCGGGTACCGGAACCGTATCTTTCGAGGAAAGCTGTATCAGCGTATCCTCTTCGGGCCCGCCCGGCTCGTACTTGTCCGCTTCGATCTTTCGCATATCGTACCGTATGCCGCCCAGGAGGTTAAGCTTGTCTTTGTCGTAGCGGAAAAGTCCGTAGCCCGCAACATCGCTCACATCGGCATTGGGCACAAGTGATTCTTTGCCCGTATTCCTGTTTTTCAAAAACGTGCCCTGGGATCCCAGCGTAACGCCAAACTCTTTATCGGCATCGCTGGTCCACTTCACATCGTAGGTGGCCACCCCGAGATCAAGCCCGATCGCCAGTTCTTTCTGCTTGTTCGGAAGCGGCTCGAACTCTTCACGCTTATTCATTTGATACGCCACGTTCATATTCAGCTTTGACTTGCCGGTAAATAGCGTGTTCTCCCACGAAATGATCTGGGTGGTCACATCCTGGTAAGGGGCTTCGATATCCCGGTCGCGCTGCTCGGCCTCATCGTTTCCTTTTTTGGTTGTATCAGCCGCTTCGTTCTCAATAATGCCGATCTGCTGGTTGAGAAAGCTATACGACAGCTTGGTAACGCCCCATTTCTTGCTGAAGCCCATATTCGCTTTGGCAACTGTACTGGAGAATTTGCTGTTGGCAGCGAACAGTTCCTTCTCCCCGTTCGCATTCACCTTATCTGTATCCGATTCTCCCTGCAGGTAGCTGGTGTGCGATTGTCCCCCGATCCGGAATCCGTAGAAGAAACCATTCGTGCTTGTGCTCTTCAGGCCCGCATCGGCATTGATGCCAAGAGTATTTGAGCCAAAGCCGAGATTGACATCTCCACTCGAAGTGCTCATCGCGGCCGGTTTTTCATCCACAAAGATGAGCGCTCCGCCCAGCGCATCGGCACCGTAGATCAAGGCAGCCGGCCCGCGAACGATCTCCACGTTCTGCACACCGATATCTGAAAGTCCAAGGTCGTGATGATCGTCCCATTGCTGGTTATCGATGCGCGTTCCCTGACCGTAAAGCAGCAGGCGGTTGAAGGAAAGTCCTCGGATAACAGGTTTGCCAATGCCGTTCCCGATGGAGATCCGGTCAATGCCAGGCTGGTAGGAAAGGTTGCCCATGACCGATGGGGAACCGAACTTCCTGATCTCGCCCTGCGAGATGCTGTTGGCTGAAAAAGGAGTATTGTCTGACAGCGAAGTGTTGTTCGTAGTGACAAGCACTTCTTCCAGCTCTGTAACTGAAGGCTCCATCTGTATATCCACGGAAGTAGCGACTTCGGGGTTCACCGTTCTCACCACGGATTTATACCCGTAAAGCAGGAACTGGATACGAACGGTGCTCTTCGGCAGGTTCTCGAGAGAAAAGGCGCCTTTGTCGTTGCTGAACGTGCTTCGCTGAAGCTCCGGGATGAAGACAAGCACCGAATCAAGCTCCTTTTGATCGGCAGAGCTGGTGATCTTTCCGCTTAATGTTACCTGGGCAATGGCCGTTGAGCAAAAGCTCATAGCAGCTATGATAGTAAGATGAAAAGTTCTCATTTGTAATTGGTTTAATGGTTAGTTAATGAAATGCATGCAATGCCTTGATGCAGGCAGCATGACCAAAAAGATTGAGAAATTATTTAAGCTAACCTTGGAGGGGGGCTCGTCCTGGCGGGGGTGAAAAGGATGATTGAAGCAGAGCTTTCAAAGTAGATCATTGAAGACCCGCTCATGCCGGGTGATATGTTCAGGCGGTCAACGATCGTAAAATCAGGAAGTGTCAGCTTGATGACCAGCTTGGCAGGAGGATCAGAAGCCGGAGCAGCACTGCCCTTTATCTGCTCATCCAGCCCTGTCATCAGCTTATCTTCTTTTTTGTCGGACAGGCAATACAGCAGTATGCTTCCGTCCCCGGCTTTAGCTTCGGATACGAGGTCATAAAGCTCATTATGGTAGCGGAATTCGCCTGTACCGGTCCACTGGATCTCCGCGGAGGAATATTTTATTTTCTTCACATCGCGTGCGTCAAAGGACGATGACCAGATCTCAGACACTACGGATTCCCTGGTCTGCTGGCGGATGAAGAAAAAGAGAGCATAGTATCCAACCGCGTTAAACAGGAATAAGATAAGCAGGAATGCAGGTAATGCCTTTTTCATGCACTACAAATATAGAAAATACAACAGATCATAAAAATAAAAAACCCCGTCCGCCTCAGGCGGACAGGGTTTTTTACAATACGAAATCTTGTAATTAGAAGTGCAGGGTCATCATGAGCTGACCGGTCGGAACCATCTGGGCACCGTTGATGTCGGTATCAAGACCGAACATCTTCTTGCCGCCCGATTTTCCATCAATGGTCATCACGTTGTTGTTAATGGCGTCCCATACTTCGGATTTGTTCGTGCCATCGCCTGTGTTCTGCATGCCAAGTCCCCAGCCGAATTCAGCGCCTACCGATACTTTTGAGAAAATGAAGTACTCGGCACCGATGAATCCACGGAGCCATACACCGAATGTAGAGCCTGCGTTGTCTTGGGTAAGCCAAGCACCTCCCCCGAGGTTGTTCGTGCTGCTGATACCGTTAGGACCGAAGTCCGTGCGGGTCGGAGCCGTGTTGGTGCTGGTGATCGCGTTGCCGTAGGTGTAGGTGTTCTTCTGGCTGGCCAGGTTGATCAGGAGCATACCGCCATAGAATCCCTGGAGGCGGGTCTTACCCCTTCTCATTTCAAGACCACCGCCAATGGTGATGTTGCTTCCGCTTTGCTTCCAGGTATCCGAAACATAAGGCGGAACACCGGTACCGGTATACGTATCATCATACTGGTAGCTGGTCTTGGTAGTGGAACCAAAGCCAACGCGCACGTAACCGCGGTAAGCGGTCTTCTCATCCTTGAACATCTTAACAGTAATCGCCCACGGAGAGTTGGGGTAAGCCCAAACCGGGGAGCTGTTGGAGGTAGCACCGTTCAGGAGGTTACCGAAATAGTTCAGGAACGGGCTGGCCTCAATGCCAAGCGCCCAATCGTCCGCTTCCGGAAGAATGGGTTCTCCCTTTTTCGAGGTCAGATCCTGCGCGAAAAGCGTGCTGCTTCCAAACGCCAAAAGAAGAATCGTTGTTAGTTTTTTCATAGTTTTTCGTGTTGGTTAATACTATTAGTTTTGGTTATTCTTTAATTAATGGGGCAAAGATAGGGTTTATTAAAATATGGGGGTTTTTAACCAATGTTATATTATTAACAAAAAACTGTTAATTTGCCCTTTTTGATTAAAATAAAAGGTTTTATGTTTCATTATAGCCTTTTTTGTGCAAATTTTAAAGGTGTAAATGCACTATACTACCATTAGAACGATCAATCGTCCCACTTTTCTACCACCTCTTCCCCGCTCATTATACTTAAATAGGAATGGTACCGTGACGGGGCTATTTCACCTTTCTCAGCAGCCTCCCGAACCGCACACCTGGGTTCCCGCAGGTGGAGGCAGGTATTGAACTTGCAGCTGCTTGCTTTTTTGAATATCTCGGGAAAGAAATGGTATACTTCGTTCTTACCCATGTTCACGATCCCGAACTCCTTGATGCCGGGCGTATCGATAATATAACCCCCGAACGACAGGGGATGCATTTCCGCAAAGGTGGTGGTATGCACTCCCTTCAAATGGGTTTCGGATATCTCCGCGGTCCGCAGGTCGAGGCCCGGCTCCAAGGCATTCACAAAAGTGGACTTGCCCGAACCGGAATGCCCGCTGATGAGGGTGGTCTTGTCTTTCAGGATCGCGATCATTTTCTGTTTAACCGCTTCATTCATTTCGGTTGATGAAACGCTGTAACAAGGGTAATCGATGCCCCGGTAAATGTCCATTGCATATTTCAACTCTTCTTCGAGCTCTGCGCCATCCTCAAAAATATCGGCCTTGTTGAAGATCAGCACGGACGGGATGCGATAGGCTTCGCACGTAGCCAGGAAACGGTCGATAAAACCAAATGATGTTTTGGGCGCCTCAAGCGTCACCAGCAAAATGGCCTGGTCGATGTTGCAGGCCAGGATATGTGATTGGTGCGAGAGCTTGGTGGCCCTGCGTATGATGCAGTTCTTTCGCGGAAGAATGGATGTGACCAGGCTCTGCCCGGTCTCCACCTCCACCCGGTCGCCAACAGCCACCGGGTTGGTGGCCCTGAAACCTTCTATGCGGAGCTTGCCCTTAATGCGACATTCAAGCTTGCGGCCGTCATCGGTACGCACGGTATAAAAGCTGCCGGTCGACTTGAGAATTGTACCTCTCATCCGGGCAAAGTTACCTGTTAATCGGTAAGGCGTACGCAGAAAACATTTAGATTTGTATGATGAAGAAGTTCCGCAATTGGTTCATTGGCGATTACCTCGCCAAGACGGAGGATGTGTTCGAGCGGGCGCGCATCGAGCTGGTATTCGATTACTGCGTCTTTTTCTGGGTGCTGGGCGTTGGCTTTTACGGAAATCTTATCGCCAATCACCTCTGGTATCACTTCTATGTCATCACCTTTGCCTGCATTGCCCTGGCCATGGTGCCGTTCATGTTAAAGTACCGGCATAACCTCCGCCAGGCCGCCAACTGGTTCTTTGTCCAGCAGGTGATCGTCTCCATTGCCGAATCCACGATCCAGGAGTTCAAGCCCGATATGGCCACCGGCATGTGGGTGATGTCATTCATTCTCTTCATGATCTTTATTTTTGGAGTTCAGGGGGGATTGATCCGTTCCGTGGTGTTCGTGGCATTCTTTATTTTCTCGCTGTATAATTACATGACCGGTAAGCAGCTGGACCTTGGGATCCCGGATGATCAGCAGTTGCCCAACCAGCCGTTCTTCACCCTCGTGCCCTTCTCGCTTTGTCTTTACATTGTGATCACATTCGTAAAAACCAGGCGCGCGGCAGAACATACGATCGAGCAGCAGAAGAACTTGCTGGAAACGAAAAACCGCGAGATCACCGACAGCATCAATTATGCGGAACGGATCCAGAAGGCCATCCTTCCCTCGCACCGCATCATCCAGAACTATTTTCCCGAATCGTTCGTGATCTACTTCCCGAAAGACATCGTAAGCGGTGACTTTTACTGGATCACCCATAAGGATGACAAGGTGTTCTTTGCGGTGGGCGACTGCACGGGTCATGGTGTTCCCGGATCGATCCTTTCTGTGATCGCCCAGAACACGCTGAACCGTTCGCTGCTGGCATTCGGACACACTTCGCCCGCGGGTATACTCGACAAGACGAATGAATTGATGGAATCCATTCTTTCGCGGGGCGGAAGCGTGATCAACGATGGCATGGACATCGCGCTGTGCGCCTATAATAAAAAAACATCCACCCTCGAATACGCGGGAGCGCAGAATCCCATCTACTTCCTTTCGAAAGGAGAACTGAAAGAAATAAAAGGCAACAAGCAGCCCATCGGTAAGTTCGAATCGAAAGTGCCTTTCGCCAATCACGAAATAAAAGTAAATGCCGGGGATTCCGTTTACCTGTTCTCCGATGGAATAGCCGACCAGTTTGGCGGGCCGCAGGGAAAGAAGTTCAAGTACAAGCGGCTGAAGGAAGCGCTGGTAAGCGTGAACGACAAGCCGCACCACGAGCAAAAGAACTCGCTCATCTCCTCGTTCACATCCTGGAAAGGAAAAATGGAACAGGTGGATGACGTTTGTATATTTGGAGCGCGATTCTGACCGATGTCCATCAAAGCAGAAAATATTACCAAGCTCTACAGCAAGCAGAAGGCCCTGAACGAGGTTTCATTCGAGATCAGAGGCGGTGAGGTGGTCGGGTTTCTCGGTCCGAACGGGGCCGGTAAATCCACCATGATGAAGATCCTTACCTGCTTCATCCCGCAAACTTCCGGCAAGGCGCAGGTATGCGGGTTCGATGTGAACGAGCAGTCGCTTGACGTGCGGAAGAACGTGGGTTACCTGCCTGAGAACAACCCGCTGTATTACGACATGTATGTGAAAGAATACCTCGAGTTCATCTGCGGGCTGCATAAACTGCGGGATGTGAGAACGAAAGTGAGCGATATGATCGAAAAAGTGGGATTACAGGCGGAACAGAAAAAAAAGATCGGGGCGCTCTCCAAGGGCTACAAGCAACGTGTGGGGCTGGCGCAGGCTCTTATCCACGATCCGAAGGTGCTCATCCTCGATGAGCCCACCTCCGGCCTCGACCCCATCCAGCTCGAGGAGATCCGGTCGCTCATCAAAAATCTGGGAAAGGCAAAGACCGTCATGCTCTCCACCCACATCATGCAGGAAGTGGAGGCCATGTGCCACCGGGTGATCATCATCAGCAAAGGCAGCATCGTGGCCGACAAGCTGACCCGGGAACTGAAGGCTGCTTCTTCCGACCGCACCATCATCACGGTGGAGTTCGATAAGCCCACGAGCCGTTCGGCCCTGAAGAACATACCCGGGGTTGATGAAGCGAAGAACATTTCGGGGAACACCTGGCAGCTCATCGCTTCTTCCGGCAAGGATGTGCGTGCGGATGTGTTCCATTTTGCAGTGCAAAACAAACTGGCCGTGCTCACCATTAATAGAGAAGAGCAGAAGCTGGAGGATGTGTTCCGCGAACTGGCAGGATAGACATCTCCTAAAAGATTAGTTTTTCGTCTATGATTTTCCTATTTTTGCCCTCCTAAAATCACATAAATAATCAACTTCCGAATCATGTCTTACCTTTTTACATCTGAATCCGTTTCTGAGGGGCACCCGGATAAAGTGGCTGACCAGATCTCTGACGCGCTGATCGATCATTTTCTTGCTTATGACGCCAATTCAAAAGTGGCCTGCGAAACACTGGTAACCACCGGGCAGGTGGTGCTGGCCGGTGAGGTGAAGAGCGATGCCTACCTGGATGTGCAGGACATTGCCCGCGAGGTGATCCGCCAGATCGGCTACACCAAGAGCGAATACATGTTCGAAGCGAACTCCTGCGGTATTTTCTCCGCCATCCACGAGCAGAGTCCCGACATCAACCAGGGCGTGGTGCGGAAAAAACCCGAAGACCAGGGCGCAGGCGACCAGGGCATGATGTTCGGCTATGCCTGCCGTGAGACCGATAATTACATGCCGCTCCCGCTCGAGCTGGCCCACCTCCTCCTCCGGGAGCTCTCCGAGCTCCGCAGGGAAGGAAAACAGATGAAATACCTCCGGCCCGATTCCAAGAGCCAGGTAACCATCGAATACAACGACAAGAACCAGCCGGTGCGGATCGATACCATCGTGGTGTCAACCCAGCACGATGACTTCGATGCCGATGAAAAAATGCTGAAGAAGATCAAGGATGATGTGATCAATATCCTGGTCCCCCGCATAAAGAACAAGCTGCCCAAGCGCGTGCAGGCCCTGTTCAACGACAAGATCACCTACCACGTGAACCCCACGGGCAAGTTCGTGATAGGAGGGCCGCATGGCGACACCGGGCTGACCGGCCGGAAGATCATTGTGGACACGTACGGTGGAAAAGGCGCACACGGTGGCGGAGCTTTTTCCGGAAAAGATCCCTCGAAGGTGGACCGCTCGGCCGCTTACGCCACGCGCCACATTGCCAAGAACATGGTGGCAGCCGGGTTGTGCGATGAAGTGCTGGTGCAGGTGGCCTATGCCATCGGAGTGGCCCAGCCGGTGGGCCTGTTCGTGAACACGTATGGGACTTCCAAAGTGAAAGTGAACGATGGGGAGATGGCCACGCGCATCCAGAAGATATTCGACATGCGCCCCTACTCCATCGAGCAGCGTTTCAACCTCCGCTCGCCCATTTACCTCGAAACCGCATCGTACGGGCACATGGGACGCGAAACAAAAGAGGTTACCAAAGTTTTTAATGCCGGGAAGAAAACCGAAAAGAAAGTGAAGGTTAAATTATTTCCCTGGGAAGAATTGAACTACGTAGATAAGATCAAGAAGGAGTTCGGGCTGGCCGGTGTGAAGGAGAAAGCGCTGGCGTAACCGTTTATTTTTTCTTCAGTACTATCTCGACCGGCACCCCGCTAAAGTCGAAATTTTCCCTAAGTTTATTTTCCAGGAAGCGCTTATAGGATTCCTGCACGTATTGCGGGTGGTTGCAATAGAACGCGAAGTTGGGATTCTTAGTGGGCAGCTGCTTAACAAACTTTATCCGGATGTCTTTTCCTTTTGTGAATGCGGGGGGTGTTTGCTCAATGATGGGGATCATCGTGTCATTCAGCTTCCGGGTTGGGATCTTCTGCGATTTGTTCGCATACACTTTCTCGGCCGCTTCAATGGCCTTCATCAGCCGCTGCTTCTCCAGCACCGAAATAAATACGATCGGAACATTGCGAAAGGGCGCCAGTTTTGTGCGGACCCTCTCCTCCATTTCCTTTGCGGATGAGGTGTCCTTATTCTCAACAAGATCCCATTTGTTCACCAGGATCACGATGCCCCGCCTGTTCTGCACCACCAGGTCGAATATGGCCAGGTCCTGCGCTTCGATGCCCAGCGTGGCATCCAGCATCAGCAGGCACACATCGCTTTCCTCGATGGCCCGGATGGAACGCATCACCGAATAGAACTCCAGATCTTCCTTTACCTTCGCTTTCTTCCGTATCCCGGCTGTATCCACCAATATGAAATCATGTCCGAAATAATTGTACCGGGTATGGATCGAATCACGCGTAGTGCCGGCAATCGGGGTAACGATCGTGCGCTCTTTTCCCAACAGCGAGTTCACCAGCGATGATTTTCCAACGTTCGGCCGGCCGATGATCGCGAACTTCGGAAGGTCGGTCTCCGGTTCGTTCGCTGTATCGTCAAAGGCCTTCACCACGTCATCAAGCAACTCGCCCGTGCCCGCGGAGTTCATGGCCGAGATCGAATAAACTTCGCCAAGTCCCAACCCGTAGAACTCGGCCGATTGGGCAATGCGCTCGTTGTTATCCACCTTGTTGCTTACCAGGAATATTTTCTTTTTTGCCCTGCGCAGCATGCCGGCCACCGCCTCATCGAGATGCGTAATGCCCGTGGTAACATCCACCACGAACAGTATCACGTTGGCTTCGGCAATGGCCAGTTCCACCTGCTTGCGGATCTCGCCTTCAAAAATATCTTCGCTGCCTTGAACATATCCGCCTGTATCGATCACCGAAAATTCCGCCCCGTTCCACACCGCCTTGCCATAGTGCCGGTCGCGCGTAACGCCAGCGGTCTCATCCACGATCGCCTTACGCGATTCGGTGAGCCGGTTGAAGAGCGTGCTCTTGCCCACGTTCGGTCTTCCTACTATGGCTACAATGTTTCCCATTTATATTTACGAATACGAATCATTATCAATATGCGAACTACGAGCAGGCAGAAAAAATTCCGCAAAAACCCGGACCGCTTTTGCATTCATCTACCTGTAACCGAATCTTTTCAGCTCGTTGTCGCTGTTGCGCCAGTCTTTGTCCACCTTCACAAACAATTCCAGGAATATCTTTTTGCCCGTGAACTCTTCCGCATCGAGGCGCGCTTCGGTGCCCAGTCTTTTAATGGCCGCCCCCCGGTGCCCGATCACGATGGCCTTCTGCGACTCGCGCTCCACGATAATATTCGCACGGACCTTATCGAGCTTCTCTCCTTCCTCGTAAGATTCAATCTCTATTTCACTCGAGTATGGAATCTCCTGCTCATACATCAGAAATATCTTTTCCCGTATGATCTCCGATACAAAGAAGCGCAGCGTTCGGTTGCTGATCTGCTCTTTATCGAAATAGGCCGGGTGCCCGGGCAGCCGCCTGAGAATAAGATCGAACAGCCTATCAACATTCTTAACTTTCAGTGCCGAAACCGGTATCACATCCGCCTCCGGGAACCTATCCTGCCATTCCCGCGCCAGCGCCAGCTGCTCTTCCATTCCGACCAGGTCGGTCTTGTTCAGGACAATGATCATAGGCACTTCGCTTTTCTTCATCCTGTCCAGCGCTTTCTTATCCGGTCCGTTCGCGTCCTTCACATCGATCACAAGCAGGAAAACATCCGCATCGCCCAGCGCCTCGTTCACGTATTCCATCATCCGGTGATGCAGGCGGTAAGCGGGCCTGTCCACGAGGCCTGGTGTATCGGAATAAACGACCTGGAAATCTTCTCCGTTCACGATGCCCATGATACGGTGGCGGGTGGTCTGCGCTTTGTAGGTAATGATGGATAGCTTTTCGCCCACGAGCGCATTCATGAGCGTGCTCTTTCCCACATTCGGATTACCAATGATATTTACAAAACCTGCCTTATGCATAAGAAAACAGACAAAAGTATCGCTTTCTTTGCAGATAGGCTGATGGTCTCTTATCTTCAAAAACAAATAACCGCGGAGTAGTCCGCGGTTATTTGTTTTTGAAATGTAGCCCATACGGGAATCGAAAATGGATACTTAATTGGTTGACTTCCAAATGAATAATTGATTTTCCTTTTTCTTAGTGAAACAAAAGTGAAACAGAAATTCAACTGAACTATATTTGATAAAAGTAAGATTTTTGCGCTACAAATTAAGGCACTATACTTTATTTAGTTACGAAGTGAATGGATAAAGTATTTCAATTTAAAATAACTCTTCAAAATATCCGACCGGAAATCTGGCGCAGGTTTCAGGTATCCTCACTGTTAATTTTTATGAGCTGCATTTGATTATCCAAAGCGTAATGGGCTGGCGCAACGGTCACCTGCACCAGTTTACGTACAATAAACATCGAAATATTATCGGTGACCCTGAAGCCATAGAAAGTGACGATGTAATGGATTCAAAAATTTTCTGGATTAAAGATTACTTTAATAAGCCACAAAAGAAAATTACTTATGTATATCGTCAGCGATAAAGCACATAAGCACAAAAAAAGCTATTGAAACCGGTAGGTTCATTCTCCCCGCAAATTAACGGATAAAATAAATTCTAGTCATCGTTTTATATTGATTTTCCATCAAGGAACTTGCTGCGCATTCAATGATAAGGTGATCGAATAAACCATTATAATTATGAACGAAAAAGCCCTGTTGAGTGAACAGGGCTTTCTTCTGTAATCAAATCCAATAAAAAAGATCTTATTTTGTAAGGACAATTTTCCTGACAAACGTTTTACCGACACCTATTGCATGCAGGAAATAAACCCCGGCCGGCCGGGAGGACAGGTCAATCACGTATGCAGGCGCTTGTAGGCTGAGTTCGCTTTCGGAAATTTTTTCCGATAAAATATTATAGACTTCTACTTTCTTTATTTGTGCATTTGTGCTTCTTACTGTGAACTGCCCGTGTGTCGGATTGGGATAAGCTTCAACAGCATCGGAAACACCTTCAGGCATACCGGTAATGACCGGCTGGGCCAGTTTGGCGGTGCTGCGGTAAACGCCTCCGTGCCCAAGGCCCATGTACAGATGCCCGTCATTTCCCGGAAGGGCCTCGAGGCAAATGATGCCTCCTATAACGTTGATGCCGCTGTTATACGGGGTCCAAGCTGTATTGGCGCTCCACGGTGGAGCGGCCCTGTACATGCCTGCGTTCGTGCCTACATAAGCCGTGTCGCCAGGGCTGAACCAGATGTATTCGGCAGCCACCGTTCCCGCGGAAGGAAAATTGAGGAACGACACGGGGTTGCTTCCGTTGTTAATCGAGTCGGAGAAATACGCCTCCTTCCCGAAATCCGATTCACCAATGATAAGGTTGTCGTGATGATCGACCCCGAGCCCGACCACATTCTTGTTCGCATTAGCAAATCCCCCGATATGCGTCCAGGTCTGACCATTATCGGTGGAACGCTGCAGTTCGCCTGTTTCTGATGCAAGGAACACGTGGCCCTTGGAGTTGAAATTAACATCGAAGCCCATGCCTTGCGGCACGTTCAGCTGCGTCCAGGTAACGCCATCGTTGGCGGACATGGCCAGCGATGTGGGATGGTTAAACCCTTGCGCGGAAAACACGTCTCCGTTGGCTCTCTGGCGGGTGCGGGAATATTCATCGTTGCCGGTTTCAACCTGCGTCCAGGTATTGCCGTTGTTCGTGGAGCGGTACAGCGAACCGCCCTGGTGAAGCGCCACGTTCAGCCCAACGAAAACTGTTCCTGTAGAGGCAACAAAAACGGAACGACCTCTTATTTTAGTGAACCCGCTGTTCTTCAGCTGCCAGGTCACCCCCCCGTCAGCCGATCGGAAAACCCCATTTGCCATGCCTACAAAGTACAGATCCCCGTTAGGAGCATAAGAGAACGCAGCGCAGTCGCGCGGGGCATTGATAGTAGCATTCACATCGTTCCAGGTGTTTCCGGCATCGGTGGACCTGAAAACCCCGCAGGATCCGATGAAAATATTTCCCGCTGCGTTGGTCGCCAGGCAATAGAACCAGTTGGAGAGCCCATCGCCTACCATGGTACTGAACGTGCTGCCATTGTTTTTCGACATGAAGATGTTGCCGTAATAATCACCCGCGCCATTGGCAAAGTTCACGGTATGCACGTATATGCGGTTCTGTGCATCTGCAAATAGTCCCACCGCGGTCTTTCCCGCAGGCACGGTGAAGCCGAGTGCCGACCACGGTCCGCCCGATGAGGCGCACCGTGCAACAGTTCCCGCTGCAAGAACAAAAAGTGTGTCTGCGCCCGTAATGCCCAGCGCCTGCACGCTGGCGTTCGGCAACGAAGTGCCATGGGCAGCCCATGTGGCCCCATTGAATTTATACACCCCGAATCCCGATACGCATACGAACAGTTCATTCAACGAATTCACCTTGATAGACCCAGGGTTGCCGGGCAGGTTGGCTGTGATGTCGGACCACGAGGCTCCGTTATACTGATAAACCTTGCTATTATCCACGCAATAAAGCGTGCCGTTTGGCGCTGCAGCCAGGTAATTGATGATACCGTAGTTGGCAGGCAGCCCGGTGTTTGCCGCGCTCCAACTTGCCCCATTATACTGGCAGATCCCCTGCGTAAGCGTGCCCGCGTACACCGTTCCATTGGCAATGGCCAGCGAACGGATGTTGGAATCGGCCAGGCTCAGACTGATGTTACTCCAGGTATTGCCGTTGTTCGTGGAACGGAAAACACCGTTGGCGGTTATGCCAGCGTAGATCGTTCCCGTGGAACTGACAGCCAGTGCCTTTACATCTTCCACCGGGCTGTGAACGGGCTGCCAGAACTGAGCTTCGGTGCGGAGGCAGCCAGCGAAAGTGAGCCCGGCAAGGATAAGTTTTAAGTTATTTTGTTTCTTTGTTTTGAAAAACGCGTAATGCTTTGTTTTCATGACAGAATTTGCTTTGAGGGTTATCTTCAGCAGGTTATTTTTGATGTTAAAACACCTAAACGAAGCAAAAAGTTGCATAGGCGTGCGGAAACTTTTTTTAATTTGTAGCTTGGTCAGGGACCTGTTCCGAGTGCCCGGAGTTAAAGTATAAAGAGAACGGCCGGAAGGGAAGCTAAAATGGATTTGTAGAAAACCTGGATTTTTATTCATGCAAAACACCAAGCTGATACAATTGCTCAAAACATTTTCCGCGAAGGAAATGAAAGAGTTTTGCGAGTTTGTCCGTTCCCCCTTCTACAATAAGAACCGTGCGCTGGTGAACTTTACGGATCACCTGAAAAATGCCCACCCGGCTTTCGAAAGCAAGAATGTGGATAAAGTAAAGATCTTCGGAACGCTTTTCCCAGGGAAAAAATACAAGGACAGCGTAATGCGTCTTCTTTCATCGGACTTGCTGAAACACATTAAAAATTACTTAACGTTGCTTTTCCTTAAGAAAAATCCGCTAGCCGGGAAAATGCACCTTATCGAGGAATTGAACAGCAGGAGAGTAAATAACATCGTGCGGATCCTGCTGAAGGAATACAGCGAGGAATTGGAAAAGACCCCGCTGTTCGAAATGGATTACCAGGCTCACCGGCTGCACTTTTTGGACCAGCTGTACATGCACTACGACCAGGAATTCAAGGGAAATCAGCACCGGGTGTTTGAAAAGTATGATATTCAGCAAAGCATCAATGCACTGAATTATTCTTACGTATGCCGCCTGCTCAACTATTTTCTTTTCCTAGACAGCCTTAAGCAATATTATGGCATCGATTTCGATCTTTCGTTCTTTATGCGGGTCTTTAAGGCGCTCGACCCCGAGATCCAGGCATCACCCTCGGTCAGGCTGTCCTTTTTATTAATGAAACTGGCGCAAACCGGGGACCCTGCGTATTTTCACCGGGCAAAGGAATTTGTTTTTGATCCTGTCCTCCTGGATGCCGTCCGACAAAGAGACCGCTGGAACCTGTTTGCTTCACTAACCAATTTTTGCATAAAAAATATCACGGAAGGCCGGCACGAGTACGAGTCCGAAAAATTCAAACTGCAAAAAAAACAGGTCGAGTTGCATTTGTTATTCAGCGCATGGGCACTAAAAACAGACGCCCCGTTATTGTTCATCAACGCGGTCAATACGGCCTGCGTGCTGGGAGAATTGGATTGGGCCAACAAATTCATATCGGACAATGCCAAATACCTGGAGGCAGACGTTCGCGACAGCGTAGTAAATCAATGTGAAGCCTATATCTGTTTGGCAGAAAAAAAATACAGTGAAGCGCTGACCCGCCTGAACCGTATAGATTTTGTCTCCCCAAGAATCAAAGCCATCCATAAAAACCTTCTTTCCCGCATCTATTATGAGAAGCGGGAATCGGGTGCGCTTCGCTTTTTACTCGACAGTTACAAGCATTTCCTGGCCAATGATTCCGAGCTTCCCGCCAGTTACAAAGCATTGCATATCGATTTTATCCGCATTCTGCGAAAACTGGAAAACGCCCGTGCCGCAAAAACTACGGCCAAAGCCCAGGCACTAAGGAACGAAATACTGCAAAATAAAAAGCTTCTGAATTACCTGTGGCTGATTGAAAAAGCCAAAGAAATTGCCGGGTGAGACTACAAGAAAAAAATGCCCTATGAAATGTCGGAGACTAAGTTCAACAGGCAAAACAGTGACCGTCTTTTGGGCTACTGAACTGCTGCTTTAAACCAGTAATACAGCTGGTTCGTTAGAATTTCTGATGCGAGGGGGCGTTTACGCCTATTTTCGCTTTCCAAAATCCCCGGTATAGTAACGTTCCTCGCACCGGCCGCTAAATCACTTTATGAACAACATCAAGGTTCTCCTGGGGCTGCGCCTGCGCTACCTCAGGAAGAAGCAGGGCCTAAGCCAGGCAGAGCTCGCCCGTGAATGCAAAATGGATAAATCCTACATTGCCGCTATTGAACAGGGCCGCAGGAATGTGGGTATTGTAAACATTGCGAAGATCTGTAGCGCGCTCAAGATAACCATCAGCGAGTTCGTAAAATTCGATGAGATGGCCTGAATTTATACCTTTACCACATGGGAGGCAAAAAAGAAGAGCTGACCTGGCACCTGTTGCGCTTGGATGAGAACCTGTCGGAAGAGTGGCTCCGGGGGTTATCTGAAAGGGAATTGATCGTCCTTAAAGTGCGGGCTCAAATCAAGCTTGAAGGGAGCGTGCTGGGCAAAAAGGGACATTCGGGCAATCGAAAGCCTAAAAAGAGCGGGGCCAGGAAAGTACATCCGATTTTCTGACTGCAAAATGTTTTTTATGTTTGTATAGATGTTCTTAAAGTGTTTTATTTGCAACCATTGACAACTTTTTAATGTCACAATAAAAAGACCATCCATCCGTTACGACAGACATCATGAGGAACCTTTTTATTTTGACAGTTGTTCTCGTCTCGACAGTAGTACCAACGCTGACAACTGCGCAGGGCGTGTGGACTCAAAAGGCAAACTTTGGCGGGACTCCGAGATTTTCCTCTACCGCATTCTCCATCGGAGCTAAAGGCTACGTTGGGCTCGGAATAGACACAACATACTTTTATAAAAATGATTTCTGGGAATATAATCCTTCATTAAATATCTGGACGCAGAAGGCTAACTTTATAGGTACTCCAAGATATTTGGCTGTTGCTTTTGTTATTAACAATAAAGGATATGTCGGTACTGGAAATGACGGCTCTGGAGGCCTATCAGATTTTTATGAATTCGACCCTATCGCCAACTCTTGGACACAAAAAGCAAGTATAGGAGGCGGACGATATCAGGCAGTAGGATTTTCCATTGGGAACAAAGGTTATGTCTGTGCAGGAATGTTCCCCACTCAATCCGATTTATGGGAATATGACCCAATCGCGGACACTTGGACGCAAAAAGCAAATTGTGGAATTGCTCCGCCATTTTTTTCAGGGATTGGTTTTTCGACTTCTACAAAAGGATATGTTGGACTGGGTGGTTCAAACAGCACTTTGACAAATGAAATTTGGGAGTATGATCCGAACTCAAATGTTTGGACACAAAAAAATACTTTTCCTGGCGCTTACAGACAATGGGCCGTAGGCTTTTCGATAGGAAATATAGGTTATGTTGGAACAGGAGTTTACGGTTGCACTCCAAATGAATTAAATGATTTTTGGGAGTATAACGATACTGCCGATGTTTGGACACAGAAAGCGAATTTTGGCGGGACAGTCAGAAGTTCGGCAGTCGGATTTTCAATTGGGACAAAAGGGTATCTCGGGGCAGGTTGTCAAGGCAGTACAGATTTTAATGACTTTTGGGAATATGACCCAAACGCAATTGCAGGTATAAATGAAATAAAAAATAAAATTTCATTAACTGTTTATCCAAATCCCTTTTCGACAGAGACAACTCTACAGACAGCAGTTTCATTAAAGAATGCAACTCTCTCGGTCGACAACTCCTTCGGGCAGGCAGTTGCGCAAATAAAAAACATCACCGGGCAGACCGTCACTTTCAGCCGCGACAATCTCGCATCTGGGCTGTATTTCGCACAGTTGACCCAAGACAATAAAATCATTGCGGCAGCTAAGCTCGTAATCACCAACAAATAAATTTTTTCGACTGAATAGTTGCGCTCTTTCCGACAGCGGTTCTTCGACAAGAACCCAAGACAGAAATGCTTATTGTAAACGATCACATTATAAAAATAAGACAATGAAAGAGTTTATGTTATACATCCGAAACGAAAAGGATGCAAAAAAATCTTTGACGGAAGACCGGCATCTTGCATTTATAAAGCAATGTGAAATCTACATTGGCAAATTGAAAAGTGAAAACAAATTAATTGCCGCACAACCCATTGTTCGGGAAGGTGTGGTACTTAAAAAAACAGATAAGGGGTGGATAGAAAAAGATATCGCAACGGACAGAGAAACGCAAGTGGGATATTATCATATTTTGGCTAATGACCTGGACGAAGCGATCAAAATAGCAAAGGATAATCCTGAATTTGAGTACGTCCCCTCGGCAACAATCGAAGTACGGCCCATTAAGACAAAAGAGTTGGAAACAGGCTTTGTCTACCCGGCAAAAAAGTAACGAAGTTCAACACGCTATCGTTTAAAAAAGGTTTTCGAAAACCATTTCCAGGCAAATGAGAGTTGCACACAAACAGGCCGATTCTTTTTGGAGGGATAACATGAGCACCACCATCACGCCTTCGCTTTCCGTTTATCCCAACCGTCTTGAAAAAGCTAAAGAAATCACTGCCTGGCTGATCTCGATTAAAGCCATGCGCCCGGCAATGGAAAAAGGATGTGTCCATATTCAAAAGGAAGGATACCCGATTGATACAGGAGCGAACGGGCTGGTTAAATATCCGGATCTTCTGCCTTTTGGTAAAAAAATCAATGGAGTCTGCGTGCATGCCGGAAAGGATGACCGGTTTATTTTTACTTCCCTGAAAAATTTCGAACATTTTGACTGCCCCGTATGTCACGCGGAGTTGAATGGCAGGCTTGAAGTCTCCCAATGGCTTGAAAAAAAGTATTCCCGGCTCAAATGCAGCACTTGCGGAACCGAAAGCGAGATCCACGATTGGCGCATGGAGCCGCCCTGGTCTTTCTGCGACCTGGGCTTTACTTTCTGGAACTGGCGGTATTTCAAAGACAGTTTCCTGGACGAATTTGCCCTCCGGCTGGGCTGCCCGGTCCGGATTGTGGAACAGAATAATTAAATTTTATTTGTCTTCCTGTCGGGCTAAGTAGCTCTGTTGCATATTTTTAAATACAGAAGAAAGCCCGATCCGCTTTCTTCTTTTTTATCGTCTACTGTAGCATAGTAATATAATTTTAACTTTGCTTCCCGTTATTACCTCAATGACGAAATTCAAACACTGGAAGGAGATTGATAAAAAGGAAGAGAAGAAAATCACCCGGGCTTATCAAAAAGGGTGGAAGCGGTCATTGATTCTTAAAACTTTTGGCATTTCTTCCAATCAATACATCCGGATTGTAAAAAAACTCGACACTGAAATTTAAACCCATGCAGCGCAACGAATTAATAAAATACATACAAGCCAATGATCCGTATTATGTAAATGCGGATTTCTCGCAATACTCCGATGCCGCCCTGGTCCTGATCAAAGCCAGTATTGAACTGGAAGTTGAAAAGAAAAAAGAACAAGAAAAGGTTAAGAAGGCAACGTGATTTTTCTTCTCCGTATACTCCGCATGCTATTTCTTAACGTCAATCGGGATCAATAATTTAAAGCTGATGTTCCTTCCCATGTTAAACACCCCGATCCTGCCAGTGACGTTATTGGGATCGGTGTATTTCAGGCGGCTCATATTGCTCTGATACGCGACATCTGTAAGGTTGCTGCAAAATATATACAACGAGCAGATGGTGCGGGTTTTAGAACAAAAATCGGTGCCGAGCCCTGCGTTTAACAAAGTGTAAGACGGAGTGACGGTCTCATCTCCGAATTTATAATACACCTTATCCTGTTTAAAATAATAGTCCATTCCGAATTTGATATAAGCGTTCTTAAACGTACTTTCCGCGTTTTTGAAAATGAACTTTAATTCCGAACGGTATTTATAAGGAGGAGTGAAAGGCAGGTATTTGGTTGAATCGGGCTGGTTTTTCTGCATCGCATTCACCATTGAGAATGAATTTTCAAAATGAAGCCAGCTCAGGGTTTGAAGGTGAAGGTCCACAATCGCTTCCCCGCCCGATAACGTGGCATTGCCCTGCACAAATTTGAAGGCGGGCCCTATGCCCACATCCGGGGGAAGGGCCGGGTCCGTGCGGATCGAATCGCCACCGAGAACGCTTGCCAGCTTGGCTGTGAAAATATAGTTGTCAATTTGGTTGACGAACGCATCGACCTCTACCGTAATATCTTTTGTGTTGATACCCAGGGTAACATCTGTCTGCAAACTGCTTTCGGCTTTCAGGTTATGGTCACCGATCTCATAGAAAGGTGTTCCGTCATGTATCCCGTTAGAGCCGCTTTCCTGTGCGGTGGGGGCGCGGTAGCCCCTCGAAATATTAAGCTTTCCGTAAAAATATTTGGTAAAGTCATAGGCAATGCCCGCACTGCCCGACAGGCCGGAAAAATTAGAAGTGTAAGCTGAAAATTCGGTCAAAGCTCCGGGCCCGGGGCCTGACAGCCTGGCTCCGGTTGAATCCACCCACAGATCTTTTCCATGCAGCATGCGGGTATCATAACGTAACCCACCGCTGAGAGATAATTTATTGATCGTTTTTTTTGCAATGACAAACCCACCGATATCGAACAGGTCATACTCGGGAAGCACAAAAGCAGTTCCCCGGTCTTCCGAATTTTGTTTCATGCCATTCGCTCCAAACGAAACTTCAAGGTGATTTTTTTCGGGGAGGATATAACGCACATCGTAATTCAGCGTGGGCATGAAGAAGTAATTGTTGTAGCCGTTGTAGGTGATGTCGTTCGCTTCCTGCCGGTAATTTTGCTGGTATCCCAGGAGGATGTTCAGGCGCCCGCCACCCAGGGCAAAACTGTTGCTCAGCACAGCTTTGTAATGCCGGACATGCTGGTGGATAACAGGGAAGTTGTTATATTTTGTAAAACCGCTTTCCGGGGCAAGGCCCATGCTGTCCTCATTCGCAGGGGTAAGATAATGCTGTAAAAATTTTCCGGTTGCACTGTCCCTGGCTCCTTCTATGATCCCCAGCTTCATATCGAAAGAAGAAACAATAAGGTGAGAGTATCCCCATTTGCTGTTAATTCCCAGCATTGCTCTCATGTTGCTTTCGGAATAACCTGAATTGGCAACATATCCGTCATATTGATTCTGATAACAATGCGCCATTTTATTGCTGTAGCGCAGGTCCCATACGAAACCTTTGCTGTTTCCGGCAAGGTTGAACGATCCGGCAATGAGCCCGTTATTGGTCTGGTAATTGGTTAAAATATTTCCTTTTACCTGCCCGTCTGCGAGGGTGGGGAATGGAAGCAGGTTGATCACACCTGCCATGGCATCGGAACCGTAACTTAAACTGGCCGGGCCTTTTAATATCTCCGCTTTATAAACCGAAAACTCATCTATTTCTTCTCCAAACTCATCGAACCATTGCTGGCCCTCCTGGCGGATCCCGTCATTCACGGTGATAACGCGGTTGTATCCCAATCCGCGTATAAAAGGCTTGGAAATATTCGGCCCCAGCGTCATTTGAGAGACGCCTGGCGAAATGGCAAGCGCGTCTACAATATTGGTTGAACCGTTTTGCAAGATATCTTTTTGCGATACCACGTTTACCGGGATAGGATTATTGTGTTGTTCTGTTGCCGATGAAACACCGGTAATCACCACTTCCTGGAATTCCATTCCGGACGCATCAAGTGCAAAATCGATTTTTTGTTCCCCTTTGACAGAGACCTCTTTGGATTGCGAGGCGTAACCGATGTAGCTTACTTCAAGTAAAAAGGTCCCAACGGGTATATTTTTGATCTCATAGGTTCCGTCTTCTTTTGAAACAGCTCCGATCTTCAGATCGGGAATATACACAAGCGCTCCGGCCAGTGGCGCATGGCTTGTGCTGTCGGTGATCTTTCCGCTCAGCTGATTTTGAGCGAATGATGATGAGAATAACAAAAGAAAAAAGAGTGTTGCAAAATGTGTGAATATGTTTTTCATGGCTTTTAAGAATGAATGGGTGAATAAAAAATGAATACAGCGAAATGCGTTTCGCTTACTTTGCAGGAAATAGTGCCGGATCAGGCAATGAAAAATTCAGGAGGGGTAAACGGAATGGGAGGAGAGAGGCGGGGAGTAAGGATCAATAAGTGAGAAGCAAAAGCGCGCTTTTTCGGAAATAAAAAAAATGAGCGCTTGCGGGCAGGGAAATAATCCTTAATAACATTCTTTAAAACTTTGTGCTGTTTCTCTCCCGATGACGATTTGCTGTCGGTGTTGTTTTTTACCTGGGTATCCAAATAGGCGAGGGATGAGGTTTCCTTTTTATCATCCATGCAATGAAACACAATGTAATTGCCGCTGAACGAATAATCCCGTACATCATACATCTCTCCATCGTAGGAAATTTCTTTTTTGTCTGTTGAAAAAGCTACATTTTTCAGTTCCGATCTTTGAACGTAAAGGGTCTCCAGGTTTTTTTGGCTTTGGATAAGAAAAGCCGCCTGGCGATTATTTTCGTATTCCTGCAGAAAAAAGAAAAAGCAATACCCGATCGCGTTGTACAGGAAAATACTTAATAGTAAAACTGAGGCAACTCGTTTCACGCCTCAAATATATAAAATCTGACTATAATTACAATTATTTGACCAGCTTCTTCCACATGCTTTCCACTAGGATCACCTGCAAAGTTCGATGAGATCGCTTGATTTTATACCTTTGCTTTATGGCAAGTAAAAAAGAGGAACTGATCCGATACCTGCTTCGGTTGGATGCAAGCTTATCGTAAGAGTGGCTCCGGGGTTATCTGAAGGGGAGTTGATCATTCTGAAGGTACGGTAGCACAATTGTTGTTGTAGATTTTCCCGAATATCCCCCCGGTCAAACCCTCTAATCCTTTTTGCCATGAGAACAAGAATTTTACTCCTGCTGGTTGCTGCTTGCGCTGGTGCGCAGGCAACTACAAACCTCGACTCGCTTAGGCGGGCCGCCTTCAGGCCCGTGATGGACGTCTATATCTTAAAAGTGAATGACCTTACCGGGAAGATCCGAAATTCCACCAATCCCGATTCTATCAAGACCTATGCAAAGCAACTGATGAGGGCAAGCGATGAGATGGAAAAGAATGCCAATGCGTTTTACAACTACAAGGGAATGCAGGTGGCCCCGGCAATTTTGTTGACAAACCCGCCCTCCTATGGCGTGGCGATGGTCAGCTCAGGGGATATGCCCGATGCGGCCCGCAGCGCCAACAAAATCTGGGACTGCGCTTCCAACATCCGGTTTTCCCACTGCAGGCACCCCGAAAAAATAAAGAAGAACCTGGAAAAGATCGATAAGGTGATAGGCGGGCTTTCGCGGTGGTAATCCCACGTTTTTTGACACCGCCTTGGGACGGTGCCTCATGGTTTTATCGATAAACCCGATCAAGCCCTTCTGCAATTAGGTTAAATGTTTTTGCAAGAAAAGGCATACCTTTGGGCGGATAATTTCTCCATTCATCCCATGAAACGCATATTTTTTTTCTCATTTTTTCTTCTTGTTTTTTCTTTTTGTAAAGGGCAGTTCATTCACCGTTCGCAAAAAAATATAGTCGACAGCACGGGAGGCAGCATAAAATTGCAAGGAGCGAATTTGGGCGGCTGGCTATTGTGGGAAGGATGGATATGGGGAGGCGGGTATACGCAGGAGAAAACCATTTATAATAAGATACAGACAAAATTAGGCACTGCTGCTGCCGATAATTTTCGCGACTCGGTGTATCATAATTTTATTACGCGGGAGGACATCAAAAAAATATCCGAACAATGTTTCAATGTGGTGAGGATTCCGTTCAATCACACCATCCTGGAAGATGATGCAACTCCGTTCGTGTATAAACAATCGGGTTGGGATCTGCTCGACACCATCTTGTCCTAGTGCGAAAAATATAATGTATACGCTGTGCTTGACCTGCATGCCGCTCCGGGCGGGCAATCTGCAGTATTCACTGCCGATCCGGACGCAATAAAATTGTGGAACTCTTCCGTTGACCAGGATCGCACAAAAGAATTGTGGAAAGCCATTGCTTCCCGTTACAGTAACAGAAACATCATTGCGGGATATGATCTTATCAACGAGCCGGCACCCCCTTCCGATTCGGCATTGATAAAAATGTATAATGATATTATTGACAGTGTTCGCACGGTGGATAATAATCACATGATCTTCCTTGAGGGAAAAAGTTCTTCTTCTGATTTTTCGCTGTACACTTCTTTGTTGGATTCCAACAGCGCCTTTGAAGTTCATTTTTATTCCTGGTTCATTTCCAATATCGGTTCAGCGCTGCACTCGTATACTTTGTTGTCTCAAACCCTTGACGCGCCTATCTGGTGCGGTGAGTGGGGCGAAAATTCTTATTCAGAACTGGATTCCACATTATATTACCTGCGCTCTCCTTCATTCGGCTACAGCGGAGAATGCTTTTGGACATGGAAAAAAGAGTTTTCAGCCAACGCGTATCCTTACTATGCAGGTTTTGATTCTACTTATGAATGGAATAAGTCAATCAAGTGGATAGGAAATGGTTTTGCACCTCAGCCCACTATTGCAGAGATGCAGACAGGAATTGCCGATTTCATTACCAATGTGAAATTGACAAACTGCATTTTTAATGACACGATGAATGTGTTATTGCAAGCATGCACAACGCTTTCCGCGAACAATATAATGAACGATCTGTCAGAACCTTTCATCTTTCCTAATCCCTTTTCCACCCAAACTACTTTACAGTCGGAAATTCCGTTGCATAAGGCAGTCCTCAGCATTTATAATGTTTTTGGCAAAAAAGTAAGAGAAGAAATCATTAATGATCAATCAGCAATAATCACTCGCGATGATCTTGCAAGCGGACTGTATTTCGTTCGGGTGACGCAGGACAGCAAAGTAATCGCGACAATCAAACTCGTAATCACCGACTGACGCGGACAACAAAAGCCCTGCAAGGCATTGCCGAAATGCGGGCGACTGTATTACTCACATCAAACTAAAAAAACATGGCAGAAATTATTTACAAAACATCGCAGGTAATCAAGGCTCCGGTTGAAAAAGTTTTCCGGGCGATCATCGAGATTGAAAATTTCCCGAAGTGGAACCCGACAACTGCCGTAACAAGAAAGATCAGCAATGGCGAAACCAAACAAGGAAGCGAATTTGAAATGAAAGTTCGCGGCTTCGGAATGGTGAGGCAAACACTCGATGAGTTTGAAACCAATAAGCGGGTAATGATCGTGCCGCACATCAAGAGCCTCGGTGGCGGGCACCGTTTCATTTTCACAAAGCTGGGCGACAACGAAACGCGTGTGGACCACGAAATGATTATGATTCCGAAAGGAATCTTTAAGCTCTTCTCCCCTATGATGAAGGGCATGGGCAGGAAAAACGTGGACGCGCTGGCCGGCTGCCTGCAGCAATACCTGGAGAATAAATAAAAAGACCTTGCCTGGCAGTTGCGCTCATCCCGGCAACTGCACGTACAACAAAAAAGCGCTGACCCTGGTAAGGGTGTAATGCAAAAAAGACAAACGACACGCTGGACAATCATTCTATGCTTCATCGCTGTTCTCGTCTCAACAGTTGTAGACGGGCAGACAGAGAAAGATTCGCTGAAAAATCAATTTAGCATCCGGGGTGGCTTTCCGCTTCCCGCATCAATGACCACATTTCAAACTGATTTTGCCGGCATGTTCTGGGGCGGTTTATCCTATGAAAAAATAATTTCAAAACACTTTGCTGCCGGGGGAAGCGCTTCCTATTCATTGTTCGGAACCACCACCCATCTCGATTCAAAAATGAATGTTATTTCCGTTGCAGCAAGCGCAGGGTATAAGCTCCCGTTTTTGAAAAAAAAAGCGGAATGCGAAGTGGCAGTAAATGCCGGCTATTCCGAAATACTTTTCCGCAGCAAAGATTTTCAATCGCCCGACAATAAATTTAACGAGGGCGGTTTCAGCGCCAGCCCGGTTGTAAGCATAAATTATTTTCTTTCCGGAAAATCGGCAATAGGCATCAATGCTTCTTACACCATGATCTTCAA
>JACXTT010000311.1_pt1 | contig 80499 bp, 64 predicted proteins | sample 9270951 | NCBI WGS metagenome assembly JACXTT01 (sample SAMN15532306, study PRJNA645909) | rock metagenome | isolation source: weathered quartz diorite | place: Puerto Rico | collected 2017-06-21
GGCAGCCCGATTCTTTTCACCTCGGACAAGGTGGTCAAGCAGCCGGGGCAGTGGCGAGTGATGAATTTTCGGCAAACGGGTGGCACCAATTCGATTATGGAGAACTGTATTGTCGAGTGCGCGGCGGCGCCCGGCGGCAGCTACACGGAGAACATTCGGATAGAGAATGAGTACACGTTCGCGGCAGTGATAACCAACTGCACGATTCGCAGTAGCGGCGGCCATGGGATTAGCTGTTACATTTCCGACCCGCACATTCAGAACTGCGTGTTCAGCAACAACACGGGTTTTGCAGTGTCCATGCGAACCGACTGCCTGCCGGTGCTGCGGAACAACACGACGCAGGGCAACGGCGGGAACGCCATCGAGGTGTTCGGCAACAACGTCTCGCGCAGCGGCGCCTGGACGCGGGACAATCTTCCGTACACGGTGACTTCAGACCTGTACGTGAACAACGGAGTCACGCTGACGCCTGAGCCCGGCATCACCGTCCAATTCACCAACGTGAACATCGGGGCGTTCATTGACGGCGCGCTCAATGCGCGGGGAACCGGTGGCAGCCCGATAGTGTTCACCTCGGACAAGGTGGTCAAGCAGCCGGGCGAATGGCGAGGGATTGACATCCGCTCAACCGCTACGAACACCGTTCTCGAGGGCTGCATTGTAGAGTACGGTGGCGCGTCAGCGGGCGGCTTGAACGCGAATGTTCAGTTCGAGAGCGCTCCGTTTGTGTTGCTCACAAATTGCACATTTCGAAGCAGCTTGAACGACGCAATCTACTGTACGGCGTCTTCACCCAGAATTGCTAACTGCGTCATCGCAAATAACGGCAGAGATGGCGTGCGAACCGCAAATGCGTCGGGACCGGTCGTGACGAACAGCGCGATCTCCGGCAGCGTGGGCTTTGGAATGAATAATCTCGATACCAGCCGCACTAACCTGGCCCGAGGCAACTATTGGGGCCACCCCAGTGGGCCATATGACAACGCCAATACCGATGGTCAGGGACTCATGAACCCAAGCGGGCTTGGTGACAAAGTGAGCGAATTTGTAAATTGGAGCCCGTTTCTCGGCTCCGATCCGCTAAATGTCGCGCCTCCGATTCTGGCCATTGCGCTCGCGGCGGGCCAAGCCATCCTGACCTGGCCTTACACTGTGACTGGCTATGGTCTGCAAAGCGCGACGAATCTCTCGGCGGCGGGAAATGCATGGGCCGCGGTGACCAATAATCCGGTGTTTGCTGAGGGTCGTTACACCGTGACCAATAGCCTGACCGATCCCCGGAAGTTCTTCCGGCTGAGCAAGTAGAGAGTGAATGACGGTACAGGTTCAGGCCTATTTTGCGGGCGGACTCGTTTTGAGCCGAAGCGCGCAACAACCACTACAACTTGTTGGTTCCTAACGGCTTGTGCCGCCTTGCTCGCGGAGCGGACGGAGCATTTTCTCGGAGCACTCCGGGCAGATGCCGTGCGAGAGCTGGCCTCCGGTTTTCTCGGTGAAATGTGCTTCGAGCGAAAGCCATCGATTTTGATATTCGATCTTGCGGCACCAGGCACATACATGGAGAAAACTCTCAAGGTAACTGAGCCGCGACACGACCCGGTAAATTTTGTATCCGGAGATGATCCATAGTAGCAGAATCACTATGGTAGTAATCGCGGTTCGGTTCAGGTCTTCCTCCCGATGGGGTAGGCCCAGAATGGCATGGGCCAAATCGAAGAGCGCGTCGGACCACGTAAGTACGATGATGATAAGAAATCCCAAGCTTTGCCACAGAAGGGCCTTCTGCCAGTAAACCATCTGTTTTGGCGGCGGCGCCTGGGAAGGAGATGATGCAGTCTGCATAAGTTCTAAGCGGTTTTCGTATGCAACATTAGTGCCATGATAACTCATTGGTAAAGGCAAAGATCTGGCGATGTTCGGGCGGAAAATAGGCTGTTTCGCTTGAATGGGACGGGCCATTGTTCTAAACCTTCCCGTAATGCACGAGTCGGCGGAACCCAAACTGACTTCCTGGCCGTTTTTCATAGGAGACGTCTTGTTGGTGGCGCTGGCATTTTTTCTCTGTTTTCACTCGGGTCGAGCGCCTGGAGTCTGGGAAATGTCGTTGGCGGCGGTGTGTGTCGCAAGTGGCGCGGTGTTGGCCGTGATGCCATTCCTGCTCGCCTACCGCGCAGCGACGAGAATCGCCGAAGCCAGAGAGTTAGGCACTGTCGTTTCGCAGATCCAAAAGCTCGAATCCCTCGCGGCGCAAATCAGCGGCGCGACCGGCCAGTGGCAAACAGTGCAGGGGGAGGCCGACAAAACGGCCGCTGCCGCCCGTCAAATTGCCGAGAGCATGAGCGCGGAAGTGAAGGGTTTTGCCGAGTTCATGGAAAAGGTCAGCGACCGCGAGAAAGCCACCTTGCGACTCGAAGTGGAGAAATTTCGGCGAGCGGAAACTGAATGGCTACAGGTGATGGTGCGGATGCTGGATCACGTCTATGCCCTGCATGTGGGCGCGGTGCGCTCCAGCCAGCCGGCCCTGATCGAGCAGGTAGCCAATTTCCAAAATGCCTGCCGTGAGGCGGCCCGCCGAATCGGGCTGACGCCGTTCATTGCCCACACCGCGGAGCCGTTCGATGGGCAACGTCATCAGTTAGCCGACGACCAGGCGGAACCCGCTCCCGACGCCACAGTGGCGGAAACGATCGCCACGGGGTACACCTTCCAGGGGAGGCTCCTACGGCCGGCGCTTGTTCGGATAAGCAATGGCGAGGGAAAGGGAGCGGGGGATTAGGGACTCCGGGAGTTTAAGGTGACCACCATTCGAGGCTGCAGGAAATAAAGCCAGCAGTTGGTTACCGGGCGCCCGTAAATATCGGAGAGTGCACGCGCGTAAAGCTTCATTTGCGGCTCGTAGAGGAGGGCCCGGGCTGCAACTTCCTCGCGTTTGAGGGCATCGGTTTTGAAGTCGAGGAGCCAGATCTCGCCCGGCATGAGGACCACTAAATCCGCCACTCCCTGGACGATCACAAACTCGTCCTGTAATCCCACTTCGAGCGGTTCATCGGTGATGTCGGCGAGGGCCTGGGGGGAGAAGCGCGCAGTAAATGCGAGCTCGCGCTGCACATTGGGCGCGCGCGAACGGATTTTCTGCCCGAGCTCGCAGTTCCAGAACTCCGCCAGCGCGTCCCAGTCGAGCGCTGCGACTTCATCTGTCGTCAACGCCTGCTGATGGAGCAGCCGCTTGGCTTCTGCCTGCAGTTCCTGGACGCTGCAGGTGCGCTCCAGTGAAACCAGTTGCTGGAAAGCGTGATGGGCACTACCGATGTCCGCCGCGGAATGCCGAGTTCCATTCCGAGGTAATTTTACGCGTTTCCGCCTTTGCGCAGAGCGAAAATGGGAACTTTTCGAAGGAGCTTCGGCCCGTGGGCCGAGCATGAGGGCAACCGCCTCTTCATACCATTGCAACACCGCGCGACGCCGCAAGGCGGTGACCGAGGCCTTGGCAGGCGTGCGCGTCGCACTGTGGAATTGGTACTCCCAAGAGAGGCGTTGGCGCAGTCGCTGCCAGGTGTCCGGGGGGATGCTGGCGACGGCATGCCCGGAGTCGGCTTCGGTCGGGGTCGCAGGCTTAAGCAAATCCTCCTCCTGGTGGAATGTCCAGCGCAGCAAACCGTTGGCGCCAGACGCGGATGTGGGCGATGCCGCAAGGACTCCGATCGGTTGCGTCTCAGCGCAGTTTTCTGAAAACCAAAGGCCGAGCCAGTCGGAATAACTGTGTGCCGAAGTCAAATCGCTGGCGTTGGTGTCACCATGGCGGTGCCAGACCTGTTCGAATTTCGCTTCCGACAGGCTGGCGCTCAGGACCAATGTGTCTCGGGCGCGCGTCATCGCTACGTATAGCAAACGGAGTTCTTCGCCGAGCAATTCTCGATGCTGCCGGCGCTGAGCAAGCCAGTACGGCAGGCTCGGATACCTCTTGCCGGTGTGAGGCGGCTTGATTTGGGGGCACAGTCCGTACTCCTCGTCCAGGATAATTTCGGCGCGCAGATCGGAAAAGTTGAAGCGTTTTCCCAAATCGGGGACCACGACTACGGGGAACTCGAGGCCTTTGCTTTGGTGAATGCTCATCAACCGAACGGAATTTTCGGCGCTGACAGCTTTTACTTCAGGCTCGGTGTCAGCGCGTCGTTGCGCTTCAATCAGGCAAAGAAAGCGGAACAGGCCCTGGCGTTGAAACTTGTCGAATTGCCTGGCCAGGCCTAGTAAGCGCTGGACGTTTGCATGGCGCTGGTCCCCGCGCGGTTGCGTGAGCAGCCACTCGGCGTAATGCGATTCGCGCAGCACTGCCTCCAGGCAACGGGATAGCGACACCTGCCTGGCCAGTCGCCGCCAGCGGGCAAAGCGATCGAGAAAAGTAGCGACCTTGCGCTCGAGGGCCGAGGGTCGAGGGCCGAGGGTCGAGGATCGAGACTCGGGCGCTGGTTCATGTGCTTTGGTGCTGTCCGCCCAGAGCACAAGTGCCGTCCAGAAGGGACCTTTAACGGCTAAACGAATCGTGGCGAGGTCATTGACGGTTAAGCCGACCAGCGGTGAATGCAGAACCGACAGAACTGGTAAGTCCTGCAAGGGATTATCCAGCACCTGTAAAAGACTGATCAGATCGGAAATTTCGATGCTTTCGTAAAAGCCACTCCGCTGCACCACCAACGGAATGTTGAGCCGGGAAAACTCTTTGGCGTACCGCTCGGCTTTGTTCGCCGGCGAGCGGAGCAACAGCGCCATGTCGCCCCACTCGATGGGGCGAAAGCGCCTGGCCGTCTCGTCCCAGACGGGATATTGTTGAGCCTTGAGCTCGCGTATGCGCAGCGCCACCAGCCGCGCTTCCTTGTCAGCCGATTCCAGTTCAAGGATGTCCCCGAATCCCTCGACCGCCCCTTCCCCAGGGTCGGGGGTGGCCTTTGACTTAAGCAGAAGGTGTAGTTCGACGCGCGGCCCGGGACACGCGGCGACGCTCATGGGTTGGCGTTCAGCGCGCGCTCCGAACTGCAATCGGGCAGTGTCGTCGTACGACATGCCACCCAGCTCGGGCCGCATGACGCGCGCGAAGAGCGAGTTGACGTAGTTCAGCAGACCTTCCCGGCTCCGGAAATTGTCCACCAGAGCAATGGTCTGACCGACGTCGTCCCGCCAGGTCATCGCGTAGCGCTGGAAAATCGAAGGATTTGCCAGGCGGAACCGGTAGATGCTTTGCTTAACGTCGCCGACGAGGAATCGATTTGCGTGTGGACCTTCCCCGCTGAGCGCTTCAATGATTTTGTCCTGGGCGGAATTGATGTCCTGGTATTCGTCGACGAAAACCCAGCGAAGTTTTTGGCGCCATTGCCGAGCAATGCGAGTCGGCTGTCGTGCACGGGGGTCCCAGAGCAGGCTCAGAGCGTGCTGCTCGAGGTCGTGGAAATCCAGCGATGCCAGTTCGCGTTTGTTCTGGCGGAAGGCCTGGCCAAACTCTTGTGTCAGGCGCAGAAGCGTTGTCATCTGGCCCCGGACCCAGTTCCAGTCTGCCGCAAGCGGATCAGCATTGTTCTCAGTGGCCGCCAGGCTGAGCAAGAACTCGACTTCCACCTCGAACTGCTTGAGCGACTTGAGCCCCGCGGTTTTGCGTCCGCGCGCCGCACCGCGAATGGCGGCAGCTATTTGCTCCAGACCCGCCGCCACGGACGGCCGCGACGGGGACGTCCCAATCTCCCGCAGTGCGGATGCGCATTGGCTCGCCGTGCTAATGTCGTTGCTGCCATCCAGCACCGGCAACCAATAGTCACGCCACTCCTCGAAGCCGCGGAGTAACCAGCACTCCCAACCCACGGGTTCTGGCGCGTCAAACATTGACAATTGATCCTGAAACCAGCCAGCCGGATCGGGCAGAGTTTGCGTGTAATGATGCAATCGAAGCACCAGGGACCGGATTGGTTTTTCTGAGCCCCCGCCGTGGATTTGAATGAGCTCTTGCACCGCATCGGCTCCTGACGCGCGGCCTGCATAATGGCCTTCCATCACGCTGGTCAAGGTCTCCTCCGCCAGCAGGCGGGCCTCTTCTTCGGCGAGCACGGACACCTGCGGGTCGAGCTCGAGTTCGTAGAAGTGCGAACGCACGAGTTGCAGGCAGAAAGAGTGAAGAGTTCCGATGTGCGCTGACTCGAACAGCGCCAGTTGCTCGTGCCAGCGAAGGTCCTCCGGGTTCCTGTTCAACTCCTCTTCGAGCCTCGTTCGGATCCGTTGGCGCATCTCGGCGGCTGCGGCCTCGGTGAAAGTGACCATGACGATCTGGTCGAGCGAAGCGGGTGGCTTCTCATTGAGCAAAACGTTCAAGCACCGCTCGACCAATGTTCGTGTCTTGCCCGTTCCGGCGCCGGCGACCACCAAGACGTTGCCGCGCGCGGCGACGGCTTGTAGCTGGGCAGGAGTCAGGCTCATCGGTTTGCTGGTCGAGCTTGGGACAGGGGTTGGAGCGGTGCAATGGAAAAGCTCTGTCGCCACGGGTCAGGAGCCGATTAGTCCCGCATCTCTCGAGGATGCGAGACACTGACCATCAAGGAAGTTCCGATTTGAGACAGTGTTGCCCAAACAACGCGGTGCGTCCTGAACCTTGGCACTTCCCATGCTTGAGAGGGCCATCGGCTATGATTGGATTTTTCATGAACCGGGGCTGGGGCAGACTCCTGGCGCTCCTGGCGATGCCCACAGTGGCGGCTCCCGCCTGGGCTGCGGAGCGCGTTACCACGCACACCAACTGGGTCGAAAGGTGGATCACAAATATTATTGAAATCCAAATGCCGACAAACATTTTCGTCGATGAATTCCACACCAATCGGCTTCGGCAGTATCACACAAATCTTGTGGACGTTTATGAGACTAATTGGCTGACTCAGACCGTTACCAATGTCGTCCCCGTGCGGGCTACGCGGACTGTGCGTGCGACTGAATACAAAACGAACTGGGACACTGTGACGCTGACCAATATGGTCGCCGTGGATGCGGTCCGAACGAACTTCGTGGATCAGTTGCGGACAAATTGGCGGACGATTTCGCTCACCCGGGAGGTCGCAGTCGAAGTTCCCCGCACCAACCTGGTTGACGCGTGGCGGACGAACTGGAAAACGCTGACGCTGACCAATTGGCAAACGGTGCTGGTGATGAAAACCAACTGGATCACCCAACCAGTTACTAACATCGTGGCGATCGATCTGCTGACCAATCCAGTGGCGCCGCGAACGGCTGCGCCAGTTCCGGCCCAGCCGCCACCCGTTGCCGTGTTGGCCACTGCGCCGATACGGGCTGCCGCAGCGACAGATGAGTTGAGTCTTGAGGCCGTCCGAACAGAACGCGCGGCCGCCAACAATGTGGCGGAAGTGCAATTGCGCGTGCGGTGGGCCGCCGAGTCAGCCACCCCACCGGCGGTCCGGCAATGGCGAGTCGAGAGCGAGAACGGCGCCATTCTGTGTTCAGGGCAAGACCAGGAGTTTAGGCGCGAATTGCCGGTTGGCAGATATAGGGTTGAAGTCAGGGCACAGCGAAATGCCGACAGTCCGTTATTGGCCACACGCGGTCTGCTCGCTCTTTCGGCAGCCGAAGCAGTAATTCTTCCCAAGACTGTCATCAGGTAGTCAGGCGCGGCTAAGCGGTTGAGGGGCCCCACCGTCAAGGGATCCCCGTTTCCCAGTTCCTGAGAAACTTCTCCTGGAGAGCGATTGCCTCGCTTGTCTTGTGTGCGTTCTTGAGGAGGGCGTTGAGGCGCTAATTTCGGTTGGCAGCGCCTCCTGTTCCGAGCAAGGAGTCGAGAATGGTTGCGCTTTTTCCCGGGCAGTGTTAGTTCTCCCGCCAGTCACTCGATGTTCGACCAAAACTTTTGTACGATGGAGAAGAGCTTATGATGGAAATGCCAAAACCAACCGAAGCCCACCGGAAAATGGCCGCTTTGGCGGGCCGTTGGGCCGGCCAGGAGCGCATGCATCCTTCGCCCTTGGATCCGAAAGGCGGTGCTGCGGTTGGTCGCGCCGACAACCGCATGGCCCTGGATGGATTCGCGTTGCTGCATGACTACGTTCAGGAACGCAATGGCGTGGCAAGTTTCAACGGCCATGGCGTGCTAACCTTCGACGCTCGGGAACAATGCTATGTAATGCACTGGTGGGATTCGATGGGCTTCGGTGCGAACGTGTTCAAAGGGACCTTCGCTGGAGACACGCTCAGTATGACCCGCCGCGAGGCCCAAGGCCATAGCCGGGTTGCGTGGGAATTTCCAGACAGCAAAACGTATCGTTTTCGCATGGAATTCTCGCCCGACGGCAACCAGTGGAAACCGCTGATGGAGGGGGAATACACGCGGGCCGACTAAGCGCCCAGCGACGCGTAGAAATCATCGGCGGACATGGAATCCAGGAGAATCTCTTTCGGTGTTCTCTCGGCTCCTTCTCACCATACTGACATCTGTTCCACCGAACTTGCGGCCGATTTCGCGCTGCCAAATTCTCGGCTCGTGCTTTGATGGTCCAATGTGCTGGAGCGAAAACATTCGCGTGACGGAAGCGGTTGAACTGAACGCGCAGGGGCGAATTATGCGAGCGCTGTCATATTTGCTGGTTTGGGCCGGGACGGTGTTGGGGTTGGGTGCCGCCGAAACGCAAATTGAGCCAACACTTTCTCCGCAGGTACAAACTCAACGGGCAGGGATCTGGCAAAGCGGCGTGGGTGAAGGCTTCCAGCGAGACGCGGAGTCGTTTTCTACTCAACTCGGGGCGGGCTTCGGACTCAAAGTGTTCGGGAGTGAGCAAGCTCACAATTTGGCACTGCTCAATTTGTCTTATGGCCATATCTGGGGCCCTGTCCGGGCGCAGCAGCACTGGTTCCGCGGAAACACCGAAGTACGCGTCGAATTCTTCACTGGTGCCCAATACTCTCCCGGTCGCGAATGGCTGGTAGGACTTACCCCTCATCTCCGGTACTGCTTTGCCACGGGGAGTCGCTGGGTGCCGTTTGTGGATGGCGGTGTCGGCGTCTCCGCGACGAGCATTGGCCCGCCGGACCTCAGCAACACCTTTGAGTTCAATCTCCATGGCAGTGTGGGCTGTCACTGGTTTGTCAAAGAGAATGTCGCGCTGACTTTCGAAGCCAGGTATTTCCACATGTCGTGCGCGGATATCAGCAAGCCCAATTTGGGGGTGAACTGTGTCATGGCCGTCGTAGGCTTGACCTGGTACTTCTGAGCGCCGGCGCTGAGAAGGTGTAAAAGGGCGGGAGCGCCGCTTTGACTAACTCCGTGGCGTCGCGTTTTTGGGTGACGTAAAACTGATTCCCAGGTAAAAAGGTGTAACAGTGAACCCAATTCCTGGAAACCTTATGACACTCCGATTTCAGGCCGCTTTGATCTTGTTGAATTGCTCTTTGGTGCTGTGCCTGCCGCTCTCAACCCTGGCCCAGGGTAGCCTCACTCCGCCTGGCGCTCCTGCTCCAACGTTCAAGACGCTTTCCCAGGTCGAGCCCCGATTCCCAATCTCGGACTATCAGACCAATCTCACGATTTCGGGCTCCTATTACCTCATCACCAATCTGTTTGCCGGAACGAACACTAACGACGGCATCAACATCAGGACCAATGTCCACGACATCACCATCGACCTCAACGGGTTCTCTATCATCAATACCAATGGAGCCGGCCCCTCATCGCCGGTCGGCGTTCGTATTTCCGAGGGCACGAATGTGGTAATCCGCAATGGACAGATCGAGGGCTTCGACCGCGGAGTCCGTGCCGAGGGCCTGTTCTATGGCGTCGTCGTGGATAACGTGCACATCCGCAACTGCCGCCGAGCGGGAATTGAAGCAAATGGCGTAGCTGGCGATGGCACCCAGACGATGACGATCCGCAATTGCATCGTCGAGGGCATGGATGGCACAGGCGAAGCGACCAGCCTTACGGTGGATGGTATCACCCTCCTCAACTGCCGCGCAGTTGTGCAGAACTGCGTTATCCGGGATATCGTTGCGGTCGGAACTGGAATAGCCAACTGCATAGACGCGGTAAGCCCCACCAACACATTCGTTGACAATAACCTCTTCTCAAATGCGGACGTCGGATTGAAGGTGACCGGCGGAGGCACCCGGGTTTATTATCGCAATAATCTTGCTGCCGGAATCACCACACCCTTCAGTGTCACGGGCGGCGTGGACCGCGGCGGCAATTTCTAGTATTCGATTAATCGGTTTCTAATGGCCAAAGAAGTGGAAATCGCTAATTCCGAAAGGGGCTGTCAAAGGGTGTTCGGATTTCAGATTTCCTTTGTCATTCGTCATTCGACATCCGTCATTCCTGTTGCTCTCGCCCTTTGTCTCCGGCCATGTTCCCTGCTGCCGGCAGCCACCAGCATCAACTCCACAAACAAATTCGCCTATGGCGCCAATCTCGGCTGGATCGATGCTCGGGGTGATACCAATCGCGGCGCGATCATTGGCGAATTCGTTTGTTCGGGCTTTCTGTATGCCGCAAACATAGGATGGATACATCTCGGCAGCAACGCGCCCGCCAACGGCATCCAGTACCAGAACAGCTCGGCCACCGATTACGGCGTCAACCACGACGGCCAGGGCAATCTTCGAGGGCTAGCGTACGGCGCCAACATCGGTTGGATAAACTTTGAATCCAATGGCGCGCCCAAAGTGAATCTTCAAACGGGCAAACTCAGCGGCTCAATCTACGCTGCCAATTGCGGCTGGATTAGTCTGAGCAACGCCTTTGCCGTTGACGAAACCGACAGCATCCCCGGCGGCACAGACGCCAACGCAGACGGCCTGCCCGACGCCTGGGAGCGGCTCTATTTCGGCACTACTAGTGTCAATCCCGATGCCGATGCGGATGGCGACGGCCTGTCGAATAAGGAGGAGTACCTTGCCGGCACGAATCCGACGAACTCCCTGAGCAAACTTGAAATCATCGCCTCGACCTTCGCTTCCGGAGGGACAAACGGCAGCCTCACCTGGAGCAGTGTTCCCACCCGCGGTTATTTTATTGAGAAAGCGCTTGATTTAAGTGCCCCTGTCTGGACGGATAGCGGCTTGGGCGAGATTTTCCCCACTGGGTCCACCACCACGCGCGCGTTCACGGACACGAGCGCCCTGATGCGATTCTATCGCGTGGAAGCCGTTCGGCCCCTTGCTCCGTAAGCGTCCAGCTTCAGCTAACTCCGTTCCCTTCAGTATCGCAGCGTGACGACTTCGTGAATGTCTTCGATTCGCAAGTCCACCTTGCTGCCGGACTTATGGAGTTCAGTGGACTTGTTGAAGGCGCGGGCGGTCCTGGGACGGTCGCGCAACGTGATCGTCGCGCGATAGATGGGGGTGTCTTCGATCAGGGCAGGTAACACGTAGGGACGGTTTTTCGCCGGCATGGTGTGGGGCGGCGAGTTGTATGCGATGAAATGGACCCGCAGCGTTCGCGTGGCCGAGTCGTCCGTGACCACGGCTTCGACGTTTGCGGGAGCGATGATTTCAATGCGGGGCGTCGGATCAAGAAAGCGCACAGCGTTGCGCAGCAGTTTGCGTGTTTCGACGATGTGATGTTCGCTCGCCGTCGCAAAATCGGGAGAACCGGCCAACGTCAGCACTGTGCCTTCGCCGACTTTATTAATCAGAATGGCTGGTCCGACAGCGGCCTCGGCGCTCATCGGCCATTCGGTGCCTTCTTTCCCCTGCTGCTGGCGCACGGTGCGATACGGTTTCATCAACTCGCCGACCTGCAGGGCCGAGGTAGCTTCATAGACGACCGCCGGTCCTTTGACCAGAAACGGCCAATCGAGCCGTCCCTCGGGAGCAAACCGTTTCTCGTGACTCGATGATCGGGAGCCAGGAAAGCGCACCCAGTTATCAAGTGAGTCCAGCTTGCTAACGAAGCGCGCACCGATGAGCGATTCAATCGACGACTTGCTCTGGACTTTCCCCCACCGATCGCAGCAACCGCTCAAACCTGTCACGAGCAGTTTGCCGCCTTCGGTCACGTAGCGGCGGAGCAATTCGACTTCGATGTCCGAGAGGATTGCTACGCCCGACAGCATGACCATGGGAAACTGCTGAAGCGTGGGCAGCGTCACGTTTTCATCGAGAATGACACCCCAAGGGATGTGCTCATAGACCAGCGCCTTGTGCGCGCCGAGGAAGCACTGAAAGTAGTCCTCCGGCTTTTCGCGCGCGACCCAATCGCGTGTGCGGCTGCTGAAGTAGAGGCCAACCTCGGCAACGGGCTGTTGGCCGAAATGTTTCCTGCGCGCAAGCGCATCGGCGAACGCCTCGCCGATGCGCTCATAAGCGAGCGGATCCAGACCACCGTCAAAGGCCGTCTTGTCCACAACTGTCACAAAAGCCCCATGCGTCAGCAACCCGAGCAATTCCCAACGAAGATCCGCCAGCGGACGAACAGTCTGGTTGTGATACACTCGCGCGTCACGGGAAATGGCCACTTGCACCGGGCGGCCCGGCGTGGCGGCGCGGTAGAACTCAGCATTCAGCCCGACTGTCAGGGCGCTGAACCCCCACATGCCCGTTTCGCCGGTGACGAAGTCGGAGTTGCCGGCGTGGCGCACAGGCAACTGGCCCACCTCCCAGGAAAACGGCGGGTTCCCGTGGTAGTTGAAATCGACGGACGCGTTCGGATTCAGAGACTTGATGCGTGCATAGAGCGCCTTTTCGAAATGCTCGCTCGCCTGGTAGCGGAATTCGAGCATACGCTCCCAGTCCGCGTCCCATGTGACGCCCTTGGGCATTTGTTTCCCGAAATCTTTCTCGAACAGCGCCTGACAGTTCGTGCACCAGCAGCCGTACGGAGGGCCAAACCCTTGATCGAGCATGTCAATGTGAAAGCCGTCGATTCCGTATACGAGCTCCTCGGCGACGATTTGCTTCATCGCTTCGAGATAGCCGGAATTGAGGCAGAAGCGGCCGAGCGGCTTGCCGTCCGCGCCGTGCATTTCCCATTCTGGATGCGCTTTGAGGAAATGACCGCCCTGCTGCACGACGCAGTAGGCGAGGAGAGGGAGCCGATGTTGGCGCGCTTCTTCGACGGCCTCGCGCAACGGGTCGCGGCCGCCGAGACCGGGCGCTTTCGGCAGAAACTTTGAAACGTAGTACGCGTAATCGCCGTCACGCGCCCAAAGCACGAGGTATTCGCAGTGAGCAGCCACTGCCCGGCGGACGATCTCGCGGCCGTCGAATCGTGAGCAGTAGCGCGCATCATTCGTGTCGCTGTAGCCGAACTGTGCGCCCGTCGGGCCAACCTCCATGCCGACTAGGCTTCGCTCGAACCAAGGCGTAGAGGCTGCGGCGTTCCCATGGAGGCTTACACTTAAGATCACAACTACTGTCAAAGCCGGATGAACGAAACGCCTGGTCATACTCGGTGAGTAAAGCCGAAATTGGATTTGGCTTCAACCAGCCCAAGCAAATGAGCGGAACGGGGCTTCGCCCCAGCCGCGCTCCCCTGTGACTGGTCCTGAACCGAGGTCTTTTATCCTTGCCATCCGCTTGTGTGCATTCTATGACCACCCCTCCGAGCGAGCCTGGACCTCGGCGCGATGAAATATCTGAAACCTTCTTTGGCGCTCGCGAGTATTGATCAATCAGGGACCATCGCGTCTCGGAAAAACTGCAACCTGCAATATCAAACCAACCTAAAACATGAAACAAAGAATGTGGAAATGGGGAACTTTAACCACAGCCTTCGCCCTGATCAGTTGCTTGCTCTCGGGCTGCGCTTGGTCAATCGGCGAACACAAAGAACTTGGCATGCCTACCCGAGGCCAGGAGTTGATCGATCTGAAGAAAGCCCGGGATAGTGGCGCCATCACCGAGGAGGAGTATCAGGCGCAGAAGCAACGCGTTCTTGGGAAATAAGGTCGCTCGAAACTAAGCAGGGCCGGCGTCCGTGGTGGTAGGCGGGCCCGGACTCGACTGGCTGGTCGAGATTTGACTGCGAGATGTGGTGAAGGAGTGTGCCCGTCCCCGGCCGCAGCGACTCCAAAAAGGCCGCATCGCTGTGACAATCTCACCGCGCACGCTTAGCCTGAAGTTGCTGCGCCCGGGGACGGGCGGACTCCGTCGCGTCCACTCAGGCATTACGACAGAACATTGCAGAACACTTGCCTTAGTCAGCCCGATGTGGAATTCTCTGGTATTGTCGTTCGAAGCTTCCAAGAGCAAAAAAGGGTGAATGATTGGCAAAGCGCGTGTAGCTTTTGTCGCAGACTCTTGGCAGGGTCACGCAAGCTGAGGTCGTGTTGTGAACGTCGGTAACGACGATCTGATCGTGTCGACAGCTGCGGGCGCAGTCCCGGCGCTGGCCTCCTTTTCGCAGGCTCAAGACCGGCCGCGAGAGGCGCATCAAATGTCCAGCAACGGCTACCGGCGCAAACGTGGTCTTTTGGCATGGATTTCGTTTCTGCTGGTTCTCGGAATCATGTTCGCCCCGGTGATCGGTTGGGCGGCTCAGACTGCGCGAGCGCGCATGTATTGTTTCTCGCCGCGCTTTCAGCCCGCCTGGGACGACAGCGCCACGTTCACGCTTTACCTGAGCACGCTGCCGATTCTTGGCCAGGACAATGGAGAATTAGCACCTTATTTTTTCACTACGAACTTCACGCATGGCTGCTATCTCGATCTGACGGATTACGTGGGCGGCAAATACGACGGATGGATGGAACTAAATGTTCCAAACCTTCCTGACGCCAATGGAAACACCTACCCGGATTTCTTCGAGGTCTCGCAGCCGGTCAATGGCACAACCAACGGGATATACAGCATCCCTGGCCTGTCCAACGGCACGAGGGCGGTCAGCGCCTCAAGGGGGCGCAGCGCCGGTTCTCACCTTGGCACCTGCATTCTAACCTTCTATGACACCATTTACGGGAACCTGCAGTTTTCTCCGACTTTCGAATTGATCGAGTACACCGGCCCGCTGACTTACACTCCAGGCTCAAACGTTGTTTCCGGAGTCGCGAGCCTGACACAAACGGGAAATTCAGCCAACCAAATGCAGGGCCCGGTCCAATTCGTGAAGGTTTTCACGAACCGCTTTAACCTGTCGATCCTTCAGCCCGGCGCATGGACCAATAACGCTAACCAGACTATTACGTTTACGAACGACTTGTACGAGCGATTGCCGGCTTGGCCGACAAATTATGGCGGTGACTTCGAGTTCGATGACTGGGATCCGAATACGGCTGATCCAGATTATTTGATCTGGGGCCTGTCGATCGATGACACGAATGATTTCAATCACAATGGGATTCCCGACTTCAGCGATAATCCCCCGGCGCGGCGTCCGTCACTCTCTTTGAAGCTAAACTCGACAAATCTCTTAATCACCATCCATGGCGACGTGGGCCACCCGCATCAGATCCAGGAGAGCCTCGCGCTGCCGGCCACGAATTGGCAGACGGTCGCCTCCGTCACCTTGACCAACGACCCTCAACTTGTCTCTGTCGCTCTGCCCGCAACGCGGGTGAAGTACTGGAGAGTGCAGGCGCAGTGAGCCAATTGGGTCGGGCTATTCTAGGACTCGCGGTTATGGCTGCGATTTCGTCTCCCGGTGCCAGATGTCACCTTCGCCGAAACTGAACCAGCGGGTAGTAGTGACTTTTTGCTGAGTGAAAAAGTGGACGCCTTCTTTGCCTTGCATGTGGAGGTCGCCGAAGAAGGACTCGTTCCACCCATTGAACGGGAACCAGGCCATGGAGGCCGGGACGCCAATGTTGATTCCGACCATGCCGCACTGGATGCGGTGCTTGAATTCGCGGGCGGCCTTGCCCGAACGCGTGAAGATCGAAGCGCCGTTGCCGTAAGGCGAGCGGTTGGCCTGCTCGATCGCAGCGTCCAGATCGTCAAAGCGCATGACATTGAGGACCGGTCCGAAGATTTCCTCCTTGGCAACTGTCATGCCGCTTTGGACTTCGTCAAGGATTGTTGCGCCAAGAAAGAAACCGTTGGGAGCGCCAGCCACTTTCACCCCGCGGCCATCCGCGGCGATTTTGGCGCCTTCTTTGGAGCCGATTTCGATGAGTTGCGCGACGCGGTCGCGGTGCTGCCGCGTGATGACCGGTCCCATGTGCGGCTGGGCTTCGATATCGGTGCGGCCCACCTTGATTGCGCGAGCAGCTTCGACGAGCGACGGCAAGACCTTCTTGGCCGCGTCACCGATGACCACTGCAGTCGAGGCCGCCATGCAGCGTTCGCCGGCGCAGCCGTAAGCGCCTTCGATGACACCGCGAACTGAGTTTTCGATGTCGGCATCGGGCATGAGAAAAACGAAGTTCTTAGCTCCGCCGTTGGATTGGACTCGCTTGCCATTTTTGGTGCCCGTTTCGAAAATGTGCCGGGCAACGGGTGTTGAGCCGACGAAGGAGACGGCTTTTACCTCAGGGTGAGTCAGCAAGGCATCCACACATTCGCGGCCGCCGTGGACAACGTTCAACACGCCTTTGGGCAGGCCGGCCTGTTCGAGCAACCTGGCGATCTTAAGGGCGGTCAGGGGCACCTTCTCGCTCGGTTTCAGCACGAAAGTATTGCCGCAAACAATGGCGGTGGGGTACATCCACAAGGGCACCATAGCGGGAAAATTGAAGGGCGTGATGCCCACGCAAACTCCGAGGGGCTGGCGGATGGTGTCGCAATCGATTCCACGAGCTATGTTCTCGATGCTCTCGCCCATCAAAAGCGACGGAATGCCGCAGGCGAACTCGACCATCTCGATTCCGCGCCGCACGTCGCCACGCGATTCTACCAGCGTTTTGCCGTGCTCGCGTGTGTTGCAGCGAACGAGCTCCTCGAAGTTTTCCTCCAGCAGAGTCTTGAAGCGGAAGAATACGCGGGCGCGCTCAGTCGGGGGCGTCTCCCACCAGGCGGGAAACGCGGCGGCGGCGGCTTCGACGGCCTCATTGACGTGGCCGGCGGCGCACATGGGAGTTTCGGCGATCACGTCACCTGTGGAAGGGTTGTGAACCGGGGTTGTCGCCACGCCGTTTACCTGGCGCCATTCACCGCCAAATGAAACGGGGCAAGGTTCGAGAATTGTTGCAGTGGAAGACATAAATTTGGTGCGTGAGAGAATGACAAAATTGCTTCAGGTCATCGGGTCAGGCCGGTCGAAGGCTTCCAATCTTTATCTTTGATTTCGATCAGATAGCAGCCTGCATTATTTCCCATCAAATTCTCGGCATTGTGCTGTTCGGGCGGTGCCCAGCCCATTTCGCCGGCTTTAGCGTTCTCGAACGTTTCTTTCCCGTCCGGCGTGATGATCCGGAGCTTGGCATCGGTCAGCATGATATAAAGATGCGCCGGATGCGTGTGCATACCAAATCCGCAAACGTCCTTCTCCGAACCCGTGTGGCACTCAATCACTCGAATCTTATCATTTTCGAAGGCGACCTTGTAAACTGCAGGTCCGTTCGAATTTGCTGCACTGCGCGGGGTATGACATCCTGCACAAACCAGGGCTAGAGCAGTGGCCGCGGCCATGACGGATGAGGCTTGACGCATGAAGCATGAATTCCGAAAAGCCAATGCCGAAAAATCTGACCAACGGCGTCCCTCTGGGTGTTGGAGTTTTGGCTTCGTTATTCCTTCGTCATTGGTCATTCGGATTTCGTCATTCATATCAGGGGTGGGGCGGTATCGGTTCCATCTCGCCCTTCGCAACTCTTTCCTGGTATTGGGTCCAGGTCATTTTCAAGTCGCCGTTGGTGGGCGAGACCATGATGATGCAGTCATCAACAGGGCAGACCAGCGAACAGAGATTGCAGCCGACACAATCGGCCTCGCGGACTTTGGGGATGGGTTTGCCGGGCACGCGCCCCGGGCCCAGGCCAAAGCCGTCCGGATTGATCAGATCGATGCATTGGTGCGCGCCGTCTTCGCAGGCGATATAGCATAAGTTGCAACCGATGCACTTGTCGTAATTGATGCGGGCGATCCGTTTGTAATTCAGGTCGAGAGCTTCCCATTTTTGCAGCGTCGGCACGGCCTTCCCAATGAGCTCGCCAACAGTCTTGAATCCCTTCGAGTCCAGATAATCGTTGAGCCCCTCGATCATGTCTTCGACGATACGAAAGCCATAGTGCATGATCGCAGTGCAGACTTGGACGCTCGTTGAGCCGAGCGCGATGAACTCCGCCGCATCCCGCCAACTACCGATGCCACCGATGCCGGAAATGGGCAACTGGACTTCCGGGTCCTCAGCGCAGCTCTGGACCATGTTCAACGCAATCGGCCTTACCGCCGGGCCGCCATAGCCACCGTGCGTGCTTAAGCCGGCGACGAACGGTTCGGGCACCAGGCTGCCGAGATTGACCTGCGTGATGCTGTTGAGGGTATTGATCAACGAAATGGCGTCCGCGCCCGCCTTCCGGGCAGCACGCGCGACATATACGATGTCGGTGATGTTCGGCGTCAGCTTAACGATCACCGGAATGCCTGCGGCTTCCATAACCCATTCGACAATCTTCTGGGTAACCGCCGGCTGCTGGCCCACGGCCGAGCCCATGCCACGCTCGCACATGCCGTGCGGGCAGCCGAAGTTGAGTTCCACGCCATCGGCGCCGGCATCTGCGGAGCGCTTCAGCATCTCATGCCAGCGTTCGCGCGTATCCACCATCAGTGAGGCAATCACAGCGCGGTCTGGCCAGCGCTTCTTCACTTCGGAAATCTCGCGAAAGTTCGTTTCGATTGATCGATCGCTGATCAGCTCGATGTTATTGAAGCCAACCATCCGCATCGTGCCGACGTTCAGGGCAGCGTAACGCGACGAGACGTTGACGATGGGGTCGCCAATCGTCTTCCAAACCACGCCACCCCACCCGGCCTCAAATGCGCGGTGACACTGGTAGGCCGTGTTCGAGGGCGGGCCCGAGGCGACCCAAAATGGGTTTGGCGATTTGATGCCGGCGAGATTGATGCTGAGATCGGCCATAAAAAACTTTCAAATTCCAACATCCACCAACTAGATAAGCCTCAAGTCGCAAGGCACACAAAACCTCCAAAATCCAACAACCAACTTCCAGAAAAAGCTCAAATCACAAGATCCAAAACAGATGGTTCTCGTTTGGCTGTTGGAAGTTGGAGGTTGGAGCTTCATTTTTGTTTGGGTCGTTTGCGGAATATGCTGGCGAAAATCATGAGCAACTCGTGGCCTTCGCGATACAGCTTACAGGCTTCTTCGACCAAAGGGGCCTCGGAGGCGGCAATCGTCCGCAGAAAATATTTCGTCTCCTTGGCCTCTTTAACGCAGCGACTGATCGAGAAAAAGAAATTCCCTTTCGAAAAGCTTTCGTTTGCTTCGAGATAGTTGGCGCCGACGCTCGTGCCGCATCCAACGTTCTGATCTATCAGCCTGTTGTTCGTCGAGTCGTGAAGAATCCTCTTCGAGAAGCGCACAATCGCCTCGCCGAAATCTGGAGTCCGTTCTTCCAAATCGAACTCATGCCGCGGTTGGCCGGTTCCGTTAGGCCCCTCGTTCAACAACCAGCCCAATGCAAGCGGCTCCGGATAAGGGACTTGCTCACCAGCCTTTTTTGAAGCTTGAAGCTTGGTTTTTGTCTGGCTGTTGGCTGTTGGGTGTTGAAGTTTCATTTCACTTGCCGCGCGTATTGTTCCTCCAACTCCCCCACCCTTATCGGCCCATCGAACCCGGACCCAATTGGTGGCCCGCCTTTCACACCGTATCGCGACGGCTGGATCGGGCCGGAAATTTTTTGCCCGACGAAAAAAGCGTGAATGCCGCGCGCGGCTTTTTTGCCCTCGGCGACGGCATTGACGACTTCGCGGCCGCCATTGGCGCAGTCGCCGCCCGTGAAGACATGGGGAAGGGAAGTCTGCCCCGAGTCAGCTCGGTGAACCACCACTCCCTGTTTGTCCAGCTCCAGGTCAGAAAAGAGCTTCTTCAACAGGCCAACCTGCTTCTGCTCGCCGATGGCTTTAATGACCATGTCGAACGGCTCGACCCAGTCGGTGCCCGGCAGAACCTGCAGCTTTCCGTTTGTGCTGGCCGTTCGAGCGAGCTTGAGCCCGGTCACGTGGCCGGTGTCGTTCGAGAGAATTTCCACTGGAACTGCATGGAAGATGAATTCGCAACCATCCGCCTTGGCCATCTCTTGCTCGAATTCGTAAGCCGGCATTTCTTCCCGGGTCCGCCGATAGATGAGCACCGCCTTCTCCGCCCCCAGCCGCTTGGCCTGGGTAACGGCGTCAATCGCCGTGTTGCCGCCGCCGATTACCGCGACTCTGTTGCCAACTGGCACCTGGTGCAGCGGCTGCGCGTGAATCTGTTCGATGAAATAAAGGGCCTCGACTACCTCGGGCAAATCTTCGCCCGCGATATTCATCCGCGCGCCGCCGCCGAGTCCGAAGCCGATAAAGATCGCATCAAACTTCTTCTCGAGTTCCGCGATGGTTATGTCGCGGCCCACCTCGACGCCACAGCGAATTTCCACGCCCAAATCCTGGACCATCCGGACTTCAAGGAGGCTCGTCTCCGGCTTCATTTTGTAGTAAGCAATGCCGTAGGTGTTCAGCCCGCCAGCCTGAGGTTTCTTTTCGAAGACCACGGCCTGATGGCCGAGCTGCGCCAGCTCGGCGGCGCAGCCCAGGCCCGCCGGACCGCCACCCAGGATCGCCACGCGCTTGCCGGACTTCCGTGCGGGCGGGTTGAACAGCTGCACTCCGTTATCATAAACGTGGTCCGTCGCGTGCCTCTGCAGCCTGCCGATTTTGACCGGGTCGCCCTCGCGATCCAGCATCACGCAAGCCCCCTCGCATAGCACCTCCGTCGGGCATACGCGCGCGCAACTGGCACCAAGAATGTTTGCGCTGAGAATCGTGCGCGCCGCTCCGGTCAAATTCCCCGTCGTGATTTTCTTAATGAAAGAAGGGATGTCGATGCCGGTCGGACAAGCATGAATGCAGGGAGCATCGAAGCAAAACAGGCAGCGGTTGGCTTCGATGATGGCTTCATGGGGAGCATAGCGCGGAGCAATCTCGGCCATGTTGGCCGCGGCAGCTTCCGCGCCTAACTGGGGATTGATCGGCATAAAATGGCTGACAAGCAGATCAGAATAGGGGAATTCTAAGTGAAATAAAAGAAGCAATAATAGGATTTTAGGACAACTCAGGACCAGGAATGACGACACCCCTAAATCCGAAACGGACAGTCGCTGAACTCAAGGAACTGCGCAGCCTCACTTCCGATGAGAACGGAGCGCAGCGGGTCGCCTTTACGCCGACGTGGGTCAAAGCGCGCGATTGGCTGAGAGAGAAACTCAGGTCACTGCCCGTTGAGAGCCACATCGATGCCGCGGGCAACTCCTGGACGACGCTCGCCGGTGAATCCGAGCGGGCGCTACTGATCGGCGGGCATATCGATTCGGTGCCGAACGGCGGCTGGCTCGATGGCTGCCTCAATCTACTCGCCGGGCTGGAGATCCTGAGGCGAGTCAACGCGGAGTACGGAGGGAAGCCGCCGGTCACCGTCCGGCTGGTCGATTGGGCGGACGAGGAAGGCGCGCGGTTCGGCAAGAGTTTATTTGGCTCCTCGGCCTGTTCCGGAAACCTGAACATGGACGAGGCCCGTGTTCTAACGGACAAGCAAGGCATCCGCTTGCCGGACGCGCTCAAGAGTGTCGGCGTGGACTTCGAGCGAGTGAAGGAGAGCGGCCGGGAGCTCAAGAATGCGGGTGCCTATATCGAGTTGCACATCGAGCAAGGGCCGGTGCTGCTGGATTTGGAGCTGCCGCTGGGCGCGGTGCTGGGCACGTTCGGCGTCGAGCGGCACGCCATCACCTTTCATGGCCAGGCGGCGCATTCAGGCAGCACGCCGATGAACCGTCGCAAGGACGCCTTCCTGGCCGCGGCGAAGATAAGCCAGGAGATTTACCGCATTGCCGAACGGAGCAAGGGAGGAGTTTGCACTATCGGCTCCTGCACGACCAAACCCGGCATTGTGACGAGCGTCGTCGAAGAGTGCCGCATCACGCTCGATCAGCGTCACCTGGACGCGGCGGCCCTGGCGCGGATGCTGCAGGAGGCCAAGGCTGCAAGCGAACGCTTCGCGAAGGAAGGCAACGTCGGAGTGTCGTGGGAGCGGTTGTGGCAAATCGAGCCGGTGTTGTTTAATCCGGATTTGATAGCTTTCTGTTCGGAGGCGATAACTGAAACGTGCGGCAAAACTCACCGGCTCCCTTCGGGCCCGCTGCATGATGCCGCCGAGGTGGCGCGCGCCGGCATCCCGACGGTGATGACGTTCGTCCAAAGTCTCCACGGGATCAGTCACAACAAGATTGAAGATACCAAAGAAGAGCACCTCGAGCTCTGCGTGGCCGCATTCGATAAACTAGCGGACAAGGCGATGAAGTGGGTGGAAGGTTGAAGCGTTAGAACGCTGAAACGTTGAATCGTCAAGCGTGGAATGGTGGAATGGTGGAAGAGTGGGAGCGTGGAAGCGTCAAAGCGTTGAAGAGTTAAAGAGCTGAAGCGTAGAAACGTGGAATCTAAGTCGTGGAATTGAAGCGCGTCCATTCCCTCGATGAACTGAATTCCCTATCGCAAGAGGAGTTTGTGCGCGGCGTTGGTCCTGTCTTTGAGAGTTCGCCGTGGGTTGCGGAGGGAACCTGGCCGAGGAGACCGTTCAAAGATTTGGCCGAGCTGCATCTCGCGCTTTGCGAGACGGTCCGCGGCGCGGCTGAAGAAAAGCAGCTCGCTCTGATTCGTGCGCATCCGGATTTGGTCGGCCGCGCGGCCCTGGCTGGCACGCTGAGGCCCGAATCCACTCGTGAACAGGCCAGCGCCGGGTTGAACCGGCTCCAGCCTGGCGAAATCGCCGCGTTCCAGGAATTAAACCAGGCGTATCGAGCAAAGTTCAGGTTTCCGTTCGTGATCTGCGCCCGGCTCAACAGGAAGGAAGCGATATTGAATGGCCTTCGAGCGCGCTTGCAGCATTCAAGCGTAGAGGAGATCAAGACGGCGCTTGCTGAGATTGAAAAAATCGCTTATCTGCGGCTGCAAGACATCGTCCGAACCTGACGGCTATGCCCGCCAAACTGAGCACACACGTCCTGGATACGGCACATGGTTGCCCGGCGGCTGGCATGCAGATCGAGTTGTGGTCGCTCGCTGGCGGGACGCCGAGGCTGTTGAAAACAGCGCGCACGAACAGTAATGGCCGGACCGATCAAGCGCTGTTGGCCGCCGATGAAATCAAAGCCGGGTCGTACGAACTCATATTCTTCGTGGGCGACTACTTTGCAAGCAAGAGTGCTTCAGTGCCGAGCACGCGTTTCCTGGATCGGGTCCCCGTCCGCTTCGGTATCGCCGATCCAACTGCTTCCTATCATGTGCCGCTGCTGGTGTCGCCCTGGGCCTACAGCACGTATCGCGGGAGTTGAGCACATTCGTCCACGGATGAGCGCCGCAAAGCCAGCCTCGGAATGGGGAAAGATGGCCACTCGGGTTATGCGGCGCCTTGAAGAGCTTGGCCAAATCAGCGACGAACCGGGCCGGCTGACGCGCACCTTTTGCTCGCCTGCGATGCGCCGCGCGAATGACCATGTCGGTTCCTGGATGCGCCAAGCAGGCATGACGATCCGTCAGGATGCCATCGGCAATCTGGTCGGCCATTACCCCGGTCAAAGTGCGAAGTGCGAAGTGCGAAGTGCGAAATGCGAAGTCCATCCTCCTCCGTCAGAAGCACTGCGGAGGACAATAAGTCCATCCTTCTCTGTCAAGAGCGCTGCGGGGGACAAGAAGTCCAAAGTTCTGCTGCTTGGCTCGCATCTCGATACGGTCCGGGATGCGGGCAAATTCGACGGCGCTCTGGGCGTGCTGGTAGCCATTGCCTGTGTCCAGAAGCTCCACGAGCGTGGCAGCCGGCTGCCATTTGACATTGACGTCCTCGGTTTTGGAGATGAGGAAGGCATCCGGTATTCCACAGCCTGCCTGGGTAGCAGGGTCCTCGCGGGAACTTTCGACCGACGCGATTTGAAACGCCGAGACGCCAACGGCGTCACCATGAGGGAGGCCATCCGCGAATTCGGCGGACGCCCGCAAGCATTGAGCGGCGCGCGGTTCGATCCCGAACGGTTGCTCGGGTACGCCGAGATCCACATCGAACAGGGACCTGTGCTGGAGCAGCAGAATCTCGCGGTCGGCGTCGTGTCCGCCATAGGCGGTCAAACCCGCGCTCGGATTTCGTTCACTGGGCAGGCCGGACATGCCGGGACCACTCCGATGAACCTGCGCCGGGATGCGTTGTGCGGTGCCGCCGAGTTTATTTCGGTAGTCGAGGCGCTCGCTCGGAAACAGCGCGGGCTGGTGGCTACTGTCGGCGAGCTCAAAGTGCTCCGCGGCGCTTCCAATGTGATTCCCGGCCAGGTCCAGCTCAGCCTGGACGTGCGGCATGCGGAAGACGCCAGGCGGCGGGCCGCGTGCGCCGAATTGAAAAAGCGTGGCCGGGCCATCGCTTCTGAAAGAAAATTGCGATTTGAATGGAAACCGGTCAGTGAGTCACCTGCCATTCGGTGTGATCGATGGCTCTCTCAACTAATGAAGGAAGCCGTGCAGCGGCAGCAGGGCTCGGCCGTGAGTTTGCCCAGCGGGGCAGGGCATGACGCGGCGGCCATTGCGGCTATCGCCCCCGTAACTATGCTCTTCGTCCGGTGCAAGAACGGTCTCAGCCATCATCCGGCGGAATACGCCTCGAAAAGGGACGTGGGCATCGCTATGGCCGTCCTGGTTGATTTTTTGCGGGGGCTGGCAAAGAGATTTGGAACGTCCTGCGAGTCACCGACAGTGCGTAGCCGTGGACGTCAGTCGGCGCTGAAAAGCACGCGGGAAGAAGGTCCGCCGACTCACGTCGGCGGCTACAATTCAGCCCGCGATTTGTGAGCGATTCCAATTTTGATCTCCTCATCCGGCGTGCCTCTGTCGTTACCGAGAGCGCCATCAACCGCATGGACATCGGCATCGCTTGGGGCCGCATCGCGGCGCTAGGGCCCGAGCTCAGCGGCTCTGCCCGCGAGACCATCGACGCCTCCGGGTTGCACGCCTTTCCCGGGTTGATTGATTCCCACGTCCATTTCAACGAGCCGGGCCGCGCGCATTGGGAAGGGTTCGACTCCGGCTCCCGCGCTCTCGCCGCCGGCGGCGGCACGCTCTTTTTCGACATGCCGCTCAATTCGACGCCGCCCACGATCGACGCCGCCAGTTTCGATCGGAAACTCGCCGCCGCGCAGGCTAATTCGCTGGTGGATTTTGCGTTTTGGGGTGGACTCGTGCCGGGCAATGTCCAGCACATGGAAGCGCTCAGCGAGCGCGGTGTGGTCGGCTTTAAGGCGTTTATGGCCGACAGCGGCATCGAGGATTTCCCCCGGGCGGATGAAGTAACGTTGCGCGCTGGGATGAGGCAGGCCGCCCGATTGGGAAAAATTGTCGCCGTCCACGCGGAAAGCGAAGAGATGATTCGCTCGAAGACCGACCAGCTTCTGTCAGCCGGGTCCTCGTCCGCTCGCGATTACCTCGACTCTCGGCCCATCCCCGCCGAGCTCGATGCCATAGGCCGAGCGCTGGACATGGCTGGGGAGAGCGGCTGCGCATTGCACATCGTGCATGTCAGTTGCGGCGCGGGTGTTGCGCTTGTCGCTTCCGCTCGAAAGCAAGGAGTGAACGTTACCTGCGAAACTTGCCCACACTACCTCACGCTGACTGAAGAGGACGTGTTTCGGTTGGGTGCAGTTGCGAAAAGCGCCCCGCCACTGCGTGCCAAACCAGCCCAGGATTCTTTGTGGGAGTACCTCAGGTCGGACCAGATCACCACGGTGGGCTCCGATCACTCGCCGTCGCCTCCCGAGCTGAAGACCGGCACGAATTTTTTCAGAGTCTGGGGCGGCATTTCCGGCATTCAGCACACGCTGCCGCTTCTTCTTACCGAAGGCCACGTCCAGCGCAACGTCGTTCTGCCAATTATCGCGCGGCTCACCTCTTTCAATGTCGCTGAGCGATTTGCGCTGCCGGCTGCGAAAGGTCGAATTGGCCTGCAGGCCGAGGCGGATTTCGCGCTAGTGGATCTGGGGCTGTCTTCCGAAGTCCGGGCCGGCGATTTGCTGTGCCGACACCCGCAAACGCCTTACATTGGACGCACGTTGACAGGCAAAGTTGTCCGGACCATTCTCCGCGGGCAAACGGTTTGTCTGGACGGGAAAATTGTCTCGCAACCGATGGGCCGTTTGGTCAGACGGGAAGGCTCGACGAGCCCAAAATGACGGCGAGCCGTGGAGCTATTGATTTTTGCGGCGCGCGACGTGTTGACCTTAGAATGCAGCAGATTTGAACCGCTTAGTTATGACTAACCTCTTTGGCAGCACCCGTAGCGCAATTAAAGAGCGCTATGGCTTGATTGCTCCCAGCGGCTTTGTGCCCAGCGTTCTGCCCGGCTGGCAAAAGGCTGTGTGCCACGTAGTCATCTCTCCTGCCCTGGGCGCGCGGTTCTGCCAAATTCACGTTACGCTGGAACAGGACGGCCAGTGTCAGGGCAACACCGGCGCGAATGAGTATTTCATCTATGTCCTCGAAGGCGCGGCCAGCATTCTGGTCGAAGAACGCCGGCGCCGGCTCGAGACTGGCAACTACGTTTACCTGCCGGCCGCCACCGACGTGCAATTGAAAAGCAACGGGTCCGCCACTCGCATTTTGATTTTTCAAAAGCCTTATCAACCGTTGCCCGGCGTGGCCAAACCGACCGCCCTGGTCGGCCAGGAGCGCGACATCAAAGGCCAGCCCTTCCTCGGCAATGAAGACGCCCGGTTGCAAGTGCTGTTGCCCGAGGAGCCCGCCTTCGACATGGCCGTCAATATTTTTACTTATCAGCCAGGAGCGACACTGCCGTTCGTGGAAACCCACATCATGGAGCATGGCCTTCTGATGCTGCGAGGGCAGGGCATCTACCGGTTGAATGCCGATTGGCATCCGGTGCAAGCCGGCGATGTGATCTGGATGGCGCCGTATTGCCCGCAATGGTTCGTGGCGATGGGCAAAACACCGGCCAGTTACATCTACTACAAAGACGTGAACCGGGATCCGATTTGAATATCTGAAGCCCGAGGTCCGAAGTGCGAAATGCGAAGTCCGAAATCCGGAGACGGATGCTTTAGTGACGGTCTGCCGTTCGCGCGCCCGGGCTTTTTCGATCGTTGCTTTCTCCCCGCGCACCGCTACCATCCGCGCTTCGAGTGTTATGACGCCAGCGCGTGCCCCGAAAAACGAGAAGAAACGGCTCAAAGTGCTGTGGGAATACTCCGTGCTCGACACCGTGCCGGAGGAAATCTTCGACGACTTGACTGAACTGGCGGCGCGCATCTGCGAGGCGCCGATCGCTATGATTACGCTCGTGGACGAAAAACGTCAGTGGTTCAAATCCAAGGTCGGCGTCAGCGTCAGCGAGACGTCGCGGGACATTTCCTTTTGTTCCCATGCCATTACGCAGCCCGGGTTGTTTATCGTGCCGGATGCAACCAAGGACGAGCGATTTGCGGATAACCCCCTCGTGACTTCCGATCCGAAGGTGCGCTTTTACGCGGGCGCGCCGCTCATTACGGCCGACGGTTATGCCCTGGGAACACTCTGTGTCATTGACAAAGTCCCGCGCGAATTGCACCCCGACCAGAAACAGGCCTTATGCATCCTCGCCCGCCACGTCGTCATCCAACTGGAACTCCGCAGACGTTCCGCAGAGCTGGCCAGTGCCCGGAACGAACTCGGGAGAATGAAGACCGCCCTGGCTCAGGTGCGAAAGGAGCTGGCCAAAGTCCGCCGCGGGCTGCGTCGGTCCCGAGCGACCCACAACTCGCGTCCCGCCCGCCCCAAGGCCAAAGGCCGCAGGTAATTTCTCTGGCGCGTTCGCCGCGCCGACTGACGGCCCCGTTCCTTTCATGGCGCTTTCGCTGACCATTGACAGCCCTCGCCTCGAGAAACAACTCGGAGCCCTTGCCGCCATTTCCGAAGCGCCGCCTCCGGTGGTTACGCGCGTGCTGTTTTCCGATGCCGATCGCCGCGGGCGGTCGTTCGTGAAGGATCTTTGCCGTGAAGCCAGCCTACAAGTGAGCGAAGACGCGGTTGGTAACCTCTTCGCCCGCTGGTCAGGAAAAGAGTCGCAACTGACGCCGATTGCCACCGGATCCCACATTGACGCCGTCCCAAACGCGGGGCGTTTCGATGGCGTGGTCGGCGTGCTTGGCGCATTGGAAGCCGTGCGCTCGCTAAAGAGCGCGGGTTTCGAACCGCGCCGGAGCATTGAAATCATCATGTTCACGGCGGAAGAGCCGACCCGCTTCGGCATGGGTTGCCTGGGCAGCCGCCTGCTGTCGGGAGCGCTGAGCCCGGAGAAGGCCGCCGCCTTGCGCGATCCCGAAGGCAAGACCCTCGACCTGTGGCGCACTGAGGCCGGGTATGGGAAACGGCCATTGACCTCTGTCCGGTTGGCGCGGAACTGCTACGCCGGTTTCATCGAGCTGCACATCGAGCAAGGACCGCTGCTTGAACGAGAGCGCGTGGCAATCGGAGTTGTCAGGATCATCGCAGCCCCTAGTACCCTGCGCGTGCGACTTGTCGGAACAGGGGGCCACGCCGGTGCCGTGCTGATGCCGGACAGGCATGACGCCTTGCTCGCGGGTGCGGAGATCGCGCTCGCCGTCGAGCAAGCCGCATTGTGCAGCGGCAGTCCAGATACAGTCGCCACTACGGGAGCTTTCCGCATCGAGCCGGGTGCCGTCAACAGCGTGCCGTCGGGCGCCTGGTTGGAAATAGATCTGCGCGACGTGCAACTAAGCACGAGGGACGCAGCCCTCCGTCAGATTGAGACGGCTGTCCGCGACATCTGCCAACGCCGAGGCGTCGAATTTCAACTCGAACGCCTGAACGCGGACGCGCCGGCCACCTGTGATCCAGAACTCATCAAGACCGTCCTCTCGGTGTGCGATGAGCTCGACTTGTCCGCCCGGGAAATGATCAGTCGCGCTTACCACGATACGCTGTTCATGGCCAGGTTATGTCCTACAACCATGATCTTCATCCCGTGCCGTGGGGGCGTCAGCCATAGGCCGGACGAATATTCCTCGCCGGACCAGATCCGTGACGGAGTACTGGTCCTCGCGCAAAGTTTAGCGCGACTAGGCGTCTGAACCAGGCCCGCCTTTTTATTGCAGGCGCGGGATTTTTTGGCTATGCTTGGCTGGAAGCACTATGGACGGGGCCCTTGAGTTTATTCTGAACAGCCGTCGGGTTCGGCTCGCGGATTGTTCGCCCAATGCCACTCTGCTGGATTATCTCAGGGGCTGCGGTTTTACCGGTTCCAAAGAAGGCTGCGCCGAGGGCGATTGCGGAGCGTGTTCCGTGGCAATCGTGGACCGGGATTCCCGGGGACGCGCCTGCTACCGCGCCATCAACAGTTGCCTGGTGCCGATTTCACTCCTGGCGGGGCGCGAGATTATCTCGGTCGAAGGAGTAGCCTTTCGCAACAAAACCCAAAACCCAAAACCCAAAATCCAATCGCGCCACGCGGTGTCTCCCACCGAGGCAATCGACGAGGTCCAGCTCCACCCGGTCCAGGAAACAATGGTTCGCTGCCACGGCTCGCAATGCGGCTATTGCACGCCCGGGTTCATCCTGTCGCTGTTCGAGGGCTATTACCGCGGCGACATTTCCAAATCGGATCAACTGGACGATCAGCTTTGCGGCAATCTTTGCCGGTGCACCGGCTACCGACCGATTCGTGAAGCGGCTCTCGAGGCCTTCCCGGCACGACATCGCAAAAATGGCCGAGACCCATTCGCGGAGCGGCTGGAACGGCCGGTCCCGTCTCTGGATGAAGTCGAGTACGCGCTCGACGGTGAAATGTTTTTCCGGCCATCGTCGCTCCCGCAGCTCCTGCAGTTGATGGAGCGATTTCCTGACAGCAGGCTGATCGCCGGTGCGACGGAACTTGGACTGGACATTACGAAGCGATTCAAGAAGTTCCCAACCCTCATCTCAGTTGAGGCGGTGCCCGACTTGAAAGAAATCCACTCGACGGATTCTGAATGGCGCATCGGCGCTGCTGCTACGCTCACCGAAATCGAGGAACAGATGGCGGAGGAATTTCCAGCTCTCGCCGACATGTTGCGCGTCTTTGGCTCGCGCCAAATCCGCAATCGCGCCACCATGGGCGGCAACCTTGTCACGGCTTCGCCCATCGGCGACAGCGCGCCGGTGTTGCTGGCGCTGGACGCCAAAGTCGTTCTGGTCTCTGCTCAACCTGCACTTGCGACGCCCCCCTCGCAGCTTCCCTCGCTGATCGAGCGCATACTGCAGCTCGACGACTTTTTTGTGACTTATCGCAAAACCGCGCTGCGGCCGGGTGAAATCCTCAAAACAATTTTGGTGCCGCGTTCCGACAGCGAATCCGGCCTTCGTCGATTCTGCCGGTGGTATAAAGTTTCGAAGCGACGGGAAATGGACATCAGTACCGCGGCGGCCTGTTTTTGCGTCGATATCGACCACCAGCGCATCGTCAGGGACGCCCGACTCGCTTATGGTGGCGTGGCTCCGATGCCTGTGCGCGCCCACAAGACTGAGGCAGCTCTGCTCGGGATGCCGTGGAGCAAAGAGACACTCTCTCGAGTTGTACCCATCTTGCAGAGTGAGTTCACCCCGATTTCCGACGTGCGCGGCTCGGCCGAGTACCGACGAGGGCTGGGTGCGAGCCTTTTTGAGAAGTTCTATCAAGAGACCTCTGAGGAGCCGAACGATCGCCGGGACCAAGGTCTGCCGCTGCTCGTTAGGTCTCCGGCCGAAGGACGGAAGCGCGCGTTGCCGCATGAGAGCGCGCACAAGCATGTCACGGGCGAGGCGATTTACACCGATGACCAAGCCTGCGGCACACGCATGCTCGACGTCTGGCCTGTCTGTTCGCCGCACGCGCGCGCGCGGGTCCTCCGGCGGGATGCGACGGTCGCATGCAAGATGCCCGGCATAAAAGCGGTGCTCCTGGCTGAAGACGTACCGGGCCTGAACGATGCGGGCACAAAACTCGATGAAGCGTTGCTGGCCACTGATAATGTGTTTTATCACGGTCAGATTGTCGCGCTGGTCGTTGGTGAATCTCAGGAAGTTTGCCGTGCCACGGCTGATAAAGTTCTTGTCGATTACGAGCCCCTTGAGCCGATTCTGACTCTGACGGAGGCGATCGCCCAAGGGAGCTTTCACAATGAACCGAATTTTATCCGCCGCGGCGACATTGAGGCGGCGCTTGCCGCTGCGCCCTTGATTCTGCGCGGCGAATTCGAGTTAGGCGGCCAGGAACACTTTTACCTCGAAACTCATGCGGCGTGGGCCGAACCGGGCGAGGATGGCACGATGTTCGTGACCTCATCGACCCAGCATCCTTCCGAAGTCCAGACGGTGGTGGCGCACGCCCTCCGTCAGCCCGTAAACAATATCATTGTGCAATGTCCTCGTATGGGCGGTGGCTTCGGCGGCAAGGAAACCCAGGCGGCAATGCCCGCGGCCCTGGCTGCGCTAGCCGCGCATCATACTGGCCGAGCCGTGCGCGTTCGATTCAATCGCGATCAGGACATGATCCTCACCGGCCATCGGCATCCCTTCCGGGCGGAATTCGCGGTCGGCTTCGACACCCAGGGCCGGCTGCTGGCGGCGCGAGTGCACCTGACCTCAAACGGCGGTTGGGCATTGGATCTATCACAAGCCGTCACTGACCGCGCGCTCTTTCATCTGGATAATGCCTATTACATTCCCGCGGTCGAGTTTCGCGGCCAGGTGGCGAAGACCAATCTTTCGTCGAACACCGCTTTTCGGGGGTTCGGTGGCCCGCAGGGCATGCTCGTCATCGAGGAAATCATCGATCGCATCGCACGTCGGCTCGGCCTTCCACCGGAAACGGTCCGCGAACGAAATCTCTATCGTGGCAAGGGCGAGACGAACACAACTCATTACGGACTGGAGATCGCGGACAACCGCATTCAAACCATCTGGCGCGAGTTGAAGATGTCCAGCGGCCTGACACGGCGCCGCGCCGAGATTGCAGCCTGGAACCGGAAGCATCCTCATCGGAAGCGCGGTCTGGCGATGACTCCCGTCAAGTTCGGTATCAGCTTCACGGTGACGCATCTCAATCAGGCAGGCGCGTTCGTTTTGATTTACCAGGATGGCACAGTGCAGGTGAATCATGGAGCCACCGAAATGGGGCAGGGCGTACATACGAACATCACGGCGATCGCCGCTCGTGAATTGGGCGTTGGACTCGATCAGGTCCGCGTGATGCCGACCAGCACGGACAAAGTCCCGAACACTTCTGCCACCGCGGCCTCTTGCGGCACGGATCTCAATGGCGCGGCGGTCAGAAACGCCTGTGAGATCCTTCGCGGCCGACTGGCTCCAATCGCCGCCGACGTGCTCAAACTGAAAATCGGACGCCGGCCCGTGCCCGAGCAATTGACTTTTGCTGAAGGCCACGTTTACTGGCGCCGGCGCCCGCGCATTTCGGTCAGCTTTGCTGACGTCGCCCGCGCGGCGGTCCAGCGACGCATCAGCCTCTCCGCCGCGGGATACTACGCCACGCCAGGAATCCGATACGACCGCGCCGCCGGCCGCGGCCACCCCTTCTATTATTTTGCCTGTGGCGCTGCGGTTTCCGAAGTCGAAGTGGACGGCTTCACCGGGATGCACCGCGTCTTGCGGGTGGACATCCTCCACGATGTCGGCGACTCGATCAACGAGGGTGTCAATCGCGGCCAAATCGAAGGCGGCTTCGTCCAGGGGATGGGCTGGTTGACGATGGAAGAACTGAAATGGGACCACCAGGGCCATCTACTTACCCATTCTCCCGACACCTACAAGATTCCCGCGGTCGGCGACATGCCGCAGGTCTTCAATGTCTCGCTTCTCAAGAACGCCGCGCAAAAGGGCACGATCTACGGGAGCAAAGCCGTCGGGGAGCCGCCGTTGATGCTGGCAATCTCTGTCCGCGAGGCTATTCGCGATGCCGTCGCAGCGTTTGGGCCTCCAAAAACCCAGGTGCCCTTGCCTTCACCCGCCACCTGTGAGGCGATTTACCTCACGATTCAGGCATTTCAGAGCCGAAAGAAGCCGTCGATTCTTGCGCCGGCCCCGCAGCTCCTTGCCGCAGGTTGAATTCTTTTTCGTAAACAAGCTCCGCCCGTTTATCGATGAACTGGGCCATGATGCTTACCGCGATCTCCGGCACACTCCGCGACCGAATCTTGATTCCAACTGGACATACCACGCGACGCAGCTCGTCCTCGGTCGCAAGTTTTTCCTCGCGGAAATGCTCGAAGATGGTGCGTGCCTTGCGCGAGCTGCCAATCATGCCGAGGAAAACGAAGGGCTTGTGGATCCACTCTCTCAGCAGCAGTGCATCATGACGGTGACCGCGGGTGACTATCAGGCCGAGGCTCGGGGTGTCCGGCAGAGGCAGTGGCAACAGCTTTTCCCACACGTCCGCTCGCAGTGAAACTCCGTGCGGAAAATACTTATGGTTCGCCAGCGCGGGCCGGTCGTCAAAGACTGTGACCGCGAAATCCAGTTGCAGGGCCAGCGGCGCAACCGCCTGGGCGAGGTGGCCCGCGCCGCCGATCCAGAGCGCGCACGGCGGGGTGACGGTTTCCTGATAAAGCCACGCCTCGCGAGGCGGGTTGTCTGGCAGAGCCATGATGAAATAGTCCCTGGTCACGCCCCAGGAGAGCTTCCTCGGCCGTTTGACCAGTTCCGTCCAAAAACTTTCGCCGATGTTTTGTGCGTTAGGGACAATCACTCCGAAAACCTTGCCGCCGCAAATCAGGCCGTCGTCCCAGCCGAAATCGTGATCGAGCAACAGGTCGAAAGACTCCGCCTTTCCTTTTCGCATTGATTGGAGGGCGCGCTGCTGAATTTCAGCTTCCAGACAACCGCCGCCTACCGTTCCCGTGATGCGGCCGTCCGCATGAAACAAGGCCTTGGCGCCGACCTTTTGCGGGCTGGAACCCTTTACGCCCGAGATGATTCCCAAGGCGACCGGTTCGCCCCGCCGAGCGGCGTCCGCCAACTCCTGGAATACCGCATTGTTCATTGTCTCCACTAAACCTATCGCTCGCGGGCAAATTAGTCGAGTTTCCAGGGAGTGGTTCCCTCAGTGGCCAGTGCCATGTCGAGAAGGGGCGCGGACACCCCGTCCGCGAATTTCGGTTCGTGCTGGCGGCGGGAATGCGGTCGAGCAACCTGCCGACAGAAACGCGGACGGAGGCGTCCGCGCTCCGGGCCGCGCATTTCTTGGATCCGCCTTGACGGCTAACCGCTAAACATTTCAACGCTGTTGAAATGTGTTGGGATCGTGCCATGATTCCTCCCTGATGGCTGATGATTGCGCCGACTGACGTCGGCGGCTACTGCATTAGTCAATATCGAACGATGTCATACCGAGCCTGGTTCAAGTGCATCAACCTGGACTGCGGAGCTACGTATCCGCTGAACCGGATCGTGTACGAGTGCGGGCGCTGCCAATCCCTGCTCGAGGTCCAGCACGACCTGGCGGCGCTGGCGCGTCGCGACGCCAAGGGTTGGATGAAACTCTTTGAAGATCGCTACAAGAGCAACCTCTGGCCCTACGGCTCGGGAGTGTGGGGCAAAAAGGAATGGATTCTGCCCCAGATTGACAACGACAACATCGTCTCGCTGTACGAAGGCGGAACGAACCTCTTCTGGGCCGAACGCTTCGGCAAAGTTATTGGCGTCGAGGACCTCTGGATTAAGCTCTGCGGCAACACGCACAGCGGTTCTTTCAAAGACCTGGGCATGACCGTTCTCGTTTCCCAGGTCAAGCAGATGATTTCCGAGGGCGCGCCGATCAAAGCGGTCGCTTGCGCATCCACCGGCGACACCTCGGCCGCCCTGGCCACTTACTGCGCCGCAGCCGGCGTTCAATCCGTCGTCCTGCTTCCGCGCGGTAAGATCTCGACAGCTCAACTGGTTCAACCCATTTCAAGCGGCGCGCTCGTGCTCTATCTCGACACGGACTTTGATGGATGTATGCAATTAGTGCGCGAGATCACCAAGGACGATTCGATTTACCTGGCCAACTCTATGAACTCGTTGCGGGTCGAAGGCCAGAAGACCGTCGGCATCGAGATCGTGCAACAGTTCGATTGGGAAGCGCCAGATGTCATCGTTATTCCCGGCGGCAACCTGGGCAATGTCTCTGCTTTGGGGGCGGGGCTAATGATGATGAAGCAGCTTGAACTCATCGCGAAGCTGCCGCGTATTGTCGTCGCCCAGGCAGAGCGCGCCAACCCGCTTTATCGCTCGTATCTTCGGAATTACTCCGCTTTCGAGCCGGTGCCGGCCCGGAAGACGCTCGCCAGCGCGATCCAGATCGGTAATCCGGTCAGTTTCCAGAAGGCTGTCCGCACGCTCAAGCAATTCAACGGTATCGTCGAGCAAGCCACGGAAGAGGAACTGGCGGACGCCGCAGCGCTCGGGGATCGCACCGGAATGTTTAATTGCCCGCACACGGGCGTGGCCCTCGCTGTGCTGATGAAATTAATCAAGACCGGCAAGATTGATTCGGCTGAGCGCGTGGTAGTCATCTCGACCGCGCACGGATTGAAATTCGTCGAGATGAAGGTCAAGTATCATCAACGCGAACTGGAATTCGCATCCCGACACGCCAATCAGCCGATTGAACTACCGGCGCGGCTGGACGCGGTCAAAGACGCCCTGCAGAACGCTCTGCAGGCCAAGAGGGACGTCGAAGTTTAAGGGGTCAAACGCGGCCGCACCTAGCCAAGGACTTCTGCAAAAGCGCAATGTTCTCGAATGACGAATGACAAATGCTAAATGACGAAAGAAATCCTAATGACCAAATCCTGAAAACGCTCCGACTCTGTTGCTTGTATTAGTCATTCGTCATTCTTCAGTCATTTGACATTCGTCATTTGGGTTTCAGAGAGCCCCCGCTTTCGAAGCAGGGCGAAGCTAGGCCTTTACTTCGGCGCGGCTTTGGTCGGCGGTGCGTTGGTCTCTTTCGCCTCTCTTACCTCCTTTTCCTGCAGCTCGATGTTGCGCGCAAGGCGGTTCTTCAGGTCGGCGTACATTTCGTTCGTGACGGCCGCGATGTGCGCCCGGGCTTCAGCGAATCGCTCCGCATGTAACTTGAGGCGGGCAAAATGCAGGTACACGCCTTCCCGCTCGATCTCGTCATGGGCAATCTTCAGCGCGTTCGTCCAGGCGTTGAGCGCGTCCTCGGTGCGCGTCGGCTTGATGCCGTAATAGGTCTGGGCGACGTCCGACGCCAGCGGAAAATTCGTTGGGTCGAGTTTCAGCGCCTTGGCGTAAAGTTGTAACGCTTTGTCGAAGACTTGCTGCTCCGTGATTCCGTAGAACTCCTTCGCGTCCTTTCGGAAAAGATAAACCGTCGTCCCAAAGTTATGATAATACACCGGCTCAAGCGGGTTCAATTCGATTGCTTTAGCGTAATACTCGAACGCCTTTTTGACCGGGCCGTCGTGGCCGTAGATGTTTGCGAGGTTGTTGTAGACCGCTGGATTGTTTGTATCCAGTTCGAGCGCCTTTTCCAGTTGCTCCTGGGCGGCCGCTTCGTCGTGAATGTCGCCCAGAAAGCTCGCGTAGGCGACGCGCGCGCGGACATGTTCCGGATGCCGCTTGATGAAATCCTCGTATCGCTTGCGAATGGGGTCGAAGCGCTCATGGATGCGCCGGTTCAGATCCGCCGGCTTGGCACCGGCGCCTTTGGCGGCGAATTCGTTGTTCTCCTGAATCCATTTGTCAACCTCGGCCTGGACGGCGTCGTCATCCTCGACCAGTTCGGTGTATTCTAGTTCCACCGCGTCGCTGGGCGCGGCCGGCACGCCTGCCGTTCCCTGGGCGGCCTGTGCCCGCCCACCTTCCGTCTGCCGCACCACGTTGGTGACCACCGCCGGGTTGTTAGTCACCAGCACCGCTCCCAACACCGCCATCAGAAAACTGTTCACGCGCTCAGCCTAGCATTCGCGGCGGCCAAGTCCAAACAACAAACCCGGAGTCCAATGACAAAGTCATTTCGGAACTCCTTGACACGAATTTCACGAATTTGCACGAACGCGAGGCCGGCGAAAACAGCGCCCAAGCGCGCGTTGCCGCTCGGCCCGGCGCTATTTCTATCCCACTTTCCCGGCATTGAACGATACGGACCTCGGATTCCGAGTAGTGCTGGCCTGCCCAAGACCAAGGTCCAAAGTCCAAGGCTTGTGCGCTTGAGATCGCCTTGCGACATGATAGCATGCTTTCGCGTGAGCGCGCCCAAGAAAGCACTTCTTTCTGACCCAGGACGAGCCAAGAAGCCGAGCTCTCATCCCGAGCGACCGTTTGCGGGCTCGACCCCCAGACATGGAAAAGGCGACGGAAATGTACAAGAGGGCATCGTTGGAAGTTCGGACAAAACCGCAGCATCCGGCTGGAAATTCAAACCCGACTGCCTCGGGAATGCCGTTCGCTACACAACGACGCGTGAGACGATGGCAAGGGGGCTTTCGCATCTGCGACTGGCGCCAGGCATGCGGGTGCTGGAAGTAGGGTGCGGCGCAGGCGGCTACACGAAATTGATGGCCGAGGCACTCCAGGGCAAGGGGGAATGGGTTGGGGTGGATCACGATGCACAACTGCTCGAGCAGGCGCGCAGAGAGGTTGACATCGCTGTGCCCCTGAGCTTTCAGACGGGAAGCGCTGTGAGGCTGCCTTTCCCGAATGGTTCATTCGATGCCGTCGTGAGCGCGTTTCTTTTGTGCGTCCTTACTTCGCCGATTGAGGCCCTGCGCGAAATGATACGGGTGACGAGGCGAGACGGTGTCATTTCTTCGGTGTCGTGCTTTTGCAAGTCTGGTGGGCTGCCAGTGTTCCACGGCGTGGAGTCCTGGCCGGGCATGGAACGCTATGTGGAGCTGGAGCCTCGGGTGCGGAGCGCTTTCCGGCAACTCGTTCGCAATCCAGGCCTTGGCCTGCCGAACGGCAAAGATCTCGATGTGTGGGCGGATTATGCGCGCGGCGGGTTGGTGGACCTGCAGATTACCGGTTATTTGCCCGTGTATGCGCCCGCGGATTCACGCTGGACTGAAGAAGAGGGGCTAGACTGGCTGAAACGAAGGGAGAGGATTGAGTTGCAGCTTTTCGAACGCTTGGGCGGCGATCACGGCCGCCTCGAAAAGGCGGGGGTGACGAAGCAGGAAGTGGACGAGTTGCTCACGCTTACCAAATGCCGCTTTGCTCACCTTCGCTCGGCGGGCGCCTTGCACCGCAACATGGACGCATTCCCAGATCCAAATGTGATTATCAGCGGACGAGTGCCGTGATCGCATCGGCCTCGCTTTTTCAAAGTCCAAAGTCCAAGGTCCAAGGCCAGAAGTCCAGCGCGTGCCGGTTAAAACCTTTGACCCTTGGGGCAACTTTTCCTATTTTAAAGTGTTGAAAACAAGAATGAAGGGTTGACAAACGGATGGCCTTTTTATCGCTAAGAGAATTTCTGGGGCGCATGGGCCTGGCGACCGCCGACGAGTTCGATACATGGAACAAGGCGTGGCGCGTGGCGGTCGAAAGCGGCTCGCAGGAATCGCTCCTGGGGTTCATTTGCCGCGAGCGAGGGCTGGCGGAAGATGTGTTCCTGCAGCAGTTGGCCCAGGCCATGAACTGGCCGTTTCTCGATTTGCCGAAACTGACCATCCCCGCCGAAGCGCGCAACCGGATTTCGACCAAGGTCGCCTTTCAGCACTCGGTCCTGCCGACGCAAGTGCAGGACGGCACGCTGCAGGTGGTGGTCAGCAATCCGTTCGACACCGCGATGCTCAACGCTGTCAGGTTCGACGCGCGCGGCCCGGTGCAATTCGCGCTGGCGACCAAGGCCGAGATTGAGAAGGCGCTGAAGAAGTATTACGGAGTCGGCGCCGAAACCCTGGACGAAATGGGCGACGAGGCGCCGCTGGATCTCGAGCTGCCCACTGACAAGGAAATTACGGAAAGCGACCAGGAGGCCAGCGTCATCAAGTTCGTCAACCAGGTTATCTGGGAAGCGTTCAAAGACCGCGCGACGGACATACATTTCGAGCCGGCGGAGGATGAGTTGCGCATCCGCTACCGCATTGACGGCATCCTGCACCAGACCCCGATGCCTCCACAGCTCAAACGGTATCAGGCGGCGTTGATCTCGCGCATCAAGGTCATGTCGGGAATGAATATTTCCGAGAAACGGCTGCCGCAGGACGGCCGCATCAATGTCCGCATCAAGGGCGAGGAAATCGACATCCGCGTTTCGACCGTGCCAACGGTCTATGGCGAAAGCGTGTCGTTGCGGTTGCTGACCCGCGGCAAGATCTTCCTCAGCCTGGACAAACTCGGCTTTTCGCCGTTGGAAGAACAGGCGATCCGCGAAATCATCGTCAAGCCGCACGGAATTTTTCTGGTCACTGGACCGACAGGCTCGGGGAAGTCCACGTCGCTCTACGCGTTTCTGAGCACGATCAATTCGGTCCACAAGCGCATCATCACGATCGAGGAACCGGTCGAGTACGAACTCAAAGGCATCAATCAGATCGCGGTGCGGCCGGAAATCGGGCTGACGTTCGCCATGGGCCTGCGGCATATCCTGCGTCAGGATCCGAACGTGATCATGGTGGGTGAAATTCGCGATTTGGAGACGGCGGAAATTGCCATTCGCGCGGCGTTGACGGGCCACCTGGTCTTCAGCACGCTGCACACCAACGACGCGCCCAGCGCTTTTACCCGGCTGATTGACATGGGGATTGAGCCGTTTCTTGTTGCCTCATCAGTGGAAGCCGTGATGGCCCAACGACTAGTCCGGACAATTTGCCCTCATTGCAGAACGGAACAAACGGTCGAGCGCGATTATTTGCGTCGGATTGGGTTTCCGCCCGACGAGATCGCCACTGCCAAGTTCTGGCGTGGCGCCGGCTGCGAGGATTGCCGGCAACTGGGATACCAGGGCCGAATGGGCATCTATGAACTGCTCATTCTCAACGAAGCGCTGCGCCCGTTGATTCTGAACCGCGCCGCTGCTTCGACCATTGCGCAAAAGGCGATCGAGTTCGGCATGCGTACGCTGCGGACCGACGGCTGGAACAAAGTGCGCGCGGCCCAGACGACCATCGAGGAAGTGCTGCGCGTCACTCAGGTCGAGGAACACCTGGATGCTCTGGTGGAGGACACCAAATCGGAATTGTGGGTGAAGAGCTAACAAAAATTCCAAGACCCAAATTCCAAATCCCAAGAAAGCTCCAACTTGCAAATCCCAAGCTCCAGAAACGGACCAAGCGCCCGAGCCAGAGGCGGGAGCCGACGCAGTGTGAGTCGCCGGTTTCGGATTTTAGCTTTTGGCCTTTTCCTAAGCCTGGCCTTCCTCGTTGCCTGCGGCCAGCTTGAGGCGGCTCCCGGCACGACCACGAATTCAGCCCCTGGCGCCTCCAGGACCGTTGTTCGGACGAATGCCTTTCGTCCTCCGCAGCGGACGCCGGCAAAAACCAATGTCGCCGGAAAGACTCAGGCGGGTAAGGCGACGACCAATGCAGTTCCCGCGATGCAGCAGCTCCTAAACAAGATCCGAACGCAACCCACGGCTACCTACAAAAGCTTGAGGGCCAGCAAGGCTTTCTGGCCTGTCGTCCTCGGGGTGGCGGCCGGCCTGGTGGCAGCCGCAGTTTTCCTCTCCAAACTTCTCAAGGCAAAAGCAGGCCAGACGAAAGTCGTAGTCACGGAAATGCAGACGCCGTCACTCGCGGGCCGGCCGGCAAGAAAGCCCGCGACTATCCACGTCTGCAATGTGTTGCAGGTCGGGGCCGAGGCGCGGTATTTATGGCAGTTCGACGCGCAGAACGTCGGATTTGCATTGAATCGCCAGCAGACCAGCCTGCCCGGCGAAGCGCTTCCAAAACACCTGATTGGCAAAAGCTGGCGTTCGCTGTTCCAGCGCAAGCTCAATGTAGCGTGGCTGCCCCCCGAGCAAGTGTTTCTCCGCGTTGTCCACTTGCCACGCAGCGAATTTGGCGAGACGCTGTCCATGGTCGAGTTGCAGTTGGAGAAGCTCTCGCCGATTCCAGTGACGCAAATAGTTTGGAGCATCCAGGTGCTGTCCCACGCCCAGGAGACATTGCAAACGGTCATCGTAATGATCGTCGCCCGCGACGTCGTCGAGGAAATCCTGGGCCAACTGGAGGGGCAGGGTTACCTCGCGGACCGGCTGGAACTGCCGCTGCTCGATGAGTTGCAGGCCACAGCCATCACGGCCGATGGCGCCTGGATTTATCCGCAAGCGCGCAGCGGCCAGAATAACGCCCTGGTCGCCTGGTGGTACGGCGGAGTGCTTCAAAATCTGGATTTGGTGACGCTGCCGAGCTCTCCGCAGTCGCCGAGTATTCAGGAACAATTGTTGCAGATGGCCTGGGCCGGCGAGATGGACGGCTGGCTCAAGTCGCCTCCGCACTGGCATTTGGTGGCGGAGGGCAGCACTGCGCTGCAATGGGAACCGGCGCTGCGGGAAGGGTTGGAACAGCCGGTGACCTTGTCGCCGCCGCTTTCGAGCGCTGACCTGGCGGCGCTTACTGCCCAGCGCGCGGCGCATTCGGACCCACGTGCGAACCTGTTGCCGATTGAATTCTCGACCCGCTACCAACAGCAGTTCATGGACAGGCTGTGGATGCGCGGTCTGACGGCGGTGCTGGGGCTTTACCTGCTGGGCCTGGCTGTCTATGGGGTTGCCCTGGGAGTCGCGACGTTCCGGACGCGCGCCGTTGAATATGGTGTGGCGCAAATTGGGACGCAGTACACAAATACGATGCAGCTTAAGGCGCGCTACCAGGTGCTCAAGGATCGGCAGGAACTCAAATACGCGGCACTCGATTGCTGGAATCATATTGCCCGGTACCTGCCGGAAAGCGCGGTCTTGGAGACGATGAACTTCTCGGATGGAAAAAGGCTGACATTGGACGGGACGGCTGCCGCGGACCAACGGAAAGAAGTGTACGACTTCGAGAGCGCGTTACGCTCGGCGGCCTCGACTAATGGCGATCTTATGTTCAATCCCAATGGGGGAGACCATGTCCAGTACCATGTGCAGCAGGGAAACGTGCGATGGAATTTTAGTCTGGAACTCAAGCGTGTGGAGGTCGAATGAAGGGTTATTGGGAAAACCTGCGTCCTTTTGAGAAGCGCGTGTTTGTCGGTGTGACCACCGGCCTTTTTGTTCTCGTCAACATTTTGGTCGTGTTCCCGCACTTCGGCGACTGGGACAAGATGAAGTATCGAATGGCCGGTGCCCAACGGACCCTGGCGACACGCGACGCGGAGATCAAGCAGAAGCCTCGCTATGAAACGGAACTAAAAAAACTGGAAAAGGAAGGCTTGGACGTTCCCGCGGAGGAGCAAGCTTTGCAATTCTCGCGCACTGTTTCCGACGAGATGGTCAGGTGCGGAGTCACTCCGTTGTCTGCCGGAAGAATTCAGACGCGCACCAACCAGTTTTTTTTGGAACTGTCGCAGACGATCACCGTTCAGGCCGGCGAACAGCAACTCGTCGATTTTTTGTTCAATCTCGGTTCGGGGAATTCGTTGATCCGAGTTCGCGATTTGTCGTTGCACCCAGACGCGCAGACACGCCAACAACTTGCCGCCACAGTGAAGCTGGTTGCCTCCTATCAGAAGAACCCGACAGCTAGGGTAGCTTCGCCATCACGGACGGCCTCGGTAAGGCCTGCTCCAAGTCCGGCGCCTGTTAGTGCGTTTAGTCCACCAAATCAACCCGGAAAGACATCTGCCAAATGACTTCAAAAACGACCCTCCTTGCTTTGCTCCTGACCGGCTCCGGTTTGCTTGCTCAAATTCCGCCACCGCCCGGGGACACTGCTGGAACCAACCGGGACGAAATCCTGCGCCAGGCCCTTCGCCAGGCAATCGAGGCCAGGACGAACCCGGCCACGGCCAGTACTGCTCCAGTCGCCGTGCCGAAAGTGATCCTGACGGATTCGCCTGTTCCGTCGCTTCGGGCAGGACCAACCGACGCTGCGGCCGCGGGGACCAACCGCATCTTAGTTCCCAGCGATACAGCCGTACTTCAGCCACCAGCGACCAACCCTATCGCCGTGTCTTCGAATCCACCCGTAGTGGTTCCCAACCCCGAGCCTAAAGTTACGCCGACAGATTCGCCTGCTCCGGCGGTGCAGGCAGCGACAACCAACCCTGCAACCGCGGCGACCAATCGAATCATCATTCCCACCAATACTGTTGGAGGTCCGCCATCACCGATCTACCGCATCGCCGTGCCGGCCAATCCGGCGGGAAGCAACGTCGCGCCCGTCAACAGCCTCGCGGCTTCCGGCAACCCGGCCGCAATACCAGCTCCTGCTTCCGTGCCGGCGACAGCCTCCGTCCAGCCCGGGAAAACGCCGGCGGTCGAGCCGGGATCTGCTGCGGCGACCAACGCGCCCGCTGCAGTGGAGGAAACGACGCCTCCCGGCATGATCAACTTCCGCGCGGTGGATCTCAATGATGTGCTCACGCTTTATTCGGAGCTGGTGAACCGGACGATTCTTCGGCCAACCACCCTCCCGGCTGTTCTCATCACGCTAAAGAACCAGACCCTGCTCACCAAACATGAGGCGATCCAGGCCCTGGACGCCGTGTTGGCGCTCAATGGTATTTCGATTGTTCCCATGGGTGAAAAATTCGTCAAAGTAGTGCCATCTGCTCAAGCGAATCAGACCGGCGCGGCATTGCACGAGGAGAAAGCGAAGGATCTCCCTGAACTCGGGTCCTACGTCACTCACATCGTCCAATTGAGATACGTCAAACCCAGCGAGTTAATGACAGTCCTGACGCCGTTCGCCAGCCAGATTCCGAATCCGATTCTACCGATTGACGGCAGCGCGATTCTCGTGCTGCGCGACAATACTGAAAACGTCAAACGCATGTTGGAGATGGTGGAAAAGATCGATGTGGCGGTGCCGGCGGAGTTCATTTCTGAAGTCATTCCGATCAAATACGCGCTGGCTTCGGACATCGCCAGCGCCTTGAACAGCCTGAGCGCCGGGGGTGGCGGCACAACGGTTGGGGCAGGCGCCGGTGGGGGAACGGCGCGTGGCGGGACCGGGCGCTTTGGAGGTGGTTTCGGCGCCCAACGCACGGTGGGTGGGGTAGGTGGCGTGGGTGGGGCATATCCGGGCGCGCTCAACACGCCCGGAATTCAACAGCAAGCCCCGGGCGCCGTGGGCACAACCCCCGGAACCGGAGGCACGTTCAGTGACCGCCTTCGGTCGATTATTCAGCGCGCCAGCGGCCCAGGCGAAATTCAAGTGATCGGGACGATGAAAATCATTGCGGATGAACGAACCAACTCGTTGCTGGTCTTTGCCGGCCGGCAGGACATGGACACGATCAAAAAGATCATTTCACAACTCGACGTGGTGCTGGCTCAGGTCCTGATCGAGGCAGTCATTATTGAGGTCACGTTGGGGCCAGACAGCAAGGACTTTGGGTTCAGCTATTTGCAGCACCCCCAGACCGTCGGAAAGTGGACGGGAGTCGGCTCGGCTGGCGCAGGACAATTTCTGACTCCAGGAAGCTTCGCCGGGGCCGTCGGGACCAACGCCGCCAGCGGCCTGGCCGGCGGGTTCAACTACCTGTTCAGCTACGGTCAGGACCTCGATGTGACAATCACCGCCATCGAAAGCTCCAGCCGCGCCAAGATCCTGCAGCGGCCGCGCATCCAGACTTCGCACGCCGTCCAGGCGCAATTGTTCGTCGGTGAATCACGGCCTTACCCGCAAGGGAGCTATTACGGTGGAGGCTCCTTTGGCGGATATTCCACGATCCAGCAACTACAGATCGGTGTGACGCTGGACGTGACGCCGCTGATCAATCCGGACGGCCTGGTGGTGATGGACATCCATCAAACGATTGAGAACTACGCAGGGTTCACGGAGATCACCGGTGTTGGACAGGTGCCGAACACGACGCGGAAGGAAGCCGCGGCGAAGGTCGCGGTGCGCGATCGCGATACGATCATGCTGGGCGGTCTGATTGAGACTGACAAATCCAAGAGCGGCTCGGGCGTTCCCTTCCTGATGGATATTCCACTGTTGGGCTACTTGTTCCGCAGCACTTCGACGTCCGAAACCCGAAAGGAGCTGATTGTCCTCATCCGCCCGACTGTGCTGCCGACGCCAGAAATTGCGGCCCTCACCGCCAAAGCGGAGAAAGATCGAATGCCCGGAGTGAGCCGTGCCGAGAAAGAGATTCTGGCCGAAGAAGCGGCGCGCCTCAAGCAGGCGGATAAACAACTCAAGGGACCCTAAGCGTCCAGCACAATGGCAAACTGGAACCAAGCACCGCCGGTGCCAGGGCGCTCGCGCCGCCAACGCGTTCGTCCCACCGCAACCTTGGCTCTGAAACTCCTTGCGTTGGGTACGCTGCTGCTTTGCTCGCTGTCGGCTCACGGTCAGGTATCCGGTCCTTTGGTGATAAACCCGATCGGCGACACCAACGTCATGCCGGGGACGACCATCACGATCATCACTTCGGTCACTAACACCGACGTGAGCGTTAATGAGTTGCTCTGGAGTCTGGCGAACCCACCCTCGGGCGCCAGCATTACCAACGGTTCTACGCCGACCACGGGTCTTTTCACGTGGACGCCTTCGGCGTCGCAGGCCCCGAGCACGAACACGATTAACGTGCAAGTCCAGGACAGATTTAATCTGACGAACCACACTTCAGCGAGTTTCCGGGTGAACGTCTTTACCAACACCGCTCCGACGCCTCCTTTCCTGGCGCCGATCAACGATGTGACGATTGTGGCGGGCCAATCGTTCACAAATACCAACAGTGCCCACACCACTGACGGAACCACCAATGCGCTCCTCTGGTCGCTCGAACCGGGCGCGCCTGACGGCGCGAGCATCGGCACGAACACCGGTATATTCTCCTGGAAGCCCACCGCGCAGCAAGCCGACAACTATACGATTGGGGTCACTGTCACGGAGCAAAGCTCTCCGCCGCTGAGCAGCACCGAAGAATTTAACATTAATGTCATTCTCACCAATAATTGCAGTGGTTTTGATGATTTCGTGGCTGCGGTAGAGCAGGGGGGCGTCGTGCCGCTGCCGGATTGTCCGACCATCGTCTTGTCGAACACGTTGATAATTGCGAATGATGTCACGCTCGACGCCGGCTCGGCGAAAGTTTTGATTACCGGCAATAACCTGATCCGCCTCTTCACGGTATTGGCGCCCGCCACCCTGACTTTGAATCATTTGACGCTGTCCGGCGGGATGAGCACTAATGGCGGCGCGATTTACGTCCAGCAAGGTGCCGTGGCTTTACTCTCCAACTGCATTTTCAGCGGCAACTCGGCTGTTGGCAGCAACGGTGTTGCCGGCGCCAAAGGAGCCGACACATCCGGCACCGGCGGAAACGGCACCAGCGGCACCGGCGGCGGTGCGGCTGAGGGTGGCGCGATCTACAATGCGGGAGCACTCACACTTTCGGCCTGCCAATTCCTGACGAACCAGGCGACAGGAGGGACTGGCGGTGCTGGCGGCAATGGTGGCAATGGCCGGTACCAAGGTGGCAATGGCGGCAATGGCGGCAGCGGCGGCCATGCGCGGGGCGGGGCCGTTTTCAATATTGGCACCAACAATGTCACAATCGATTCCTGCACCTTCACGGGAAATTCAGCCGCCAGCGGCAGCGGCGCCTCGGGCGGCACCGACGGGACCGGTGGCACGCGTTCGGGCTTGCCCGGAATCGGCGGCGCGGCCGGGGTGACCTCCGGCGCTGGCGTGTGCAGCACGGGGGACATAACCCTAACCAGTTGCACGTTCTCGCAAAATTCCGCCACGGGGGGAGACAGCGCTGCCGGCGGAACTCAAGTCAACGGCAACGGCAGCAATGGGCCACGGGGTGGAGATGGATTGGGCGGTGGTGTCTTCGGTGCGGCTATTGGCGCAGTGACCAACTGCACATTCTTCGGCAACAGCGTCACAGGTGGCAAGGGTGGCAATGGAGGCGCGGGCAACTATAACGCTGGCAACGGAGGCAACGGAGGCAACGGCCTTGGGGGTGCGTTCTATGGCTCGGCCGGCACAAATTATATCGTGAACTGCACGATCGCACAAAACCAGGCCGTCGGAGGCACAAACGGCGTCGCCGGGACTGGTCCTTTCAGAGGAACTGACGGCAGCCCGGGATTAGCTCGCGGCGCGGGCGTCTATCGCGCCGCAGGGACTTTCATCCTGAAGAATACCATTTTGGTCACTAATGCGCCCGGCACCAATGCCTACGGCACAATCACCGATGCCGGCAATAATCTTAGTTCGGACGCAAGTTTGGCGGGCAGCAGCCGAAAGAACGTCGATCCCAGAACATCGCCGTTGTCCGGCGACCCTCCACAGACCATGGCCTTGCTTCACGACAGTCCGGCGGTTGACGCAGCGGACGATTTAGCCGCGCCCGACGTGGATGAGCGCGGCACTAGACGGCCGGTTGGCCCGCACAGCGACATTGGCGCTTATGAGTACCCTACGCAGCTTGCTCCTGCCATTATTTCTCCGCCGAGCAGCCAGACGGTTATGGTCGGTAGCAATGCGACGTTCGTGGTTTCGGCTACTGGCGATCCGCCGCTGGCCTATCGGTGGCAATTCAAGGGCACCAACATTGCCGGAGCTACCAGGACGACCTTCACGGTAACGAATGCGCAGCCTACCAACGCCGGCGATTACACCGTATCCGTGTCCAACCACGTATCCGTCGTTGTCAGTCCCGCAGCTACGCTCACAGTCTGCGTGCCAGTCACCATCAGCGGCCATGTAATGGATGGTACGAATGGTCTGAGCGGAGTGACCGTCACCGCCGGGGCCAATTCAGCCCTGACGGACACAAACGGCGCTTACACTATCTCGGGAATTTGCCCCGGTGATTACTTCGTCTTCGCTTCGCTCAGCGGCTACGAGTTCAGCCCGGCGCAGGAAGTGATCACACCACCAGGCGCTTCGAATGTCAATTTCACGGTTAAGCAGCCAGTGTACACGATCAGCGGCCGCGTGGTGGCCGGGACCAACGGTGTGAGCGGCGTCCGCATTTTCGGCGGCCAAACGACTGACGCCAATGGCTATTTTACCCTCTCCTTGCCGGCGGGCACGAACACACTGACTCCGCTGAAGCCAGGCTTCAACTACACCTTTCAACCCCCCAACCGTATCGTCGTGGTGCCTCCGAGCGCTACCAACCAGGATTTCATTGCTGGTTGGCGGATCGCATCTCTCGTGCGCCTGGCTGATGGCACCATCCAGTTTCAAGTGATCGGGACGGGAACCATCCGCGTCGAAGCCTCCAGCAACCTCGTCAACTGGGTGACTCTTTCCAACCACGTCGCACCCTACACGTTCATCGACCACACAGCCGGCTCGGTGCCACAGCGATTTTATCGCGCAGCGCAGCCGTGATTTTGGGTCTAATAAGCCGCTTGAGCGCCTCTGATCGACCTCTTCTTCATCCAGGGCATTAAACTGCGCAGCCGGGCGCCGACTTTTTCGATTGGATGCTGCTGGCCCTTCTTGAGCAGCGCGTTGTATTTTTTGTAGCCGCCCTGGTATTCGGAGATCCAGCCCTTGGCGAATTTGCCGGACTGGATGCCTTTGAGAGCCGCTTTCATTCGCTTCTTGACACCCGCATCAATGATTTTAGGTCCCATCGTCACATCGCCCCATTTGGCGGTTTCGGAAACCGAGAAGCGCATGCCGCTGATGCCCGCCTCATTGATCAAATCCACAATGAGCTTGAGTTCGTGCAGGCACTCGAAGTAGGCCATCTCCGGTTGATACCCAGCTTCGATCAGGGTCTCGTACCCGGCCATTATTAGCGCGGTCGCGCCGCCGCATAAAACCGTTTGTTCGCCAAACAAATCGGTTTCGGTTTCCTCCCGGAAGGTCGTTTCCAGCACGCCCGCGCGCGTTGCGCCGATGCCCTTGGCCCAGGCCAGCGCAACTTGCCTGGCCCGCCCGCTCGGATTCTGGTAAACGCCGATCAGGGCAGGCACCCCCTTGCCTTCCAGGTACTGCCGCCGCAAGATGTGGCCCGGCCCTTTGGGCGCAACCAGAATCACATCCACTGATTTAGGCGGGACCACGGTCCTAAAATGAATGGCAAAGCCGTGAGAAAAGAGCAGCGTCTTGCCCTTGCTCAAATTCGGCGCAATGTCCCGCACATACACAGCCGGCTGCTTGGTGTCCGGCAGCCCGACGAAGATCACTTCGGCCCGCCGCACGGCCTCGGCTGTTGAAACCACGCCGAAGCCCTTTTCCTTAGCAACAGGAATGGATTTGCTGCCCTGATAGAGGCCGATAATCACTTTCATCCCGCTGTCCCTGAGGTTCAGCGCGTGGGCGTGCCCTTGTGAGCCGAAACCGAGCACAGCCAGGGTTTTGTTCCGCAGCAGTCCAATATTCGCATCTTTGTCGCTATAAACTTTTGCCGGCATTTGCTTTGGTTGTGAGTTGAGAGTTGGGAGTTGAGACTGCTGAACAGGGGTTATTTGCGAGCCATCGCCACGCGGCCCGTGCGAGTCAAATCCAATACTCCGAATGTTTTCATCAGGCTCAGGAATTTCTCCACTTTGCTTTCGTCGCCCGTGACCTCGATCGTAAGGCTTTTGGGTTGCACATCGACAATTTTCGAACGGAAGATGTCGGTAATTTGCATGACTTCAGCGCGGGTCTTGGAATCGATGGTGACCTTCACCAACACTAACTCTCGATCAACGTATTCACCATCGCGAAAGTCCTGGACCTTGATGACATCAGCCAGTTTGTTCAGTTGTTTGACGATTTGTTCGAGCGTGGCATCGTCCCCGCGCGTGACGATAGTCATGCGCGAGGCTGTGGGGTCGGCGGTGGGCGCCACGTTGAGCGAATCAATGTTATAGCCCCGGCCGCTGAACAATCCGGCCACGCGCGTCAACACGCCGAATTTATTTTCCACCAAAACCGAGATGGTATGCCGCATAAGACCCCGAGCCCAGTCGAGGCGCGCAAGATTACGCTCGCCCTGGGGCTGGTCAAGTGAAGAACGGATTGTGGCCTTTTTCCTCGACGACTGTGGTCAGCGGGCCGTGCCCCGGACAAATCAGCGTTTCGGGTGGCAGCGACAGAATCTGGTCCCGCACTTTTTGTTTGGCCAGGTCCCACGACTGATTGCCGCGTCCAATCGAGCCGGCGAAAATCGCATCGCCAACGATCGCCACGTGCGGCGCGTCTTCCGGCCAGGTGCCAACGATGTACGTGACGCCATCCTCCGCATGGCCGGGCGTGTCGCGATGTGTGATCCGCAAACTCCCCAGGTGAATGAAATCATTTGGCCGATTTCGCTGATCCACTGGAGCACTCTTCGAGCTGGAGTGCGCGCGCACTTTGGGAAATTTTTCGCGCACCGCGCCGACTCCGGCGATGTGGTCGGGGTGCGTGTGGGTGATGAAAAGATGCCGGAGCTGAAGTCCGTTTTCGGCGATCAACTTCAGGGCCGGCGTGGCGTCCCACCCTGTGTCGAACAGCGCTGCCTCACGCGAGACCTCGTCCCAGATCAGGTAACAATTGACAGTGATTCCATCTCCGGCGGTGGTCAGAACTCGCAATTCGCGCCAGGTATTCAGTTCTTTCTCGGTGGGCAGCCAGCCTTGGGCAATGCCTTCCAACTTGCCCGGATGCAACCCAATCAACGCGCCTAATTGATTGAAGTCAGGCTTTTTGGCGTACTGGCCGGATTCCTCGAGCGCACTCAGCTCCGGCTCCGCGAGGCCCGCAGCTTTGGCCGCCGCCGCGGCCGGGACATTGGACATAGCGCGGGCCTTGCGGATGATATCTCCTAAATGATCTTCCAGGTTCATGGTTCAAACGGTAGCCGCGCGTGCGGGGAGTTCAAGATTTAGGTGACGTCATCTGGCTCACATTCGGTCAGGAATCGCTCGCGCCACTTGCTCGCTCAACCGCTCCAGCCAGTAGGCCCCTCTGGCCTTGGCCTCCTCCTCGTCGGCTACTTCCGTCAAAGCGCGAACATATCTGAAAGCGTGCCTTACTCGAGCGCTGCGAGTGACCGCGCCTGCGAGGCCAATGCAGGGAATCCCCAAGTCCTGACAACGCACGGCTATTTGACCAACGCCTTTGCCCATGAGCGTGGATTGATCGATCGCCCCCTCACCGGTGACCACCAGATCGGCCGAGCGCAACCGCAGCTCGAGCGCCGCTGAGCGAGCGAACAGATCAAAGCCCGGCACCAATCGCGCGTCAGCAAACGCCATCAGACCAAAGCCCAATCCGCCGGCTGCTCCTGCGCCCGGCACACGGCTGAAATCACGGCCGAATCTCATTTTAACGATTCTCCTTAGCCGGTTCAGGCAGCACTCCGCTAGCGGAAAGTCTTCCGGCCGCAGGCCCTTTTGTGGGCCGTAGATCCTGGTGGCACCGCGACTGCCGAGTAGAGGATTTTGCACATCCACGGCTACTACAACTTCATGGAACCAGCGCCGGTGATTCGGCGGCCGAAGTCGAGCCAGTCTCACCAAGTCAGGCCAATGTTCGATCCCGCGCTCAGTTCCATCCAGAAACTTCCAACCGAGAGCTCGGGCCAGGCCAAAACCGGCATCATTGGTCGCGCTGCCGCCGATGCCGACGAGACATCGCCTTGCTCCTTTGCGTTTCGCTGCTCGGAACACGGCGCCCAATCCAAATGTATCCAGTTCGAACGGGTGAAATTTCTTCGCCGGCAGCATCGACAGGCCGATCACGCGCGCCGATTCGATGATGGCGGTCCGGCTCTTCGGCTCCCACCACCACGGAGCCGGGCAAGGACGATGCGCCGCGTCCACCGTTCGAACCTGTTGACGTCTGGCGCCGAGCAAGCCGCTCATGACCTCGCCAAATCCTTCTCCACCGTCGCTCATCGGCAGCAGAGTCAATTGGTCTTGCGGCCGGGCCCTGATCCAGCCGTGGCGAATCGCTTCGGCCGCCGCGCGCGCGGTCAAAGTTCCTTTGAACTTGTCGGGGATTATTAGGACTTTCAGCCGCATGATTCTGAAAATTTGGCGTTGAACTTGAACGCCGCTATGGCAAATTGAATAACGATCTCTAAACTATGAACAAACCAAAGATTATTGCCTACCTAAAACCGAGTTGCGGCTGGAGTCAGGGTGTGCGCGCGGTGCTGCGTCAGTACGACTTACCGTTCGAGGACCGTGACATCATCAACGACCCGGCCCAACGCCAGGAAATGATCGAGAAGAGCGGGCAGATGCTCAGTCCGTGTGTGGAGATCAACGGCCGCATGCTTGCAGACATCAGCGGTGAGGAAGTCGAAGCCTATCTTCTCGCAAACAGTTTGGTGGCGCGCACTGATCGGCAGCCGGATGCTCCGACCAATCAGCCCTGCGCGCACGAGCTGCCCGAGGCAGCCCCGCTGCATTTCCGACGGTAGATTCTGGTCCTCTCGCCCCTCAATTAGATTGATCCTTGACTGGGGCTTCGCCACGCTCCGGCCATGGAAGTGGTGAGGTCGATTGCGACCATGCAGCGCCTGGCCAGCAATTGGCGGCGGCGGGGCGTGCGGGTGGGTCTCGTCCCGACAATGGGATTTCTTCACCCGGGTCACTTAAGCCTGGTCAAACGCGCCCGCAAATTGGCAGGACCCCGTGGCCAGGTCGTTGTCAGTATTTATGTCAATCCCACGCAGTTTGGGCCGCGCGAGGATTTCTCAAGGTATCCGCGCGATCTGAGCCGGGACCTGCGACTTTGTCGCGCGGAAAAAGTTGATGTGGTCTTTGCGCCGAAGGATCGGGACATGTATCCGTCGAATGGAGCCGGACCGTTCACCTCCTACGTGGTGGAAGAAAGCCTTTCGGCCGCGATGGAAGGAGCGTCACGGCCCACGCATTTTCGAGGCGTCACCACCGTGGTCGCCAAACTGTTCAATATCGTGCATCCGACTTTCGCCGTGTTCGGCGCCAAAGATTACCAACAGGCGGCGATTGTGAAACGTATGGTGCGCGATCTGAATTTTCCTTTGGGAATTGCGGTAGCGCCGATTTGCCGCGAGCCGGATGGCTTGGCGATGAGTTCCCGCAACCGCTTCCTCAAGGGAGACTTACGGATGCAAGCCACGGTGCTGCGGCGCTCGATAGAAAAGGTTCATGCTGCCTTGAGAAGGGCATCCCGGCCGCTTCCGGCAGCAAAGCTGAAGCGGGAAGTCAAAGACATGGTTAAGAAAGCATCGGGCGCGCGCCTGGATTACGTCGAGTTCTTCGAGTCGAACACGCTGGAACCGGTGCGCAACGTCGTTCGTGGCACGCACATGGCGCTGGCCGTTTTCTTTGGCAAAACACGGCTGATTGATAACTCGCGCCTCTGAGTGACGTGGGCTTCCATGAAGAATTTTGACTTTCTGGTTTTGGGCAGCGGTATAGCCGGTCTCACGTTTGCATTGAAAGTCGCGTCGCGCGGGCGCGTCGCGATCATCACCAAGAAGGATCGGGCCGAGTCGAACACGAACTATGCGCAGGGGGGCATCGCCGCAGTCACGAGCCAGGAGGATTCTTTCGAGCTCCACGTCCGCGACACGCTCCAGGCCGGGGCCGGATTGTGCCAGGAATCCGTCGTTCGGACTATCGTCCAGGAGGGACCGGCCCGGATCGCCGAGTTGATCGAGCTGGGCATGCACTTTTCAGAGCGGGAAGTTCCGCGCTCACACGGTGCGCGCGAGCTGGATTTGGGAAAAGAGGGTGGTCATTCGAAGCGCAGGATTCTGCATGCGCAGGATGTGACCGGACGCGAAGTGGAGCGGGCGTTGCTGGCGGCAGTGGCCGAGCGGCCGAACATTCACACCTTCGAGAACCATTTCGCGATTGATCTGGTGACGAGTCAGAAACTCGGCGCGGGCGGCGACAACCGCTGCCTGGGCGTCTATGTGTTGGATAAGGCCCCAGGCCAGGTCGAAACGTTCGCGGCTCCGGTGACGCTGCTGGCCACGGGCGGCTGCGGCAAAGTGTACCTCTACACAACTAATCCGGACATTGCCACGGGCGATGGCGTGGCGATGGCCTATCGCGCCGGGGCGACGGTGTCCAACATGGAGTTCATCCAGTTCCATCCCACGTGCCTCTATCACCCGAAAGCGAAATCGTTCCTGATCAGCGAAGCAGTGCGCGGGGAAGGCGGCGTGCTCAAGACCATCAATGGCGTCGAATTCATGGACCAGTACCACCCGCTCAAATCACTCGCGCCACGCGACGTTGTCGCTCGCGCCATCGACAGCGAGATGAAACAGAGCGGCGCCGACTACGTCCTGCTCGACATCACCCACAAGCCCGCCCAATTTATCATCGAGCGCTTCCCGAACATCTATCAGACCTGCCTCCGGTACGGAATCGACATCACGAAAGAACCGATTCCCGTCGTGCCTGCGGCGCACTATCAGTGCGGCGGCGTGCGCACCAACATCGATGGCGAGACGGACATTAGCGGGCTCTACGCGGTAGGCGAAGTGGCCTGTACTGGACTGCACGGGGCCAATCGTTTGGCCAGCAACTCGCTGCTGGAAGCGCTCGTCTGCGCTCACCGGGCGGCCCAACGAGTCGTCTCCGGCACACTGCGGAGCTATGAATTATCAATTCCCCTTTGGCACTCCGGCCGGGCGGACAACCCGGATGAAATGGTGGTTGTGTCCCACAACTGGGAAGAAATTCGTCGCGCGATGTGGGACTATGTCGGAATTGTTCGCACCGATAAGCGCCTGCAGCGGGCACACAAACGGATCGCGAACCTGCAAGAAGAGATCCAGCAGTATTACTGGGATTTCATCGTGACGACCGACCTGCTCGAACTGCGCAACATTGCGACCGTGGCGGAGTTGATCGTGACCAGTGCTTTGTTGCGGCCGGAGAGTCGTGGATTGAATTACAATCTGGATTATCCCGAGCCGAATCCTGTGTGGGCACAGAAGGACACGATGCTTCGGAAAGAGACATAGAGCGCGCACTAAAAGCCGGAGGAACGCCGGAGTCCCGGCTTCAGAAACGGAAGCTCATCTTCAGATAAAGCCATTCTGATTCCAGGACGCCCGCGCCGTTGGTTCGCGAACGTCCGAAGATGTCGTCCGGGAAGATTCGGCCGAAGCCCGTTCCCAAAGCGGCCCAGACCTGGTAAGAATTTCGGGAAGGCATTCTCTTAAAGAGTAGCATGACTGTGCTGTCGCGCTTCAATTCCATCTGCGCCGCATCTCTCCGCGAAAACCTGTCGGGCCGGAACTCGTCCGTGTAACCGAAGAGCTGCGGAACCTGGGAATCGGCGCTTTCAGGCGCGACGTTATGCAAGGCTTCGGCAGGTCGGGCGTAGTAGGTGAATCGACTCGACGAGAGGAGCTGGCCAGCATCCAACTCATTCGGAATCTGTTCTTCGGCTGGAATACTCGAGCAACAGAGGCAGACCACAACACCGATAACAGTTAGAGGAAAGAAGCGTCGTCGAATTTGGTCCTGACGCCCCGCGCCCGCGGCTGCCGGACTTGGCAATGCCGCACGGTGCTTAGTCTTGCACTCGAACTGGAAACTCATGCTCCACTGGCAGCACCTCGGATGCCAAGGCCTCCTGTCGTCTGGAGCTCCCAAGGGATTGTGGCAGGCGACGTAAAGCACGCTTCGACCGATTTTGGATTCTGGATTTGTAGAACTGAGCCGTCCGGCAGCGTCTGGCACGAATACTCGGGAAATTGAAATCTTGTACGCATTTGGGACAGTATTTCGGCGGCGCTTGACATCCTGCCGTTTCCCTACACAGTGCAGCCATTGCCATGAAAAAATATATCACGGAGTTCATTGGTACCTTTTTTCTCGTGCTCACCATCGGTTGTTCGGTGCTGCTAGGTGGACCACACGTCGTGCCGCCTTTGGCTATCGGCTCCGTCCTGATGGTAATGGTTTACGCGGGTGGCCACATTTCCGGCGCTCACTACAATCCCGCTGTTACGCTCGGCGTGTTTCTGCGCGGCCGATGCCCCGTCAAGGATGTTGTTCCCTATTGGCTGGCGCAGTTGCTCGCGGCATTGCTGGCTGCCGTTGCCTTGAGTTACCTGAAGGGCGAGGCGCAGGCGAACCCGATAGCACTGAAAGTAGGTCCGGCGCTGCTCGCCGAATTTCTGTTCACCTTCGCGCTGGTTTACGTCGTGCTCAACTGTGCCACCGCCAAGGCCAACGCGGGCAACTCCTTTTATGGGCTGGCGATCGGTTTTACCGTAATGACAGGGGCGTTCACCGTCGGCACCGTATCCGGCGCGGCCTTCAACCCGGCAGTGGCCGTGGGCATTACCCTTATGGGGTTTTCCGCCTGGTCAAACATTTGGGTGTATTTCCTGGCTAACTTAAGCGCCGGGGTCGCTGGCGCCGCGATGTTTAATCTCCTTAACCCGGAAGATGCGTAGCGTGCCTGAAGGGATTGAGGCGAGAAGACGCCGCAATGCTCGGACGAAGGCCGCTCGTTTCACGGTTGAAACGCGCGCGCCAGTTTAATGTGCGTCGGCCTTGCGGGGGCTGCGGAAGGTATCTTCAATATAACGAGAGAGCATCTCCTCTTGCTCAGGCGTGAGCTTGGATTTCCGGCTCATTTTGAGCATCCATTTGTGCCATTCCGCATCAGAATATTTTGCGGGGTCGTAGAACTTGTGGCACTTGGCGCACTTGGCGATGTAAAGCCGGCGCGCGACGCTTGCTTCGTCGGTAGGAGAATCAACCGCGACTGCCGGCCCCGCGCAGCCCGCCAGGGCCATGCCGCCTAGATTCAGGCACACGAGCAAAAGGTACGCCCAGGTGGTCGGTTTCATCTTAAGAACTTCGCGCCAATCTTTATTGAGAATCAGTCTCAGTGTCAACTCTGAACCGCGCCCTGGCTTTGGCGCGAGCGCGAGGTTCTCACGCTGCCTGCATTGCTTTGAGCGATCGGGAGCGCCACAGATAGTAGATGGCCGGATAGACCAGCAGTTCCATGGTGGTCGAAGTGACGACGCCGCCGATCATGGGTGTGGCGATGCGTTTCATCACGTCCGCGCCAGTGCCGTGACTCCAGAGGATCGGCATCAGTCCGGCGATGATGACTGAGGCGGTCATGGCTTTGGGGCGGACGCGCTTGACCGCGCCGTGATAGATGGCGTCGCGCAAGTCGGTCGCATGGCGCATGAGACCCTTCTTCTGCCAGTCGGCGTATGCGAGGTCCAGGTAGAGGAGCATGACGACGCCGGTTTCGGCATCGAGCCCGGCGAGGGCAATGATGCCAACCCAGACCGCCACGCTCAAATTGTAGTGGAGCAGGGCGAGCACGCCGAAAGCGCCCACGAGTGAAAATGGCACGGCCAGCATCACGATGGCAGTCTTGATGGCCGAGCGCGTGTTGAGGTAAATGATTAAGATAATGATGAGCAGCGTGAGCGGAATGACGATCATGAATCGTGCCTTGGCGCGGAGCATGTATTCATATTGGCCGCTCCAGAAGATGTTATAGCCGCCGGGTAGGTGGATGCGGCCGTTCGCGACGGCTTCGTCGACGGCGCGTATGGCCATCTGGACGTAGGTGCCGATATCGATGCCTTTGACGTCCACATAAATCCAGGCATTAGGCACCGCGGCCTCGCTCTTGATTCCCATCGGAGCATGGACGATTTCGATGCGGGCTAACTGGCCCAGCGGGACCTGAGGACCCGAGGGCGTTGGCACAATGATTTCGCGCAACGCCTCCGGACTTTCGCGAAAATCGCGGCTGTAGCGAAGGTTTACGGCATATCGTTCGAGTCCTTCGACGGTCGTTGTGAGCGCCATGCCGCCCAGCGCCACCTCGAGTACGTCCTGGACCGCTCCGATCGTTAAGCCGTATCTGGCAATGGCATCACGGTCGATTTGGAACTCGATGTAATTGCCGCCCATTGTGCGCTCAGCAAACGCGCTCAAAGTGCCCGGCACGGTCTTAACCACAGCTTCAATCTCGGATGCCACCCGCTCCAACTCGGCGAGGTCGGGGCCGGCGACCTTGATGCCGACTGGAGTCTTGATGCCCGTCGCCAGCATGTCGATGCGCGTCTTAATCGGCATCGTCCAGGCATTGTTCAAACCCGGAATCTGAACAGCGCGATTCATCGCTTCCGTCAACTCATCGGGCGTGCGGCGGCGATGAGCGATGATGTTCCCAGAGTCATCGAGGATTTCCACTTTCGGCCATTCCTCTTCGGGCTTGAGCATGATGGTGGTTTCAATCATGTCGAAGGGCGCGGGGTCGGTTGCCGTTTCAGCGCGGCCGATCTTGCCGAAGACTTGATGGACTTCGGGGAAGCGGCGTAAGATTTTGTCGGTGGTCTGGAGGACCTCGCGTGCTTTGGTGGGTGAGATCCCCGGAAAAGTCGTGGGCATGTAGAGCAGGTCGCCTTCATAAAGAGGCGGCATGTATTCGGAGCCGATGTTTTGGTATGGGAAATATTTCCCAATCTTGAAGGCCAATTCCTTGGTTCTGCCATCGGGCAACAGTTTGGCGGCGAGCGCATTCCAGGGCAGGAAGGTCCAGATAATGAGGGCAGCAGCGGTGGCGATGACAGGCCAGCGCCACTTGATTACAAAATCGATTGCCGGATGGTAGAGCCAAATGAGGAAACGGTTGATCGGATTTTTCTCCTCGGCGGGAATCTTCCCGCGAATGAAAAAGCCCATGAGCACGGGTGCGAGCGTGATCGATAGCAGCGCCGCCGCAGCCATGGAATAAGTTTTGGTGAAGGCCAGAGGCTTGAAGAGGCGGCCTTCCTGCGCCTGGAGTGCAAACACGGGAATGAAGGAAACGGTGATTACCAGCAGAGAGTAAAAGAGCGTGGGCCCGACCTCGATGGAGGCATCACGGATTATATCCCAATGGGGCTTTTTGCCCTGGTCACGCTCCATGTGCTTATGAGCGTTTTCGATCATGATGATGACCGCGTCCACCATGGCGCCGATGGCGATCGCGATGCCGCCGAGCGACATGATGTTCGAGCTGATGCCCTGCTCGAACATGACGAGAAAAGACATGAGGACGGCGACGGGCAGGATGATGATGGCGACCAACGCGCTGCGCAGATGCAGGAGGAAAGCGATGCAAACCAGCGCCACAACAAGGCTTTCCTCGATGAGTTTCTCTTCAAGAGTCCTGACTGCGCGTTGAATGAGCGCGCTGCGGTCGTAGGCAATCGTGTATTTCACATTCGCGGGGAGGCCCTTCATAGCGGTGTCGAGCTTTCGTTTGACGTCGAGGATAACCTGCCGGGCGTTTGCGCCGTAGCGAACGACGACAATGCCGCCGACGGTTTCACCCTCGCCGTTCAGTTCGGCGATCCCGCGCCGCATATCGGGACCGAGCTCGACATTGGCGATCTGGCCGAGGAGAATCGGAACTCCCTTGTCGCCGACGCCTACGGCGATCTTGCGGAGATCGTCAAGTTTTTGAACGTAGCCACGCACGCGGAGGATGAATTCCTTTTCGGCCAGCTCGATCGAGCGCCCGCCGACTTCGCCATTGCTGCGTTTGACGGCCATAGCGACCTCGGAAACAGAAAGGTTGTAGGCGCGGAGCCGGGCGGGATCTACGGTGACCTGATACTGTTTCACGAAGCCGCCAATGGAAGCGACTTCGGAAACGCCTTCCACAGAAGCCAACTGGTAGCGGAGATACCAATCCTGCATGGAACGGAGTTCCGCGAGGTCGCGGTTGGTGGAGTTGATGGAATACATGAAAGCCCAGCCGACGCCAGTGGCATCCGGGCCGAGGCTGGGGGAGACGCCCGAGGGCAGGCGACCGCTCAAGCCGCTGAGATATTCGAGCACGCGGCTGCGCGCCCAGTAGGGATCGGTGCCGTCGGCGAAGATGACATAGACGAACGAAAAGCCGTAGAAAGAGTAGCCACGAACTACCTTCGCGCCCGGCACGGAAAGCATTTTGGTGGTAATGGGATAGGTGACTTGATCCTGGACGATTTGGGGTGCCTGCCCCGGCCATTCGGTGTAAATGATGACCTGGACATCCGATTGGTCAGGGATGGCGTCCAGGGGGATGTTCTTGAGCGCGTAAACGCCGCCCAGCACCAGAACAATCGTCCCTAGCAGGACGATAAATTTGTTCCTGAGGGAGAAATCTATAATGCGCTGGAGCATTTTTCGTGGAGCGTCAGGAGCGTGGAGCGTGGGGAGCGTCAGGCGGGAGCGTGTCTGCTAAGCTCGCACGCTCTGACGCAGCTACGATATACTCTACAGGGACCTCGCGCAGCTCACAGCCCGCGCCACACCATGAAGCGGCATCGTTCATCATGTTGGACAATTGCCCACAAATGTGGTCGTATTGATCGCTCAGTTTCGTCTGTGTGTCGGCAACCAGGTATCCGCAATTAAGGGCGAAGCTCAGATGGACCTCGGTTTCGGCGGCCTCAGTGTCACTATCGCTGAGTTTACTGACAAACGCCGCTTGATACCGGCGCTTACGCCAAGCTTCTGCGATGTTCGTGCAAACGGACCTGGAGGATCTCCGTATCTGATCAATCAATGAGAACTTTTCCTCCGACGGCCAAGTGCGGCTTAGTCGGAAAATCTCCATTGCTGAGTCATAGGCGAGTCTGTAAACCCGCAGTTCCTTATAGTCTTTGGCTCTCATACGCTCGGCTTAGACGTTCGTTCTCATTTTAGTGTGTTATTTACCCATCACTTCTCGCGCGCCTACGCACCACGCTCCCCACGCTCGCACGCTTCGACGCTCACTCCGCCCCTACCGTCCCCGCGAATGCTGCCTCCGCCAATTCGCCTCGGCCGTTTCGCCGTGGTTTACCTTGGTCGTCTCCACAAGGTCCATCTCACACTTTGGACAATTGCCCGGTTGGTCCGACACCACGTCGGCATGCTCGGCCATCGGACAGGTATAAAGTCTAGAAGGCATTGTCATCGCAGAGCCGCCGGCCTGTTTCGAGGCGGAGCTTGGGCGGACCATGACGGGAATCAGGGTCATTCCGCAGCGCGGACACTTGCCCGGCTTGTCCCGATGGACGTCGATGTGTTCGTGCATCGGGCAGGTGTAGTACTCCAACTTCCCGCCCGGTTGGATGCGCGCGAGGATTTCGCGGCCAACCGGCACGAGAGTCATGCCGCACAGGGGACATTTGCCCGCGTGATTGTATTCCAGCGAGACGTGTTCAGGCATCGGGCAGATATAGACGACTGGCTCGGCATCGGAGGCTGGGGGATTAGTGCCTGCGCCCGCCGCGACGGTCGGCATAACCGGCGCGGTCGGTTGAAGTACTTCTCCCGGCGCGCCGGGGCGCTGCATTTTTTGGATTGCTTCCCGTAACTGGCTCTCGGAATCGAGCATGAACTGGCCGGAAGTAACCACCTTTTCCCCTTCCTTGAGTCCGACTAATACCTGGTAAAAGCCATGTTCTGCGGCAGCGCCAAGGCTTACGGTGCGAGGCTCGAAGCGCCCTCCCGCCAGAGCGACGAAGACCGTGTTCTTTTCCCCACTGCGAAGCACGGCCGAATCCGGTACCAGAACCTCGGAGGTGGCCAGTTCGCACGTCATCTCGACTGTCGCGTACATGCCGGGCTTAAGGAAATAACCGGGGTTGTGGAATTCCATCCGCACCCGGGCAGTTCGGGTCTTCTCATCTACTGTTGGGTAAATATAGGTCACGCGCCCGCGGAACTTCGTGTCGGGCTGCGACGCCAGGCTCACGACCGCCTCCTGGCCAAGCCGGATGAAGGGCAAATCCTGCTCATAGACCTGCGCCTGGATCCAGACCGTGGCGAGATCAGCCAGCCGGTAAAGTTTCATGCCCGGCTCGACCATCTGGCCTTCAACGACCATTTTCTCGACAACTATGCCGTCGCGCGGCGCATTCATCCGGAGAGTCTTTTTCGGAGTCCGGCTGCGTTCCAACCCGGCGATCTGGTCCTCCGAAATGTCCCAGTATCGCAACTTGGTCATGGAGGCCGTTTTGCGTAAATCCGCAGCGATCCCGTCCTGGTTCGTCGAGGAGCCGAGCGTCAGGAGATATTCGGTTTGCGCGAGGTAGAGCTCGGGCGAATAGATCTCGAACAACGGTTCACCGCGGTGCATTTGCTGGCCGGTGGCGTCCACATAAAGCTTTTCGATCCAGCCGCGGAACTTGGTGCTGACTTCCGACAGCGCGGTTTCGTCGTAATCAAGCACGCCAACGGTGCGGATGGTCCTCCGCAAGGGCCCCCGTTCGATCAAGGCGGTGCGGATACCCATGTTCTGAGTGGTGACGGGATCGATGGTAATGGTTTGTGAAGAGCTTCTGCTCGCCTCATCTTCATAGACCGGCACCATTTCCATTCCCATGGAATCCTTGCCCGGCGTCTGTCGAGCTTCACCGGGCATCATCGTGGACTTGTAAAATTTGATTTTGCGTTCGCCGGCGGGAGCCGCCGCCGCCGCCAGGGTATTCTGGCCCTGTTTTCGGATGGGGGTGAGCTTCATGCCGCAGATGGGGCAGTTGCCGGGTTTGTCCTGGATGACCTGAAGATGCATTCCGCAGGTGAAGAGGGTTTGGGTTGTCTCGCGCGCGCCTGAGGCCGCAACGTTGTCGCCGCGGCCACAGCCGGACAGCCATACCGCGGCGCTGCCTGCGATGCCGAGAGTAAGGAGAATTATCGCGTTGAGTTTCACGGGCTTGAATTGAAAATTCATAAAGAGTCGGGTCCAGTGCAGGTGCGGGCTACAATCCACCGCGGCCGATTTTGTTCGGCAACGATTGCGCGGTGCCGCTCATGGGCGAAATATTGGAGCCCATCGAGGAGCTGACAGGCGACATGCCTTGAATGATCAAGGAGAGTTCGGTGAGGACGATTTCGCGTTGCGCTGCGGCCTCGACCTTATCCAGTTGGAAGCCAAGGAGGGTGCGCTCAGCATCGCTGAGGTTGAAAAAGTCGATTTGACCAGCCAGGTAGCCGGAGCGGGCAACTTCGAGTGACTGGCGGGCTTTAGGCAGGAGTTGATCGTTCAGAAGAGTCAGGCTCCGGCTTGTCTCCCGATATCGATAGGATTTTTCGGCGAAGTCCACCGCCAGGGCGATCTGCTCGGCAGAGAGACGCGCCTCGGCCGAGCTTTTGGTGGCCTGCGCCTCGGCGATTTGGGCAGCAATTTTGTCTCGCCAGATGGGGAGCGAAAGAGTACCCGGGTTACCAGGGAATCGGTACAGCGTAGGGTTCATTTTCACATCAGCCATGAGCCCGAGGCTGAAGTCGGGAAAGCGACCCTTTTGGGCGAGGACAATGGAGGCTTCAGCGGCGCGGATTTCGGCTTCTATGGCTTTGAGTCGCTGATTCGCTGCGAGGGCGGTCGCGAATACATTTTCCGAAGTCAGATCGAGGGGTGTGGCGGCAACATGCTGCGGGAGGGGCGGCGCGGGCGCGTCAGCTTTCATTCCCAGGGCGGCCTTGAACTGAGCCATTAGCGAACTGTGCGAGTCCTTGAGGTTGGCGAGCTCCGTACGGAGCCGGTCCTGCTCGATTTGGGCGCGGAGGACGTCCTGAAGGGTGACTTTACCGACCTCGTTCTGGGAGTGGGCGAGTTTTTCCAACTCGTTCAGGAGTTGAAGAGTCTCCTGATTGACGCGGATTTTTTCCTCGAGGAAGTAAAGCTGGTAATAGGCGCGCTTGAGCTCGAAAGCGCTATTGAGGACGGCGGACTGGAAAGCGAAATATTTGGCCCGGCTTGCGGCGGAGGCGACCTCTGCACCGACTCGGAGCTTATCAGGCCACGGGATGGTTGCCATGAGGCCGGGCATGACGGAGGTGACGATGTTCTGAACATCCATCTGGAACGTAAACTGAGGGTCCGGGAAGGACCGGGCCTGCGTGATGCGCTCGACGGAAGCGAGCCAGTCGAAGTAGGCCGCCTCGATCTTCGGCTGATTCAGAAAGGCGTAGGTGAGATAGTTGCTAAGGCTGGAATCTGGTAAAAGCTCCGGCAGGGGGGGCTTGCGACCCTGCGGGCGATAACTGGCCGCCACTTCTCGCGTCTGTTGGCGGGCCTCTTGCTCGCCCTTGGTGGGGATGCCCTGGCAGCCGGAGAGAACGAGGGCGGCTGCAGCGAGGGCGAATGGAATTACCGTGAGCTCGCGGTGAAATCGTTCCTGCACGGAGTTCAGCGCGGGCCGCGACTGGTGTGCGGTGAGCGGGAGCGGGCAAATGGGATGGCGCGGCATGGAATTCCGTTTTGTTTAACGTATCTTCGTTGCAGTCCTGTAATCGGGCGAGCGCCTACGCAGCCGTGAGTTGGCCACATTTCATCCCCGCGCCGCGCAACCCGTGCCTCATGCTACTGCTTACGCTGCGGAAGACAAAATCCCTCAGAAAATTTCTGGGGACGCCTGGCACCGGCAGACTGGATTCTTAATCACAGCCATTCCTGGAAAGATTTGTTTGGGGGATTTTGGAAGAATTGGCGTATTATCTTTGAAAGGGATAAAATTGGCGACTGAGCTGCCAAGAATGATCAAACATGAGATTTCAACGAACGGTCGAGGCGGAGGGCCGCAACCCTGGAAGCGCCCTCACAAACCAGTACAAAGTCACGGTCGTCTCTGATGTGATAGTTTCGTAGTGGCGGTCACAATATGAACGGGAAGCGAACACCTGATGATGAGAGCGCCTTGCGGCAGGTTTTGGGCGAATGGGCTGTGGCAGCGCCGCTACCGCCGCGCTTCCGGGAACAGGTGTGGCAGCGGATAGCGCGAGCGGAGAAGCAGGCGGAAGGACTTCTATGGACCAGTCTATTGGATCTGGTCGAGGTCGTATTGCGGCGGCCTAAAGTGGCCTTGTCGTATGTCAGTGTGCTCCTGGCCTTAGGGGTGGTCGTGGGCGCCTGGGCGGCACAGGCCAAAAGCAAACATCTGGACGCAGACCTGAGCTCGCGCTACGTCCAGTCGATAGCGCCGTATCGAGCCGACAACGTTGCGCCATGAAGCGGGGTGGAATCATTCTGCTTCTCGGGTTGCTCTTAGCGGTCGCAGCCGGAGCGGGCTTCTATTACGGAGGCACGGCCGCGTATCGGAGGATGATGCACGAACCGCAACCGGAACTGGCGTGGCTTAAGAAGGAATTTCACTTAAGCGACGCCGAGTACGCACGAATCTCGGCTTTGCATGAAGCTTATCTACCCCAATGCCGGGAGCGATGTCGCCGGATCGACGAACAGAATTCAAAATTGAAGGAGTTGCTCGGTCGGAGCACGAATGTAACGGCTGAAGTGCGCGAGCTGCTGACCGAACGGGCGAAGATGCGGGCCGATTGCGAGGCGGAAATGCTGAAGCACTTCCTGGAAGTAAGCCGCACCATGCCGCCCGAGCAAGGGCGCCGTTACCTGGCGTGGGTTGAGCAGCAAACGTCACTGCGGGGCGAGGGCATGGAGCAGCGGCACCACATGAACCACGGCGACGGAATGGCCGGCGATCCGCACAAGTAGCCAGGCCATGAGCGGAACAAACTGCGAAGAACTGGATGCGGAAGACATGAGTCGGCTGAAGGCCGGGCACGGAGCGGCGTTGAACGCGCTGATGGATCGCCATGCCGAGCGCCTCTTCAATTACTTGCTGCGCCAACTCGGCAATGAAGCGGATGCCGCCGACCTCGCCCAGGAGGCATTCGTCAGAGTTTATCAGAATTGTGCGCGTTTCGATCCGGAGCGGAAGTTCTCGACTTGGTTGTTTACCATCGCAACAAACCTAGTTCGTGACCGGTTTCGATGGCGCATGCGGCACAGGGAGGTTTCGATAGATGCAGCAGACGACGAGGGCGCAGCACTCCAAGACTCGCTGCCGGACACCACCGGCTCTCCCGAGGAGCAGATCGAGGCTCGGGAACGCGCGTCGGAAGTTCGCCGAGCTGTGGAATCGCTACCGGAGGAACTGCGGACGCCGTTGATTCTTTCCGAATACGAGGGGATGACGCATGCCGAGATCGGTACAGTGCTGGGGTGCTCGGCAAAGGCAATTGAGTCCCGACTCAGTCGCGCCCGAGGGCGTCTGCGAAAACGACTGGAGGGGTTGCTCCAGCCCGGTTAGAAGTGCGCGGGAGGCAGGTGGCCTCCCGACTCCAAAAGAGTTCTAACTCTTCTTTTTCGCCTCAGCTTCGGCCTTTTCGATCTTCTTGACGTATTTGGCCGGGTCTTTCTTGAAATCTTTCACGCAGTCTTTGCAGCAAAACTGGATCTCTCGGCCCTCATGGACATACACAAACGGTTTCCCCATTTCACCGAGTTTTTCACCTGAGACCACGCAAGTCTTCAGGGTATAAGGCTTTGGCTTGGTGTCCGTCTTCTGGTCGGCGGCCAGCCCAACCATGGGGGCGGTTAATGTGGAAACTGCCAGAATGGCAGCAGTAAGATTCTTGAGTTTTTTCATAATTTTGTTCGAGGTCGCATCTATTATACGCCGGATGCCGGCATTCCCTTCAATCTTTTTTTGGGCAGAAGTAGGGCGTCTGCTCGATGGTTCTGTGCAATTTCTGCGCAATTCATTACAGAAGTTTAATCCGCTAAATTGCCTTTGTATGAAACTAAATCATGTCGGTCGGTGTCTCTCTAGCTGGATATGAAAATGAAATCGAATCGCACCCGATTGATTGTAGAATTCAAGAAGTTTCAACGCCTGCCCGATTTGCCGATCGGCAAGGTAGCCGACACCAACCGATCTTCAGCGAACTCCAAAGAGCACGGGGCCACATTGCCTACCGTCTGTCGTGAGGCTGTATTTCCCGCCCATGGCTTCGCGGAATGATCTTTAAAGGGGCTTCCGTCACGGGTGTAGGGTCGCTTAGTGTACTTTTCCTGCGCCGGCCTTTTTTTCTCTACCTGTTAAGTCCCTTCGCGTGATTGGAGGCGTGTTGGCGCCGTTCAGCGAGAATTTAATCGACTCCGATGGCCGACCCTTTCTCGCCACCCAATCCTGCAAACCAATAGTGCCAGGCGTGTTGGATAAATCTGCGGCTCAGGACCAATTCAGCACCGCTTGTCGCCCGGCGCGCCGGCTCCGAGCGATAACCGTGGTGATGTATTCTTTTGCGCGCCCGACGGCTCTGGGCAACCGCAGCCCACGCGCCAGAAAGGCTGTGATTGCTGCAGCATAGGTGCAGCCTGTGCCGTGAGTGAAGACGCCTCGAATAAACGGCGCGCTCAGTAGCAATTCCTGATTGCCGTCGTAAAATGTGTCCACCGCCACTTTGAGCCCGCGCAAATGCCCGCCCTTCACCAGCGCCGCACAGCCAAAGAGGCCGTGCAGTTCCCGCGCGGCAGAGCGCATCTCTTCGACTGAACGGATCTTCCTGCCGAGCAGGATCTCTGCCTCCCGCAAGTTAGGCGTAATCAGGCTGGCTTGCGGAAGCAGATCATCTATGAGGTGTCCTATAGCGGAAGGCTGCAAGAGCTGTGCGCCGCTGGTTGCAACCATCACTGGATCGACTACCAGCGGTGTGGGATTGCTTTGCCAATAGCGCGCGACCGCCCGGATAATTTCCACCGAATACAGCATCCCGGTTTTTGCGGCGCCAGGTCGAAATGTCTTCACCACCGCTTCTAGTTGACGGGTGACCATGGTCGGTCGGCAGGCCTGGATGGCCAGCACCGCAGCTGGGTTTTGGGCCGTGATGCAAGTGATCGCCGTGATCCCGTGGACGCCAAGCGCAGAGAATGTCTTTAGATCGGCTTGAATCCCTGCTCCCCCTCCACTATCCGAGCCGGCGATGGTGAGGGCGACGGGGAGCCTCTTGCGGTTCAGCATTGGGGACATTGTAGCAGGGACCGTGAAACGTGAAACGTGAAACGTGATGCGTGATGCATGACGTAATTGCGCTACTCGCCGCTCGACACTCCAGACCTGGCATATCATATTCGGCTCATGGACAAGGAACAGGTTGCCGAGGTGTTGGTGAACATCGCCACGCTGCTGGAATTGAAGGGCGAAAATCCGTTCAAGACCCGCGCCTATCACAACGCCGCCCGGGCACTCGAAGCGATGAGCGAATCACTGGAGAAAGTGGTTGCCGACGAGCGACTGGGCGAAATCAAAGGCATCGGCGAGTCGATTCAGAAAAAAATTACCGAACTATTGGAAACAGGAAAACTGGCTTACTACGAAGAATTGAAAGCCGCCATGCCCCCCGGCCTGGTCCTGATGCTCGAAATCCCGGGCCTGGGCCCGAAAAAGATCAAAGCGCTCCATGATGAGCTGGGGATTGAAAGCGTCGAGCAGTTGGAAAAGGCGTGCAAGGACGGCGAAGTGGCAAAACTGGCGGGTTTCGGGGAAAAAACGCAGACCAACATACTCGAAGGAATTAACCGGCGCCGTTCCTACGCATCGCGGCATTTGATCAGCGAGGCGCTTCCGCTAGCGGATTCATTATTGGAAGCATTGCGGTCGCATCGCGACGTCATTCGCTGCAGCGCGGCCGGAAGCTTGCGGCGGCATCGCGAAGTCATCGGCGACGTTGACTTGCTCGCTTCGTCCAAAAAGCCGGCCGCAGTACTGGATTTTTTCTCTGAGCAACCGGGAATTCTGAGTGTGATTGCCAAAGGGGAGACGAAGGCCAGTGTCTTGTTAAAGGGCGGCATCCAATCCGACCTGCGCGTCGTGAGCGACGCGGAATTTCCTTACGCCCTGATGTATTTCACGGGCAATAAAGAGCATAACATCGTCATGCGTCAGCGGGCCATCGACCGGGGCTTGCGCTTAAATGAGTACGGCCTGTTCCGATCGAAGGTCGAAACGCGAGATCCCAAGCTGCTGGTTCACTGCAAGACCGAGGAGGAAATTTTTGAGAATCTCGGTCTGCACTATGTCCCACCGGAGATGCGCGAGGATACGGGCGAAATCAAGCTGGCCGAAGACGGGCCGCTGTCGCGCCTGGTCGAGTGGACTGACCTGAAGGGCTCGTTGCATAATCATTCGACCTGGAGCGACGGTCACCAGCGGCCGGAAGAGATCGCCGCGGCGATGCGCGAGCTCGGCCTAGCTTATTGGGGGGTCACGGACCACTCAAAGGCATCTTTCCAGGCCAACGGCCTGGATGAGACCCGCCTGCGCAAGCAGCTTGCCGAAATCAATCGAATCAACCAGCAACTCGCCGAGCAGGGAACCGATTTCCGCCTGCTCACCGGAGCGGAAGTGGACATTTTGAAGGACGGCAGACTCGACTTCTCTGATGAGATGTTGGGCGAGCTGGATGTGGTCATCGCGAGCATTCATCAAAGCTTCAGCCAGACGGAAGCGGAAACGACCCGACGACTCATTGGCGCCGCGCAGAATCCCTATGTGCATATCCTGGGGCACCTGACCGGGCGGCTATTGCTAGAGCGCGAGCCCTATAAGGTGGATCAGCACGCCGTCATCGATGCCTGCGCCGAGACCGGCACCTGGATCGAGCTCAACGCTAATCCACACCGGTTCGACTTGGACTGGCGACTGTGGCCGTATGCGAAATCTAAAGGTGTGAAATGCGTGATTAACTGTGACGCGCATCGGCTCGAGCACGCCGCTTTTCTGCGGCTCGGAGCCGGGATTGCCAGGAAAGGGTGGCTAACAAAGGGAGATGTGGTGAACACACTACCGTTGGCGGCATTACGGCGTGAACTCGGCAAGAAACGGGCAAAAGTGGTCAAATGAAACGGCCGCTGGGAACGAAGGACAATGTTATGAAACGGAAACCATCGCGCCTCAGGCGGGCCAAAACGGCCTTGCTGGTAATCGATATTCAGGATCGGCTGCTGCCGGCGATCTTCGAGAAGGAGCGGCTGGTTCGAAACAGCGTGCTGTTGATCAAAGGGGCGACTATTCTCGGGCTGCCGATTTTCGTTACCGAACAATATCGCAGAGGGTTGGGATTGACGACTCTGGAGATTGCGTCAGCAATCGCTGGATTTGCGCCGATCGAAAAGGTCACTTTCAGTTCATGTGGCGCCCCCGGCCTGGTGACCACGCTGAAGCAGAGGGGCTTGATCGACGTTCTATTATGTGGAATGGAGGCGCATGTCTGCGTTCTTCAGACGTGTCTGGACCTGGTTGGCGATGGCTTCAACGTCTTCGTAGTGGCGGATGCTGTGTCTGCGCGCAACCCCGAAAACTCGCGACTGGCAATAGACCGGATGCGCAGCGCGGGGGCGTTGATTGTTTCGACCGAGATGGTGTTCTTTGAGCTGCTCGAGCGCGCCGCGACCGACGAGTTCAAGCAGATTCTGGCTCTGGTGAGATGAGAACGTGCTGTAGGAGCCGACGTAAGGAGGCTCTGACCGAAAAATCGAAAATCCCAAACCCAGAATTGATCAGAGCTTCCTTACGTCGGCTCCTACAGATATTAATCCAGCTTCTTTACCCGGATGTTCTTGTAACGCACGACGCTCTTGGGGTCATGCGCCTGCAGCGCGAAAGTGCCCGACGCGAGCTTGCGCGTGTAGTTGTGGCCGGGCTGAGCGCCGTCCGGTTCCGTATATTCCAGCACGGTCTGGCCGTCCACCTTCACAGTAATCTTTTTGCCTTTGACGATGACTTCCTCGGTCCACCATTTGTCATCCTGCGCCGGAGACTTGGCAATATTGACAACGTCGTAGAGGCTGCCGGTCTTTTTCCAATCGCTGTGTGTATTATCAACCTGGCATTCAAAACCGTATTTCGGGAAGCCTCTTTCCTGATACTGCGAATGGAAATAAATGCCGCCATTGGCGCCATGGTCGGTCATGACGTCCACTTTGAGGTCGAAGTTCGTAAAGGGAGCGAGGTCGCCAACGTAGTACAAGTGAGCGGTCTCTCCGCGCGTCACGAAGGCGCCATCCTCAATTTTCCAGGTATTGGTGTGATCGATGGAGCTCTTCCAGCCATTGAACGTGGTTCCGTCACAGAGCAGGGTGAACCCGGGTTCGACCTCAGCCGCCGTAAGCCCGGGAACGGCGATCAAGAGCGCGCTGACCGCAAAGCCAGACAGTAGGTTTCTTTTCATGCGCCGGACACTAAACGAGCGAGTTGTGTGCGCAAGGAAAAAGGTACTCGGATGAGTTGGCGAACGTTGCCGCTTACAACGCAGGCTCCAGCGCCGCGGCTAGTTCTTCCGGCGTCAGCGAAATCGGGTTCGCTTTCGTGCTGGTGGCCTTGCCCGCCTTCTCCACTAGTTCTGCGGTGTGAACTCGCGTGACACCGTAGGCTCGCAGCCGAGGAATCTTCAAGTCCGCCACAAGCGCGTGGACCCACTCGACGCCGTCATCAGCAGTCGCCGACTCGCGGCCGGTTAACAAACGCGCGACTTCTTCAAAACGGTTCAGCGGCTGGCTGGTGCCGCCGCGCCGCCGCAGGGCCGCCACGTTTACCGCCATAACATGTGGTAGAAGGGCTGCGCAGACGGCTCCATGCGGCGCGGGAAACATCCCGCCGATCGGTCCGGCAAATCCGTGCACTGCCCCCAGTCCGGCATTTGCGAGGGCGAGTCCACCGAACAAACTGGCGGCGGCCATGTCCTCGCGGGCTGCGGGGGCTTTGCGGCCTTGCTCGAAAGCGACTTTGAGCGAGCGAGCAACGCGCCGAAGTCCTGCCACACAGACGGCATCCGTCATCGGGTTTGCCCGCGAGCTGACATAAGGCTCGATCAGTTGTGTGAGCGCGTCCAATCCGGTGCTGGCTGTAATGGACGACGGCAGGTCATAAGTCAGCTCCGGGTCAACCACGGCCAACCGGGGAAGCATGAAGGCGCTGCGCAGGCTGACCTTGACCCGATGGATCGGCGAGGCCAGCACGGCATTACGGGTGACCTCGGTGCCCGTGCCGGCGGTGGTAGGAAGGGCGATGTACGGCGCAGCAGGACGGCTCAAGGTTTTGGCCTGGCCAACCACCTCGAGATAGTTCAGCAAATCCCCCTCATTCGTCAGCATGGCAGAAATGGCTTTGCCGCCGTCCAGCGCACTGCCTCCGCCAAAGCCAATAACCAGATCGCAGCGTTCGTTGCTGGCGAGCGCGACGCCTTCTTGAACGGTCGAAATTTCGGGCTCACCGGCTACCGAAAAAGTGCTAGTTTCGATCCCTTGCACTCGCAGCTGCGCCAGCAGCGGCGCAGCTCGGCTAGGATTGCGGCCAGTCACAACCAGCGCGCGGCGGCCCATCTCTTTGGCGAGCGGGCCAACTTCGCGCACAGCCCCGGCGCCGAATATAATCCGAGTCGCGGTCGCAAATTCAAATCGCATCGTTCGGAGCCGACTGGCGATCACTGATAACCGATTGCAGTTCACCGCGATTGCATCCCTCTTCAAACGCGCGGATCCTCGGGAAACACGCTCGTGAATTTCACGCTAAGTCGAGGTTCAGCCATCATCGAAGCGACCGTATCACGCCACATCTGGTAATGCCTGGTTTCCTTGTGAGCGGTCGTGGCGGCGGTGTCGCGATAAACTTCCACCAGCACGAAGCGGCTTGGGTCGTCTTGCTGCTGGACGACATCGAACCGTGCAATGCCCTTCTCCTTCAGGCTTTCTTGCGCGTTAGCAAGCGTCACCTGTTTGAATTGCTCGATGCATTCCGGCTTCACCTTCACATGGACGTGGACAGTCAGCATAGTCTTAGTTCAATCGCAAAAAGCGTGAGAACACGAAATTGGCAGCGAATAGCCTGACCGCCGGCTCTTAGCTGGCTCAAGGTTTGGCCGGGGCAATGATTTTTGGGCCCTTTTGTTTGTAGAGACCGGCTTTGATAAAAGGCTCTAGGTAATGGCCATAACCAGCCTTTTCCATTTCTTCGAGCGGTACAAAGCGCAGCGAGGCAGAGTTTATGCAGTAGCGCAGACCCGTGGGGGCTGGGCCATCATTGAAGACATGGCCGAGATGTGAGTCGGCAGTTTTGGAACGGACCTCGGTGCGCTGCATTCCGTGGGAATCGTCCGCGCGCTCGACGACCTCTTTGTCCGCCAGTGGACGACTGAAACTCGGCCAGCCGCAGCCGGAATCAAATTTGTCCAGTGAGCTGAACAAAGGTTGGCCCGACACGATATCGACATAAATGCCCGGTTTGTGGTTGTCATTGAACTCGTTGCGGAACGGCGGTTCGGTGGCGGCGTGCTGAGTCACTTCAAACTGCATTCGAGTCAGCTTCTGCTTCAGTTCCTGTTCTGAGGGTTTTTGAAATGTTTGCATGTTCGCATTGGTAATGGCCGCTGGCTCGGATTGATTTGGGGAAGACGTGGTTTGTGACAGGCCGGGGGAACAGCCGCACAGGCAAAGCCCCGCCGCGGCTGTCAGAGCGCCCAGGTGGTCGATCGATTTTGCCGGTGTCATGCGAAACCATACCATACACTTCCCTGATGTCGAAGAACGGATTTGATGCCGCACATGGAGGCGCCTGGTCCGTGTCCTACTCACGGATCTTTGAATCGATGATGATGGTGACAGGCCCGTCGTTGGTAAGGCTCACCAGCATGTGCGCTCCGAATTCGCCGGTTTTGATTGGCTTGCCCAGATCCTGCGCCAGGCGTGCCGTGAACTGCTCATAAAGAGGAATAGCCAGTTCGGGTCTGGCGGAGCGGCTGTAGGAAGGGCGATTGCCTTTCCTGGTGCTGGCGAGCAGAGTAAATTGGCTGATGAGCAGAATCTCGCCTTGAGCCTCCTGCACGGAGCGATTCATGACACCGCTCTCGTCATTGAAAATCCTGAGCCGGACAATCTTCCCGCTCAACCATTCGACATCATCGGCTGTGTCGGCCTCTTCCACTGCCAGCAGGACAAGCAGTCCCGGGCCAATGGCGCCCTTAACGCTCTCCCCAATGGTGACTTTGGCATCCGAGACCTTTTGAATGACTGCGCGCATCGGCGCGGGTCTTAACCTTCTTCAATGTGATTTCTTCGGGAGACAGCCAATCTTGCCAAACGCGACCACGTAAGCCAAAGCACCAACGATGAGCAGCCACGGCTTTCCTTTGACGGCCAGGAGGATACCCACACCCAGCACCAGGCCAATCAGAAGGTAAACCACAATTCCCAAAATGAATTTCATCGCGGCATGGTAGCGCGGTTCTATCGGCGCGCAAGCTTATGTCGCTACGGTCCTCTGGAAATGGCGCACCTGACGCTTTGGAATACCCAGCCGCGGCCGGACTCTGTGCACAGGCCGCGACTCCGCCGGAAGCCAACGTTTCAGGAATCCTGGCTTGTCTCGGCGTCCACCTCTCTTGTAATCCCGCCACATCCTTTCAGCAGTTTCCTGCCGGTCGAGCTTCAATTCGCCCGTTAGAAACTCGAACAAGAACTCCATCAACCGCGGCAGGGCGATGCTGTCTGTGCGACCCACGCGTTCAAAAAGCCATTCGCTCCAGCGCATGAAGCCGTGGAAAGGTGAAATGTGCTCCTCTGTCCGCGTGTCGGCCTTTTTCCCCCAGATTAGCGGCGTTGTTTCCACAAAGTTGCCGCTGTTCCCCACCAGGTCCCAGTAGCGGGCGAAGCGCCGCAATTTCTGCATAATCGCAAAATCGATCAGCCTGGTTTGCAGAATCTCGTAGGGCGGATGCGGATTATAGACCATCTGCCACTCGGTATCGTGGCGCACGATGGGTGTTCCACGCAACCGCTTCAGGATGCCGACTTGGATTTCCTGAGGCTGCAAACCTATCAACCGATCAAATCCCGCGCCAAAGCTCTCGAAATTTTCTCCCGGCAACCCCGCGATTAAGTCCGCATGGACATGAACGCCAGTGTGAGCGCGGAGAAATCGAAGGTTCTCCTCCAACCGCTGATGATTTTGCCGGCGTTTGATCAGCGCTCCCACTTGCTCGTTGAAAGTTTGGATGCCGACCTCGAATTGCAGAGCGCCGGGAGGGAACCTGGCAATCACCTCGCGCAAAGCCTCCGGCAAACGATCCGGGATCAGCTCGAAATGGAAAAAATGTCCCGGCTGATAGCGTTCGAGAAGAAAATCCAAAATCGTGCGGCTGACGTTCACGTTGAGATTGAAAGTGCGGTCCACGAATTTGAACTGTTTCACGCCTCGCTCGAGCAACCGATGCAAGTGGCTAAGCAAGGAGGGCAGGGGAGCCTGTCGCACGGGGATGTCCAGTGATGACAGGCAAAACTCACACGTGAATGGGCAGCCCCTCGAAGCCTCGACATAAATGACCCGATGCGCGACATCCCGATCGTCGTACAGCTCGTAGGGCAGCTCGAGTTGCGAAAAATCGGGCAGCTCTGCAGGGATGATCTTCGCGACTGGCCGTGGCGCGGGAGGTGGGGCTCCCTCTCCCTGAGGGAGAGGGTAGGGGCTCGTCCCGCCAAAGCGTCCCAGCGACGGCGGATGAGGGGGAATCGGGCCTTCGATTAGAGCGGTGCTGGATCGTGTCTCGGCCAACAACTCCTGACAAACCTCGGCGAACTTCAAGTCCGCCTCACCCGTGATCACGTAGTCGGCCAGTTGCGCGATCGATTGGGTCTCGGTTTCGTAACTGACTTCCGGTCCGCCAAGAATAATCGTCACCTCCGGCCGCACCCGTTTGATCAATGCGACCACCTCGGTCGTCGGCGCAACGTTCCAAATATAGATGCCGAAGCCGATGATTTTCGAATCGCTTGCCAGCAAGGCCTCAGCGATGTCCACGGGGCGCTGGTTGATATCGAATTCCAAAATGGCAGCTCGGGCTTTGAGCGGACCCAGGTTCGCCATCAGATAGCGCAAACCGAACGCCGCGTGAACGTATTTGGCGTTAAGCGTGGATAAAACGATCTCGGCCATCGGGAGGCTAAATGTAGCATTGGGCAGGGGTGGAGCAAGCTCTCCGCTCTCCGACCAATCTGTAATTTAGCGGACCTCAACCCGCGAATCACCGGCAATCGGTTTGCCTCTTTGGCCGGGAGCTCAATCATCCCGGCCCCGATTCTCAGGTAGTCTGGCCTGTGAGATTCTTTCACCGTGCAGAGATGTATTAATCCGAGCTGGCGATTTCTTTTGCCGATTGAAACGGCAACATGCGGCAGCGTAGTGCGCAAAGTGGACAGCCTGCCCTGCCGCAGGCGCGATCCTCTTGGGCCTATGAGCGGCATCGAGGACCAATCTACCCCCGAACTCCACCAACTCGTCCCCATTATGTATTTGATTCAAGCCAAGTGTGGTAATGCACACAGGCGTCCGAAGTTGTGGCGGGAACAAAGCAGGAACATCTGATCGAAACCAGAGTCTGTTGGACCAATTTAGAAAAATCTGAAAGCAACAAAATGAAAAACGTCGGTTGGGTCGGTTTACCAGTGGAGTTCGGAAATACCGAAGGCGCTGAAACCGTACCCATTTGCCGAAGCATTGCCTGCCATTCCTTTAGAATCGGCAGCGGATTGAAGCCCTGTGCAGCCGTCCGTAGCCGTGCGGACTGCGCCTTGGGCGCGCTCCTCTTGGGAGCACGAATGCTGACCAATTGTCCGGAGCGCCGTCCTCAGGTCATAAGGTTGCCAGTTCGTGATAAGACGGGTAGCAAAATGAGAATCTTCGTTATGGCGCGCTCGGCGAAGGAGCTTGGAAAAGTCCGCGGCAGTCTCCGGTCACACATTCCCGGAAGCACTGCGCCAATTTCTTCTCTAACTGGCCGTACGATGGAGGCTTATAGAGTGATCCGTACCGTAACGGAGACCCAACCCGTAGTACTGCCGATTGTTTGGGCAACGCCATTCCTGCTACAAACACCGATTACAGCCACGGCCAGATCGTGGCCTTAACCAATGCCCGTGCAGCGAAGCCATAACGTACAAATTTGTGCAGCAGTTTAGTTGATGTAACCCAGTAAACTTGGAGACAGTTCCTGATGACTCACCACTCCCGACCTTTTCGCCAATTTATGACTGAGATACCAAGCTCCAAAACGTTGCGCGGCTACCTTTTGTTTCTGGCCGCGGCAATATGTATCGTGCTCTCTCCGGCGCGCGCGCTGGCACAAAGCGCCGCCTGGGTCGCCACCGACCGCCCAGATTACCCGCCCGGGAGCACCGTGTACATCTCCGGCGGCGGCTTCGCCCCCGGCGAAATCGTCACCAATCAGGTCCTCCACATCCCCGACACCGGCGACAACAACACCAGCACCGCCCACCAACCGTGGACCGTCATTGCTGGTGATGCCGGCAGTTTCTCCACGACCTGGGAAGTGCCCTTGGACCAGGACGAATTGGGGGCAACGCTTCAATTGACCGCTACTGGCCAAACCTCCGGCCTGATCGCGCAGACGACGTTTACAGATTCCGCTTCGGTAAGCACCCTCGCGAGCGCAACTATTTCAGCCGATACTGCTGGCAGCGGTGGGTCCGGAGTTTACACTGCGCTGACTGGCCCCGCGCTTGACGAAGGGGTGAACCAAGACATTGGCACCGGTACAATTATTTTGACTGCGCCCGCTGGCTTTGAGTTTGATACGACGGCAGGTGGGGTAACAGTATCCGTGTCCCGGTTGGATAGCGGCAGCCAGGCCCTGCTCACGCTTTCCAGCTCGACTGCTACGTTTCCAGCGAACAACCAGATCAGCATCACGGTTACGGCCCAGGACGCCAACGGGGGCAACCCCAAGGCTCGCTCCAGACTGACCTGGTCTGGGGTAAAAGCCCGACCGACCGCTGGCACGCCCCTCGCGAGTGGAAATATCAAGTCTTCAGGAACGGCCACGCTCATGGGAGTCAACAACAACACTTCTTTCGGCACGTTGACCGAGGTGGCTGGCGCTGCGAGCATGCTGGCGTTCACCACACAGCCTGGCGGTCTGTCGCGAGTTGGCTCGGCCTTGGCGACTCAACCGGTCGTGAAGTCGCAGGACCAATTCGGCAATCTCTCCGCGACCGGCCTGCCAGCCAGTTTGAACGTCACCTTGACCTTGACCTCTGGCTCAGGTTCACTGCTGGGCACAGCTACTTTGGACATCGGGACCGGCGCGGGCAACGGAACGGTCAGCTTTAGCGGTTTGCAAATCACTCGAGGCGGCTCGAACAAACAGTTGACGGCTTCAGCCTCGGGCTTGACCAGCGCCGTTAGCGCCACATTTACGGTCGGGGGCGTGGAACTCGCCACGGGCGGCTCAGCCATCTCCGCCGACACCACAGGCGGCGCTTACACAAGCTTGACCGGCCCTGCCTACTATGAGGCTGCAAACGGGGATGTTAACACAGGCACAATCATCCTGAACGCCCCGAGCGGTTTCGTTTTCGACACAGGCGGCACGGCGCCGACCGTTCGAGTCAACGGCGATGCGGGAACACCCACTAGGAATATCAATAACACCCCTGATGGCGGGACCATCGCCGTCACGGTGGCCACCACTACCTTAACAATAACGATCAACAGCAAGAGCTCAGGCGGCGCCCCAAACACCCTGACGTGGCAGAACGTGCGGGTCCGGCCCACGGCTGGAACGCCTCTGGCCGCCGGCAACATCACGAGCTCAGGGACGGCTACCTTGGCCGCCGTGACGTCCGGCTCCACCAGTTGGGGTACTCTGACCGAAGTTCCGGGTGCGCTCCATCATTTTGCGATTGGGAACATTACGAGTCCAAAATCCGCCGGGACGCCTTTCAGCATCAGCATGACCGCGCAGGACCAGTTCAACAATACAGTCACCAGCTTCAGTGGAACCGTCAATCTGAGTACCACCTTGGGGACGATCAGTCCGACGGTGTCGGGCTCCTTCGCAGCGGGCCTGCGGACGGAGAGCGTGACAATTACAGGGACCGGCTGCCAGGGCCACATTACAGCCACGCGCTCGGGCGGCACCGAAACCGGCTCTAGCAACGACTTTTCGCTCACCGACGTCACGCCACCGGTGGTCACGGGCTGTCCGGGCAACATCTCGGTCAACACAGGCGCTGGCCGCACCACCTGCGACCAGGTGGCGACCTGGACGGCGCCCACCGCCAGTGACAACTGTGCCGTGACCAGCTTTACCTCCAATCACAGTCCGGGCGAGACCTTCCCCGTGGGCACAACAACGGTAACCTATACAGCCAAGGATGCGGCTAATAATACGACCACTTGCAGCTTCACCGTAACGGTGGTGGACACAACACCACCGGTGATCACGGGCTGTCCGGGCAACATTTCGGTCGACACAGGCGCTGGCCGCACCACCTGCGCCCAGGTGGCGACCTGGACGGCGCCCACCGCCAGCGACAACTGTGCCGTGACCAGCTTTACCTCCAATCACAGTCCGGGCGAGACCTTCCCCGTGGGCACAACAACGGTAACCTATACGGCCAAGGATGCGGCTAATAATGCGACCACGTGCAGTTTCACCGTGACGGTGGTGGATACGACTGCACCAGTGATTGCAAGCTGCGGCCCCGATGAAACGGCCAGCGCCAACGGATCCTGCCAGGCTGCTGTTCCCGATTTCACCGCTGGCGTCACAGTGACTGACAACTGCACCGCTTCCGACTCCTTAACGAAGACCCAAAGCCCGGCTGCCGGCACCATGGTAGGTCCCGGCCCGCATACGATCACCGTCACCGTCAAAGATGCCTCCAACAACTCCAGCACGTGCACAGCGACTTTCACCGTCAACGACACTACACCGCCATCGATCACTAAGTGCGCCGACCCGGTCACGGTGCAATGCCCGAGCCTGGTCCCTACTGCCGCCACCACCCGCGCCGAGTTTGAAGCTCAAGGCGGCGTAGTCGCTGACGACAACTGCGGCGGAACGATCACCGTCACTCACACCGACAGCGCCTCTGTTTCCGACGGCTGCGTGAACCGATATCATTTCGCCCGCACCTATACTCTCACTGATACTTCCGGCAACAGCGCGAGCTGCAGTCAACTAATCGCAGTAAATGATACGACTAAGCCCAGCATCACCTGCCCGCCCGCTCTGACGGTCAGTTGCCCGGGCCAGGTCCCGGCCCCTGACTTTGCCGGTGGCAGCACCAGCGACAACTGCCCGGGCCAGGTCGCCGTGACCCATGTCGGGGACCTGATCAGTGACCAGACCTGCGCCAATCGCTACAAGATCACCCGCACTTACAAGGCCACCGATGTGTGTGGCAACTTCACCACCTGCGACCAGATCATCACCGTGGATGACGAAACGGCGCCGAGCATTACTTGCCCGCCGGCCGTGACGGTCAGTTGCCCGGGCCAGGTCCCGGCCCCTGACTTTGCCGGTGGCAGCACCAGCGACAACTGCCCGGGCCAGGTCAGCGTGACTCACGTCGGGGATGTGATCAGTGACCAGACCTGCGCCAATCGCTACAAGATCACCCGCACCTACAAAGCCACCGATGTCTGCGGCAATTTCGCCACCTGCGACCAGATCATTACCGTGGATGACGAAACGGCGCC
>JACXTT010000312.1_pt1 | contig 80206 bp, 75 predicted proteins | sample 9270951 | NCBI WGS metagenome assembly JACXTT01 (sample SAMN15532306, study PRJNA645909) | rock metagenome | isolation source: weathered quartz diorite | place: Puerto Rico | collected 2017-06-21
TCTGGGAAACCCACTGGATGGAAAAAATGGGGGTCGGCGGGAATATCAAATTAACTTTCTTGGGTGTATCGGTAGAGTAGATCTAGTTTGAAATTCCCAACAACTTCGGGACGGTATCTGGAACTCTACGAAAGCATCAAAAATCAGGAGTGAAAATCTAAACTTCAATGATCAAAGTCACAGGGCCGTCATTTAATAGGTCGACCTTCATATCAGCTCCAAAGACGCCGCCCTTAGTCTCAACTCCTTGAAGTCTGCTCAGCTCTAGGGACTTGATATAGAGTGTTTCCGCCAAATCTGGCGCCTCGGCACCGATAAAACTCGGCCGATTGCCTTTAGCGGCATCTCCTAACAAAGTGAATTGAGAAACAATCAGATGGGAACCGCCAATGTCTTGCAGCGAAAGATTCATCTTGCCAGCTTCGTCAGGGAAAATTCTGAGGGCGATGATTTTTTGAATGAGCTTTTGCAGCTGTTCCTCGGTATCGCCCTTAGCCACTCCTAAAAGCGTCAAAAGCCCGTGCTGTATCGAAGAAACTTCCTGACCATCCACGGTCACGGAAGCCTTTAAAACTCTTTGCACAACTGCCTTCACTGCGACCTCTTCAATATGTCTATTAATCGATGAAGAATCATTTTTTGATTGTAGCAGAACCTTTTTCAGAAGCTGTATCTAATTTAATTTTGAAGGCGTTCTGTCCCCATTGAGGGCTATCATCTTCGCCGTTGCATTGCATGAAATCAAAATAAGTCGTGTAGCCTATGCGGATCTTCTTCGAATTCTCTAGCTCTGGAAACAAAGAAACTGGGAATCTAAATGTAACCACTTTCTTATCAATGCTAATTTTAACCTGGGATGAACTGCGCATGCCCTCATCTTGGGCACAATTCGTCTCCAAACAGTTTTGCACCGTCACTCGTTCAGACGCGTAGCCATTGCGGCGCGCATCGTTCGCATCAATGGAATAGAACACACGGTAGTTTGCATAGAGATCTGGCCAAGCCACAGAGTCGGGATTGTAAGGCTGATATCCGCGTTGCGTGTCGTGGGTTAGATCCAACCAGAAATAATACTCTTTATATCCGATATTCTTTTGAATCTCTTTGGTCATCTCCATATCCACAACGATCTCATCACCCACGCAATTGAAGTCCGTGCTTACAAGATCGGTTTGAAGGTCAGGACATGCCATCGGCTTGATATCCACATCACCCACTGGATCCGCGTGCTTGTTTCCACCGGCTAAAGCAAACTGCGAAATCATTAACGTCGAGAGAATAAGAGTTTTGAATCCAGGTTTCATGCACGGCTCCGGTTTATAAACAGAACTTCGAGGGGGGGCGAAGTGGTTATTAATAAAGAAATCAAAATCTTCATTACAAAACCTGATCCATCCTGTGCTGCTTCATAACGACATTTTAACGCTCTTTGACTGATGAGGTTTTTGACAGCAACTTGGAATTGTCTCCTCTGAAAATGCATATTTCGCTCACAAACTAGTGCTTTTACTCTGTTTTATTATCGTCATTTTTAATTGACTGAATATCCCCTTCGCCGGTTTTATGAACCTGAATTTTATTAGGAATAATTTTATGGAGGCCCAATGAAATCTAGAACCCTCATCGCGGGTGCGCTTTTGCTTTCTGTTGTCACAGCGTTTTCTTCTGCCGCTTTCTCACAAGAGCAACAAGGTGATGCCGCTCCGAAACTTACGACATCAGCAAAACCGCCAAAGTATTTTTTAACCTACAGTTATTATAAATATGACCTTCAAGGTACGAATTCTGCGAATACCCGTATTTATAAATTCGATGCTTCAACCGTTGACCTTAACATGGTGACAGCGACTTGGTTGTACAGCCCACAATGGACTTTGCTAGCCTTCGTTCCCTATGTAAAAAACATGGTTGAAACAGTTTACAACCCAGTTCCGGGAAGCTCAGCTCCAGGCAACAACTTTAAAACTAGAGACTATACTGAAGGTCTTGGTGACGTGCGCTTGATGGGAGTCACTCCCCTTGTAGCCGACGTCAACAATCTGTTGTTGGCTGATATCAGCGTGACAATTCCTACAGGCAGCGTGAATGAATACTTCACATCAGTTCCCACTCAAAGAGCGGCTTACAATATGCAACTTGGCTCTGGAACACCAGACCTTATCGTGGGTGCGACTTATTCTTACACACTCTCAAAATGGGTGAACAGTGCTCGTGGTCAAGCGACTGTGCGTGGAGGTCGTAATCAAAATGGTTGGGCTCTAGGAAATGAATTCATCACCGCTCTTGGAAGCAAATATCAGTTCAATAAATATGTTGAAGCTGGTGTTGCTGGAAATTACAAAGCTCGCGATGCGGTTCAAGGTCGCGACGACAAGTATGAGTTGCACAATGTTTACACAACTCCAAGTGGTCTTACTGGTGACGGTCATCAGTACTACCATGCTCCGCAAATCAACTGGGACACAGAGCTTGTGGCAAAGTTGACAAGCCCTGCTTACATGGGCGCAACTGCGACTCTCGAAGGTGGCGTTGCATTCTGGCGTGATGCTATCAATAAAGATGATGTTCGTCTGGATATGCCTTACTGGATCGCTGCCTCTGTAAACGGAACTTTCTAGAGAGAGTTTCACAAAAAATTACTTCCACTTTGACTCCATCTTCAGCAGTACCGTTTGAATATGGAGTTTTAGTGGAAGCAATTTCCACGCCTTGATTTATTTTCGGTTTATTTTCAGTGACGCCCTAAAACGTCACCCCCGCCTAAATACTACACGATCCCACTGTCCTAAACTGACACAACCGCCTTCAGCTCTGGCATTACAGTTGCTCCTCAGTCTTCCGGAAAACTAACCGGAGGATTATATATGCAATTCCTACTTTCACTTGGTTCTGGCTTCACTTCTGGCGATGCGTTGTGGATGTGGACTATTTTGGCGGCTCAGATCGTATCTGTAGCTATTATCGTTGAACGCTCTCACGCACTGTTCGTTAACCGTAAAACGAATCAGAAAGAGCTTTCTAAACTTCTTGCCGAAGACATTCGCGCAGGCCAACTCGACAAGGCACTTCGTCGCTCTTTACAAATGGGCGTGAATCAACCTTTGGGCGTTGTGGCTTCAGCGGGCATTCAGGCTGCTCTTGATATGGGTGGCAAAGAAGAAATCCAACTTAAAATGGATGAAGTTCTTCTTGAAGAAAACACTCGCGTTGAAAAACGCATTGGCTTCTTGGCGATGTTTGCCAACGTAGCGACTCTATTAGGTCTTTTGGGTACGATCACAGGTCTTATCCACTCTTTCGCTGGTATCGCCAATGCGAACCCAGTGGAAAAAGCGACGATCCTTTCTCAAGGTATCTCTTTGGCGATGAATACAACAGCTTACGGTTTGATCGTGGCAGTTCCTGCTTTGATCATGTATGCGGTTCTTCAAAACAGAGCATCCCGTCTTACAGATGATTTGAACAAAGCTTCATTGAACTTGTTCATCCAACTTGGTTTCCATTACGAACCAGTATCTGACAAGAAATAAGGACAACTGTTATGAGCAACAAAGACAAAGAACTGAACTTTGAAATCAATATTCTTCCAATCTTGGATATCTTATCTGTATTGATCTGTTTTCTGTTGCTTACAGCGGTGTGGGTTCAGATCGGTACACTCGATACGAAACAAGCCATTGGCGACAACTCTACTGCGGGGGCAAAGAATCCTCCGTCCCTGTGGGTGACCTTGGATGCTGATGGCGGTGTCGAACTTTCTGTGCGTGACTTGCCGAAGTTGCAAACAGTTGAAACTCGTCTTCCAAGGGCTGGCAAAGGTGTGAACTGGACCGGCTTGGAAGCGAAGCTTGCTGATCTGAAGCTGAAATATCCTGAACTCAAAACCGGTATCGTTCGTCCTGGAGCCCAAAGCTCTTACGGCGACGTGATCAAGATCATGGATCATTTGAAGCAAAATCAATTTGAAGGTGTGGGCTTGTCCCCTCTTGGGTAACTTATGAAAACGACTACTTTTCTAGACACATCAAAAAAAGCATCGCCTCTTATGGACACCATGGTTCTTAAGGGCGGCTCAAAGAAAAAAGGTCACATCCGTCGCGAGCTTGCGCTGGCTTTGCCTCTGACTTCTTTGATCGATGCTTTCTCGATCATCGTTATCTATCTTTTGATCGGAACGCAAAACAGCGGTGTCGAAACCAATGTGCCTTCCCGTTTGAACTTACCTCAAGCGATGCACAGCCAAGGTTTGGATAAACAAACTGCAACTTTGCGTATCGAAAAAGGCGCTTACTACTTAAATGAAAAGCCCGTTGCTGGTTCGCAGTTAAGCGACAAACTGGCAGAGTTGAAGAAGCAAGCAGCCAAAGACGAAAAAGTTGAATTGATGATTCAGGCAGATACAGAGATGAAATATGCCGATCTCGATCCTCTTATCAAGGCAGGATCTCAAGCAGGCATTGAAAACCTCAAATTTGCGGTAGTGCCTAAATAATGAAAACACCAAAACACATTCTTTTTATAAATGTAGTTCTTGCCGGGGTTCTTTTCTCGAATGCGGTCCATGCCGGGAAAATGAACAGCGACACGCAAGATTTAGTCATCAAAAAAATGGACCGTGTTTTGGATTTGATGGAGCGAAAAGATCCATCTTGGATTCCAACTCAGCAGCGTTTGGCTGACGTTCTTGCGGAAAGAGCTCGTACTCGTTTCATGCAAGAAGTTGAAGCGAACTGTGAGAACTGTAAAGGATCTAAAGATGACCGCAAACGTGCTATCAAAATTTATGAGAACTTGCTTTCAGAAGTAAAAATCAATGAACATGGACCGATCCTGTTCCAATTGGCTCACTTATATGAAATGGCTGGCCAACAAGATCAAGCCATCGCTCTTTTTGAGCGCATCATCAAAGAAGCCAAGGCAAAATCCATTGATGCAGGAATCGTTTCCAGATCCCACGCCTCTTTAGGAGATCTACTTTTCCAAAAAGGTCGCTTCAAAGACGCCAAAGAACACTACACCATCGCTTTGAAAGACAAAAACCTCGAAAACAAGTCCCTCGCGATTTACAATATGGCTTGGTGTGATTTCAACACCGACAAATTGCAATCTTCGATTGCGACTTTGGAAGGTCTTCTTAAAGACCCTTCTAAAATCACTAAAGACACTGAAACAGGCAGTAACTACGACCCGGTATTTCACACGGATGTTGTCAGAGACCTGGGCACATTCTATTCTCGTCGTGATATCACCATCAAAGATATCGCCCGTTATGAAACTTTGACACCAAAAGAAAAACGCAAAGAATTGATCTTGAGCTTCGCACAAGAAGCAGACCGCGTGGGTCAAAAACAAGCGGCACAGCAGATCTTGTCTCGCTATATGGATCAACCTGATTTGACGAAACAAGAACGTCTTCAGGCCTTCGTTCAATTGGCGCAGGTAAACTACGATCGTGGTGCCACAAACCAATCGACTCAGGACTTTGCCAAAGCCGCGGCGGCTTTCAAAGACAACGATTGCGATGACTCTAGCAAGTGCGAAGAGTTGCAAAAAACGATGAAACGTTATGTAACAGAACTTCATCGTTCTAAAAAAATTAAACCTGACCAAGATCTTCTGAATGCCTATGTGATCTATACGAACACATTTCCTAGCGATAAAGAAATGCTTCAACGTGGATCTCAAGTCGCAACGGATTTGGGAAAATTCTCAATCGCCATGGATTTGAATCAAAAAATTGCCGAAGGCCGTTCTTTCTCTACGAAAGAGAAAAACGAAGCGATGTTGAATAACGTTGCTGCGGCAGAAAAATCTCAAGATCCTAAGTTGCAAAAAGATGCTTATGTTTACTTCCTGAAAAACTCTTCTAAAGACGATAAGTACTATGAAGTTCGTTACCAACAAGCTTACCTGCTCTATCAACAAAAACAGTTGAAGGACGCAGCAAAGATGTTTGACGACTTGGCCCGCGAAAAGAACTGTAAGGCCGATCTTCGCAAAAAATCAGCGGACCTGGCTTTGGACAGCTTGGCTCAATTGAAAGAAGACGGAAAACTTCAAGAAGATGCTTGGGATTATGCAGAAATCTTCCCGGCCAACCAAGCGGAGTATGCGGGTGTAGCTCGTAAAGCTTTGATGAATCAAGTTGCCACTGTGGCGAATGATCCTAAGTCATCTAAATCAGATCTTAAAGCTGTTATGAAAACAGTTTTGAAGACTAAGCTTGATGGTGCGAAATCAGATGAGCGTATTCTTATCTTCTCGAATTTAAGTATTATCGCTAAAAAATTGGGCGAAGACGAAGTTTATGCGAAATCCTTGTATGCGTTGATCAATACTCCAGGAATGACTGAAGCTAAAAAGCAGCAATACCTTGAGCAATTGGTTGGGTACTATGAACGTAAATTGGATTTCAAAAATGCTTATACGACTGCTTTGAAAATGGATAACTCAAAAGTTGCTCCTAAAGAGATGGCTTTCCGTCTTGGTACCTTGGCGGATCTTGCCGATATGAGTCCCGAAAGACACTATAAGCAAGCTTTGGATCTTGGTATCACTGGCGAACGCGCCCTTGTGATCCGTTCCCGCTTGGTTCTGCTTTCAAGCAATCCTGTGCGCGAATTGAAAATTCAATCTAGTGAACTTCGTCATAAGCCTGCCTTGTTGAACGAAACAACTTTGTTGGTATATGCGAAAACCGGCAGCAAAGCTGGCTTGCAATCTGTTCTTGAGATGAAGGAAATGCGTCACCAATCTGCTTCGCAATTCATCAACAAGCAGGATTTCTATGGCAAGTTGACAAGCTTCCAAGAACAAATCTCTAAGGCAAAAATGGATGACAGCTCTGATAAAGTCATGGGCAAAAGCATCCAACAACGTATGAAGCTTTTGGGTAAAGCTGATGAAACTTTGGGCGAAGCAGTTCGCACCAAGGATATTACAGCCCAATTGGTAGCACTTCACATCGTAGCCGAAGAAAATACGCGTTTTGTGAAGGATCTTTCAAGTACGGCGATGCCAAAAGGACTTACAGCGGCTCAACAACGTCAATACGTTGATGCGTTGAAAGCCAAATCTAAACCGTTCTTGGTAAAGTCAAAAACAGCGAATGCAAAAATGCAAGACCTGTGGAATGGCTCTTCGGCTTTGGCTCAATTGGCGCGTGAGTACCGCACGGCCCGTCCTGAAATGCAAAAGCTTCTTAGTCGTGAGATGCAGATGCTTGAGTCACTTCCAGGTCGCGGAAAAATGAAGACCGCGGTGGAAGATGCATTGAGTTCTTCAGCGTTCTCTTCAAGAGACCTTGCTTCAGCTCGTAAATCTGTGTCTGAAAATCCAGACAGCATCAAGGATCTTGAAAACCTGAAAATGGTTGAAACAAAAATTGGCCACCCACTGATGCCTTCATACCTGGAAGCTCGCTTAAATCACATCCAGAAAGGAAAAAGCCTATGAAAAAGCCGGTAATAATGGCCTCTCTTTTGCTAACTGTGATTAGCAGCTTTGGAGCTCAATCCTACGCAGCAGCCACCACTAACAAAGTGACCAAAGTGGCAGGAACTGAGCCCAAACTTGGCACTTCCTTTAAGTTCGATGGTTCTGCCCTTAGAGGGAAATACCAAAGCTCTTTAAGTACCAAAGCGGCAGTAGAGAACGACAAATTGTTAGAAGATCTTTTGGGCGGAAGAACACAGTTCGAAGATCGCATCCAACAAGATAAAGAAAGAAACTAAGGTCATGGGAACAGCAAAGCTTTTAATACTTCAAAATCAGTTAGGCCAAAAGGTTCGTACCTTTTCGGTGCCTTATACAACTGATGCTCAGGCTTTGAATCTCGTTTACCTTAAAGACAAACGCAGAGTCGAAGCATATACCAGCCTTCAATCTTTGGATGAGAACAAAGTTGACTACCGCCTTTTGCAAAAAATTGAACTTTCTCAGATCACTGAGGAAGCTTATGTAATCAACGGCGTGGGATCTTTGCGCCTTGCTCCTGCCAAAGCGGTGAACAGCCCTACTTACACTCTTCCTGAACAAACAGACGAAGAGGACATGAAAGCTATTTTGCAAAAGACCGCGCTTGGTCATTTGCTAGCTCTCTTCTGTTTGATGATGGGAACTTGGGTTTGGGCTAATTATTTTAATAAAAAAGCAGAAGCTCCCCTTGTGACGATTGTTTTACCTAAGGAAGAAACACCAAAGGCAAAAGCAGAAGCTCGTCCCCATGTGAAAGTTTCTGAACACAAATTGAAACAGACCAACAAAGTTTTCCGTCCCGTGGTTAAACAAACATTGAAAACAAAGCCTTACCCAGTAAAAACAGCGAAAGCCGTTGACGTTCAACGTGTCGGTGCTTTGGCTGCCTTGGGTGGCGTTCCTACTGGCAAAAAAGGCTACGAAGGTTTGGATACTAAATCCATGAAAGCCATCCGTGCCGCTGGTGTTGGCAGTGGCGGTGGCGGAGTCGGCAGTACAGGCCGTGGCGGAATCAAAGGCTATATGCCTGGTTCTGGCTTGATCGCCGGCAGCGCTGGTGAAGGTGGCCGTGCTCAATCTGCGGGAGGCTACGGCACTCGCGGTGTTGGTGGTGGTAAAGCTGGTTACGGAAAATTGAACATGGTTGGCGGCACATCGGCAGTCAGTCTTCCTCTAGATGAAGAAGCGACTGTTGAAGGTGGTCTAGACCGCGATCAAATTATCGCTGTGATCAATCGTAACAAGGGTCAAATCATCTATTGTTATGAAAAAGGTTTGCAAGCGGCTCCACAAATCGGTGGTCGCGTTGCGGTTGATTTCGTGATTGGTCCAGCAGGAAGAATCACAGCAGCTAAAGTAGCCCAGTCTTCATTGGGTTCACGCATGGTTGAAAATTGTATGCTTGAGAGAATGCGCACATGGCAGTTCCCTCACCCAGTTGGAAAAGTAAATGTTGATGTTCTTTATCCCTTTGAGCTGACGCGCGTAAGCAGTCGCTAATTGAGAGGTTGTTATGAATCACATTAAATCGCTTATCACTTTAATCCCGATCGGCCTTGTTTTGGCTGGTTGTGGTGAATGGAAAAAAAATCCAGTTCCTAATGCGGATGGTGTGAATCTTCAAGACCTGCGTAAATTCGCGAAAGATCAAACAACAACGGGACCTGAAAAGCCACGCGTGATCACTGAAACGATCATCGTGGAAAAACCACAAGTGATCGTTAAAGAAGAATCGACTATTGACGAAAAATTCTTGGTGATCACTCCTGATTCACAAATGACTTTCAACGAAGGACAAAGTGCTTCTTTTAAAGTTCGCGCACGCGTCCTAGTTCCAAATGTTCAGGTGAAATTGACGGCTCAAGGTCTTCCAGCTGGAGCGACTTTGCAAGCGTCACAATCTGAAAAAGACATGTATGTATTGACTTGGAACCCGGTTCTTTACACTGTTCCTTCAAACGCAAGCATGAAAACATATACAGTAAAGCTAGTGGCTGAAGTTGTCGTTACGGACTCATCAAAAAGTGCGTCTCAACTTAAAGGGTTGGTTCGCGAAAAAGAAATCAATCTATTCCTTTTCAGAAATCAAGAATTGCCTTCATCTCTTAAAGTTGAAAGCTTGCCAACTGAACTTAATGAAGGTCAGTTAACTCCGTTCTCTGTCACAGTTTTGGTTCCGGGCATCGATGGTTCTGCTTCTGCAAAACCACGCCTTGTGATCAGCTATGATGGCGTGAGCTATACCGCTGGTAACAGTTTCTTGGAACTTGATGGTTCTCGTTACGTAGTTGCGGATTTGAATCAAAAAGATCCTGAATATCTTGGGAATTCTAAATGGAAGTTCTCTTTGCTATTCGATACAAAAAATATCTCTGTTCAACCGCAATTGGCCAAAGACGGTACGATCTTGAAAAACTCAGACGGCACACGTGTTCGTTTAAGCTTTAAAGTTTACTCACCGTTTGGTTTGGCGACTCCTGAGACTTTGACTCAAATCAAAGTTAAGTACACGAAAGCCATCACAGCTCCCCGCTTTGACCTTTCAGCTTTAGGTCAACAAAGCCTTGAGGTTTCCCGCGGTCAAGTTATCAACTTGAAGTTCGCGGTGTCTTCTCCAGATACGGCAGCGACTGTGGCTGTGGTAGCTCAAGAATCTAAATTGGCTGGCAAGCCTGCAGTAAGCTGTCAAAATTCTGCTGTTGGTGCCAACAAGCAAGATTGTACTTTGAGCTGGACAGTTCCATGTGATGCCGCTTTGGACCAAGTTGCAGGCACTGTCGATATGACGGCGACAAGCACAGTAAATAGCAGAGATTCAGAAACAACTTCTTACTCTTTAAAAGTAGTAAATGCGGCAAAGGAGCAAAGCCTTTGCACTCCAAAAGCTGAAAAGCCCGCTGAATTTGCTCCTGAAACGCCATCAACACCTGACCAAAAAGTGGAGAATAAATAATGAAAACCACTCAAGCACTTAAACTAGCAGTATTGGCAACAATTGCAGGTCTTACTTTGACGGCGGCGACTTCTTTCGCGGCTGGCAAGAGCCCTGCTAAACAAATGAATGTCAGCGAAGACATTGATTCCCTTGGTGGCAATCAAGAGCTTATGGAAATGGCGCAAAATATTAAATCTGAAACTCGTTCACGCATTGTTCAGGACCGCTTGGTTCCAAGAAGAAATCGCGTAGAGTTCGGTTTGACTTATGGTGGTGTTGTTGGTGGCGACTCTTACTTGAAAACGCAAAGTGCGGGTTTCTCTGTGGACTATCACATCACTCCTCGTTGGTCTGTGGGCGCAAGATACTATGACTTCGGTAATACTTTGACGGATGAAGGTAAGCGCGTTTTCGACCAAGCCCGTAAGAACTATCAAGCCGGCGGCACTGGCTATGCGGTGGATATCGACTACCCTGAACATGCTATGCTGGCGCTTGTGAACTGGTACCCTATCTATGGTAAAACTAGCTTCCTTGATATGGGCGTGACTCAGTTCGACCTTTACTTCGTCGGTGGTGCTGGTCAAATCACTCTTTCTAGTGGTGATACAAGTTTGATCACTGCGGGTGCGGGTGTTTCGGCTTGGATCACAAGACACCTCACAGCTCGCGCAGAGTTGAGATACCAAACTTACAAAGACCAACCTGTCACTGGTTCACGTCAACTTGACACTGGTGTTGCAACTCTTGGTTTGGGATGGATTTTATGAGCCACAAATCCTTGATCACGGCTTCTATTCTGATTACGTGCCTTATGGCTGTGGCGACTTCCGCTATGGCTGAAGATCGTTTTTCAGTAGATGTATGGGGTCAGTCTTTCAAAACCGCAGTGAAAGCTAAAAACTCGCAAGAGATGCTGAACTTGTTGGATATGAAAGCTTTGGAGAAGTCTGCTTTGACTTGCGTAGATTGCTCTACGAAAGAAAAACTCCAAACGGCCCGTAAGTTTTTCGCAAAAAAACAATTCGATCAGTCTTTGGAACTTTACAATCAAATTCCTAAGGGAACTGACTATTGGTTCGAAGCTGTTGAAGAAAAAGGTTGGAATTACTTCCGTCAAAATGATTCAGAAAAAGCTTTGGCACAAAGCAAGACCTTGTTGAGCCCTCAGTTTTCAGAAGTTGTGGGAACTGAAGCTTATTTCCTGCAATCTTTAACTCAGCTTAAAATCTGTGACTACAAAGGAATCTTTGCGACACACGAGATGTTTAAAGAGAAGCAAAAAGGTCGTGTTGTCGAAGTTCAAAAACTTGCGACGACGGGAATCAATGACGCTTTCTCTAAAGTCGTTGAAAAAACAAACCAGTTTCCTTTGGTAGCAAAAGATCTTGGCGATTCGTTCTTGCATTTGCCAGTTCTTTACTACAAGGACGTTGAACTGCAATCTCAGCTTTTGCGCTTTAAAGTTTCTCAAAAGGCGTTGGAAGTTTTAAAAAGCCAGGATGCTGGTATGGCGAAGTTGCAAACGACTCTTGATAAAATGAATCAAGACAGTTTCAACAAAATGAAATCTCGCTTGGCTCTTTTGGCTGAAGATGAAACTAAAGAGAACACCAAGATCGTTCAGAAATTGAATTTGATTGAAGTTGAAGCGATTCAACGTATTCACACGGATCTTTCTTTAAGCAAAGATTTGTATTCGAATGGCAAATTCAAAGAAACTCAGGAAGATCAACTTGTCTTTATGGATGATGGACGCCCTTGGATTGACGAACTCGATAAGTTTGAGGTTTCAGCGAAAGCGTGCCCTCAAGGTATCAGGAGGAAAATGTGAGACACTTAACAGTCCTCTGCATCTATCTAGCCGCCTTTGCTTTGCTTAGCGCTTGCAGCCCTGAATCGAACGATATCAAAGCGCAAATGCCTGTCCAGGAAAAAGCCAAGCCGGAAGTTCCTGTTTATGACAAAGTGTCTCCGCAAGAGTTCAAATGGATCAGCGAAGATGGTGGTCAAAGCCAGTTCGATTTCAATCCCCAAGTGGATATCTTGTTTGTTATGGATAACTCAGACTCTATGAAGTCTGCGCAAGAAAACTTGAAGAGCAATATTGATCGTTTCACAGCCGGTATTACTAAGAATAAAATGATCGATTACCATATCGGTGTTGTGGCTACTTGGGACAGCACTGAGCGTTTTGCTAAAATGAAAAAAGATTCTTTCAACGTGGGTGACCTTCGTTATGTGAAAGACTCTAGTGGCAAAGCCGTTAATAAACGTTTTTATACTAAGGCTGACGGTGGCAAAAACTCTTTGGCTGTGACAATTGCCATTGGTGTGACTCCGTATGCTGAAGGTGGACCGGAAATCGAGGAGTTCTTCTCTCCTGTCGCTGCGGCTATTGAAAAGACTGGCCGTGGAGACGTGAATGAAGGCTTTTTCCGCGACAATGCACAGCTTGTTGTTGTGATCATGACGGACGCTGATGACTCTACAAGCCGTATCAGTCCAGAGCAAATGGCCAAGACCTTGATTGATTTCAAAGGTGGCAAAGAAGAAAAAGTTTCAGTCTATGGTGTTTTGGTTCGCCCTAGCGATCCTGATCAATTCAAAGACTGGGATTTGCGTATCCATCCGAAATACCATCCTGAATGCTTCGACATCACTCAAAAGGGTGCGAAGAACAATGGTAAATGTACTGGCTTTGGACCAGATCGCTTGGATCAATTGATTGTTGCCGCCAATGCAAATGCTGGTACGCCGGAGCAAATTCGCTCTAAGTATATCATGAGCATCCTCAGCAAAAGCTATGGTACTGACTTGGCAAAAATGGGTGATGACATCACAGTCAAAACTTTGGAGAAAGAAATATTCTTGAGCCAGCGCCCGCGTTTGACTCAAGATGGTCAATTGATGGTTCGTGTTCGCTACGGTACTGACAAAGAGTTGGCTGCGGGAAGAGGACAAATCATTCCACAAAAACAAGATGGTGGCTGGTTGTACGATCCTGAAAACAACTCTGTTCGTTTGTCAGGTAAAATCAATTACAACTACCAAGACGGCGCACGTTTTGCGGTAGATTTGATTCCTCTCACATTGAAGCAATAAAAGTTTGATAGACAGCATGCTGCGCCAGCTCTCGCGCAGCACTTCAGGCTGGGTTTTTGACAATCTGACCCTTCCTTGCCATCCTTAAGGCATGAAAAACGCACTCAAATCTTCTTTAATTTTAAGTTCTATTTTTGTATTCACTGCCTGCGCAACGACCACTGAGCAGGGCGCCACGGGCGTCAATCGTTCGCAGTTCATGATGGTTTCGTCAGATGAAATCAATCAGCAGGCAGCAGCAAGTTATGAGCAGGTCAAAAAAGATGCTCAGGCCAAAAAAATCCTCGACACTAACAAAGACGAAGTTCGCCGCGTTCAAGCCGTTGCAAACAGAATCATTCCGCAAACCGGTGTCTTTCGTAAAGATGCTTTGCAGTGGAAGTGGGAAGTTCATGTGATCACAAGTCCTGAACTGAATGCTTACTGCATGCCCGGTGGAAAAATTATTTTCTATTCCGGCATTATTGAAAAACTCAAACTGAGTGATGGCGAAATTGCGGCGATCATGGGACACGAAATCGCCCATGCCTTGCGTGAACACGGTCGCGAACGTATGTCAGAAGAGATGGTCAAACAGAAGAGCATGCAAGCCTTGGTCATGACCGGCGTCCTTAGCGAAAGCTATGCGGGTCTTGCAAATCAAGGTTTGGCTTTGATGGTCTCTCTACCCCACAGCCGTGGGCAAGAATCTGAAGCAGACGTGATTGGAACGGAGTTGATGGCTCGTGCTGGCTACAACCCTCAAGAAGCCTTGAGTTTATGGAAAAAGATGGGCTCCATGGGCGGCGACAAGCCACCAGAGCTGCTCAGCACTCACCCTGCCGACCAAAAACGCTTGGATCATATCGCGTCTTTAATGCCTAAGGTAATGCCTCTTTATCAAAATACTTTAAAATAGATTTGAAATAGAAGAGATTAGAGAAATAAAAAAGGGGCCTCACAGCCCCTTTTCTTTTTTAGCCTTTGAATGGCTTGAGTCGAATGTAATAATCAACGGCAACACCTAAAACGGCAATGTCATCTAAGTATCCAATGCCTGGGATTGCATCTGGAATGAAATCGAACGGGAACAACAAGTAAAACAAAGCGCCGATTGCGACGTATTTGTTACTTCTTTGAATGTCCGAACCCTTCAAAACTTTCCAAAGAGTCGTTACCTTTTCGCCAATGCTAGAATTCTTTACTTCGAACTCTTTCAACTTTTCTTCGTTCTCTTGAATGTAAACCAAGCTCTCGTCTTTTTGACCGAGCTTCAAACAAAGATCGACAGTTCCTTCTTCGTCTTGCACATTCTTTTCGAACTGCTCAACAGTCAGGTCCATCATCATGAAAGAATTCTTCGTGCTCAAGGTTTGCATGAAGTCGTAGGACTCAAGAACGATTTCGTTCTCTTTAAGAAGCAAGCCGTCTTTAACCAAAGAAAGAATCCCTTGGTGAAGGTTTGTCTCATACTGAGTCGGAATTTTATAGGTGATCGGCTTTTTCAACCAACGACGTAAAGTCATATTGGAAACTTGAAAATAAATAGCCAATCTTTCAGGGCTCAATCCGGTATCTTTAATGAGTTTGCTGATTTGATGTACTTTCATATGAATTATCCTATCCCAATCTGCCCTAGAATAAAAGGGAACTTTCCATAAGTTTCCCTCTGAAAAATTCATAACATCTGTTAAAGAGCTGTTGAGAGCCAGGCGAGTGTTTCACTCCAGGACGTGCGTGCAGCGTCAGGACTATACGAGGCCCTCTCATCGCAGAAAAAGCCGTGTTCAGCTCCTGGGTAAACTCGCAAATCATATTTCCTCTTCGCAGCCTCCATAGCAGAGCGCGTGACTTCGACGTCGTCAGCGGTAATACCATGGTCCTTTTCTCCATAAACCAGCAAGACTGGACATTGAATCTTAGAGAACTCTTTCAATAATGGAGTAAGACGCATCCCTGGACGATCCTTATTAATGCCGCCGCCATAAAATGAAATCGCTGCCGCCACGGGCAAGCGACAGGCCGACAACACCGCAGCGAATCCGCCCAAACAAAAGCCGATGATAGCTATTTTATTTTTATCTACGTTCTCCAAGGTCTTTACGTAATTCAGTGTGCTCGACAGATCATCGACAAGACCCTCATTAGTCAGCTCCTTCATAATCGGAGAAGCCTTTGCCATGTATTCAGTGTAGCCGATCTCAATTCCCGCGCCAGCGCGATGAAATAATTCAGGAGCCACTGCGATGTATCCTTCGGCGGCAAATCGTCTGCAAACGTCTTTAATATGGCTATTCACCCCAAAGGCCTCTTGTAAAACAATCACGGCTGGATGGGGTTTCGTCACCGCGATTTTTGGAAAAACCACAAACAGATCCATAGGTCCTTCAAGAGTTTGAACCGTCACCTTCTGCTCTTTCATACTGCCTCCGATGAAAACTCCATTCAAACGCCCTAGCCTTGGGTTGTCACGCCTAGCCAAGATGCGGCTTGGTAAGCCACACAAACTACGGGGTGCATCTCATTGTTGCAGACTCATTTCTTTGCTCGACTGAGACGATCCTTTCAATTAGATCTCTGGATATTACTAAGGAGTCCTCTATGAAAGCCTTTGCTGCATTAGTTTTTATGAGCTTGCTAAGCCTGACTGCATTTGCCCACGATGGCCATGACCATGGCGGAACGACCCCCACAGCTCCCCAAGCCGGGGACAAGTCTGCTTTGATTTGCACGACTGACAATTCGATCTGTGCGCAGTTGCAATTTCTAGCGAATGTGAACTCTTCAGAGGAGGGTTCTTTCCTTGCGGCCGTTACAACTCCTGACAACAAAACCATCAACAATCTAAAAATTGATATTTGGATGAGCATGGGAAGCAATGGTCACGGTTCTGCGCCGGTGGAGATCGAGGACGCTGGTAACAACATGGTGAAAGTTACGAATGCTTGGTTCGTGATGCCTGGAACATGGTTGATCCGCCTTGATTTCGACTTCGAAGGTGTTCATCAACATCTTGAAATTCCTGTCTACGCAGCGAACTAAGACAGTTCATAATGAGAATAAAAAAAGCCACGTTGTTGACGTGGCTTTTTTTTATTTTAAGTTGTCGTATTCTTCTAGTGATTCGTATCGAGCATTTTCATGCATTCTTCGATGTGCTCTGTTTCATTGCGAATTTGTTCGCGCACAAGTTCTTCCAAGGCGATGTCGTCGCCCACTAGCTTCAAAAGATCTTTGTACTTATTCAAAGCTTTCTCTTCGAATTGTAAGCTCTCTTTAAGAATATCTAGCACTTTGTGAGTTTTAGTCTCTGGCACGGCAGACACTTTCAAAGTTGGATGTCCGCCCAAGGCAGTGATTTTTTCACCGATCAAAGAAGCGTGAGCATAACCTTCGTTAGCTTGATCATGGAACCATTTTACCACGGGAATACGATTTGGTCCTTTGATCATCAAAGCGTAATGGAGATAGCGAACAACCGCAGAAATTTCCATTTCCATGATTTCATTAAGGGCGGCAATAATCTTCTTATTATCTTTAGACATTATTCACTCCAAACTTTTCAAGTAATTTTCACTTACAATCTTAGCCAATAAACATCGAACAGATCAAACCAAAATACTTCCAGGTCCAAGAGGCGACCGCTCAATTTAAATAAAAAAGGAGCAGGTTTCCCTACTCCTTTTCGAAAGCTAATACAGACCCTGATTATTCGTCGTCTAGCTCATCATCACCCACAACGCCGAGGTTGTATTTTTCTATGCGGTAACGCATAGATCGGAAAGAGATATGAAGCAACTTTGCAGCTCTCTTCTTAACTCCACCCGCAGAATGAATGGCTTTAACCAGAAGTTCTTTTTCAATTTGTCCCATGATCTTATCCAAATCAACACCATCGTCACCGATTTCGATTTCATTGGAAGAAGCCATCTTACGACCTGAAGAAGTATTCACCATTGGTGGCAAAGACTCTGGTAAGATCGTCGCGCCGCTCTCAAGAGCCACTGTGCGTTCGATCATATTTTCAAGCTCACGCACGTTACCTGGGTAATCGTACTTTTTAAGAATTTCCATCGCCTCAGCACTGATCGCGCCAATATTTTTATTCAGGCGCTCATTGTACTTCTTCAAGAAATGGTTCGCGAGCAATGGAATATCATCACGACGCTCACGAAGACCTGGAGTTCTGATATTGATAACATTCAAACGATAGAATAAATCTTGACGGAAAGAGCCTTTAGCAACCATCTCTTCAAGATTTCTGTTTGTCGCCGCAATAATACGAACATCTACTTTATTGTCGTCCGTAGCACCCACTCTGCGAATCACGCGTTCTTGAATCGCACGAAGAAGTTTAACCTGAATTGACATTGGCAACTCACCGACCTCATCCAGGAACAACGTTCCCGTGTCAGCAACTTCGAAAAGACCGGCTTTGTCAGAAACAGCACCTGTGAAAGAACCTTTTTTGTGACCGAACATTTCTGATTCCATCAAGTTTTCAGGAATCGCACCGCAGTTCACAGTGATGAATGGTCTGTCTTTCAAAGGACCGTTGTAGTGAATCGCCTTCGCTACAACCTCTTTACCGGTACCCGACTCCCCTGTGATCAAAACATTCGTTGGAGTTTGGGAAACGCGCTTTACCATTTCATAAATGGCATGCATCGCTGGAGAATTTCCCACCATGTTCTGGAAAGAATATTCCTTCACCAATTCTTTTTTAAGAGATCTATTTTCAACTTCAAGATTGCGTGAACGAAGAGCGTTCTGAATATTCAAACGAACTTCATCAATTTTGAATGGCTTCGTCAAATAATCGTAGGCGCCCATCTTCATCGCTTCAACCGCAGTTTCAGTTGTACCGAAAGCTGTGATCAACATGAATACGATATCTGGATAAGTTTCTTTCACGAACTTCAATAACTCAATACCCGTAACATGGGGCATTTGAAGATCGGAAATAATCATATCGAAAGTTTTTTTCGCAAGAAGGTCTTTCGCCTTTTGACCGTCTTCGGCCAAAGTGACTTCATACCCTTCCTTCTTGAGCATAATTTCTAAAAACTCGCGTATTGATTCTTCGTCATCGACGACCAGAATTCTCGACTTCATGTGTGCGCTCCCACGTCCTGTGTATAGACGTTATTCTCTCAGTTAGCTTTTGGAAAAGTCAAAATAAACTCAGTACCTACACCCTGTTCACTCTCAACAAAGACCTGTGCCCCATGACCTTCTAAAATCTTATGAGTCACAGCTAGACCAAGGCCTGTGCCTTTGGGCTTCGTCGTGTGAAAGGGTTCAAACATTTTCTTTCTTGTTGCTTCACTCATGCCGCTGCCCGTGTCGCGAATTCGAACTTGCAGGTTCGCGTCTTCCACGGAAGCAGAAACCGTCAATTGTGGTTTCTTCGCTTCATTCATGGCTTGATATGAGTTCAAAACAATATTCAAGAAGACTTGTTTCAATTTATCGCGGCGACCAAGAATCACCAAATTAGAACCAAACTCGCGAACTTGCTGAATATCCGTGCGCAATTTCGCATCGGCTTTGATGGCATCCAAAACCTCATTCAGCAGCGGTGCTAAGTCCACTGGATCTGTCGGTGGAACCTCAGGGCGTGAATAATCTAAAAACTCTGTGATCAAATTATTCAGACGATCAATTTCGCGCAGAATGATTTTCATCAACTTACGGTCATCATCGTTATTCACCGTTTGGGTCAGCAGTTCAATACTGCCACTGATGCCCGCCAAAGGATTGCGGATCTCGTGGGCAATACCTGCTGCCAAGCCACCCACCGCCGCCATTTTTTCATTCTGGCGAGCGGCGAATTCAAGTTGGCGAACCTTGGTCAAATCATCAAAAAGTGCAATCGACAAGTTCGCTTGCAGTTCAGGGCTATAAATCTTTGAAATTGTCATTCCCAAAACTTTGGCCGCTTGATGAGGATCCGCACTGTAACGAATGTCCCCTTTGAACAAGTTTTGTTCGGCCATCTGAATTTCCGGGAAAAGATCTGACCAGTTTGCATTCAGTAAATTACTTTTCTCAAGAATTGCTTCTGCGGACGCATTGGCTCGAACAATTTCTCCGCTGTCAGTAAAGGACATCATTCCCGAAGGAATATTTTCCACCAACACTTGATTCAGCTCTTGCGCGGAACGCAGGCTTAATCCTGTTTTTTTAAGTTCTTTGCCAACGGTTTGCAGCTGCTCGCTGAGATACCCAGACAATCCGGCCACAGAAAAGAAGGCAATATTATTTAGAACCAATAAGAAGAAGAAATTCAACGCCTTCATTTCTGGAGAGAACAAAGCCGCGATCGTAAAGAAGATGCTCGTAAACAACGCCAGCGTTAGTGCACCTACTCCACGACAAGCGATACCGGCGAGCAAAATATTTACCAGATGCAAAAATAAAAAGAGCGATTGATTGACGCCAAAGTAGAAAATTAAAAGTGAGATGAAGAATGTATCCAGAACAAAACCAAAGAATAACAGCCTTGGCTTTTCAATGGCCTTTTCCCAGGTAGCAACCCAATAGATATGCAGACCTAAAGCAACGGTAAGAATTCCGTAGAACGGCCCCAACACTCCCCAATTGACGAAGCTTCCCTGTACCAATGCCGAGATGACACTGACTCCAAGGATCAGAATAAAAAGGCTGACTCTGACAAATTCAACTGTCAGCCCTTTGTTCTTGCTGTTTTGAAGTGCAAAACTAAGACGCATGTTACTGGATCGTTCCTGCCATGTTGAAGATTGGAAGATACATCGCTACGACGAGCACGGCGATAATACCACCAAGGACAACCATCAAGAGTGGCTCCAAAAGTGAAGTCATCGCTTTGACTGCAGTTTCCACTTCATCCTCATAGAAATCCGCGATCTTACCCAGCATGATATCCAGGGTACCTGATTGCTCTCCAATTGAAATCATTTGCACAACCATTTCAGGGAAAGCCTTTTCTCGCCCCAAAGGTGCTGCGAAAGAACGACCTGATGTCACCGACTCTTTACATCGAAGCAAAGCTTGTTCGATGACGATATTACCTGAGGTTTTAGCCGCGATATCAATCGCTTCGATAAGGCCCACACCTGAAGACAACAAAGTTCCCAGAGTACGAGTCAAACGCGCAATCGCTGATTTTTGAATAACTTCACCAAAAACCGGAGCTTTAAAAAGAATACGGTCAAAGGTGTCACGGCCTTCCGCCGTTTTCACATATTGAGAAAGGGCCATCGGTATACCGATCACCAGCCCTAAATAGACATACCAGTGGGCCGTTAATGAATGCGAAAGATCCACCACCAACTGAGTCAACATCGGAGGCTTCTGCCCTGAGGATGCGAAGAACTCCATGAATTTAGGAATAATGAAAATCAAGATACCGGCGATAACGAAGATCGCAACGATGATAATAACCACCGGATAAACCAGGGCACCCTTCACTTGGCCCTTTAGCTTTTCTGATTTCTCCATGTAAAGTGCAAGACGCTGTAAGATGCCATCCAGGATACCGGCTTCTTCCCCGGCTTGAATCATATTACAATAGAGTTTATCAAAAACAGCTGGGACCTGCGCCATGGAATCTGCCAAACGACGTCCACCTTCGATGGAAGATTTCACTTGAGCGGAGGCTTCTTTCAAAAGACCAGGACGCAAACCTTCAGACAAAATTTTAAGAGAATCCACCACCGGAATACCGGCGTTGATCAAAGTCGCAAACTGACGAGTAAAAATTTGCAGATCTTTACCCTTTACACTGGGAGCAAAAAGAGATGTGGATTTTCCAACTCCTGTCTTAGCTCCCAAGCCAACACGCACTGGAATAAGTTGCTGTGCACGCAAACGAATGATGGCCTCTTGCTGAGAGTTCGCATCGATCTCTCCCTGCACCATTTGACCGCTAGCATTTTTCGCCTGGTATTGAAACTTTGCCATCTTAGATTCCTACCTTTTTTAGAAGGAGATCCAAGTTATCCGGATCGCGCGAAGTTTCGAAAGCTGTTTTTAAATCCACTCTTCGACGAATCAAATGTTGTAGCAAAGATTGATTCAAAGTCAGCAAGCCCGAATTTTCTGGAGCCGCCAACATCAAAGCTTCAATGCTTTTTAAATTTTCTGTTTCAATAAGCTCTCTAATTTGTGGTTTCACCAGAAGTACTTCATGGGCGAAAATGCGCTCATTATTAAGGCCCGCCATAGAATATTGGGCAAATGCCAAGGACAATACTTCAGCCAACCGCGGAGCTCCGTGTTCAGCATATCTTTCTGACAAAGCACCCAAACAACGACGAAGTGCATTCGGCAACGATGGAGCTTTCATCGAGTAGACGACAAAAACGCCTCTTTCCGCCAAGGCTAAAGCTTCTAAGAAAGTTTCTTCGTCAGAGTAGCCATCAAAGACCACCATGTCCGCACCGGAAAGCAAATTATCTCGTTCCTCTTTACGTGCAAAAACTCCTGCATGATAAAGGAAGCTGGCTTTCTCTTCACGAATTTGCGGAAAAGCCTTCGGAGAAAAAACCACTCCAAGGAATGACTTTTCTTCGCCCATTTTATTTAAGATTTTATACAAAGAAGTGACTTGTCCTGCTTCTCCGGGGCCGGAAAGAAGAACCAAACCCTTCATGCGCAGACATGTTTCCATGACGCTTGCCGGAACTTGAATGTCTTGGCGTGCGCCATCCACATCCAAATCAAGCACAGCCTTCATGGTGTTGTCTTGTTGGAAAAATGAAAAACCAATGCGCAAGTTTTCAAATGAAGACTCGCCCTGGATCACACCTGTCGTTTCCAGAACAGCTTTTTGGTGAGAGTCTAAAAAACTTTGTTGAAGAAGATTCCACTCGGTCACAAGTCCCGGCGTTGATCTTAAGCTCTCCCATCCTGTAGCTGCACGGGCCCGAGGCTCGCTGCCGACGATGAAAAGAAACTCTTGAGCTTTCTTGGCTTTCGCCTGCATTAGAAGTTCTGTCAAACTCATTAGATGTCCTTCACTGATGCATTTAAGACTTCTTCAATTGTTGTAACGCCACGTTTTAATTTCAAAAGAGCACTACGACGCAAAGTTCGCATGCCCTGTTCCCGCGCGAGATAACGAAGTTGTCCTGTGGAGGCGCCTTTTAAAATCGCCTCTTTCATTTTCTCCGTCATACTCATCAATTCGTAAATTGCCGCACGTCCTTTGATTCCTGTTCCGGCACAGTTCGCACAACCTTTTCCTCTGAAAAGTTTGTACTCACCCACGTCCGTTGGCGCGACACCAAGATTGATCAAAGTTTGCGCCGGAACTTCAACTGGGGATTTACAAGACTCACACACACGTCCTACCAGACGTTGCGCCACGATCAGATTGACTGTGGATGTAATAATATAAGGAGCAACACCCATTTCTGTCAGACGAATGACGGTGCCTGGAGCATCGTTCGTATGCAAAGTACTAACAACCAAGTGGCCTGTAGAGGCCGCTTTAAAAGCAATCTCTGCAGTTTCCAAGTCACGAATCTCCCCGACCATAACGATGTCAGGGTCTTGACGAAGGAAGGACTTCAAAGCGCTCGAGAATGTCAGATCGATATCTGCATTCATTTGCACCTGATTGATACCTTCTAAGTTGAACTCCACCGGATCTTCCGCCGTGGAAATATTCACGTCGGTTTGATTCAATTCTTGTAAAGCTGAATAGATCGTTGTCGTCTTACCAGACCCCGTAGGTCCAGTGATCAACACCATTCCTTGAGGCAGATGAATACAGTTTTTAAAGATTTTAAGATCGTCCTCTTCAAATCCCAATTTCGTCATATCAAGTTGGAGATTCGATTTATCTAACAAACGCAGAACGACTTTTTCACCCCAAATGGTTGGCAGGACGCTCACACGGAAGTCCATCTCTTTACCTTTGGTCGTTCGTACTTTCAGACGTCCATCTTGAGGACGACGTTTTTCCGCGATATCCAGCTTCGACATAATTTTGATACGCGAAGCAATGGCAGCAGCTGTTCCCTGTGGTGGAGCCGTGGCCTCGACCATGTTACCGTCAATACGGAAACGCACGCGGAATCTTTTTTCATAGGGCTCAAAGTGAATATCTGAAACTCTTTTGCGGATGGCATCCGCCAAGATTGAATTTACGAATTTAACAATCGGGGCATCATCCGTACCACCGTCTTGGTCAATAATTTCTGCTGTAGGTGCGCCGGTGAAGGCAAACTCTTCCTCAAGTCCATCTGAACTCATAGAGTTCAAAGATTTCATGTTGATACTGCCGCCGTAATATTTTTCGATGGCTGAAACGATCGCACTTTCAGTTCCCACCACGGCTTGAATGCGACAGCGAGCGATAAAGCGCAAATCTTCTTTGACCATTATATTAGATGGATCGGCGAAGGCCACGACCAAGGTGCTTCCCGCCCGTTGCAATGGAATCAATGTGTGTTTTTCACATAGATCACGCGGAACCATAGCAATAACAGATGGATCGATTTCAAAAGTATTTACTTCGACACCTGGAACCGCATAGTTCTTTTCAAGCGCGCGAAGAATTTGATTTTCTTTAAGAAGTCCTAGCTGAATAATGGCAGAAGTCAGTTTTTGACCTGACTTCTTTTGTTCTTCAACAGCCAATGCAAATTGATCCGCTTTCAGCAGACCAAGCTTAACTAGGATTTCACCAACTTTGAGTGAAGACATTGTGGCTCCCCTTTATTACTTTAATACAGGGTGCCGTTTTTTGTAACTAGACGGAGGGAGAGATTTGTTTCAAAAAGATTTTCCAGCTTTCACGAAGATCCTCGACTTTCAACGAGGCTCCAAGTTGCAACTTCTCCAACCACATTTGTGTGAGTGAAGCGGAAACCAAATAAGGATGCAGCACACGCAGCTCCGCACGTTCCGCTTCTTCAAGAAGAGGATTATGATAAGGTATCAAATTCAAATCCAAAGCATACCCGTCTCGTTTTAGAAAATTAAAATAAGACAAGTCATTCAGCAAAGCTTTATTCTGAGAAACATCCAAAGTGTTTACGATGATAGAACCACTCACCGCCTGGATCGTCAGTTCGTCGGCCATCAACTCATGAAATTTAATTCCCAAGTGATTGCGACGTAGGATCTCCATCTGTTCTTTCAATTTGGATTCATCTTCACCGACGACATAAATTTCCGAAAAACCGATCTGCGCAAAAACCGAAGCCACCACTCTCGCCAATTCAGAGTCACCAACAACAAAGGCGGGAATCCGAATATCTAAGTCCCGTGCGCAATCTACCAAAACCTTGCGAAGCGCTTCGTACATAAATAAACGCGGATACCACCTGTTGTCTTCTTTAACGAAGCAGTCCATGGACCGAACCGTGCGCACCAAAGTGGGCTGAATGTGTAGCTGATTAAGGATAGTTGAAGACAAAGCGAAATCCACCTTGGCCATAGCCGCCGACTCAAGAAGTTCAGCGGAATATTGCGCGTGGGTTTCAAACTGCAAATCCCACCCTTGCTCTTTAGACAGAAACTCAAGGTGTCGACAAAACAAACCCGGGCCATTCGGGTTGAACTCAAGAATTTTTCGCGTGCTCATCAAAATACCTACGGGCTGCTAGCATGTCGTTTTGGATCTGAGCTTTTAATTCTTCAATGCCACTGAATTTCATTTCGTCACGCAAGAAGTGCAAAAGAAAGACTTCGATTTCCACACCATAAAGATGAGCATCAAAATCAAACAAGTGCGTTTCAATTTTAATCGGACTTTTTTTATCCTCATGGAAAGTGGGATTGATTCCAATATTCGTGATCGAAGGGTGCATATGACCACCAAACTTGGTCAAAGTGAAATACACGCCTTGGCGCGGAACAAATTCCACATCTGGGTGAAGATTTGCCGTCGGCACACCAATCGTGCGACCGCGCTGAAATCCTTTTTCAACATGACCCCGCAAATAATAAGTGCGACCTAATAGTTGACTGGCTTTTTCAACATCCCCCGACTTCAATGCTTCACGAATTTTTGTCGATGAGACCACCAAATTAGTTTGCTGAAATGGCGGAATGATAATTAAGCGAATACCTTTTTCAGCACAGAACTTTTCCAAAAAAGGAATATTTCCCGCGCGATCAACACCGAATGAAAAATCGTGTCCCACTACGAGGGTTTTGGGATGCAAATTTTTAACGATATAGTTTTCTAAAAAATCCTGCGGTGTTACCTGGGAAAAGTCCTTCGTGAACTCTTCGATAATCACCACATCAATTCCCTTGGCTGCGAACTGTTCCTGCTGGTCACGCAGATCAAAAAGTCTCTCGGTGGCCCTCTCAGGATGCAAAACTTTCATAGGGTGTGGGTGAAAAGTATAGACGACCGAAGGGACGCCAAAGTACTGAGCCTCCCTGGCTACGTTTTCGACAAGCTGCTGGTGCCCTAAGTGGACCCCGTCAAAATTGCCTATGGTGACCACTGAGGCCGCTAAAGGAGTATTGAGCTGTTTCACGCCTTGATAAATCTGCATACTCCTCAATATAACCCCAAAGACCTCCCCTCGGTAAGTACTTTTAATTGTTGATATTTCTAATATTTTTGCTATGTTGCAACGCGTGCAAAATAAGAAATTAAACGAGTTCATTTATCGCGGAGAAGTCCTGCTTCGATTCTTCTCCCGCCGCCGAGGGTTCTGGCTGCGTTACCTGCTGTGTTGGGTGATCGGCTGCGTGACACTTTCTACGGATGAAATCAGTTCTTATGACCAGCGCTTTCAATTGCGCGGAGATCAAAAAGTCAGTTCACAAATCGTGATGATCACGATCAAACAATCCGACATCTCAAATATCTACGATGCTCGCACGAACTCGTTAGGCAACATCAACGAAGCCACTGACATCACCGACAGTTTCTTCTGGGATAAAAAAACCTGGACTGGACTGCTGGGTCGCTTGCTCAAACAAAATCCTAAATCCATCGGTGTCGTTCTTTATTTCGGCGACAACATCGGTGGGGTGCACATGACTCCGGAAGAGCGTGCCTTGTTTGATGATCCGCGCATCACATGGGCCTCTACCACAAACAACTTAGAACGAGTTCTGACTCCGGTCTTCGCGAATCGTGATAAAACAAATTTGGGGAACAATGAATTGCGCAGAGATGAGGACGGAATTGTTCGCCGGGTCTTCCCGTCACGCTCAGACACTCCTCACCTTGTCGAAAAAATTACGGGCAAGCAGTTCCCAACAACATTGGCGGGACTGCCAATCAACTTCAGAGGTTCCAGCAAAGTCTTCGCTCAATATTCTTTGAGTGAGATCTTATATGATGAGTTGCCTGCGAATACATTCACCAACAAAATCATTCTTATCGGCGCTGAAACATCTTCAGCCCCGGTTTATTCTACGCCCGTGGGAACTCTTTCCCGCACTGAGATCATGGCGCATATCACGGACACTGTTCTGGGCAATAAGTGGATCAAACGCTTAGGCTTCCTGTGGTACGCTGCGGGCTTTATGATTTTGATGTGGGTGGCGGTTTTCATTATCACCACTTATCCGCAATCTGTGGCTTTGTTTTTCATTATTTGGATTGCGACCTTGCTTGCGGCTCTCTCCGCCTGGGTTTTTGATAGCTTCTATTTCTGGTCACCGGCGTTTTCTCCGTTCGTGCTGCTCGCCGCAACGTGGACGATCTTCATTGGTTATCAAGCGACTAAAATTGAAAAGCAAAACTTCGCCCTTCAACAAGAACAGCAGTATTTGGCTGAACTTGAACAACTTAAAAATAACTTCGTGAGCTTGATCTCCCATGATCTGAAAACCCCGATCGCCAAAATCCAAGCCATCGTCGATCGCTTGATGACTCAGCATCAAGATAATGAGTTAGGTCAGGATTTAAAATCTCTGCGCTCTTTCAGTGACGAGCTGAACCGCTACATTCAATCCATCTTGAAAGTTCTGCGCGTGGAGTCCCGTGATTTTAAAATCAATACCGATGTGGCGGATATTAATGAAGTGATCGAAGAAGCCCTTCAGCAGCTTCGCCCCTTGGCCCGCGAAAAAGGCATTCAGGTGCACACATCTTTAGAGCCAATGTTCTCTTTGGAATTCGATAGCACGTTGATCAAAGAAGTTGTTATCAATCTGGTCGAGAATGCGATCAAGTACTCCCTGCCTGGAGGAAATATTGAGGTGATCTCTCACGAAACGGACGAGTATGTTCATGTTCTTGTGAAAGACACCGGCGAAGGAATTAAGCCTGAAGACATGGACAAAGTCTGGGGTAAGTTCACTCGCGGAAGTGATCAGGACCTGCGAACCAAGGGAACGGGCTTGGGTCTGTATCTTGTTAAATATTTTATTGAACTGCATGGTGGCAAAGTCACTATGGAAAGCAAAGTGGGTCACGGCACAACCGTCGCATTCACTTTGCCTGTTGAATCTGAAACCGAAGCCGAGGTGCTTGTATGAACAAACTCCACACATTGATCGTCGATGATGAGGCGGAACTACGCCGTTCAGTCATCTCTATCCTTCAATCTGCGATGCCTGAAATTGAATTCTCAATTGAGGAAGCGGCCACGGGCAAAGAGGCCCTTGATAAAGTAAAGGCCCAAACTTGGGATCTGGTTTTGATGGACGTCAAAATGCCAGAGATGAACGGGCTAGAAGCATTAACAGCCATCAAAGAACATGACCCCCGCACGTTTGTGGTTTTAATGACTGCTCACTCAAATCTTCATGATGCGGTTCAGGCCATCAAAGACGGCGCCTACGACTATGTGGAAAAGCCAGTCAAACCTGAGCTTCTGACTGAAATTGTGCGCAAAAGTTTAGAAGCTCGCGACTTGGTATCCAGTTTGGCTTTATCAAATCCAGTTTTCGACGATGACATCGAAAGTGAATTTGTCGGTGGCAATTCAAAAATGAAAGAGGTCTTCAACCTTATATATCGTCTTTGCAAAGTCGATACGACAGTTCTTATCCGTGGCGAAAACGGAACAGGTAAAGAACTTGTGGCGCGGGCGATCCATTTCAATTCTCCTCGTAAATCCGGAAGCTTTGTGGCCATCAACTGCGGCGCCATCCCAGAGTCTTTGATGGAAAGTGAACTTTTCGGCCATGAAAAGGGCGCCTTCACCGGAGCCGTTGAAAGAAAAATCGGTAAATTCCAAATTGCCAATAATGGTACTTTGTTCTTAGACGAAATTGGCGAATTGCGCCCAGACATGCAGGTAAAACTTCTGCGTGTCCTGCAAGAAAAGAAATTCACTCCAGTGGGTGGAAACCGCGAAGTGAAAACTACAACTCGTATCATCGCAGCGACAAATCGCAATTTGGAAAAGATGATGGCAGATGGTACCTTCCGTGAGGATTTGTTCTATCGCCTGAATGTCATGCCGATCTTCTTACCTAACTTGCGCGATCGATTGGATGATATTGAAGCCTTGGCTCAACATTTCATTAAAAAATTCGCGCGCCAACATGCACGCAACATCACTGGAATTAATCCGGACGCTTTGGACATGCTAAAGTCTTATCGCTGGCCAGGAAATATTCGTGAGCTGGAAAACGTCGTTGAACGCGCTTTCATTGTAGAGAACGGCAATCTGATCACAGTGGATTCATTACCTGAATCTATTCGTCTTACACCCAAAGATTCAGCTGAAAAAACTGCGAGCGTCGGTTACTCAGGTCCTTTGGATTTCGATGCTTTTAAAGAAGGCATGGAAAAAGAGTTCATTGTCAGCGCTTTAAAAGCCAATCAAGGACGTATCAATCAAACCGTGGCCCAGGCGAATATTCCGAAGAACACCCTTCTTCGTAAGATTCGCAAATACGGCATCAATGTTAAAGACTATTCTGGAGAAGAGTAGTCACTCTTCTCTAGCTTTGCTGGAGTATAAATCCTGCTGATTTTAGAACCTCGTCTGCTGAAATACTTTTCATGCAGACGTGGGTTTTGATTGGACACACTTTATGTCCGTGCTTTCCGCAAGGACGGCAAGGTAAGTTCTCATTCTGTACGGCATAACTCTGTGCAGACCATGGGCGAAAACCAAATTGCAAAATAGTCGGTCCAAACACTGCGATCAGAGGTGTTTCACACACCGATGCCAAATGCGTCGAGGCACTGTCATTGCCAATTAATAAAGCGGCTCGAGCAATCAGTTGTGCCGATTCAAAAATAGCTGTCTTACCTGCCAATGATAACGTACCAGGAATCATTGCAGCGACTCTCTCTGCAAGTTCCTCTTCGCCGGGACCGCCCATGATGTATACAGCATAACCCTGGGCCTTTAATGCCTGCCCCGCTTTTACAAAACCTACTTCGGTCCACCGCTTCGTTGCCCAAACACTGCCAGGAAAAATCAAAACCGCTTTCCCCTGCTTAAAACCTTGCAGCTGAAATTTACTTTCCAAGGACGCAAAAACTTCGTCATTAAGAACTGTGTTGCGCAAACTCATCGAGGCCCAGGCCGGAGGTGCTGACAGACGTCCATGTTCGCCAGGGACATACGGTCTTTCTTGAACCTGATAATCTTTTAGAAGACTTGGAAGCTCGCCATCAACTGTTTGCAAAAGGCTCATTTGCCTTAGAGCATCCGGCAAACCTTGATTACGTTCAATGCGCGTGTCATAGGCAAAGAAACTCCAAAAATTCTTATAGCCAATTTTATGTTTTGCGGGAATCTGACGACAGAAAAAAGCCGTGCGCATAGATTGATGGGGTGAAATGAGATAATTCACATCTTCTTTTCTAAGATGCTCTATGATTTTTCTGTAGGATTCCTTGTTGCCTTTTTGGATTTCAAAAACTTGATCTACCAGCTGGGTTTTCACAAGGAAATCACCGAGACCCTTGCGACAAACCAAAGCTAGCCTGTGATCAGGCCACAGCTCTTTACAACGCTTCAGTAGTGGGATCGATAAAAGCAGATCCCCCAGAAAGGCAGTTTGTACGACAAGATTTAACGGCATCCAGAATCTCCATCAAGGAGACCTGATCGTAGCACATTATCTCTTTTTCACAAGTTCTCTTCCAGCATGGAGCACAGGGGCTCTTTGTTAAAAGCTTCACGCCTCGCTCATAGATGTCGATTTCGTGAGCACATGTTGGACCAAACCAAGCAATCACTTGCTTCTGCTGGGAAATGGCCATGTGCATGCCTAAGCTGTCACCAGTGATAACGATATCACATGCGGCCACACTCACCAGGCCATCACGCAAACCTGATTTTGTTTCAGAGGAAACCACCGACAATCCCGTTGCAATACCGGTTGCAATAAGTGTATTGCGATCGGTATCCTCCGGCCCTCCCAAAAGCACCAATCGTGCCTCAGGAAATTCACGAGCTAGTTTTTGAATAAGCAGACGATGATACTCAACTGTCAGTTTTTTGTGGGCAATCACATTGCTGCAGCCTGTGTTCAAACCGATGACTATTGATTTATTTTGCAACCACTCGGCGCGACGAGATTTCATAGTGATCTCTTCTTTTTCAGAGAGTGGCAGCCAATACTCATCACGCTGAAAGGGTCCTAACTCCAAAGCTTCGATCATCAATTGGGTTTCCGCTTTGGAATTTTCAAAAAATTTCTTTTGATCATCAAGACCCAACGACCACAACTCTTGAGCTGCTGAAGTTGCTGGTAAAATAGCACCGTTTTGTGGATTCACAGCAAAGCCAAATACTTGATCGACAGTGGTTCTTTTGATCACACCTGCTGCCTTCAAAGATTTATCAATTACAAAAGCAATCTCAAATTCCAAAGCTGAAATCTGCAGCATATCTGCTTCAGATGTCGTTAAGACTCTATCGATTCCGGGATGCCCCTGCAAAAGATGGTGAGCTGGGGAATCCGTCACCCAAGTGATCATGCTTGAAGGATATTTACGTTTGATAGCCTTGAGCAGACTCGTACTGCGCACGACCGCTCCCAAAGCTCCTAGATGAACAACCAAAAGAGATATTTGCGGAACGTCCTTATGCGAACACGAAGAATCACAAAGCTCATTTTTTTTACACGGTTTATAACCTGAAAAATGTCGGCAATCACTTATTGGCATTGTTCAATTCTATATTATTCTTTGTCATTCTTAAGGCGAACATGGCTGAAGCATCCAGTTCAGGACCTCGGAGGCTGGCAAATCAGGACCTTTGTTTAGGACATGCCCTGAACATTTTTTCCGATAAGCTTAAGGCCATGAAAGTCGAAAAAGAAAAACTTCAATTTAAGCCATTCCAACTGACTCCTCAGGAGCAAGGTGGACTTATCACTTTAAGTGGTCGCCAAGAAAGTTTTAAGCTGACTCCCCTGCAATACTCCTATTTGGATGTCCTTAAAAATGGGCTTTCCATTGAAGGACTTGTGCAGTTTTTCCTGGGACAAGGCTGGTTGGTCAATTTCCGTGAACTCTATGCTCTGGTGCAGTTTTTAGTCACTGAACGTGTGATTATAAATCCCAGCGTGACTGATTATTTTAAAAAGGCTCTTTCAAACGATGTTCCCATTATCTTTAGCTCCATTGCGGCAATGACGGGAACAGCGGCATCGCAAGTCAACCCAGCGGATCTGCCCTTCTTTCGATCTCTAGAAGTGAATTTGGCGAAGTATTTGCTTAAAGGTGCGGAACGTTTTCAAGTGCCAGCGCAAATTCGTCTGACCCATGCTGGTCAGGCTGATCGTGATCTTTTTATCTTACTCAAGGGCCAAGCAGCTATTTATAAAGTCATTGATGAACGTCGTCGCCAAATGGTTGCGACTTTGAATGAAGGCTCATTATTTGGCGAGCGCGGATTTCTTTTAAATCAAGCGCGCAATGCGGATGTGGTCACGACAACTCCCTCTGAGGTTCTGCGCGTTCGTCATCTCCCCGAGTTCGATCAACTTATCAAAACCGACAAGGCGCAAAGTCTGCAGCATCGCTTTTGGGTGATGCAAGCTCTGCTCTCTTCAGATGTTTTCAAAGAATTACCCACTGACACTTTGGATGCGTTAGTTTTTGCGGGACGCTTGGTGCAAGCTCCGGCGAATCAGATTCTTTTCCAAGAAGGCCAACGTGGGAATACTTGTTACATCTTGATTCAAGGTGCCGCGGTGGTTTCCAAACAAGGCCGTGCCATCAATGTGATGAATCAAGGTTCTTGTTTCGGCGAAATCTCTTTATTAGTAAGCGGCGGCGTTCGCACAGCAACAGTTGCAACCCAACGCGACTCTGTTCTTTTAGAAATTCAGCAAAATGATTTTTATAAAATGCTTTCGCAGAATCTGATTCTGGCGAAAGAAATTGAGACTTTGGCGGCGGCACGTCTTCAGAAGGATGCCACCCGAAGATAACGCGTTGAGTGGCAAAAAGGTACGGCGTACCTTATTTTCCGGGTTTGATTTCTACTACTTCGGAGACTAGGGTGCCGATTTTTATTTTGGCTTCGATGCGTAGGATGTAGCGGCGGTCGTCGTCGGAAAGCCAGATGAGGTTTTCGCCTATGGATTTGAATTTTCCTTTGAGGGTGATGTTTGGCTGAACCACGATGGCTTTCATCGGGCCGAGTTTTGTATCTAGAACTTCTTTGCGCAGGGCTTTTCCGGAGAAAACTAGGTTTTCGTTATCGTTACCGACGCGGAAAGAATACTCTTTGCCCACTTCCCATTTGAAAAAACGCATATAGAAAACGGCGCTGTAAACATTCTGCGTGAAGGGCAAAATGTCCCAATGTTGCTTCTTTTCTTCAACGCCATCTTTTTCTGTGACTTTCTTTTCCCAGAAAGTTGCGGTGTTGTCTTTTTCATTAAAGAGCATCTTCGCTTCACGCAACTGCCCCGATTCTTTGACGTGCAACTGGAAAACACTGGGCACCAAAGAATTGTAATCCATAAAAATATCAACGCTGTCATCAACGCTATAGAAAGATGAAAACAATGAACTTGTACTGATAAACATTTTCAGTGAATAGGCTTTGCGATCATTCACCGTCACAAAGGGATCCACGCGCATTTTTAAAGTGCCCGCAGAGACCTTGAAGTAATTCACATCATGGATTACTTCTTCACCCACTCGGAAAGGATCCTGGATGGGTCTGCGCCCATTAAAGCCGGTGTCGTCCTCTAGGTCAGGCTGACGGCGTGAAGGTGTTGCTTCCGTGACTATAGCAGCGGTTGCGGCTTCTTTTTTTGCTTTGCTCTTAGATTTAGGCTCTGACTTTTTTTCTGTTGCAGTTTCTTTTTTAGCAGCGCTGCCTTTTGCGGCTGACTTCTTAGATTTTTTCGAAACTTTTTGAGGGGCTTGAGCCGGCTCAGTGACCGCTGCCGTTTCCGATTTCGCAGAAGTCGTTTCAGAAGTCTGCGCTGGTGTTGCCGAAGGCTCGACAATCTTCACTTTCTCATCGAACTCATCAATCTTCTTAAGTTGATCTGCCTTGTCGTACTTCAAAAATGAAGTCGAGCATGAAGAAAGAAGAAGTGCGGAGATGATGAGAAACGAGCTGTACTTCACTTAAAGTCCTTCCAACGCCTATGCACCCACATCCACTGTTCGGGGTGTTTTCTAATAATCGACTCGAGCTTGTCATTAAAAGCTTGGGTCAGATTAGAGATAGTCTGATCCTTATCATCAACGACACATCTCGTTAAGTCCATTGCTGGTTCAATAACAGTGTGAAGTTTTTTGTCAGGACCCTCATAGGTATAGATCGGTAAAACCGGAGCTTTTGTCTTTTGTACGAAAAGAGCTAGACCATAGGCTGTCCCCGTTCGCTTCCCGAAAAATGTACTCGCGATACCAAATGGTTTTCCCATGTACTGATCTAGAACAAAAACCACGGCGGCTTTTCTTTTAAGAGCTTTCAAAATTTCAAAGGCATTGTTCGGCGAATGGGCATCAATATACTGAACCCCTTGGGAGCCACGCACTGCAAACCACATGTCATCAAACCACTGAGTTTTAAAACGCTTGGTGATCAGATAAATTTCTTGCCCACGCATCGCCACGGTGTTGGCACCCATATCACCGTTACCCAAATGAAGGGTCAAAAGGAAAACACCTTTGTTTTCCGCAGAGGCTTTGTCTAAATTCTCCCAGCCTTCGATGACGGCATTTTTATCCAACCATTTTTGATCCATGGAAGGAATCGTGAAAAGTTCAGAAAAATTATATCCCAATTGATAAACAGATTCTCGTCCGACAGCTTTGCGTTGTTCATCCGTCCATTCTGGAAATGCGATCTTCAAATTATCCAAGACAATCTGACGACGGAAACCAAAGACATCGAACCACAAAAATCCCACCCATGAACCCATCTTACGAAGAAGCTGACGAGGAAATAACGAACTGATCGCCGTGGCAATTTTAACGAAGAGTTTGACCAATAATTTCATCCAGACGTCCTTTTTTTCCTATCTCTGCCACTTCCAAAGAAGCGCTCCACAAGACAGGAGCTTTCGGCATCAGAGGGCGCAATTTAACGGCGTCTTTCTCTGTGGTGATCAAATAATCACATTGAGACTTTTCAAATTCTTCAACGATATGGCGAACGTCACCATCCGTGTATTGATGATGGTCGCGATAGTGAATACTCTTCTTAGAGACCTCACCGATCTCACGAAGCATCTTTTCAAAAACATCCGGGCGAGCAATGGCAGAAACCAAGAACAGTTTCTTGCCCTGCATATCTTCCCTGGTTTTATATTCTAAATCCTTTTGATTCCAAAACTTCTGAATGTCGTATCCGAAATAAAGAATCTCTTTGTTTTTCGGAAGCTTGACCTCCAAGGCTTTTAAATTCGCCTCTTCCGCCAAATTGCACTTGGTAAGCAAAATCAAATCAGCGCGCTCAAGCCCCGCCCACGATTCACGGGCACGCCCTTCGGGAACCACTTCATAGTTCACTAAAGTTTCCGTGGCATCTAAGATCACAATATTCAAATCTCTTTGCAGCTTGCGATGTTGGAATCCATCGTCGACGATCAAAACATCGTACTTGTCCTTAGAAGCCGCATACTCGGCCGTTCTCCATTTCGTGGAGCCTACGAAAACCGCAACATCGGGATTGGCTTGCGCGAGCAACAATGGCTCGTCACCGTAATAGCGCGCGCCAAAAGGATGACTGACATCGACCCAGCAAGGAGCCTCTGCATCCGCACGATAAGAACGACTGACGACAGCGACCTTCTTCCCTGCTTTTACCAAATGTTTAAGACAAAAATCCGTCAGCGGAGTTTTACCCGTTCCGCCCACTGTCAAATTTCCGATACTGATCACTGGGACCGGAGCTTTATAAGCTTCGAACACACCACGATCGTACAAAGAGTTTTTAACTCCCACGATCCGATCATACAAAAAAGACAACGGGCGAAGGTAAGTTTTCATGATTTCAGATACTCATCCAAAGCGGCAACCACGCGTTGAGTAGCACCCTTATCACCTAGATAAGAACGCAACTCTCCAAGGTCACTTTTCACTTTTGCATAGTATTCTGGATTCACAATGTACTGCTCTAATAATGCCGCGATCTTTTCAGGAGTGACATCACCCTGGAATCTTTCCGGAACCGCTTCGCGATTCAAGATCAAATTCACCAGACCGAAATACTTGGTCCCACGGACTACAAGCTTTGCCACAATTCCCGTCAACCACTTCATTTTGTACATGATGACCATTGGTTTTTTCAGCAAGCCCACCTGCAAAGTTGCCGTTCCCGAAGCTACCAACATCATGTCCACCAAATGGATCATGCGGAAAGGCTCATCCTTCAAAAGGATGTAAGGCAAACGGAAATCCTCTAAGTAATCTTGCATTTGCTCTTTGCTAAAAGTCGGAGCAGTCAAAATCAAAACTTTTAAATTAGAATATTTCTTGGAAAGAATTCTTGCCGCATCCAATTGAATTTGAAAATGCTGCTTCAATTCCAAACGACGACTTCCAGGCATCAAGCCCAAAACAATTTCATCGTCACGGATGCCACATTGATTGCGATGGGTCTTAAAATAAGTCGCATCGTCAATCAGGCGCTCATCGAGTTCATCCAAAAGCGGATGTCCGACAAAGTCACAAGGAACTCCGTGCTCTTCATAAAACTGAACTTCGAAAGGAAATAAAACGAATACTTTTTTACAGTATTTTTTAATCGTCTTCACACGGCCTTTACGCCATGCCCAGACCTGCGGAGAAATATAGTAAACAACCGGAATACCCATGGCATGAAGCTTCTTCGCCAACATCAAGTTGAACTCAGGATAATCCATCACCACAGCCACTTTAGGACGACGCTTTTCAGCTTCGGCCACAAGGCTGTCAAAAACACCTTTAAGAAGACCAAAGTGATTAATGATCTCTGCCGCACCAACGACAGCCATCTCTTCGGATTTACCCAGGCGCTCAAAGCCTAGGTTTTCCATATCCTGGCTACCGACACCGAAAGCGTGAATCTTACGGCCCTGCTTCTTCCATGTTTCAAGAATGCGCTGGGCGTAGGTGACACTTGATGCTTCCGCAGCGACAAATAAGACCTGATCCATTAGTGAACCAACTTCTGAACTTGCTCAATAGCTTTAAGAGCCTTAAGACCGTCCAAACCAGTGACTACTGGAGTGGTGTTATTCAGGACGCAATCAACAAAGGCGTCAGTCTCTTTTTGAAGAGCGTCTTCTTTGTTCACAGTCCATTTAGTTACTTTCGTTAACTGCTCTGGAGTGCCATCACCTTTTTCAACTTTTTCAATTTCATGGATACCGGTATTGCCGAAAATTGTGCAATCGTCTTGAACGATGCGCACGGATCTTTGCGGAGTCGTGGCAACACGGGAAACCGTAATGATACCTTGAGTTCCGTTTTTCATCTTAAAAGAGGAGGAACACGTGTCCAACTCTTTAGAAACCAACATTGTTCCAGAAGTAATGATCGACTCGATCTCGCTACCACTCAGCCAAAACAACAAATCCATATCATGAATCATCAGATCATGAAGAACGCTGACATCAGCACCGCGGGTTTTGTAAGGCGCGGTGCGGATCAACTCAATGGTCTTTGGATTTTTGATATGTTTTTTGATTTCATTCACAGAAGGGTTGAATCTTTCGATGTGCCCCACTGCCAATTTCAAATTATTTTTTTCCGCCAGTGCCACAAGCTCTTCCGCTTGAGGAACCGTTGCTGTGATAGGTTTTTCAACATTCACGTGCACGCCATTTTGCAAAAACATTTTCGCCACTTCAAAGTGGCTTAACGTACTTGCCGCGATCGTGACAAGATCCACCTGACCAATCAAGTCTTCAGGACGGTGGAAGCTTTTCACTCCCAGCTCTGCAGCGACCTTATCAGCTTGTGCAGGGAAAGCGTCACAAACGCCCACCAACTCTACATTGGGATTGTTTTTATACTTCTGGGCATGGAATGTGCCCAGGTAACCTACGCCGATAACTGCACCGCGAAGTTTTTTACTCATCGTCTTGCCAGCCTTTAGGACTTCTGTCGATTGCAAGTCCACGTTTAGTCGATTTCATAAAGTTGATGAAGTAAGTAATGTTGTCGCTCATCACGCATTCTTGTTCTACGCGCGCGATACCTTCTTCAACTGTGTGAGAACCCAAGATCATAATGCGGATCGCTTTATGAACATTAGAAACTTCCTCACGAGAAAAGCCTTTACGCGAAAGACCAATCTTGTTCGTTGCACGAGCCACTGCATAGTTACCTTGAGCACGGCAGAACGGAAGAATGTCTTTATTTACAACCGCAGAACCTGCAACGAAGGCACCACGGCCCACGCGCACGAACTGATTGAAGGCACTCACACCACCAATGGTGACACCGTCATCAATGATACAGTGACCGCCCAAGTGCGAATCATTGGCGATGATAACGTTGTTACCCACTTTACAATCGTGACCGATGTGAGTGTAAGCCATGAAATAGCCGTTGTTGCCGATTTCAGTTTTTTTATCATGCTTACTTGTCGCCAAGTTCACAGTTGAAAACTCACGGAAGGTGTTATTGTTGCCAATAATCAAAGAGGTCGGTTCACCCTTATAAGAAATATCTTGAGGAGCACCGCCAATAACTGCACCGGGACTGAAATGATTGTTCTCGCCAATTTCCAAAATACCGTGGCGACTTCCCAAGGTCACATGACCTTCTACAAACGTACCTTTACCAATTTTAACTTTACCTTGAATCAAGCAGTAAGGTCCAATTTCTACATCGTCCCCGATCTCTACATCTGGTGAAATAACACTGCTTGGATGAATTTTATAATTTGCCATATCTATCCGCCTGCACTTCGACGAAGTCGAAGTTTGTCCTGTTTAAATTTAAAAAGGGCCTTCGTGAGGCCCTTTTTCTTCTAACTATTTTTCTTTCTCGTAGGCCTTAATCACATCGTCTGTAAGATCACTCTCCGGCGTTGCGAACAAGATCGCTTGATTATTTTCCATAATCAGCGTGTAGCCCTTTTCTTTTGCGATCTTAGCGATCACTTTTTTCATTTTCTCAAGAATTGGAGCCGTTAGGTCTCTTTCTTTCTTTTGAATTTCAACTTGGCTTTTTCCAACAACGTCACGGTATTTCAACATCTCTTCTTGGAATTCAGCTTGTTTTTTACCAAGAGCTTCTTCAGAAAGAACAGACTTTTTCTTTTCCAAGTCTTCGCCCATTTTTTTCAAATCGGCTTCTTTCTTTTCTAGTTCTTTTTTCTTTTTATTGAAATCGCCTTCAAGGTCCGCTTTTGCTTTCTTACCAGCAGAAGTAGATTGAATAGCTTTTTGCATGTCTACGAAACCAACTTTTGTCTCTGCATGTGCTGCGGCTGCCATCAATAGAGCACTCAACACTACAACCATTCTTTTCATCGTATACTCCTTCAAAATCTTTAAATCCAACACAGCAATTGTGCCAGTGTCCGCTCTTAAAGGGAAATCAAAAAATGATTCCCCCAGAGACAAAATAGAGACTAAATACTCGACCTATTTGTCTTTTTCGAAAGCCTTAACTACTGCGTCCGTCAAATCAGCATCAGGTGTTGCATAAAGAACTCCCTGTGTGTTTTGCAATACAAGAGAATAGCCCTGATCCTTAGATACTTTTGCGATAGTTTTTTGCATCTTTTCAAGAATTGGAGCTGTGAGTTCTTGTTGTCTTTTTTGAATTTCAGACTGGCTCTTAGCCACTTCGTCTCTGAATTTCATCATTTCACCTTGGAACTCAGCTTGCTTTGCATGCAAAGCCTCTTCAGACAAAACCGTCTTCTTCTTTTCCAAATCTTCATTCATTTTCTTCAAATCAGCTTCTTTTTTCTCAAGCTCTTTTTTCTTCTTATTAAACTGTCCCTCAAGTTCAGCCTTAGCCTTTTTACCAGCCGAAGTAGCCTGAATAGCCTTAGGCACATCCACAAACCCAATTTTAGTCTCAGCCTTAGCCACCACAGTTGCCAAAACCACACACAAAGAAAGCAAAACCTTATTCATAAAAAAATCCCCTTAAAAAATTTAAACCAATCACAATTAAAACTTCCATCCTCATCCCTCAAACCACGCAAAACCAAGGTCGATCAAAAAGGTCCGTATGCAAGGCGGAGGGTTTTTCGCGAAACGCAGGCGTGGCAGCGCCACGTCGGAGAGAAGCGAAAGGCCCGACAACGCAGTCAGACGGACCTTTTTCATCGACCGCCTAGAAACTAGGGCCGATGGAGAATTCGAAGACTGTGGCATCTTGATATAGTGGATCACGATTCAAAGGGAACCCCCACTCAAAACGCAACACCCCAATCGGTGAATACCAACGGATACCAAAACCAACGTCGGCAAAGAAATTGGTCGAAGTCAGAGTGTCATCAGCGGCACCAATATCAAAGAAACCCGCACCATAAATTTGCGCTTCCTTAACCAACGGGAACTGAAGCTCCGTTTGATACAAGGCTTGTTGAGTACCACCATAGAAACGATAAGACTGCTGAGTCGCTGCCGGCTCAGGAATTGGCGTTTGTGGCGGAGTTGTCGGAGGATTCTGAGTCAACTGACCATGAATCTTCGGAGAGAACTTCATTTTACCCACGCGGTAAGAGCGATAACCACGCAAAGAATAAGGACCACCCAGTAGATACAATTCATTGAACGGCACATCTTCGCCATTCACACTTGCGATCTGAGCATACTGAAGTGAATTTCTCCAAGTCACATCCCAGAAGACATTTTTAAAGAAGCGGAAAATCCCGTTCACACGGTTGTACTTAATTGTTCCCGCAAGGCCGGCATATTCATAAGAGGCACTCGCAAAAATACCTTTTGTCGGAGAGAATCTGTCGTTTCTTGTATCGTACTCAATGCTGGCAGTCCCAGAAACCGTTTCACCCGATGCCGTACTCAAAGGGAACAAAGCAGGGTCTGTGATCAATTGACCATTGGAATCATAAGTCGGATTCAATTCTGACTTATCATACTTCAAACGGAGATAACCACGGGTGTTCTCTGCCACAGGGTGACCGAAACGAACCGCCGCACCTGTATGATTCTCTTCGTAGTCAAGACGAGCTGAATTGGCGCTGCGATAAACGTCCGCACCCGCTGACCAAAGTGTGTCGTTCACATATGGTTCCGTGAAAGACAAACTGTAGTAACTGCCCGTACCACTCAAATTCAAAGAGGCGCCAAGGTTTTGACCTTTACCCAAGAAGTTCGATTGATTGACGGAGCCTTGTAAAGTGAAACCTTGAGACGTTCCGTAACCAGCACCCAATTGGATCTGTCCGGTATTACGCTCTTTCACGTTGATATCAACGTTCATGATTTCATTGCGCTCTTGATCCACAGACGTTTTGAAATTCACTTCTTCGAAGAAACCCAGACGCTGAATGCCTTCTAAAGATTGACGACGGCGGGTCTCATTGTAAAGCTCGCCCTCATGGACTTTTAATTCACGGCGGACAACCTTATCACGGGTTTTAGAATTGCCGACCACATTGATTTTACCGAAGTAAACTTTTGAACCCTTATCGAATTCAAATACCAAGTCCACTTTACGGTCTTTATCGTTAAAACGCGTGCGCGGAATAACGTTGGCATAGGCATAGCCCAAGTCACCGTATTTCGCCGTCAGCTCGCTGATATCTTTTTGCAAGACATCGTAGGCAAAAACGCCATTCTTATCGATTTGAATTGCTGCATATAGCTCATCTTTAGGGAAAAGAATGTCGCCCGCGAAGTCCACATCACCCACAGAGTACTGTTCACCCTCTTCAATATGAATTGTGATATAGATGTTCTTTTTATCCGGGGTCACTGTCACTTGCGGACGATCCACTTTGGCTTGAACATAACCTTGATTGTAATAAGCAAAACGCAAGATCTGCACGTCACGTTCAAACATCTCTTGCTTGTATTGACCAGATCCGCTCATCGCAGAAAAGAAACCACCCTCTTGAGTGAGCATTTTTGATTTCAATTCACGCTCAGCCAAATGTTTGTTACCCAAGAACGTGATCTTCTTTACTTTTACTTTGTCATTTTCACGAACTTTAAAGACCAGACGAACTGTTTCATCCTTCGTGATGTTTTGAACTTCCGCTTCCACCTTCGCAAGGAAGAAACCTTTGTCTTCGTAAAGTTTTTGAACTTTCTCAACGGCTTCTTTTACTTTTGGCATATTGAGAAGCTGATAAGGTTTGATACCCGCAGCTTCGGCGATATCATCAGACTTGATCTCGCTGTTTCCTTCGTAAGCAATTTCAACAATCGAAGGCTTTTCCAAAACTTTATAAGTCAAAGTGACATCTTTACCCACAACGTTGCGGCTGACTTCGATGTCATTGAAATAACCCAGCTTGAAAAGAGCTTCCACATCTTCACGAACTTCTTTAGCAGAGTACTCTTTATCGATTTTCGAAACGAGTTTCGCCAAGATGGCATCTTTTTCGATTTTGCGATTACCCGTAATCTCAATGGACTTAACGGTCAAACCAGAAGGAAGATTGGAATTATCCGCAACTTCAGCAGAGGCTTTTTGAGTTGATTTTTTAGACTTCGCCGCTGAAGACGTTGTCTTTGGTGCTGCCAAAAGCGGCAATGTCGAAGTAACTATAAGCAGAGCGCAAAGAAGCTTTAACAAAGTTCGAATTCCCCAACATGTTGTTTTTTCGAAAACCCAAGGGTTTTCCATAACTTACAATTTATTTGAGGAATCGTAGCCTAAGACTTAAGTCCTGTCAAAGAGGAAGCACTGCACCCAAGCTGCACGCCTCTGGCTTTGGGGAATCTTTTAAACCCACTGACCGTCTTTCATTCGATAAACTTTTGGAAAACGAGTCGCAAAAGTCAGGTCATGGGTCACAATCACGATGGCCAATTTTAGTTCTTCTTTCAGACGGAAAAACAGCTCTTGGATCTTTCCGCTCGTCTGCGAATCCAAGTTCCCAGTGGGTTCATCTGCGAACAAAATTTTTGGATTGCGGACCAATGCCCGAGCAATGGCGACACGCTGCAACTCGCCACCAGAAAGCTCATTCGCGTAGTGCTGCGCTCGTCCAGCAAGACCCATGAACTCCAAGAGGTGCAATGCTTTTTCTTTTGCCATCTTCGGAGACTCCCCTGCCACTCGACAAGGAATCATGATGTTCTCAAGGGCCGTGAACTCACTCAAAAGATGATGGAACTGAAAAACGAAGCCCATCTCTGAGTTTCTGAACTTGGAAAGTTCATCATCGCTCATCGCCAGCAGATCACGTCCCTCGCAGGTCAATTCCCCACGGGTCGGTCGATCCAAGGTTCCCATGATTTGCAGCAAAGTACTTTTTCCGGCACCGGAAGACCCCAGAATCGCAAGGGCTTCCCCTTCTTTAATTTCCAAACTCACTCCGCGCAGGATCTCAAGTTCACCCATGGCATGGGAATATGACTTGTGAATATCCGTGGCCTTCATAAAAACATTTGCATCACTCATTACGAAGTCCTTCCATAGGCGTGAGCTGCCCACCCCGGCGAGCCGGAGCTAAAGTGGCAATAAAGCAAATCAACAAAGTCGCAAAACAAATTGCAATGGTATCAGCGAACCGAATGCTTAAGCTGATGCTATCAACTCGGTACACCATTCCTGATATCAATCCCAAACTTCCCTGAGCTGTGTTGAACAATCCGCAAAGAATGAAGCCCAGAATAAAACCGCCCACCAAACCAATGGCACCCATGAACAAGCCCTGGAACGTGAAAATTTGAATGATATCTTTACGGCCTAAACCTACGGTTTTAAGAATAGAAATATCTTTATAGCGTTGCACGACGTTCACAAATAATGTCGACGAGATATTAAACGCCGCTACAAAAATGATGATCGAAACCACAAAGAAAATCGCGGGACGTTCTACACTGACAGCATCAAATAAATTTTCATTCGAATCACGCCAGTCACGAATCCAATACGGCGAACCCAAGGTGCGGCTTAAATTAAATCCCGCTTCGCGCGCGTATTGTGCTGTTTGAAAACGCAGCAGCAACCCACTATAACGATCACCTATCTCGGCAACCTGTTGCGCAGATGTTAAACCTGTGACCACAAAGCGTTCATTCCAATCGTATTTACCAAGCTCCATGATCCCTTGAACTTTGAATTGCCCCACTCGTCTTTGCAGACTTGAAGGGTCCACTGTTTCCGTGACTGGAACGACGACACGAAACACGTCGCCCACTTTAAGATTCATTTTTTTTGCTAAACCAGAACCAATTAAAGCCAAAGGCACATCAGAAGGCTGAGTCAAATCATCACTGCCGCTTTGCACTCGACCTTTGAATTTCAAAACGCTGTTCATACGGTCAGTATCAAGGCCTTCCAAAAGAACGCCAGAAATTTGTCCATTGTGAGCCATGATGCCTTCAATAAAGACAAAACGAGTGGCCCCCTGCAAAGTGGGCTCGGCTTTTTTTATGCGCGCCTCAAGCTCTTTCCAGTCATCAGGAAAACGCGAACGCTTTACAACTTGAACGTGCCCTGAAACATCCGTCATGGCCTGCTGAAGAGTCGACTCAAAACCACTCATCACAGCCATGGAAACAACCAAAGCTGCAACACCTAAAACCAGCCCTAAAAGAGCCAAAGGTGCAGTTCCCCCAAAAAGCGTTTTTCGTGACAACAAAAGTCGCCACGAAATCCACGCCAATGCTGGGTTTATTTTAACTATTTTCACTGCGCAGGAGTTTCTGCCGTAATTTGCGCTTTAAGGTATGACATAATGAAGTCATCCAGATCGCCGTTCATCACGTCATCAACCTGATTGGTTTCAAAATCAGTGCGGTGATCTTTCACCAGCTGATAGGGATGCATAACGTAGGAACGAATTTGCGATCCCCACTCATTGGCTTTTTTCACTGAATTCATCGCATCTTTTTCGGCGTTGCGCTTTTCGATCTCTTTTTCATAAAGCTTCGCCTTCAACATCTTCATGGCTTTTTCACGATTTTGAATCTGCGAACGTTCAATTTGGCAAGAGACCACAATCCCCGTCGGCAAATGGTACATCCGAACAGCAGAGTCTGTTTTATTGACGTGCTGTCCACCGGCACCGCTGGATCTAAATGTCTCGACGCGAATATCATCAGGTTTCACTTCGATATTAATATCGTCATCCACCTCTGCCCACGCAAACACTGAAGCAAAAGAAGTATGGCGACGCGCACTGGAATCGAAAGGAGAAATACGAACCAGGCGATGAACGCCTGACTCAGCCTTCAGATAACCATAGGCATAGGGACCTTCGATTAAAAGAGTGCAGGACTTAATTCCCGCACCTTCGCCCTCGGTCACATCGATCATTTGATATTTGTAGCCGTGTTTATCTGCGTAGCGCATGTACATACGCAAAAGCATTTCCGCCCAATCGCAGGACTCAGTACCGCCGGCACCGGAGTTGATAGAAAGATAAGTGCTATTGCTATCCAGCTCGCCGTTCAGAACTCGCTTCAACTCCAGTTCTTGACCGAATTTTTCCAATGCGGAAACTTCGTTTTTTACCTCAGTGAAGCTGTCTTCGTCGTGGGCCTCTTCCGCCATCTCCAACAAAACCTTGGCATCATTCATTCGACCTAAAAAGCCTTCGAACTCGCCCACTGCTTTTTCAAGCAGACTTTTTTCTTTATTCAATTTTTGCATTTCTGCAGGTTTTTCCCAGATAGCCGGATTCTCTGCTTGCACGGCAAGCTCATCCAAGCGCTTCTTTTTCTTATCTAGGTCAAAGATACCCCCGGAGTTCCTTTGAAAAACTCTCGAGAGCTGAGATTTTGCTTTTTACTTCCGAAGCTTCGGTAACGATAGACATGGAAACAATGTCTTTTTTAAACGGAGCTATGTCAAGAGCCGCTCTGCAGCAACTTCTCGAAAACTGCATCCTGAAGTTCGAACATTTCCTTGGCGTCCTTATCTCCGGTTTCGTGATCGTAACCCAAAAGATGCAGCACTCCGTGGAGCAACATGTATCCGAGCTCTTTTTGGAAGGTCAGGCCATGTTCTTTTGCTTGGCGCTTCAAAACTTCAGGACACAAAACCAGTTCACCAAAAGATGAAGGATCCATGGAGTCAAAACTCAAAACATCGGTTGCATAGTCTTTACCACGGAACTCTTTGTTGATTTTCTGAGCAGGCTTTTTATCTAAAAAGACCATGGTCAACTCGCGCTTGGCTTTTTCGACAGAAATCACTTTACGCTTTTTCAACTCTTTAGCCAGAGCCTTCATCCACTCTTCAATAAATTTACGAGGAACAGCGTGCTTGGATTCATTGACGATCAGAACTTGCATAAGAATTATGTTCCCTTGCCCACTTCGCCCAAACCACCGCCCGCACTACGAGGATAGTCGATACGTTGATGGTAGATGCCCAACAAGATACGAATGAACGCGGCTTCAACTTTTGAAATGTCTTTTAGTGTCAGATTACATTCATCCAGCTGCCCGTCAGAGAATTTTCTTTGAATGATATTTCTAACAATATTTTGAAGACGCGCCGGAGTGGGCTCATCCAATGAACGAGCCGCAGCCTCGATGCTGTCGGCAAGCATGCACAATGCAGACTCTCGGAATTGCGGCTTCGGACCTGGATAGCGGAAGTCTTGATCACTGATCTCTGGATCATCTTCTTTTTTAAGATCCAAGGCTTTATTAAAGAAATACGAAATCAATGTGGTTCCATGATGTTGAATCACGCCATCAATAATTGGCTTTCCAAGCTTATAAGAGATCCCCATCTCCACACCGTCTTTAACGTGGGCAATCAAAAGAGTTTTACTCATAAACGGAGAAATATGATCGTGGGGATTATGACCGGGCTTTTGATTTTCAATAAAGTAGTTCGAGTGCTCCATCTTACCGATATCGTGATAGTAACACATCACTTTACCCAGTAATGGATTGGCGCCGATTTCTTCCGCTGCCGCTTCCACCATAGAGCCCACCATCATAGAGTGATGATAAGTTCCTGGAGCTTTCACAATCATTTCTTTTAAGAGCGGATGATTCAAGTTGCTCAGCTCAAGCAGCTTCACGTCCGTCGTATAATTGAAGATCGACTCTAACAACGGAATGAACATCATCGCGAACAAGGCACTGAAAATCCCTCCGATGAAGCCCCCAGGAATGGCAAACAGAATCTCTTTCAGACCGCCATCTTGGTCGAACTTAGTCATTGTCAGAATAAATGCGATCATCAACGCATTCACAATGCCGGTTCTGACACCGGCAAAGTAAATGTCATTACGTGTTTTACAATTGAAAACGCCACGGGCTGCGGCGATTCCGCCCACGAGGCTGACGATCATCAACGCGTAGTTGTAGTCAACCATCACGCCCAGGCACACTGAAATAAACGCCGTGAAAAGCCAAACGACTTCGCCTGAAGTTACTAGCAATCCAACCAACATCGGCCCCGCAGCCACCGGAGCAGCGAACAACCAGAAAGTCGCCGGCAGCAAATGGCCCAACTTCGAAACAAAGGCCGCATCGGTAATAAACAGATACAACTTCGTAAATAAGATCATGCCGAAAGCAATCAGCATCATAACCACGAGATCTTTGAATTCTACGCGCACTCGATTCAAAGTAAAACGCTTCAAATAAGAGAAGAACACCAAGATCGCCACCGACAACATCAAAGCCATCGACAAAGACATCAAGTCCTTGCGTTTATCAGCTCGGATATTTTCAATCTGCTTGATCACCGCCATTTGGAACGGCTGCACCACGGAACCTTGAGTGATGATCGTTTGATTCTTTTTAATGGTAATTGAAACCGGAATGACCGCATCACGAGCTGCTTGACGACGGGTTGCCGTCTCTTGCTTGTTCATAGTCATGTTGGGAACTAATAAAGAGCGACCAAAATACAGAATATTAGCGCGGTCACTTTCGCTAAAACGCTCGAGATCTTTTTTGTCGTCTAGGTTAAAATTTTCAGGTCCTTGCAGATCCACCACTTCACTGCGATTAATCGGAAATTCCCTGCCCAAATTGTTCTTATGGACGACTCTGGCAACGATACTGGTTTGGTTTGCGGGAATAAAGCGATCTGGAGCTTCGGCAATTTTCTTTTCATACCAGTTCTCAAGATTGCGAATCAGGATCGATTCAATGCGCGGGCTGAATTTATTGTCGATCAACCACTCAAACATAAAGTCAGACACTTGCACGCCCAACTCTTTTTCAAATTCCTTTTTATACTGGAAAAATTCCTTCACCTTCGCACGGTGTGCAACCGACGACTTCGGCCAGGTGGTTTCGCGATAATAAGTTCGAAGGTTTCTAAAAGAGTGAATCAAGCCCTGTGACACCCGCTCAAAAACATTGGTGTCATAGTCATAAACCATGGGCACAGAGTATTCGCTCTTCAAGCGCTTTTCCTCTGTCGTCACTTCATCAGTCATTTCAAACCCAATGGGCGAACTAACATCGAACTTAGCTACGTCGCCGACATTGAAATTATAAGGAATATCGAACTGATAAAAAATTGTGTAGGACAAAAGGACGCAATACAGGAAGATCAAAGCCGCGCGACGAATAAAGAACTTTTCTTCCATCAACTGAACGACGCGTCCGAAGAAAGTTTTCTCCAGGCCAATGGAATCCACCCAGTCTAAAAACTTAAGACTGTGATCCTCGTAGTTAACGCGCGTTGTAGGGCTGTCGCCCTTTCTGGAATTTTTGTTTCGCTGCATAATCCGTTCTGTCGTTCCTGGTTCTTTTAAAGCCCTTTAAAAAACTCTTTTAATTAACTCTATTTAGCCCCAAATTAGATCTTCCATTAGGCTCTCGGTTTAGGCTAGCATTGATGCCATTCCAATAAGAAAGTCGAGGCCCTAAATGGCAAAATCTCCGTCTAACTTACGTCAAATTGAGTCCTTAGTCGAGATCGTAAAATCATTGCGGGGTCCTGACGGCTGTCCTTGGGATAAAGAGCAAACCCACGAGTCATTGACTCAATACGCAATCGAAGAAACCCACGAGTTGGTGGAAGCCATCGAAGACAAGGGCGCTGCCCGCGATAGAAAAATGAAAGAAGAGCTGGGCGATGTTCTGTTTCAAGTGATGTTGCATTCACAAATGGCCGAAGAACGCGGAGCCTTTAATATCGCCGATGTGATCGAAGGCATTTCAGAAAAGCTGATCCGTCGCCATCCCCACGTTTTTTCTGACGCCAGCGTGATTGACTCAGCAGAAGTGATTCGCAATTGGGAAGAAATCAAAAAGAAAGAAAAAGCTTTGCAAGGCGAAGAGTCCAAATCAGCCTATGCGTTGAATGTACCTCCCCTTCCCGCTTTACAACGCGCCTTTAAAATCGGCAAACGCACAGAAAAGTTGCAGTTCGATTGGGACAATGCCGAAGGCGTTATGGTGAAAGTCGAAGAAGAATTCGATGAACTGCGCGAAGCCTTGGATTTAGTCTCTGCTGCTGAGATTGAACATGAATTGGGTGACGTGCTGTTTTCACTGGCACAGTTAGGTCGTCACTTAGGAATGGATCCGGAGCAAGTTTTACGTAAAGCCAACGCGCGCTTTGAAACTCGCTTCAACAAGATGATTGAATTCAGTGAGGCAGATCACAAAGACTGGGGAGCTCTCAAGCTTGACGAAAAAGAAGAGTACTGGCTAAAAGCCAAAGCTGCTTTGAAAACCATCGAAAAAGCATAAAGGACACCCCCACAAGAGCGTCGTAATTTTGACGGCGCTTCTTCTCTGACGACGACAATCGAAAACAATGTGAGACCGCGAAAGTAATTTCACTCGAAAAACTTCTCAAAAGTTGATCTCTCGACTGAACCAATGAACGGTTTTTGCTAGGCCATCGTTTGTAGCCAGTGTTTTAAAACATGCGCCTCGAAACGAAAATGAAGGCGCAAAAAAGTTCATCACTCTTTTTAGACTTCCCAAAATTACGCGTAGTTAGCTTCCTTTGCACACGGAATTTCGAGATAAACTGCGCAAAGGTTTAACAGCGAAAAATTATTTTGACGCTGGTCTTTTAGCTAAACATAAGTGATTTCGAATACTTAGAGCGTGTCAAAAAGAGACTCCTAACAAATTAAAAAACGAATTCAGCCACTTAGGGGTCATTTCAGTTTTTGCCCTTCTTCAACGAAACTAACTTCATCACGAAACGCAAACGTGGTGGGGATGCCTAGGAGGGCAAGAGTATGGTTAACAAAGTCGCACGCAAAGCAATGACATTCGCCTCAGCGGTAGCAATGCTTGCAGGTTGCGCTAAAGGTGGAGGATCATTCTCTACGCTCGCAGCCTCTGCAGACTTCAAGCAGGAAGCTGTCTACGTCCCTAAGAAGATCGATATCCTTTGGGTTATCGATAACTCTGGTTCAATGAAAACTTCTCAAGAAAATTTGGCGAGCAACTTTCAGTCTTTCATCTCGCGCTTTAATCAATACAACTTTGACTTCCACATGGCAGTAACAACAACAGACGCTTGGGAAAAACAATTCAACGCAAATAGCGTGAAGGCAAGACTTAGAGACGGAGCTGTTTTAGTTACAGCCCAAGCTGCAACATCATCATCTGTGTACATTATGGATAAGAATACTCCAAACCTAAGCAATGTATTTAACATCAATATCAGACAAGGAACTTTAGGAAATGGGGACGAAAGAGCTTTTGAAAGTTTTAAACAAACTTTGCAAGATCCCTTTGGAGCGAACTTACTTTTCCATCGCTCTGACGCGTTCCTAGCAATCATCGTCGTCAGTGACGAAGAAGATCAGTCTTCTTCAGAAGTAAGCTTCTATGAAGGAACTCATCCAACGACATATTTGCAAAATCCAAAACTTTATTCAGTCCAAAGCTACATAGACTATTTGGATACTTACACTGGTGGGACTGCGAGTGGTCGCAACTATTCAGTTAGCAATATCTCTGTTCAAGACGATGCATGTCGCTTGAAATTAAATTCTGACGGAGATACTTCACGCAAGGTCAACGTTCGTTACAATCAATTGTCAGATGCAACTGCTGGCGTGAAGAGCTCTTTGTGCTCTGACTTCGGCAACACATTGCAACTGATTTCTGATTCGATCATCCAACTTTCAAGTGCATTCAAGTTAACTCGCGAACCAATTCCAGAAACAATCGTAGTGACTGTTAACGGAGCTTCAGTTCCACAGGATGCAACCAACGGTTGGACTTATGATGCTTCAACTATGATTATCACTTTCCACGGCAGTTCGGTTCCCGGAGCCAATGCCAGTGTGAAAATTAACTTCGATCCTAAGTCGATCCAATTGTAAGAGGGTGCTGTATGAGCGGTGGGGTACAAGCGACAGCTACAAAAGGTCAAGAATGGTTTATTCTTCGTGGGGACATGAAATATGGTCCTTACGAGTACAAATCCTTGATCACAATGATTCAAAATGGCGAGCTTTACGACTACAATTTCGTATGGGCTCCGCACCTCGAGAATTGGACTCTCGTGGGTGATCTTCAAGATTTCTCTAAAGATCGTCTTTGCCGTCTTATCGAGACCAAAGATCATCTCGCGGAATCTTTCAAAGATAGAAAAGTTCCGCGTGTAGATTTGGTAACACCAGTTTACGCACACAACGACCATTCATTTTTTGATGGTCAAACAATCAGCGTGAGCGAAAACGGTGCACTCGTTCTTTTGAACGACCCCCTCCTCCTCCCTGGTCAAAAAATCATGATTCACTTCAGAACTTCTGAAGTGAATCCCCAACCTTTTAACGTTCTTTGTGAGATCGTTCGTAAGAACTATTCAAAACAGAGACTCAATGTAAAATCCGGCCTGCATTATGCTGTTCGTTTCCTCGAAGTGCAAGGGACTGGTTCTGATCAATTTACAAAATGGTCGCGCGGTGGCGTTGCCAAGGAGGAAACAAATGGCATTTCTTAAATTCATGAATGAATCTGGCGTAGTAGGCTGGACAATTCTTCTTACAGGTATCGGATCTTTGATCCTCGTCGCAGAAAGAGCAAAGATGCTCTACAAAGAGTACGGCATGAATTCCGAAGAATTCATGGGCAAAGTACAAACTTTGGTTCTGGCGAAAAAATTGGATGAAGCTCTTTTGATGTGCGCTCAACTAGAGAAAAAACCTCTGGCAGCAGCTTTCAAAACGATTTTGGAAAAAGCGGATCGCGATGACGATTCTATTTTCCAAGCCCATGACATTGCTTTGTCTGAAAATATTCCTTTGTACACAAAACGCCTGCACTATCTTTCAATGCTTGCCAACGTTGCAACATTGCTAGGTCTTCTAGGTACGATTCACGGTCTGATCTTGTCGTTCCAAGCGGTCGCACAAGCCGATCCAGCGCAAAAACAAGCTTTGTTGGCGCAAGGTATCTCGGTTTCTATGTATACGACAGCTTTGGGTCTGGCAGTGGCAATTCCGGCGATGGTGTTCTTCTCTTTCCTTACTTCCCGTCAAAATGAATTGATGGAAGAGATGCAAGAGAAATGCAGCAAGCTTGCGGAACTTTTAACAAGCGCTCATATCCCTAACCTTACTCGTCAGAATGTGTTCCCGGACCATGTTTCGACAACTATGACTCCTCCAAATCCTGGTTCTAAAGTTTCATAAACTTTAGAACTCAAAGGGAACGGTCCTGCCTGCTCTGACTTTGTCGAAGCAAAAGATGACCAACCAGGAACGATTTTAAATCGAGGATCTTCGCAAGAAGACCCTCGACAGGATGGGTGACGCATGAGACGCATGAAAAAGATCAAAATCAACCATAACAGTGAGTTCGAGTTGGACTTAGCTCCACTCCTTGCTGTGATGGTAAAACTTGTTCCGGTTCTTCTGGTTTCCTCAGCCTTCGTGCAAATGATGGTGATCGAAACTGAATTGCCACAAGTTGTTAGTGAAGCGATTCAAAAGCAAGATCAGGATAAAACTCCAACAATTATCGCTCTTGAAGTTGACGGCAAAGACGGCTTCAACATTGTTGTGACTGAAAAAGGTCAGGACAAAGTTGAAAATGTTCCAATGAAAAATGGCACCTATGATCTTCCAACTTTGCATCAGAAACTTGTTGCCGTTAAAAAAGCACATCCAGAGATCTTCAAACTTGAGCTCAACCCGGACTCAAAAGTTCCTTACAAAGAGATCGTGAAAATCATGGATGAAGTCCGTCAGGCCCACGATCCTGCAGTTAAATTTCCTGTATTCGATACGAAACAGGGAAAAAATGTAGATACACCGTATATGTTTCCAGAGATCGTATTCTCTAACATGATGGAGGGCTAAACCATGTCACGCAGACGTCGTTATGACCCGAATATTAAAAAGAATTCAACATTTGCTTTGAACATTACTTCGATGACGGACATGTTCACCATCCTCCTGGTGTTCTTGCTCCAAACCTACTCAACGTCGGATGTTCAGATCATTCCTGAAAATAACTTGCGCCTGCCGAGTTCGGCTTCACAGTCGAACCCGGTGGAGGCGATCAAGCTGTCACTTTCAGGCGAAGCTTTAAAAATTGACCAGACTAAAATCGCTGATGTGAAGAATGAAGATTTCCTTCCACAGGACTTAGAAGAAAAAGACACGAACTTCATCAAGCCTCTGTTTGAGGAACTTGATAAGCTTGCAAAAAATTCTTCTGATAAAGCTCACGTGAAGGAAGGTCGTATTCTGCTCCAGGCTGACAAAGAACTCCCTTATGCAACTTTGCGCAAGGTGATGTACACGGCATCTATGGCAGGCTTTCCTCAGTTGAAACTGGTTACTTTAGTTGGAGAGTAGTTTTATGAAACTGCGCACAGTAATTCTTCTTATGGCGATACATCTTTTTTCGATTTACTGTTTTGCAGAGACAGAAAAAGGACTATTGCCAGAAGTTCGCTTGAACAACAATGAAGACGACAACGAGAAAAAAGCTTTCAGCAGCGAGATCATGATCACTCGCTCTGAAAACAAAGCAATTGAGTCCCTACAACTCATCATTAAAAAACAAAAGGGTTCTAAAAACGAAGCCGATCTTTGGTATCGTTTGGCCGAACTCTATATGAGAAGATCCAAATCCGGTCGTTTCTTTGACTTGCACAAAGACACGCCAATGATGAAGCTTTCTTCATTCCCAGTTCCTAATGAAAAAGGTTCTGAGGCAATGAAACGTGCAATTAAAATCTATTCTAAAATTGAAGCTGAATTCCCTCATTTCAAGCAAATGGACTCTGTCCTTTTCAATAATGCCTTTGCCCATCAGCAAATTGGCAAATTCAAAGAATCAGACCAGCTTTACGCTAAGCTTTTGCAGCAATTCCCTAAGTCTCCATTAGTGCCAGACGGAACTTTGGCCCTCGGGGAACTTCTTTACGAACAAGGAAAGTTCACTCAAGCCTTGGAACAGTTCCAACGTTTGGAAAAATTCCCACAAAGCCGTGTGTACTCTTACGGTATGTATAAAGCTGCTTGGGCTTACTACAACCTCCACGATAGCGATAACGGCATCAAAAAACTTGTTGAAGTCGTAAAAAACAATCCGCCTCTTCAGGATGGCGAAGTGCCAACCAACCGACACAATCTTCGTCGCGAAGCTATGCGCGACTTGACTGTCTTCATCGGTGACTCTTATCCAGCTAATAAGCTTTACTCATTCTTTGAAGAGATCGCGACCGAGGAAGAATTGGGTCAATCCATGACGGATCTTGCGAAACTCTATGATTCGCACAGTCGTCAAAAAGAAATGAATATCTTCCTGGATGAATACATTGAAAAACGCGCTTCCGGCCCTGAGGTTGTAAAATCTCATTTGGCCCTTGTGGAAGCCAATGAAGTTCTTAAAAAGCGCGACAAAGTCCTCGAGCACTTACAAACAGCAAGTGACTTGTGCCGCAAAGATTCGACTTGGATTACTTTGCAAAAACCCGATGTTGTTCAAGCATCTTGTACAGAAGGCTTCCGTCACACCAGCCTCGATATGGCTAAAAAATGGTGGGACATCTGGACTAAGAACAAACAGAATGTGGCTTTCTCTGATTTGACTCAGAAATTGTTCAAATTGATGTTGGACAACGAAGATCCCGCGAAGCCAGATTTGAAAACTCGTTTTGCCTATGCTGAACTTCTTTTCCAATTAGAAAACTATGATGAAGCCAGCGCACAATACAAAATCGTTGGTGACAAATCTTCAGAAGATCCACTTCGCCATGATGCGAACTATGCTGCTCTTTTCTCTAAAGAAAAAAGCATAGATAAGAAAAAAGATGCTTTGAAAGAAGCTGAACGCAAAGAGTTGGCTTTGAACTACCTTGCAAAACACCCTACAGGAAAATTTGCGACGGCAGTCAAATTCAAAATCGGCCACATCGCTTACGAGGAAAGCAATTACCCAGAAGCTGAGAAATGGTTGAAGCCTTTGACTTTGGTTAAAGGCACTGAGAACGCAGATATCAAAAAGAAATCTGAAGACTTAGTTTTGGACATGCTCAATATCAAAAAAGACTATGCTGGAATCAAAGCTTTCTCTAAACAAGTCATGACTTCTTCAGCGGATGATACCCGCAAGAAGAACATGAACAAAATCTTCGAAGAGGCTCATTTCACGGAAGTTCAAGAGTTTGCAAAAACTGGCGACAAGGATCAAGCCGCGCAAAAACTTATTGCTTACGCAAAAGAGCATGATGGTTCTAAACTTGCCCAAGACGCTACTTGGCAGGCCATCGGTATCTTCTACACAGAAGGCAAAGTCTTCGATGCGGCAGAGTTGAGCGTGAAATACACGTCCAAATACCCTGACGACAAGAAGAACCTCGATGCGCTAAAAGATGCTGCTAAAGCCTATGCGGAAGTAGGACAAGTTTCTAAATCCGCAGAGACTTTGGTGAAAATTGCGGACCTTGATAAAAAGAACCGCAACGCTCACCTTGAAACTGCGGCGGATATCTATTTGCTTGAAAAGAAAATTAAAGATGCCCGTGCAGCCTATGTCAGCATTTTGGCTCAGGCCGACAATAAAACCCAAGAGCGCATCTACACAAAGTTGATGGACTCTTACAAGGGCGAACCGAATTCTCCAGAATTCGCTAAAATCCAGAATCAAGTTCAAGCAAAAGGCATTGAACCATACACAACTCAGATCATGATCGATAAAGCCAAGGCTTTGCTTACTGCCGGCAAAATGACAGCGGCCTTCGACCTTTCAATGAAAGCTAACGGTCGCAGCGTTCCTGCCGAAGTGCGTGCTGAAGCGCGCTTGATCCAGGCCCGTGTTCTTGAAAAAGAATTGGCGCAGCAAAGTGTTAAAGCCCGCGAAGAGAAGTTTGCCACTGTATTGGGTATCAAAACCGAAAAGCTTGATAAAGCCCAAACAGCTTACGTAACTGCTTTGAAGATGAGCAAAGATCCTTACCAACAACTTGAAGCTATGCGCGGTATTGACCGTTGTTATGGCAACTACATTGAAGCTTTGACGAGCATGCCTCTTCCCGCTTCTTTGAAGCCAGCAGAACAGCAACAATTGCGTGGAGAATTGGCGAAACTGATTTCTCCGATTCAAGAAAAGAAGAATGACAACGAAGCAAAACTCAAAGTTCTAGCAGCATCTAAGGGCCAAGCGGCAACAACAGAAAGAGTTTACGCAAATATTCGCGTAGACCAAACTGTGACTCCGAACGTTCAATACCCTTCTGCGGAAAAAATGGCAGCGTTCTTACCTGCCTCTGCGGATATGAGCATTGGAAATGTGTCTCGTCTTGAGACTCGTGCTGGAAAAACATGCAATAAATCTGCGGTCTTAACGGGACAACTCGCAAAGCTCAATCCGATCGAAATTGCGGGAAATTGCTATGGTTCTAGACAGTTCGACATCGTTGAAAAACTCGGCCTTGAGCTTGCAAAAAATAAAGAGACTCGCGCACTGGGATTGTTCTATGCAAGCGTTGGCGCAGAAGCTCGCGGATTCGCTGAAAAATCTTTGTGGATGATTGAAGCAGCATTAAAGATTCAACCAGAGGCTTCTCCATTCGTGTATCAGAAAGCACGCTTAATTTACAAAGACGACGGCTTGAATGCATCAATGCAACTTTTCGAAAAAGTTTTAGACATGCAAATGCCCTCTACAGAAATGCAAACTTTCGCAGGTGTGAAGGCTTTCTCAGAGGGAGATTTTACTAAAGCAATTGAAAAATTCTCTGCACTGAATAAAGAACAGTTGTATACTTTCAATGTAGGCGCCGTGATGAGTGATGCGTACGCTCAAAAAGGTGAAGTCGATAAAGCATTGAGCACAGTGAAAGACTTGCTCAATGCGAAGAAAGACAATGTCGACTTCCTCTTGGAGCAAGCTCACTTGTTCGAAACTTACAAAGGCAGCCCAACACTCGCTTTGGACTCTTATGAAAAAGCATTCAAAGCAAGTTCACAAGTTGATCTGCGCGATTGGTTAGGTAAGAAAATACAGTATTTGAAAAATCAAAACAAAGTCGGTCAGAACGTAATCTCAGGAGACTTGTAGTATGGAGGGTACAGGTGAAACCTATCATCTCAGCGATGGTCGCTTTCATTCTCTTGGGAGCAACGACTGCTTTGGCCAAACAAAGAACAGTCCGTAAAGTCCAGGAAGTAAATTTTGGTGACATGAACCTCAAGGGTACGATTCGTAATCCTGACGGCGCCTATCTTGTGCAAAAAAAGGGTATAAAATTTATGCCTCTTTATGACGTGCAAAAAGATATGGATGGCCGTATCCGCGAATCCGCTTTGTACCTGAACAATTAAACACAAGAGGTGTTACATGCTCACTCTGATTGTACGTCAGTCTCTTAAGAACGGGACTGCTAAAACTTGGAAGTTGCGTTCCTCAAATTCAACACAAACCTTCGGCTCATCTCGCTTGGCCGATGTGATCTCTATCGCTCCTGGGACGAAAGGAATTCAAGGTGTTTTTGAATTCCATGACAACCAATGGTGGTACGTGAACATGGATATGAAGACTGGCGCCAAAATATCTGGCTCCCCTGCTCTTCTTTTGAATAAAGAACAAACTCTGGAAATGGAAGATTGCACTCTTTGCTTCACTCCGGTGAAAAGAGAAGCCGATCTTTATCAACGCCTTGAAACCGTTGGTCGCGACAGCTCTAATTCAGACCTTCAATTGGGCAAGCAGTTCCAGTTGTATATGGTAAAACAAGCAGACCGCGTTCTAGAGACAAGAATTCTTCCATTGAACAAAAAATTTAAGCCTTCTCTTTCTAACAGCAAAGTTGCTTGCGTGCTGTCTCCTGATTGGCATCGTCAAATGGTTGGCGACGTTGAAGTGAGCCAAAGAACTTTGTCTTTGGAAGACGCAGCTAGATTGGCGCGCTTCTCTCCAACTCAATTGGTCGATGAAGATTCCAAAAAAGGTGTCATCTTGATGTTGGGAGCTGCGGCTTTCTTTATCACGATAGCCCTCTTTTCTCCGAAGAGCACTCCGGTTGCAGAAACAGCTCCGCCAAAAGTGGCACAAAAAATTATCGTTAAAACTGAATTGAAACCAAAACGCAAAAAAACAGAAGTTGCTAAAGCAGCGCAACAGGTTGTCGTGAAACAAGCTCCTGCAGCTGCGGGTCCTAAAACAGAAATGCCTACTGGCGGTGGCGGCGGTAAAATTGCCAATATGATGAAGTCCATTTCTGGTGGCCGTATTTCTCAATTGATCGGAAAAGTTTCCGCACAAGGTGCTAAAAGTGCCAACGTCGTTTTTGCAAATGGCGTTAAAGCAGGTGCCGGTCCTTCAGGTCGTGCCCTTGCTGCCGTTGGCAGCATGGAACGCTCTGGTCGTGACTGGGGTGCCGCGGGAACTGGCGCTGGTGTGATGATTTCTACGAACGGTAGAGGCGGAGGTAAAAACGCTTCAGGCATGGGAGGTCTTGCCGCTGGTGGCACTGGATCCGGTGGTGTTGGTTTGATTGAAGAAGAGTCAGAAATTATTGGCGGTTTGGATCGCGAGATCATCGCCCAATATATCAAATCAAAACTAGGTCAGATTTTATATTGTTATGAAAGACAACTCAGCGCCAATCCGGATCTATTCGGAAAAGTCGCTGTTAAGTTCACAATTGGACCTACAGGTTCAGTGGAACAACAGTTAATTGGGGACACAACGCTTAAGAACGCAACCGTCGAGGGATGTATATTGAATAGGGTTGCAGCATGGAAGTTTCCGAATCCGCAGGGGGGAACTCGCGTGCTCGTGACGTATCCATTTTTATTCAAGAGTACAAACTAATACGACGGGGGTAATTCGTGTTTAAGAAGTCACTTTTAATTATCAGCTTGGCATTCATCGGGGCGGCATCACAGGCAACAGCTCAAGAAGCCAAACCAGACGCCAAACAAGAACGTGGCAGCGACAAGCTCGACATCAAAAAACTCGAGCAAAAATATTGGGCGGCGAAGGATGACGACTTCAGTGTCGTGCAAAATCGTCGTTATACCAAAGCAGACAGATTCTATCTTACTGCTTCAGCAGGTATTCCATTTAATGACCCTTACAGCACAGGTTCTATCTTTGCTGCCAATTTGGGTTATTTCATGAATGAGCGCTGGGGTTTTGAATTGAACTACAACTCTGCTAACATGAAAGATAACGATGCCGTTGATCAGTTCGTGAATACTTATAAAGTTATGCCAGACCATAACATCTTTAAGTCTTCTGAATTCCTTTCAGCGATCTGGGTTCCGTTCTATGCGAAAATGAGTGCTTTAGACAAAGCCATCATCTATTTCGACATGGGTCTTTCAGTCGGTGTGGGTAATTTGAATTATGAAATCGCCAAAGTTGAAGGCAATGACTCGAAAAGTGCATTTGCTTACAAATTAGGTGTGTTCCAACAGATCTTCTTCTCTGAACATTTCGCTGTGAGGGTCGACCTTAATAACACTTGGTCAAGCCAAGACAAAATGAAGTACTACGTTCCAGGTTCCACTGTGAATGGTAACGCCATCACTGGCGTGCGCGATCAGGGATCTGAAACGGTCAATGATACTTCATTGATGATTGGTCTTACTTACTGGCACTAGCACCGTTAATTTGATTGGTGCTGCGCGAATATAGTTCCTGGGGCGGGGGTCCTTATGAATAAGCCATTGATGATACTTTTTAGTCTTCCATTGCTCTACGCGAGTGCATGGGCAGATCCTGCTTTGACCGTAAAAAAAGCAGCTCGCCCAGCAGCCGCAAGTCTTAAAGTTAAAACCAGCTTAGTTCCTACTTACGATGTGTATCAACGAAAGGTCGTAAAAGGAAAAACGGAAGTCTACAAAGTGAAGAACATTCCTTTGCTGGACCTCGGTGAAGAACGTGAAGTTCAGGCTGCGACTTTAAGTCCCCTGCGTCTTCCCGCCGCAGAGTCAGTAAAAGAACAGGAGGTTCGTCGCCATGCCCCTGTGCAAGCGATGACCTTCAACGTTGTTCCATACAACTTGACTGTAGAAAACCCAAAACAACTTACAAATGCGGAAGCTTTCACTAAGATTCCAGATATTAAAGTCTTGAATCCCGTGGCGGCCCCCGTCACTAAAGATCCGCAAGTCACTCTTGTCAAAATGGACGAGATGAAACCAAATGACTATAAGCTTTTACAAGCTTTGATCTTCCTTGAAATTCAAAAGAATTACGAACTTGCCATGGGTCTATTTGCCGAACTGATGGACGATCCAGAACATCGTATTGAAGCTCTTTACAACTATGCACAAACGGCTAAGGGCATGGGCATGAACTCCGAGTTCAGAGAGTACATGATCCAAGTTGCTAAAGAAACAAAGAGCAAAGACTGGCAACAAAGAGCCACGGAAGCTCTAGTTAAAAACATCACGGTTTTACAACACTCTGATATCGCCCTCATTGATCCCTTGGCTACAAAATATGAATTGGACGTCACTAAAAATGACGACTACCAATTGACTCGTGCCAAGTACTATTCCGAAGTGGGACAGTTAGGCATGGTTGAGGACGCATTGATTTATATTTCAGAGACGTCTCCCCTCTTCCCAGATGCTTTGATGTTGAATGCTCTTTTAAGCTACCGCCAAGGTAAAGTTGACGAAGCTGTGATCAATCTGGATCGCTTGATGCAAATCACAGAGTCTAACAAAACTTCACAGATCCGCTCTGTGGGCGCATTGACATTGGCTCGTATGCAATTCCAAAAAAGCCAATATAAAGACGCCTTCCAATCTTACTTGAAAGTCGACAAGTCCAACCCACTTTGGTTGCAAGCGATGATCGAAAGCGCTTGGACTCAAATTTTAGGCGAAGACTATGAGGGTGCTGCGGGCAACATGTTCTCGTTACACACCGACTTCTTTAAAAATGCCTTCGCTCCAGAATCCTATGTCGTACGCACAGTTGGTTACTTGAATCTTTGCCAATACGGTGACGGTGCCGAAGTGCTTAATGAAATGCGCCAAAAATACAGCCCTTGGAAAAAGAAACTTGAGGCTTACAATTCCACTCATAAAGATTCTCTCGCTTACTATGACACTGTGAAAAGCTGGATTAAGAATTCAGACCTTAAAGAAGTCGATGGTTTGCCAAGATCTTTCATCGTGGAGCTAGCCCGCCACCCTGCTTACATGAGCGTGCAAAAACAAATCAATACTTATGAAGATGAAATCGGTCGTTTCAACAAGATCGCATTGAATTTGATCAATATGGAACGCGATCTATTGAAAAAACAAAATGCAGCCAACAAAGAACTTGCGGATGCAAAAAGAAAAATTGGTAGCAACAGCCCTTCAGAAAGTGCCATTCAAGCGGTGCAAACTGCAGAGAAAAAACTGCTCAGCTATCGCATTCAATACCATATTGCGAACAAGGCCCGTACTTCGATCAAAAATCTAAGAACTCAAGGTCTTGCTCGTATTGATAAAGAGAAAGACCTCCTTCGTAAAACAGCAGCAAAAACTCTTCAATCACGTTTCGGAGAGATGTACGCAAGCTTGAATAAAGTCTTGGATCAAAACGATGTACTTCAGTACGAATTGTACTCTGGAGCCGGTGAACATCTTCGCTATCAAATGGCTGGCGGTGATGTAAACACCAAAGAACGTGCCGAATTGAAAGTGCAAAAAGAAAAAAGTTTGAACTGGAAATTTAAAGGCGAAATATGGGAAGATGAAGTAGGCCACTATCGTTCATCTCTTAAAAATGTTTGCCCACAAGAATCCAATGTGGCCGGTTTGTCTGAACAATAAAGAAGGGACTCGCAATGAAAATCTCTAAAGAAATGGCAGCACACGTGAAAAGATTAAATCAAGGTTTAACTCTTGGAATGTTGACTCTGGGTGTTTTGATGAGCTTGCAAGCTCCGGCTTTCGCACAAAGTTCTGCGAAGGAAGGTCTTGAGCGCATTAAGTCCAATCTTAATAATTCAAAGACCAATCTTACTGAATATGAAAAAAATCTGAAGACTGTTGAGGGCAACTTAGGCGAAGTTGGTAAAGCTAAAGGCCAAGTTGAAGGACAGCAAAAACAAGTACAACAGCAGGTGGAAGAAAACAATCAAGCCATGGGCAAAGTGGGAGCCAAAGAAAAAGACATCACCACTTTGATCAATGACGAAAAGTCTAAGACGGCTCAGGAAAATCAAAAAATCCAAGAGTACGAGGCTATGATTGCGAAGATCAAAGAAAACCAAAAGAAACGTGAAGGTAACATTGCCGATTATCAAATGCAATTAAATCAATTACAGGAAGAAAAGAAAATCTGGCAATCACGCGCTTCCAATCTCAAAGAACAAAACGATCAGGTAACTCAAAAAATCAGATCGTTGGCTAGTGAGGAAAAAGAATGGAAAGCCAAACAGCAAGGCTACCAAGGTGAAGTAAAACGCTGGAGCAAAGAAGTCGACAGACAACAAAAAATCAGCGACTCTTATAACTCTCTAGCTGAAGTAAAATAAACTTATTCCTAATTGAAACCCATCAGGAGGTCCCACCGGACCTCCTTTTTTTATTTTTTCTTCCCTACCGAAGTCCCACGACAGGGTGGACATTCATTAAATTCTCAAGCGCCCTCTCGCGCGCCCCCGCCTCTTCGCCGAAAATTGCTTATCTCTTTATAGTCAAGCTAGGTAAAGGATATCTAAATGGATTCATCTATTGGCAGTTGGTTTCGAGGAATCAAAGGGAAACTTCTTTTTGCGGCAGTTCTACCCGTCATTGGTTTCACAGTCGTGTTCGTGATCGCCCACTCAAATTTCGCAACCTTGGGCGCTCTGCTAAACACCTCGAATAAGGAGATCATTCCTAACCTTCAGGGGATCGGAGACATGCGCCAGGCACGTAATAAATACGGCTACCAGGTGTGGGCCGCGATGAGTATGCCCACAACAGAAAAAAGAATGGAGCGTATGAAGCTCGTACGAGAGGGCATAGTTGAATTTGAAAGAGGTTTTAAGCTCTATATGTCCGTGCCCAGCCCAGCTCAACTGCAAAGCACAGATAAAATGGGCAATGCTAATATCGAAGAATATCTCACACTTCTTAAGAAATGTGCCGACTTGGTTGAATCTGGCAAACCCGAAGCCTATGACGAAGTGAAACATCAGTTAGACGGAAGACTTTGGGAACTTGGAAATATCATGCACAGAATGACTGCAGCAGCCCTTAAATACTACGATGAAACATCTGCCGCAAATTCAAAAATAGCAGAATCTTCGATCCAGTCTGCAAATAATATTATTATTGTGACCACCCTTGGAGCCTGCCTTTCCATTTTTGCAATTTTAGTTTTTATCGCCAGTCGCATGTCTTCAACTGTTGGCTCCATTGCATCCCGCCTCACCACTGCGGGTGGACAAGTCGCATCCTCTGTAGAGCAACTCAATGAAGCTGGCAATAGCCTTTCGCAATCCTCCACAGAGGCGGCGGCTTCTTTAGAAGAAACCGTAGCAGCGCTTGAGGAACTAACCTCGATGGTGCAAATGAATTCCGACAACGCCAAACAAGCCGCAACTCTTTCCGCAAGCTCTCGTGACGCTGCTGAAAAGGGTGAACGAGAAATTCAAAGTTTGATTCAATCTATGACCGCCATTTCGCAGTCTTCGAAAAAGATCGAAGAGATCATCTCTGTGATTGACGATATTGCCTTCCAAACAAATCTTCTGGCCCTCAATGCCGCCGTTGAAGCAGCCCGCGCCGGAGAACAAGGCAAAGGTTTTGCTGTTGTGGCAGAGGCTGTTCGCTCCCTGGCTCAACGAAGTGCCTCTGCCGCGAAGGACATCACAAGTCTGATCAAGGATTCCGTGGCACAAATTGAAGAAGGCAGCCAAACGGCGGATCAAAGTGGCGCGGTGCTTACGAACATTGTGAACTCCGTCAAGAAGGTCTCTGATCTGAATAGTGAAATTGCTGCGGCAAGTTCTGAACAAACCACCGGCATTCAGCAGATTAGCAAAGCCATGAATCAACTGGACCAGGCGTCTCAGTCCAATGCAGCTTCGGCAGAGGAAATTGCGGCTACTAGCAATGAGATCAATAATCTAGCAATTACAGCACAAAGCCTGACGGTCGAGCTCAATATAGTGGTTATGGGGACCCATGCCGAACAATCTTCACCCGTGCCCGAAGCCAAGACGAAGAGACCGCTCCTAAGCAAACAATCCTTGAGAAAGAAAGCCAATGTCATTCCTCTTCGCAAAGCAGCTTCTAATGTCGCGATTCCATTTGATGAAGAAGACAATCACTCTGCTGATTCGCGTCCGAAGAGATCTAGTTAAGACATATTGTTCAAGCCCTCGACCAACGAAGAGGCCGACACCTGTCCCTTTCGCAACGAATTTGTAATGTTCCCTGGACTTTTTCTAAATATGTAAAAGACCGAACAAGAAATATCAGACCACTTATCACTTGAGAGGAAGTTATGAACAAGAATTCACTATCGGCTTGGTTTAAAGGGATCAAAGGACGTCTATTACTTGCGGCCTTTATGCCTGTGATTGGTTTTGCCATTATCTTTGGCGTCTCGTTCAGAGGGCTCAACAAGACCAATGTCATCCTCTCATCCGCCCATGAATCAATCATTCCAAATCTTGCGGCCCTAGGTAGCATGCGCCAGGCAAGAAACAAATTCTCTTATAAAATATTAGAGGCAAGTATTTACGGCTCGTCTCCAGAACTTCGCAAACCGTATTTGGAAATCGCCAAAGAAGGCATGAAAGAGTTCAATGAAGGTTACGTTGCTTATACGAAAGCTCCCTTCCTTCCAGGTGAAGATGCTATCCATGATAAGGTAAAAGGCAAGATTCCTGAGTTCACGAAAATGATGGATAACATCGTTGCAATGATGGAAGAAAACTCTCCAGAAAAAACAAAACAAGCGACTGAACTTCTCGAAGGCAACTTTGCGAAGCTCAACAACGACGTCAGAGACTTCAACCGCGATGTGAATGCTCTTTATGTTAAAATAGCCAGTGAACAATCCATTGAGGCTTCTGCAACAAAAACAGATGTTTTCAATTGGATGATTCTGATCACAGCACTTTCGGCTGTTGCGATCTTCGGCGTTCTTCTTTGGATCGGCGCTCAGATTTCAAAATCAGTGGGTTCTATCGCGGATCGTTTAACAGGCGCAAGCACACAAGTGGCTACCGCTGTTGAACAGCTGAATGAAGCAGGAAACAGTCTTTCACAATCTTCCACAGAGGCAGCTGCTTCATTAGAAGAAACCGTGGCAGCCCTCGAAGAGCTAACTTCCATGGTGCAAATGAATTCCGACAATGCCAAACAAGCCGCCGCTCTTTCAGTTTCTTCTCGAGAGGCTGCTGAAACAGGCGAAAGTGAAATCAAAACCTTGATCACTTCAATGACTGAGATTTCTAGATCTTCCAAAAAAATTGAAGAGATTATCTCAGTGATCGACGACATCGCCTTCCAAACAAATCTTTTGGCTCTGAACGCGGCGGTGGAAGCTGCTCGTGCCGGAGAACAAGGTAAAGGATTTGCTGTGGTTGCGGAAGCAGTTCGCACCCTGGCGCAAAGAAGTGCTGCGTCTGCAAAAGACATCACATCTTTGATCAAAGAATCAGTCTCGCAAATCGATCGCGGTAGCGACATTGCAGATCAAAGCGGAACGGTGCTTTCAAACATCGTCAACTCGATCAAAAAAGTTTCTGATTTAAATAATGAAATTGCTGCGGCAAGCTCTGAGCAAACAACGGGCATCCAACAAATCAGCAAGGCCATGAATCAATTGGATCAATCATCTCAGTCTAACGCCGCTTCCGCAGAAGAAATCGCAGCAACCAGCGGAGAGATCTCTGGCCTAGCAGTGAATACTTTGAACCTTACAGTCGAACTGAATAAAGTTGTTCTTGGCGATGACGCCGATCACTCCGCGCCTCCGGAATTAAAAACTCCGCCAACAAGAAAAACCAATTCATTTCAAACTAAAAAATCAAATGTAGTTCCGTTAAGAAAGTCTTCACCAATTTCAAGCAAAACTCCAAAATCCGCCGAAGCTATCCCCTTCGACGAAGATGACAGAGCCAAAGTAGGAAACACCGAAGGCTTCTAACCTGACCAGCTAACCGACCCAACGCACATCGAGACAGATAAGCAGTCCAAGAAAGGACAGCACCTCTCAGCCTCGATAAAATATCCAGCGACACTCCCCCAACAGAGTGTCGCTTCCCTTTTTAAATCACCAAAAATCTCATCCCGCTCAAATCAAACAACCCAGGGCCTTCCTCGTTAAACAAAAACCACCCAAATCACCAAACCAACTCCCTCCCCAAAAAACACTCCCTTGCGCAAAAACCGCGAATAGACACCCCTACTCCCGCGAAGCGGGAGTGAGTCAGACACGAGGGACATTACTTGCTTTTCATCAACTAGACTAAGCTCTTTCAAAACCAAAACCGAAGAAAGGTTTCAATTGCAAGGAGCATATAGAATGAGTCAGTCCCCGTTTTCTTCATGGTTTCGCGGTATCAAAGGTCGCCTGTTAGGCGCAGCAGTCATCCCAGTTATTGGCTTTGGCTTCGTCTTTTACATCTCACAAGGTGGCTTTTCTAAGCTCAATGGTGTGATCGAAAGTGCTCATAATGATATTATTCCCAACCTTTCAGCACTCAGCGAATTGCGCCAAGCTCGAAACAAATTTGGCTTCTTAACTTGGAACTATATCAATGCTGATAATGAAGCAGACAGAGTCACAGCGGGCAAAGGTTTAGCCGCTGCCCTGGACGAATACGAAACCAACTACAAGAAATACACAGGGACAAGCTTCACTCCAGAAGAAAAAAAGGCCTTTGATATTATTCAAAGTAAATATGTTTCCGTTATTGCATCCATGAACAAAATCAAGAAGCTAAGCGAATCGGGAAGATCCGAAGCCAGCGGTGCCATGAAAGCGGAATTGAAAGGTGACTTCACAACTTATGGTGAAGCTGTGGGATCTTTCACCCGTGATACAGCTCTTAGCTATGTCGCGCGCGGAGTGACTGAAGCTAAAGACTCTGTTGCTACCCGAGAAAATGTTTTCAATATGTTGAGCTTCACGATCGGCCTTTGTTCGTTCTGTATCTTCGGTCTGCTCATGTGGTTGGCTGCAGCTATCTCGAAATCTGTGAGTTCCATTGCAGAACGCCTCACCGTTGCTGGTGGCCAGGTTGCTTCATCTGTAGAGCAGCTTAATGAAGCAGGAAACAGTCTTTCCCAATCTTCGACCGAAGCGGCAGCTTCTCTAGAAGAAACCGTTGCTGCCCTTGAAGAAATGTCTTCCATGGTACAAATGAACTCAGACAATGCCAAACAGGCTGCCGCTCTATCTGTGTCTTCACGTGAGGCCGCAGAAACTGGCGAGCGCGAAATTAAGTCATTGATCACTTCTATGACAGAAATTTCTCAATCATCTAAAAAGATCGAAGAAATCATTTCAGTGATCGACGATATCGCATTCCAAACAAATCTTTTGGCCCTGAACGCAGCCGTGGAAGCAGCCCGTGCCGGTGAACAAGGTAAAGGATTCGCAGTGGTGGCCGAAGCTGTACGTGCCTTGGCACAAAGAAGCGCGGCCTCCGCGAAAGATATCAATTCCTTGATTAAGACTTCCGTCAGTCAAATTGATAGCGGCAGCAGAATCGCAGATAAGAGCGGAACTGTACTAAGCAATATCGTGACTTCAATCAAAAAAGTTTCTGATCTTAACAATGAAATTGCCGCTGCAAGCTCTGAGCAAACAACGGGAATTCAACAGATCAGCAAAGCCATGAATCAGTTGGATCAAGCTTCGCAATCAAATGCAGCGTCAGCGGAAGAGATCGCTGCCACAAGTGGTGAGATCAACAACTTGGCAACTACGAATCAAAATCTAACTGTTGAGCTCAATAACGTGATCCTTGGTTCCAACGACCAAGGACTCGAAATGCCACTAACTGCATCTGCAAGTAGTCCCGTAGCAAAAAAGAAAACCAACGTTGTGCCTTTAAGAACGGCGGCAAAAGCATCGTCAAGAAAAGACACTCCCTCTGACATGATTCCCTTCGACGAGGAACATCGTAAAGTGGGAACGACAGACGGTTTCTAGAATCGAAATTTAGATTTTACGTTTTAAAGAAGACATCAGAAAACGCGCCTGCTCCAGGCGCAGCAAAAAGGAGCAGATGAAATAAGCTGCTCCTCCCGCTCCAATAGCCAAAGCCAAAGCTATTATTTTGCCAGCCGAGCCCACATTTAAGATTTGCTCCAAGGGAAAATAAATCTGCACAGCGGCTGCCAAGCACATTCCAGAAATCACGATCTTCACAGCTTCAAAGAAAATCTTTCGCCACTCTAGCGTCGTAATCCAAATTCGCAGAGCTAACGACATCACTAAGAACTGTACAACTGCAGCCACCAAACTTGAAAGAACCAATCCCTGCAAACCTGCCTGACGAATCCACCAAGAAGCCCACGACATATGTAAAAGCAATGCTCCACAAGAAGCCAGCGCCGGCAGCCATGTGTTCTTCACCGCATAAAACGCGGGCCCTAATATTCTAACTCCAGAAACAAATAACAAACTGACAGAGTACACTTGCAAGACCATCGCGGTGCTCTTAGCATCCGTGATGGAAAAATGTCCTCTTTTAAAAAGAACTTCGATAATCGGTTCTGCTAAGAAAAACAATCCCAGGGTCGCAGGGAAGGCCAAGAAGAAAGTAAATAAAAAATGTTCCTGCAAGACTTCGCGGAACTTATTCACTTCTTTTTGCAAAACCAACTCACTCAACGTTGGCAGCAACGCGGCTCCCAAACTGACCGACACTAAGGACAATGGTAGCTCTAACAAGCGATCGGCCCAATAGATGTAGGAGATCGCACCGTCCCCCATGGCACTGGCAAAATGCAAATTCACCAAGGTGGTAAATTGCAGCAATCCCATTCCAAGAAGCCCCGGCAGCATATTTACTAAAACTTTTTTGACATCTTCATTCCAAAAGTTTTTCTTCAATTGCGGCAAATAGCCCCGAGCCCGCAAGGCCAACCACAAAAGCAGTGCTTGCAAAAAGCCACCAACAAGCACACCCCAAGCTAAGCCGTCCCCGACTTGTACAAACCAAGTTGACGGCATGAAGGTAAAAACCAACATCGAAATATTCAAAAGCGCCGGAGCCACCGCTGGCAGACCAAAACTTCCCAGGGCATTCAGAATTCCCATGAAATAGGCATAGCTGCAGACGAAATAAACAAAACCAAACATGATACGCGCCATGCGCACCGTTAGAAGCCACTTTTCAGGATTCTTGGCATAATCAGCCGAAAGGATCCACCCCAGAACCTGCTCCATATAAAGGATGCCTAAGATGGTGATGCTGCCTAGAAAGATCAAAAGAACGGTGTAAAGAGCATTAATAAGGTTCTGAGCCCTCACACCCGAAGCGTCATCAACCCGCGCCTCCATAAAAACCGGAATAAAGCTCACGGATAAAGAGCCTTCACCAAACAAACGGCGAAAGAGATTGGGAATTCGAAAAGCAGCAGTCCACGCATCCGTCACGGAGCGCTCGAAAAGAGCAGCCAAGGCCATATCCCTGAAGAGCCCTAGAATGCGGCTCGTTAGAGTACCTGACGCCATAAAAAAGGCCCTTTTGAGGACCTTTTTTCGATCTTGTTTTAATCCGCTTGCTTCGTCAGACACCCTATGTTAATCCCTTTGGTTCGTCTAAAAAGATTACTTTGGAGGATATCCCTTGGCAAATCATAAGTCTGCAGCAAAAAGAGCTCGTCAGTCTGTTCGCAAAACCGCTGTTAACAATGCTCGTAAAAGCACCGTAAAAACAGTTGAGAAAAAACTAGTTAAAGCAATTGAAGCGAAAGACCTTAAAGCTCTTCCTGAATTGTTGAAAGCTTTCACTTCTTCAGTGATGAAGGCTGCTAAAACTGGCGTTATCAAGAAAGAAACTGCTTCTCGCAAGATCAGCCGTCTTTCTACTCGCGCATCAGCAGCTAAGTAGGCCTGTCTGCACTCCGACTTCGTCGGAGTAAGTAAGCCCACAAAAAACAGAACAGCATTAGAAATGCCAAATGCAAGGCGCGACGAGGAAGGCGTACCCCACAGGTACGCCGACGAGGAGCAACGCAGTCAGTTGGTGTTTATAGGGCTGATTCCGTGCGAGCGGAGACATAGGCTCTTATTTGGCGTTTAATTGAGAAAGCGATATCGCTGAAACTCAATCCGTGGGTGACCTTCGAGTCACCTTCTTTTTTTCTTGTGGATCGCACGATCGCGCGCAAGAACACAAACTCCCCCGAAGGAATTTGCAAGCTGACCACTAGTTCATGACCTTCAGTCAAAATGAAGTCAGAAACGATGGACATACCACCCTCCCCCAACTCCCCTGTATCGCAGACAAAATAAGATCCATCGCAAAGTACACCGACTTTACGTTTCAGCGTCCGTCGTGGATATTGACGGCGGAAATGACCTTTGTCTTCGAATTCAAACTTAGTGCTCATACCGAACGTATCGGATTTTCAGAGGGGAAGCTTAACCTTAATGGGCTGCTTGAGGGCTGCAAGTCTTCAGAACCATGTTCTCAAGCCAGATGTGACTAGACAATGGGGAAGACTTCAAAGCTTTATCTGTCTCAGAAAGAACCACTAGGGTCTGCTCAAGCTTCTTCGCAGTCCAGCGTCTAGACTGATCCGTATAGGTGTCCAAGAAATACGGAGGCACTTGCGCATAGTGAGCTAATTTTGCTCCTTGCAAGCCCTCGTCCATACCCTTCTTCACAGTCAGAAGAATGCGCACATGACGAGCCACCAAAGAAATAATACCGATCTCGTTTTGCCCTTGATCCAACAAGTGAACCAAATGTTCCAAAGCTTTTACGCGATCATTTTCACCAATAGCTTTAGTGAAATCAAAAACGTTTTCTTCTTTAGAGCGAGACACCACTTGCGCCACGTCAGCCACTTCAATGCGACGCTGACCTTCGACAAATTCTCCGAGTTTTTTCAACTCCCCTTCAATTTCAGTCAGATGATGACCTGCTAATTTATGAAGAAGATGAATCGCCTCGTTGCTGATCGTAAGACCCAAGCTTTGCGCGATATAATTGATCCAAGATGGAATTTGATTTTCGTAAGGTTTTTTAAATTCCACGCACTCTGCTTTATCAAGTAAAGAACGAATGGACTTCTTGCGTTTATCAACTCGTGAAGCCAATAAAACAAAGACCGTGCTGTCCACGGCATTTTCAATCAATGGCTCAAGCTCTGCCCACTCTTTATCCGTCAATTCTTGAGACTCTTTTAAAATCACCAAGCGACGTTGGGCCATCATCGGCAAAGTTTCAACGGCATCACGAACAACGCTGACATCCGCATCACTGGCATAGAACAAACTGTAATTGAAATCGATGGCGCCTTCATTCAAAACGGCGTACTTGAAACGATCGACACTTTGATTCAATAAATAAGGCTCTTCACCAAACAGAAAATAAAGAGGAGACAACTGTCCCTTTTCTAGATCCCGATAGAATTTTTGAGCATCAATCACTGCCATTACAAAGCTGCCTAAAGTTGTAAATCTTCGTAGAACCTAAAAATTCTCAGTAATACGATCATGGGCTTCCAACATAAGATCGTTCGCCATGAGGTCAATGTTCTGCCTTCGTGCAGAAAGATTGTAAAGAGGATTCACGGAGTTTACGCCCGCAAGCGTCACCTGAGGTGCCTGATAAGTACGCTCTCCGTTGAACGAACCTTTCCATAATTCCGTTCCGTCAGCTTGTCTTACAACTCGGACAGTTACTGCAAGAAGAATACGATACTCCGAAGCGATTGCTGAACCCTTCGGCAAAAGAGGCGTTGCCGAGTCACCGGAAAGGCGTTTTGCACCAGGTAAGTATTGAATAGAATCAATGGTTCCAATCACCGCAACTTCGGACAAAGCATTGTCCACAACGCGTGCAACACGTGAACGTTGGAACTCTTGAATCATGGAGTTTGTGAATGAGACTTCAATGCCAGTTTCTTGAGTTTTATTTTTAAAAACTGGAATGGAGATCTGTTTGTAACCGCCCGGAATGCTGCGACTTGCAGCGCCGAGATGATAAGCACACCCAGAGAGGCTGATGGAAAAAAATCCGCCAAGAATCAAAGTAATACGAAGAGCTTTAAAGATTGCGTCCACAGAGCCAGTTGAGTATAAAATGACCAAGATATCAAGGAAGAAAAATGACATCTAATGATGCTTTTAATAATGCTTTTGATGCTCAACCTTACAGCCTTCTTGCGCCAGGCCCGGTGAATCTTCATCCTGAGGTGCGTAAAGCATTAGCACTTCCGATGATCCATCACCGCACCCCTGAATTTGATAAAATTTTAAAGCGCGTGCTCACCAATATTAAAACCGTTTTCGAAACCACTGAAGATGTTTTTCTTTTGACCGCCACAGGTTCCGGAGGAATGGAAGCTTTGTTGGTCAATACGCTTTCCCCGGGCGACAAAGTCTTGGCGATCGTCTCAGGAAAATTTGGCGAACGCTGGGCCGACATGGCGAAAACCTATGGGGCCGACGTCACGATTCTTAATGTTCCATGGGGCGAAGCTGTTCAAGTTTCTTTGGTAGAAAATCATCTGCGGCAGAATCCTGACACCCGCGCGGTTCTTTGCCAAGCTTGTGAAACCAGCACGGCAGTAGCCCATCCCATTCGCGAACTTTCAGAAGTGATCCAAAAATATTCCGACACACTTTTCTTGGTCGATGCAATCACCGCACTGGGTGCCTACCCTTTGCCAATGGACGAATGGAAAATTGATGGACTGGTCGCGGGTTCGCAAAAAGCCTTTATGCTTCCAACGGGGATGGCGTTTATTTCGTTTTCTCAAAAAGCTTGGAAATTTGTCGAAGGCGCTAAATTCCCGCGCTATTATTTTGATGTTCGCAAAGAAAAGAAGGCCAACACCAGTGGTGAAACTTTTTACTCTTCCAATGTAGCGATCCTTCGCGCTTTGGATGTGGTTTTAAATTTGATTCAATCTCAAGGTTTAAATCAGCTCTTCCATGACATTCATCGCAGAGCGGAGTTGACGCGAATTTTTGGACAAAAACTGGGATTCACTCTTTACGCCAAATCCCCGAGCGATTCAGTGACAGCACTCACCGTGCCTTCACACATGGATGGTCAAAAAATTCGTCTGCAACTAGAAGAAGCGCACAATATCACTATTATGGGTGGTCAAGATCAAGCCAAGGGCAAGATCATTCGCGTAGGCCATATGGGCTACATCCAAGATGCGGAATTGCTTCGATTGATTTCTTCGTTAGGGCATTGCCTTCATCACTTTGACCCGTCATTCATCTCTGTTGAGAAAATTTCACTGGTGACTGAGGACGCAAGAAAATGGTTGGAACAAAATCCATGACGAAAAAAATTCTGATCACGGATCGTTTTGCTCAAGATAGTTTTTTGTATCTTCAACAGCACAGTCATTTTGAAGTGGTGCGCGCCGATCACCCGCAACATCTGCCTCTAGAACATTTGGTTTCCGCAAACTGTTTAATCATTCGCAGTCGCACCAAGGTTGATGAAGAGCTCTTGAAAAAGGCCCGCCAACTTCAGTTGATTATCACCTGCACCAGCGGCTTTGATCACATTGATCTTGAGGCGACCCAAAAATGGGGCGTCACTGTTATGCACACCCCCACTGCGAACATTGAATCCGCTGCGCAATTGACCTGGGGTTTGGTTTTAAGTTGCGTTAATAATATTCAACAAGCTCATAAAATGGTCAAAGCTGGGGAATGGAAACGGGACCTGATCACCGGCATCGAGCTGTGCGGTCGCACCTATGGAATCATCGGCCTAGGCCGCATCGGTTCCCGTGTCGCTGAAATTGCCCAAGCTTTCGGCATGAATGTCGTGGCCTTTGACCCCTACGCTGAAGATGACACTTTTGAACGTCTAAAAATTCCTCGCTTGAGCTATGAGGAAGTTCTGAAAACCTCCGACGTCATCAGTTTCCACGTTCCCAAAACTGTGGAGACGGATCAAATGCTCAACCGCTCGCATTTTGAATACATTCACCGTGGCGTTGTTCTTATCAATACCTCCCGGGGATCGGTCATTAATGAAAACGATCTTTGTGAGGCCATTGAGAAAGGTTGGCTGCGCTCCGTCGGACTGGATGTTTTCGATAAAGAACCTTTGAACAGAAACTCGAATCTTTTGACTTACCCCAATGTTGTTTTGACTCCGCACATTGGAGCAAATACGGAAGATGCTTTCTTCAAAGCGTCTCAAATCGCAGCTAATAAGCTTATGGGCTTTTTTATCGACGGTAGCACTTCTGACACCCTCCCGCCAAGAGCCCCATGGTATGGAGCAACTGGTTTTAAAGGAGAATAAAACTTGCCAGTGACATTTACATAAAACATATTTGGGTGGTCTTTGACCGAATGTGTTTTTGGGGGATTTTGGCATGTCTGGAGTCGTTGTAGTTGGCGCCCAATGGGGCGACGAAGGTAAAGGGAAACTCATTGATGTGTTTGCTGAAAAGGCAGACATGGTTGTTCGCTACCAAGGTGGCGCAAACGCGGGACACACTCTCGTCGTCAATGGTCAGAAAACAATTCTTCACTTGGTACCTTCAGGAGTTCTTCGTCCTGAAACTACTTGTGTGATCGCTTCAGGTGTCGTGATCGACGTCTTCGCCATCAGCAAAGAAATCAAAGGCCTGAAAGCTTCAGGTCTTTTGCAAAATCCAAAACAACTTATGATCTCTGACACAGCGACAGTCATCTTGCCTTACCACAAGGCTTTGGATGCGGCTCGTGAGTCGGCATTGAGTGATGAAAAAATCGGAACAACTGGCAAAGGCATCGGCCCGGCTTACGAAGACCGCGCTTCTCGCCGCGCCGTTTTGTTCGGAGATCTTTTTGATCGTGAATCTCTTCGCAAAAAACTAGAGCTGGCTCTTCGCGAAAGAAACTTCATCTTGGAAAATTACTATAAAACTGCTCCTTTCAATATTGATGAAATCATGAAGGATCTTGAAGCTGTGACCGAGGAGCTTGCTCCTTACCGTGCTAAAGACTGTTCATTATTTATCTCTAAAAACTTGAAGGCCGGAAAACGAGTTTTATTTGAAGGCGCGCAAGGCACGATGTTAGACGTTCTTCACGGAACTTATCCGTTTGTGACAAGCTCTTCAACGCTGGCTTCGAATGCTTGTGCAAGCACTGGCATTGGCCCTATGAGCGTAAATAAAGTGATTGGTGTCTTCAAAGCTTACACAACTCGTGTTGGCAGCGGTCCTTTCCCAACAGAATTGTCTGATGAAGTTGGCCAAAAAATTCAAGCGGATGGTCATGAGTTCGGTTCGACAACGGGCCGCGCCCGTCGTTGCGGCTGGATTGACCTTGTTGCATTGAAATATGCGATTCGCGTGAATGGCATCACAAACTTGGCGATGATGAAAATCGACGTCTTAACAGGTCACGAACGCTTAGGTGTTTGCACGGCCTATAAATTGAACGGCGAAATCATCACGGAACTTCCAACATCACCTTATGAGTTGGAAAAAGTAGAACCTGTGATCGAATGGCTTCCAGGTTGGAACCAAGATTTGACGAAAGTAAAAACCCTTTCTGATCTTCCACGTCCAACGACAAATTATATCGATTATATCGGCTCTCAGTTGGGCACTCCGATTGACGTGATCTCTGTCGGCCCAGGCCGCGAGCAAACGTTGTGGGTGAAGCCTTTGTTCAATAATTAGTATTTCCAAGAAACGCCGCTACAACAGCGGCGTTTCTTTTTTCTGTATTTGCCTAAATTCTACCTGCTATAATTAAAAACATGAAAAATACTATTAAAGGCTCTTTCGAAGTTAAGGGCACACCACAAACTCCTGACGAGACCACACAAAAGATTGGCGCTATGAGAATGACTTTTGAAAAGCGCTTCTCGGGACCGCTGGATGCGACGGGATTAGTGTCAATGATGGGTGTGATGAATGATCAAGGCTCTGGTGGATACGTCGCCCTTGAGCGAGTGACAGGTACCGTCGATGGGCGTAAAGGCAGCTTTAGCTTTCAGCACAGTTCCACTATGAATCGCGGCAAGCCGTCACAATCTATTTCCGTTATTCCTGACAGTGGGACTGATGAACTCAAAAACATTTCCGGTGAAATGAAAATTGATATTGTTGATGGTCAGCATTTTTATACGTTTAGTTATGATATGAATTAAAACTACGAGGCCCAATCTTTGGGATTGGGTTTCAGGCAGCTCAAACTCTTGAAGCTGACTCATCTTCGACACCATTGCGATCGAAGGATGCCTCGGACTGCTATTTTTTCTCCGCAATCGCGATGAACCCCACACAATGGCGCCTTCTAAGTTCAAATATTTACGACTTCAAGGCACACTACTATTTATCTGAATACACCTGAGCCGCCGTGTATTTCGTTTGAACTTTGCTTATCTTAATAAAATTAATCTCATGTATTCCCAACTTGGCATATGTGCCCTTACTAGAAAAACTGGGTTAACAAACGCCAGAACCGTTTTAAAAACTACCGATTAAGAACGTTAAATGCTTGTTCTTGAAAGACTTTTTGAAAGTACCAACAGGGAAAAGAGAAGAGCCATATGACGTTGCTGGATTAGCCGAGGCCCGAAGGGCTGAGGCGGTAAAGGCGAATTGGCGTTCCCAAGGGGAAGCACCTCGTCATCACTTCCTAGTTGTGATGTTGGTTCAAGCGAAGCACTATTTTTACCAGTAAAATCAGTAATTTAATCAAATTACCAAGCCCAAGAAATCGAACAGGGAATTTGCGTGATTTTGTGGCAATTGGTGTCTTTTATTGCCCTCATCCAACAAAATTCCAACAACGAACATCCCGTATTCCGTTTCAAAGATCACTTCACTCGTTTTTAAACGCGACTCGTCGGATTTCCTTAATGGGCATTCCGGCGTTAGACGAAAAGGTGTTTGTATGTCTACTCAAATAGGAAAAGTATTCTCTCAGATTATTAAAGAACGGCGCTTCACGCTTAAAGAGATCTCTAAGGTGACGGGTGTTCCCGCCACAACTTTAGCGGAATGGCAGGCTAACAGAACGCCGAAAAACCCCTCCCAGGTTAAGGCCGTCGCGAAGTTCCTGGGAGTTAGCATGCACTTTCTTCTTTTTGGCGAAGAAGACTCCGAAGAGCCAACATCAAAGCTGCTTCGCGAAGACATCTTTAGCGGCACGTTTGAGATTAGCATTCGCCGCATTAAGATCACTGACACCAAGAAGATAACTAAATAGAAACAACGCAAAGGAGAACCATCCATGAAACGATTTTTAATATTAGGTGCAATTTCAGCTACGGCTCTTATGGTCGGCTGCGCGGGACAAAGAGTAAAAAACGAGTTCACCCAAAAGCGTGGCTACTCTGCTGAGGATATGAAGGAAATTCAAGCTCAACGAGACGACTATGCGGGAGTACTTGCTAAAGGACGCGTGAATAGCAATGCGTTCAACACGACGGAAAAGGTAAATGCGGAAAACCGCATAAAATCGATTTTCTGTGCTTGTCACAAGAAACTTGGCGATAAGTGCACGCAAAAAGTCGACGGGCTATCTGCAGAGGATCACTCCTTATGGGTGAAATCAAATGCAGCTGAATGGGCCCTCGCAGGAATGTCTGCTAATGACAATCCCCTTGATTCAAAGGGCTATGTAATTGATCCCGTCGAATGCAAATAGAGGGTATTTTTTGTGGGCCAGAAGGGGCATAGGCCCCCCTCTTCTTTGGCCTCGGAAAAATACCCGACCCAAACAGTCGATCACTTGTCCGCCGAAGCAGGTAGCCACTGGGCCCGATCAAGAGTTAACATATATCTTTGAGGGGGTTGTGGGACTGAAGAAGTTTTCCCTACCATTCTTTTGGTTTCGGAAAATTGCCAGATTATCTTTTTTTGGTGGCGGAAAACTCGTCTTTTACTTTTTCTTCCAACATTATAAGCAACTGCTGGCTTGACGGTTGTGAAACAAAAAATCCAGTTAATTTTTTTCCAGGCCTCCCCACAATAACAGACTTTTCAGCAATGGTACGCTTAACGAGAACCTTGGACTTTGAAACCTCAACCAGGTCACCACTATTTTTGGCAATTGTTTCTAACGATTCAAAAAAATGTCGGATTATATTGGATTTGTCGAAATAAGCTTTATCGGACATGCCGATAACTTCTATATCATATTTTCTTTTTTTCTCACCGGTGACCGTAAACTCTGTGAAATCATTAAACTTAACTTTTATTTTATCAATGCCTTGTCCCTTCAAAAAGGATGAACTGTTCTGCATTGCCGATGCCAACCAGGAGTAAGGTGTCTTGTATTGATCGCGATTATCAAGTGCCGACTTTACATAGCGTGAAAATTTTTGGAGCTTATCCTGAGTTTTTAGGATCTCATTCAAAATGAATGCGCTTTTGTGATCAATCTTTTTTAAAGAATAGTCTTCGTTTTTTACGATGATGACTTGGGGGTACGATAAAAAAGTATCGAGGGCCATTAGTGAAAGATGTAAGTGATGCTTTACGCTAAAAATAGCTTGGTGGTCCCTATCGAGCGTCTTTGTTATTTGGCTCTTTATTCTTTTTCTTTGGTCACTGTTTTGAACTTCAAAAATGAAATCATAAATTAAAAGTCTAACCAGAAGTTCCGTAAGACATTCATGGAGCCGAGGTTGTACCACGCCGCTTTCTTTTTGTGGTAATTCAAATTTCCCAATTAAATCAATAAATTGCCTAATCGAATTCTGTTCCATTTTGTCGAACCTTCATTTGAGGACGAACATATCTCGTGGGTGGCAGGATAGCTATCACAGTCAATGGCGGCTGTAAATCTTAACGGGAGAAAAAAGGTTATGAAAGTAAATATAAAATTTTGGAGATTGGAAAGAGGTCTCTCTCAAATCGAGCTTAGTAAGGCGGCAGGAGTTCCGAGATATAGAATTCAACTCGCAGAGCAGGGACTTTTAAGTCTTGAGCCAGAAGAAGTCGAAATTCTTGTCGATGTTTTGGGAATCGATGAGTTTAAAAAAGAGGTCGTGGAGGTATCACATGGAAAATAAGCTCGAAAAATCAAAGATCAATTATGCTTTTCATGTGGCACAGCCGGCGAATATCGCCTCGGATGCCTTCGTCTACTTTTTACGACTTATTTCTCAATGTGACTTACAGGGAGGGACGACGATCAAAGATCAAGTTTACGAAGTAGCGTCTGCCTTCTTTGACCTAATTGACTTATTTATCCGGACCGCGAGAGCAGAGGGCGTATTATGACAAACTTAGTACAATCAATTAATGCAAGATCGATGGCTTATTGGGGGCTTGCCGGACAAATTGTTAGAACGATTGCCAAAGAATCTGAAGCCCACGAAATGGGACTTCTCAGTCAGCTATTGGCATCTTTTGGTAATATTGTAGGTCGTGGCCCTCATACAATGGTTGGATCCACAAGACATGGTGCTAATCTTTTTGTTGTCAATGTAGGTATATCATCGAAAGCCCGAAAAGGGACAGCATGGGGTGAAATCGAAAATCTTTTTAAGAACTCTGCACCTGCTTGGTCAAAAGATAGAGTTCAGACAGGTTTATCTTCCGGTGAGGGATTGATTTTTGCTCTGGCGGATAAGCCATCGGCGGACGGTTGCCCGATTTCACGCGAGTTGACCCCCTCGTTTTCAACGAACTGACCCCCCTGATTTCAGGAAGTTGACCCCCTCAATTTCACTGAATTGACCCCTCTATATTTGACTTGAGGATTCAG
>JACXTT010000313.1_pt1 | contig 80091 bp, 63 predicted proteins | sample 9270951 | NCBI WGS metagenome assembly JACXTT01 (sample SAMN15532306, study PRJNA645909) | rock metagenome | isolation source: weathered quartz diorite | place: Puerto Rico | collected 2017-06-21
GCACGCGGCGCGTGAGGGAGGGTTTGGGCTATGGCATGAGAACCCCGTTCGTACTGACGCTAACTGGCCCGTAGCGTACTCACAGCCAACCGGCCAAATCCGCGGAGGCAAGTACGACCCCACAAGTTAAGGTGGGGAGCCGGTCAAGACCAGGCTGGGATCGTCAGCGGATTCAGCAACCAGCTCAAGGCCTCGAGCATCGGGCGACTCGGTATAATTGGGATCCAAGAGCGGAACCACTGCTAAACAGTGCTGACAGGGCCACGCACTCACTGTTTCACTTGAGATCGAGGGGCATTCGCGGCCGTTCGGTCGTCAACAAGGGTGAAGATGGCGATGTTATGACGATCATGTGGGACATTTCGGCTGGCGGGGCCGAGGGCAGTCTGATGCTGGAAGATACCCTGAGCCGGTCGACATACCTCTTGCAACTAAAGAGCACTTCTATCGAAAAGCTTGCTGAGCTGTTTCCAGAGATGGTGGTTTATCCACGACCATTAACCGGAGTACTTACAATCGAGCGGATCGAAGAACATCAACAGTTCATTGCGGAATTCCAGGTTCATTCTCAGGTAGGAAGCGCAGCATTTATACGAGACTATCACATTCGTGGTGTGTGTGCCGGGGAAGGCGACTGGATGATCGAGTTCGTGGTTGGAAAAAGAAATCTCACTGAATTCTACGGCGACACAATTTGGGTGCCTGAGAGGGTTCCAGCCCTGAGCGAACTCGTAAAGTCATGGAGCGATCATAAGCTGGCTTCAGAATTGTCCGTCAGTTTGATCTCAAACGACAGGGACAAAATCGTAATGGCTGAGATCGTGAGGCGTGAGCCATCGGATGCTTATCTATTGGAACTACTATCTAGAGCTGCAACCAATCCGATGACACAGCTCAACAGGTTTAGACAGATCGTTTTGGCGCTTAACGATTTGGACCCGTCGCGTTCCAAAACCAGAGGTTTCGTTGAGGCGAACTTACAGAGCTTCGAAGGCATGGGACGAGCCTCGGACGAAATGGTGCATGAAGCGTATCGGATCGTCAGCTGCTCAAAATCGATGGAAGCTAGGGCGGTTCGATACCTGACCGAGGGCAGATTTCTAAATGCCGCCTTCTCCTATTTCTCCCGATGTTCAACATCAACAGCAGCCTTCCGCGCCCTGGAAACCGCGCGCGTGCCTACACAGTTTGACGGCCTCCGGCAAGACGCGCTGACTGCATTCCGTGCTCGTATTGAGAGCAAAAACCCTCACGATCACTAAGTCCGCAGCCAACAATAGCGGATTCGTTAGACTGATGTGAAATACGCGAACCCGTTGCCCTGCCAATCACTGCCTTTCGCAAGACAATGTGTATCTTATTGGCGGACAGGTTCTTCCGGATCCACTTGCTAAACGCGTGGCAGTCTTCTATTCGAAAGCCACAGCAGCAATAGTCATGCTGAACTTCTCAAGTGGATTCAAGCCTTGAAATTCATACGTCTCACGGCTAAACAAACCCCTTACGATGGCGGGGTCTAGATTCCCGTCCGCCTGAAAGCGAATCTTCGTCAAGCTGGCTTTGCTGCCTTCTCATCAGGAACCGCGCGCTGAAACGGGTCGAGCATCTCAGCCGGCAACGGGTGATCTTTCTGAAATTCCGCAAACGCGCGCCCTTCACCCGCAAGGTACGCATCAATCTCGGCTGAATGCTCGAGAATGAAAGTGATCACCCCGTAGACCTTCGCCGAGGACCCCCATGACGGATAAGCGCGAAAAAGGTCTTCCGGCGTTCGCCCCCGCCGGAACGCGTATACAACGACATCCAACCCGATACGGCTGCCAGCGGCATAGTATCCGCCGTTCCGCTCCTCGAGGTAAGGGCTGGTTGGCAACTTTATGATTCCAGTCTACCGATTCTGGCCATCCGGTGAAACCCCGTTCGCGCCCCGGCCGGAAAAATTATCTGCCCGATCTCTCAATAACTTCCAGCACTTCCCACCCCAAGAGGTTTGGAACCCGCCAGCTACCATAAGAGCAGGAAGAGGGCGAACCGCCAGAAGAAGCCTGCCCTCCCGACCCTAATCTACCCGGCCGCCGTGCCGGGTTTTTTATTTTCCGGCAACCGACAAAGGCCGAAAGGAGCACACACCACATCATGCCAACGACCACCACCTCCCCCATCCAACTCGCCGCCAACCGCGCGAACGCCGCCCTCTCCACCGGCCCCAGGACCTCACAGGGCAAAGCCGCCTCCTCCCGCAACGCCGTCTCCCACGGCATCTGCGCCGCCTACTTGGTCATCTTCGCCTGGGAATCCCAACAGGAATTCGACGACCTCCGCAACGCCTACATCGAACGCCACCGCCCTATCGACCGCTGCGAACTCGACCAGGTGGACCGCATGGTTGACTCCATCTGGCGCCGCAACCGCCTCCTCTCCGTCGAAACCGCCATCATGGACCTCCAACTCTCCCGCAACGAAGACGAAGTCGCCGCCCGCTTCCGCGACACCGGCGACGCCTTCCTCCGCATGGCCCTCGCCTTCGAAAAGAAACACGCCGAAAGGACGCCCGACGCCATTCAACGCTACATCACCGGCCTCGACCGCGCCTTCAGTCGCGCCCGTCGCGAACTCGAAATCCTGCAGGGCGAACGCTTCAACCAGATGCCGCCAGCGCCGCCAGCCGCAGCAGGACCGAATACAAGCGAAGAAACTCGGGCCGCCGCCCCATTTCCGCCGCCATCCCGCGATAATTTGCGCGTGATTACGGAACGAAGCCATTCGGAGTCCGAAATCGCGCCCGTACTACTCGAAAACGACCCCAGTGACCCCAATGAAGGACAAGCAACCGGCGAAAACACTTAAACGCTATGTCGATTTCGTGATCTCAACGGAAAACACACCGCCCGCCGCCGGCGTCCTCCCAGCATCCACGCTCGTGGACCGCCTTTTTTCCGGCCTCCGCGACGATCCAACCACCCGGGCAGGCGCAATCCGCCTCCTCGCGCAAATGGAAGCCGAAGAGAACGCGGCCGCCGCTGCCGCAAACCCGAATAACCACAAGGTCTTTTGTCCCGAATGCGGCCATGAGTTCCATACCGTCATCACGAACCAGAAGAAGAAAGGATAAATCGAAAAATGCAGACCACCGTCCGCTACCAACTGACGCGCGTAATCCAGCACGCCCTGGACCCCGCTCAATTCGCCCGCACCGTGCTAAATTTTCAGCCCGACGCGACGCAGCAAAAGGTCCTCCAGCACAACCCGCGCCGCCTCATCCTCAATTGCAACCGCCAGTGGGGCAAGTCCACCATCAGCGCCATCCTGCTCGCCCATCGCGCCATCTTCTCGGCCGGCTCGCTCTCCATCATCCTTGGACCCTCCGAGCGCCAATCCGCCGAAACTCTTCGCAAGGTCGCCGCCTTTCTCCGCGACGCCAAAGTCAAAACCGTCTCTGACCGCGTCAATCGCCACTCCCTCGTGCTCGCGGAAAATGACTCCCGCATCATCGCTCTCCCCGCATCCGACGCCAAAGTCCGCGGCTTCTCCAGGGTCTCACTCCTCGTCATCGATGAAGCCTCCCGCGTCGCCGACCCGCTCTACTACGCGCTCCGCCCGTCGCTCGCAGTATCCAAAGGCGACATCGTTCTCGTATCCACCCCATTCGGAAAGCGCGGCTTCTTCTATACCGAGTTCACCAACGGAGGAGCCAACTGGGAACGCTACACCATCCAAGCCTCGCAATGCCCGCGCATCGATCTCAAATTTCTCGAAGAAGAGCGCCTAGTCGGCGAAGAATACTACGCGCAAGAATACGAGTGCCAGTTCGTCGAAGACGGCCGGTTCCTCTTCACGGATACCGACTTCAAGAAGCTCTTCAAGTCCGATGTCGAACCCTTGAAGCTACAGACCCCGCACAACGCTTCTCTCTGGACCAACGTCATGAAACGGCCATGTGAAAGAGAGGAATAAATCAAATGTCACAACAGCAATCCGTCAAGCGCTACTACGTCGGACTCGACCTCGGCCAGCGCCGCGACTACACAGCCCTCGTCGTCCTGGAGAAACTCTTCATCCCCTTCTGGGGCGACGAATGGCTATACGCCGGCAAGAACGAAAAGGGCAAAACCCGAATCATCGTGCGCGCCATCGAAAAGGTCCGCCTCGGTACGCCCTACCCGGAAATCGTCGAATGGGTCCACTCCGTTGTCACCCATCACGACTTCCAAAAACGCACGACCCTCACCGTCGACGCCACCGGTGTCGGAGCCCCCGTCGTGGACCTCCTCCGCCGCGCCAACCTCGGCTGCAACCTCCAGCCGATCACCATCACTGGTAATGGCAAGTGGAGCCCCATCAACGGCACGGTCCCCCGCGCCGAACTACTCACGCACCTGCAGTTGATGATCCAGCAGAACGAAATCGAAATCGCCCAGGGCTGCTCCCAGACCGAAGCCCTCAAGCGTGAATTCCGCCATCTGAAACTCGACGGGACAATCCTTGGCCAGCACGACGACATCACCATAGCCCTCGCCCTGGCCGCCTGGTCCCTAAAAAGGGGTCACTAAGCCATGCTCTCGAAGCCGTCATCAAGGCCTCAAGCGGCATGGCAACTAACCCCGGCCGTGAGGGCCGGGGCTGAGCAGGCCATAAAGGCCAAGGCCAGCCGTCCACCCTTACTTTCCAGGCTGCGTGTGCCACCACCACTGGTCGGGCAGTTTCTTCTCCACCGGCCACACCTGATCCATGGACTCTCCATCGAACAAATCCCCATTCTTCATCACGTACCGAATGGTGTTTGTATTCCGGATATTCTCCAGCGGATCCTTGCGCAGCACCAGCAGGTCCGCGAGCTTGCCCACCTCGATCGAACCCAGGTCCTGCGCGTATCCCAGCGCCTCCGCGCCATGCAGCGTCGCCGCGCGCAGCACCTCCTGGTTCGTCAACCCGCCGCTCTGCAGCGCCCACATCTCCCAATGGCACTGGATCCCCTGCAACTGTCCGTGGCCGCCAATGCAAACCTTGCCGCCGCTCCGCACCACCTTCGCCGCGGACTCCGCCAGCCGCTTGAACACGTGCTCCTCTTCGCGGAACCACGGCCGGCGCGCGGCCTTCAAATACAGCACATTCTGCGGAATGAACCGCTTCAGCTTCGTGTCGCCGTACACATCCGTCGTCTCGAAGAAGAAGTTCTCCGCCCATGGACCTCCATACGCCACCAGCAGCGTCGGCGTGTACACCGTCCCGCTCCTCGCCATCAACTCGACTACGTCTTTGTACAGCGGCAAAATCGGCAGCGAATGCTCGTTGCCCGAAAAGCCATCCACTGCATGCGTGATGTTCAGCTTCAGGTCGAGCCCGCCCTCGGTCGTCGGCATGATGCCCAACTCTTTGCACGCTTGGATCACCCACTGCCGCTGCTTGCGATTGCCCACCATGTACGACTTCAAGAGGTGCGTCCGGTAGTATTTCGAATAACGCGAGAGCGCGGCCTTGGTCTGCTCATAGGACTCGAAGTTCGTATCCGCGAACACGCCCGGCCCTGTCGAGAACGCTCGTGGACCCAGCATCTCGCCCGCATCCACCGCGTCCTGATACGCGAACATGTCGTAGCTGAACGTCTGCGGGTCGCGCCCCGCCGTCACGCCATAGGCGAGGTTCGCCAGAAAGCTCCAGCTCTGCTCTTCGATCACATCGCGCTGCACGCGCCAATGCGCGTGCGCATCCACGATGCCGGGCATGATCGTCTGCCCAGTCACGTCGATGATCCGGGCGCCCTGCGGAACCGCCACCGCGCCGCGCTTGCCCACCGCCGCGACCTTGTTTTCGGTAATCACCAGGTCCGCGTTGGCGATCGTCTCATCGCCCTTCATTGTGATGACCTTCGCGCCGCGCAGCACAACGGTCCCCTTCGGAATCGAACGCGGCTTCTCGATCGTCACCGCAACTTCGGTTGGAGTGAGCTTCGCGGCGTCTGCCTCAAAATTCAGATCCTCGACATGCAACCGGAACACGCTCGACCCTGCGGACCAGTTCACGGTCTTGCTGTCCGCGCCCCACGTGAACGAATCCGCTCCAATCGTCGTCAGCTTCTTCACCGGCACAGACGGTTTCGCGAGATCGACGCTTGTGGTCTCGCCGCCCGCCTGCGGCACTGGCATCAACGACAACTGATTGCTCGCCAGCGCCACCACATAGCGGCCATCGGGGCTGATTTGCGCATCCGTAACCGGCGCCGGGTCGTTCAGTCGCGCCATGCCGTTCACCAGCTTCACCAGGGTGCGCCGGTCGCTGCCGTCGAATCGCACCGAGGCCAGTCCACGCGCCGAATAAAGGTATACACGCTCTGGCTGCGTTGTCACAAAATGCGGACGCCCTGCCCCGCGCGCAGGCAGGATCAAGGTCGCGGACCCGCCACCGGTTGGAACCCAAACAATCTCGTTCATCGCCGACGCGCGCTCGGCCTCGAGCTGCGATTGGATCGACGAGCGGATCGCCACGATCTTCGAACCGTCGGGCGACCATGCGGGCTGCAGGTAAAACGCGGAGTTCTGAGTCAGCTTCACAGGCGCACCCGAACCGTCCCCGCGGATCTTCCAGATGTCGCCGCCCTTATTGGTCCAAGTCACGTATGCGATCCACGCGCCGTCCGGCGAATAGGCCGGCGAGAACTCGCGAGCCGAATCATCCTTGGTCAAACGCTCGGATTTTCCTGTCGCCGGATTGTACCTATACAAATGTCGCAGCGCCGAAAAGACAATGTTCGCGCCATCGCTCGAAGGCACGGGATTCTGCACCAGCCGCGCCCGGATCGCGCCCTGCTCGACCCGCTGCGGAAAGTTCAACCGTGGACCCAGGTCCAGCGAAACATCGGCTGTGAACGGAATCGTCTGGTGCTCGCCCGTCAGCACGCTCAGCCGCTGCACCTTGCCGCCGAACGTGAGAAAGATGTCCTTTCCATCTGGCGTGAAATTGTAGTTTGGATACAAATCCCGGCTCGCCATCGACTCCTGATCGTCGCGCTGAATCGGGTATTTCAGCCATTTTTCCTCGCCCGTCTTCAGGTCGCGGATCCGCAAACCGGACTCCGTCTCGAACCGTGTCACGTACACGAGCTTGCCGCCGTCCGGCGAAACAACCGGCCGCATGGCCGACGTCGGCGCCTCGGTGATCACATCCTCTTCGCCCGTCACGCGGTCACGCCGGACGACTTGCCACAACGGAAAGGTCACGTTGTAGCTGAACCGTCCCTTGCGCCGCGAAAAGTAAAGATACTTGCCATCGGGAGAAAACCGCGCGCCGAGATGATTCAGGCGCTCGCCCGGAGGCGTCTTTTCGTCTGGCGCCGCTTTCGTCACCTGCACGCCGGACGCGCCGCCGTCTCGATGGTACATCCAGATTTCCGCCGTGCCGCTTTGCTGGGTCGTGCGCGAAACCGCAACAAACATGCTGTCGGGACTCCAGGCCGGCGAGACGAACGAAGCCTGCGCGTCTTTCGACAACTGCCTCGGCGAAGATCCATCCGCGGCCCTGGCGACCCACAGGTTTTCTCCGCCGTCGCGGTCGCTCAGGAAGGCGATGTACTTGCCGTCGGGAGAATACACAGGCTGCGTGTCATTCGACATGCCGCCAATCAGCAACTGGGCCTTGCCGCCCGAAATCGGCATCGTGTAGATGTCGCCGAGCAGTTCGAAAACAACGGTTTTTCCATCCGGCGAAACGTCGAGGGACATCCAGGTCCCCTCGTCCGTCGTGAATTGAATCTTGCGTTCCGCCTGCAGCGGAAGCGTGGCTGCTTTCTTCGGTGGCGGAGCATCCTGTGCAACAACGAGCAAAAATGGCAGTGCGAGAACCAACAACAGCTTCATATCTGTCGATTATACGGAAGGCTGCCGTCGCTTAGAATGAATGGAGCCCCCCTCGGCCCATTTGCAATGGCCATTCAACGGATCCTCCACTATCGCCTGCTCAGTGAAGTCGGCCGGGGCGGTATGGGGGTCGTTTACGCGGCAATCGATGAGCGCCTGGACAGGCAGGTGGCGGTCAAAGTTCTCAAGGCTCATCAGGACGCCAAGCACCGCAACCAGTTTGTGTGGGAAGCCCAGGCGGCGGCGCGCTTGCGCCATCCCAATATCATCGTGGTGCACGACATCGGCGAGGACAATGGCGCGGACTTCATCGTCATGGAGTTCGTCGAAGGGCACGCCCTGTCCGAGATCATTCCGAAAGAAGGCATGCCACTCGCGGAACTGCTCCGCTGTGCTACGCAGGTTTCGTCGGCGCTCGAAACCGCTCACGCAGCAGGCGTAGTTCATCGGGACATCAAGCCATCGAACATTCTGATTGGCGACGATGGCGTGGTCAAGCTCGCGGACTTCGGACTCGCGCGGCTCGACCATCATGCCGGGGAGCCGGAGCCGGACCGGGAAGAACTGCTAGGAGGGACGCGCGGCTACATGGCGCCGGAACAGTCGCGAGGAGACTCCGGCACAGCACTGTCCGACATCTTTTCGTTTGGCGCCGTGCTGTATGAGATGGCCACCGGGCAGCGCGCCTTTCAAGGCGATGGCGCCTACGATGAGCCAGTGCCGCCTAGCAAAATCGCGCCGCGAATTCCGGCGCAACTCGAAGCCATCATCCTGCAGTGTCTTCGCAAGGACCCGCGGCGGCGCTATCAACACATCGGCGATGTTCGTCTCGCTTTGGAAGCCGTTGCGGAAAGCCCAGCGAAGACGCCAGGCAAGCTTTCTCAGCTCTTCGCCGGCGGCCGCCGCACTAGGCTCTTCGGTTCGCCCATGGTTGCCGTGGCAGCCGGGATTGCGGTTGCCGCAATCGCCTATGCTGTGTGGGCTCTCCAGACAGGCTCGAAGAGCAGCAGCCCCGCGGCTGCCGTGGCCTCGCCGTCAATGCCTCTCACCAGTTTTCCGGGAGCGGAACGTGAACCCGCGTGGTCGCCCGATGGACGGCAACTCGCGTTCAATTGGGACGAAGGCAAAGACGAGGGCGTCGAAATCTTCCTGATGCAGCCGGAAACGCGCCGCACGCTGAAAGTGACGAATGACAGCGGCTATAAGCAGCGCCCGGCCTGGTCCCCCGATGGCAGGTGGATTGCCTATGCGCGATTCTCGGAGCCGGAAAACAGAAGTACGCTCAACCTCATTTCTCCACTAGGCGGTCCGAAGCGTGTGATATTGAGCGCGCTGGGAGTGGACGGCCCGGCCTGGTCGCCGGATGGCAAAACTTTGATCGCCGCGCTGAACGAAACGGGGACGAAGACGGCGCTGTGGGCGATCGACGTGGAATCCGGCTCGAAGGTGCAATTGACCGCACCGGAACGATCGGGCGATGGCGATGGATCCGCCGTGGTTTCGCCGAACGGCAAACTTCTTGCCTTTAGCCGGAGGACCGCTTGGAGGACAGCGGAACTTTATCTGTTGGATGTGGCTGACGGATGGAGCGAGGCTTTACGGAAATCGCCCAAAAAGCTGACCACGCTGGGATATGTAGACAATGTGACTTGGACGCCCGATGGCGAGCGGCTCGTATTTTACAGCGGTAGAGGCGGCGCCGGGCTTTGGCAAATCTCTCACCGGGGCGGCGCCGCCACGCCTATTCTTGGGTTGCAGTCCGGTTCCCACCAACCTGCGCTGGCGCGCCGTCCGGACGGGAGAATTGCCATGGCGTATTCGATGGAAATCGGGCGAACCAAGGTGATGCGGTATGCGACCAACCGGAGAATCGCCGAACCGCCGGTCGAACTCGCGGCGTCGACTCGAACCCAACGCACGCCCTACTATTCGCTCGATGGCAAACGCCTCGCCTTTTCGTCCCGCCGGACCGGGTACGAAGAGATCTGGGCGTCAGACGCGGACGGCCGCAATGCGGTGCAATTGACGGAGCTGAGGAGGTCCCTGGCGGAAGGCCCCCATTGGTCACCCGACGGGCGCAGGATCGCCTTCGTCTCGCAGGATATCGAGCAGCGCGAAATCTTTGTGGTCGGCGCCGGCGGCGAGCCCCCGAAACTTCTCGTGAAAGAGCCGGGAATCAATGTCGGATGCGGATGGTCGGTCGACGGCAGGAGCTACTACTTCCAATCCACCAAGTCCGGGCGGCTCGAGATCTGGAGGACTACAGACGGAGGTCCGCCGGAACAAATCACCCATGACGGCGGAGTCTCCGCCTTACCGGGCGAGCGCGGATCGCTCTACTACTGGCGGCCTATGACGAACGGGCGATTCGCTTTGATCCAGCAGGATGCGGGCGGCCGCGAGAAAACGGTTGCTTTGGATCCACCCGGGCGGCCGCTTTTCACGACGCGGTCCGCTGGCGGCATTTACTATTGCGACCGCGGAAACCAGGGCTTTTACCGCTACGATGAGGCAACCGGACGAAGCACGCTTCTCATGCGCCGGCCGCGCGACCTCGAGTCCAACATGTTCCACATTTCACCCGATGGAAAATGGCTCGTGACAGATATCCGCGAATCTGGCGGCTCCGATCTGATGATTGTCGAGGACTTTCGCTGACTCACGCGCCGCCTGAAAGCAGCTTTTGGAGATAGCCGAATTCGCTGGCGACGCCGGACTCGCCTTCCGATCCATCGACCGTTCCCGCGATCTGTTCCCGCAGGAGTTCGCCGAATCGTCTCCGCGCGCGGTGCACCGCCACCTTCACGGCCGCCTCGTTCATGTCGAGAGCTTCAGCCACTCCCGCGTAGGAGTCTGGGTCGCCATTCAGGCGGAAATACTGGCGAAAGGCCTCGAACTGGACGGCCTTGCCCGCCTTCGAGAATTCCGCCCACAAGGCATTCTCCGCGGCCTCAAAAGCGGCGTATGCCCAGCGGCGTTCAAAGTCCGCCTCGGGGTTCGCGCTGGATGGCGCCTCCAAACGGTAGCGGACGTCGGCCGCCCCGAAGTCCAGGGGAAGCGGACATATGCGGCCGCCACGTTTGGCCGCCCGCTCCTTGTCCCAGGCATTGGCGAGGAAGTTCTTCGCCGAGGCCAATAAGAAAGCGCGGAACCGGCCAAGTTCCGGGCGCACGCCGGTGAGGGCCGAGTGTTCGAGCAGGCTGGCGAAGAAGCTCTGCGTGAGATCTTCAGCGTCTTCTTTCGAATTGGCGCGGCTCCGAATGAAGGCGTAGACCGGGTACCAGTAGGTTTCAACCAGACACCCGAGCGCCTTGCGGGCGTCTTCGGGACGCGCGTCGCGGGCAGCCAGGACGAGGCTCCACTGCGTGGATGGAAAACGGTCGCTCATGGTTCCCACGGTGGAAAGAAGGATTGCCTCCAAAAGGTAACAGGCTGCGCTCGCAAAGTTTTTCTTCGTGCGCCTGTAACTCTTTTAACGGCTTGCTTCTGTCCCATTCAAGGAATGCAGAATGCTAAACGAACTGTTGCCACTCATTCATTCCGGCGATCGCGCCGCATTGGACGCCGCGATTCCACTTTTGTACTCCGACCTCAAAAGACTGGCGGCGAGGCATTTGCGCCGTGAAGTCAGCCCTTTGATTGAACCAGGGGATCTGGTGCATGAAACTTACCTTAAGCTCTATGCGCTTCGCCATCCCAATTATCAGAGCCGCGCCCATTTTCTTGCCATTGCGTCGAACCTGATGCGCCAGATTCTGGTGGACCGGGCCCGGTTCCGCCTGGCGGCCAAACGGGCAGGCGTGCAGACTACCCTCACAACAGTCGAGGAAATGGGCCAGGCCCCGAGCGCCGGCGGTCTGCAAATGGTGATCGACGATGCGCTGCTACGGTTGTCGGTTTCGCAGGCCCGCATCGTCAGGTTGATCAAAATGCGCCTGTTTGCCGGAATGACGGCAGAGGAGTCGGCCGAGGTTCTGGGCATCAGCGTCAACATCGCGCGCAAAGACATCCGTCTCGGGTACGCATGGCTCCGGCGCGAATTGTCCGCGGCGGCGGCAGCTTAGCCGCGGATGTTGATCTGGCTGCTGGTAATCGAAAGCCGCACACGGCCTGAAGACGGGCCGCCGAACTTGGTCGCGGGCGTGAACGAAGTGAACAACAGCGTGTTCTCGAGTTGACGCTTCGCGTGGACATCCTTCAAAAGATTCTGGCCTTGCACCACAGTGTAGTCCACCATGTGGCCGGATTCGTCGATGATCAGGTCCACCACCAGTTCGCTTTCGCTCAATCCAATGGGCGCGATGTACTTCACTGACGGCACAGTCACGAGCGTCAGCGGAACATCGTTCTCGATGGCTGGCATCGGCATTGCGATCGAAGGCATCAGGGCGCTGAACAGCACCACCGCGGAAGCCAGCCCGCCAACCGCGGGAACCGCAAAGGGACGCATCAGGTTGCTGGCGAACAAACGCACGCTGTCACGCCAACCGAACTGCTTACCGGTGGCGCGCAAATGTTCCCTGGAAGCCATCACACGCAAGTTCGAAGAGAGCTGGGCCGGGGGCATGCGCTTGGGCAATTGGCGCAACGAAGACCGCACTTGCTGATGCTCGTTCACCTGAGTTCTGCAATTGCTGCAAACATCAAGGTGTTTGGCAACGTCCCGCCGCAATGCCTCTGCAGTTCCGGACGAGTCCGGATGATCCGCTAAATGCTTTTGAACCATTTTGCAGTGCATATATTTAGTCCCCTGACGCCATCCCGCTGCTGCGGACGGCCATCCAAACGCTGGATTCGCCGTTCCGCATTTGTTTGCGAAGCGCTTCGCGTCCCCGCAAGATTCTGGACTTCACCGTCCCCATACTAATGTTGAGGATGTCGGCGATTTCTTCGTAGCTCAATTCCTCGATGTCGCGCAGCACCACCGCTTCGCGGAAGTTTGGACTCAACTGCTGTAACGCTTCTTCTATCTTCTCCTGTGTTTCCGTGCCGAGCAGCAGATCGAACGGCGTGCAAGCGGAATCGGCGATCGTTTCCTGCAGCGACCGGGCGTTTTCATCGTCCCGGTCCAGGTCCACTTCGTGCTTCTTGTGGCGTGAGAACCATCGGCGGCGATTGTGCGCCTCGTTCAATGCGATTCGGTAGACCCAGGTTTTCAGGCTGCTCTGCGCCCTGAAGTTGCCGATATTGCGGAAGATCTTCAGAAAGACCTCCTGCACGACATCGCAGGTATCGCCGGGATCCGCAAGCAGGCGGTAGACCAGGTTGTACACCGGCTGTTGAAAGAGTCCGATCAGCTCTTCGTACGCCGCTTCGGAACCAGCCTGAAGCCGCTCCACCAACGTGATGTCGAATCGCGATGGCGAGGCATTGGCAGCAGCCGAAACGGCGGCCGGCGAGTTGTCGGTCATGGTGTCGAGTCTCACAACAGCGTCTGCCATGGTGCAGTACCTCTCCTCTATACGAGGCCTTCGGCTCGGATGCGGCGAAGGATCGGTTTTCATACTGCCCCGATCCGATTCTAGCTGACATTGTAGACACCTGGGAAGCGAGGAAAGTTCCCAAGTGCTTCAAAATAGCCGCGGTACTAGGACCAGCTACTCGCGCAGTACCTTGTCGCGGTGCAGTGAAACGCCCAAACTAGTATTGTTATAGCCGGCAAAACATGGAGAGATCGGACCTAGAGCAGTGGAAGTCCAGAGAAGTCGCGAGACTGCTCGCGCTTGTCGAAACCGAGCGCCGTTACTGGCAGGAGATCGTCTCCACGCTACCGGTGTGCCTCGCGGTTCTCAACAGCCAGTTGATCCTGATGTCCGCCAACCGGGCATTTCGCACGCGTTTCGGCGTCCGTAGCGAAGACCTGCGCACCAAGCGGATGGAGCAGATTCTGCCCTTTCCCGAACTCGCCATCCAGGTGGCCAAAACACTCGAAAACCGGGTTTCGCTCGCGGCGCCGCTGATTCTCGACACCGGTGAGGGCAAACGGCTTCGCGTCACGGTGCAGCCGCATCGCGATTGGGACGAGGATACTTCTTTGCAGGCGCTGCTGGTCATCGAGGATCTGAGCGTGACCGGGGAGGCCGTGCAAGTCTCCGCAGCCGCTCAACTCGCCGCCGCGATGCCCGCGGCATTGCCCGCCGTGGTGTGGACCGCTGAACTGCCCAGCCTCCGCTTTCTCTCCGTCTCCGAGTCCTCCGTCGCGCTTACTGGCCTCGCCGTTGACCGCTGGCTCGAGGCAGGCTTTTGGACCAACCGCTTTGCCGAGGCCGACCGGGAAGCGATGGTCTTGCACTACAACAATGCGATCGCCGGCGGCGGCATGCATTCGTTCGAATTTCGCTTCGACGGCAACCCTCGCTGGTTTCGCGAAACCATCCGTGTCGACGAGGGCGGCTCCAAAGTGTACGGCGTGCTCACTGACGTCACCGAGCGGCATACGCTCGAGGAACACATCCTGCAATCGCAACGCATGGACGCGCTCTCGGGCTTCAGCGGGCGCGCGGCGCACGATCTGAACAATCCTCTGATGATCGTCGGCGGCTATGGCGAGGAACTGTTCGAATCGCTTGACGAGTCCGATCCACGCCGCAACGATATGGCGCAACTTCTCGCGGCCGCCAAGCGAATTGGCGACATCGCCGCGAGTTTGCAGAGCTTTTCCCGCAAGGCCCCGAATACCGGCGGCGGAGCGTTTCCCGATCTGTGCGAACTGCTGACTCGAACCGTCGAACGGATGCGCGTCACGGCCGGTCCCAGTTTGTCGATCGATTTCGAAGCGCCAGCGCCGGGTTTGCTGGTCAACGCCGACGAGCCTTTGCTGCAAAGCATGATTTACGAAGTGACAGCCGCGCTGGCGGACGGGGAGCCGGAAGTGCAACTCGCCGTGCAAGCCCGCGAAGGCTATGTGCGCGACGTTTCGCTTCGCGACCAGTTGCCGCCGGGCATGTATGCGATTCTGGCCATCGAGAACCGCGGCTCGACCGGTACGGCGGCGGCTTCGAGGAAGCCGCTGTTCGAGTCGATTATTCCGGGCAAAGAAGGCAGCGGACTCGGGCCCGCGCTCGCCCGTGCCTATCGCCAGGTCGAAGCCTGGGGAGGCTCCGTGTGGTCTTCGCCCGATGGCCGCTGTGTCCGCATCCTGCTACATGCCCAGAAGTCCGCAACGGAGCCTGCTGCAACTGCTCCGGCGACGGCGCAATCGGAGCCTCCGCCGGTTCCGATCGAGCCGCCGAAGCGCATCATGGTGGTGGACGACGAGATGGGCATCCGCTCGCTCATGCGCAAGATTCTGGTTCGCAACGGTTATGCGGTGAAAGAGGCCGGGAACGCGCAGGAAGCGCTGGCGATCCTCGAGAAAGAACCGGTCGATCTGCTGTTGACCGATGTCGTCATGCCCGATATCACCGGCCGCGAGCTTGCCGAACGGGTGGTTACCGCGCATCCCATGACGCGCGTGCTGTATGTTTCGGGCTTCACTGGGGAGACCCTAGTGGAATCCGGCCAATATCCGCCTGGATCGCAGTTGCTGCAGAAGCCGTTCACGCTGGGCTCGCTGCTCAAAAAGGTGAAAGAAGTCCTCAGTTCATAGATACGGCGTTCGAGGAAAGCAGTGGAGTGCCGGCGTGGATATCCGCCCCTGCGCAGCATTCATCGCCCAGAGCATGAAAAGAACGACGTAGAAGGCCGGGAGTTCGACTTTGCGTAGGATTCGTAGGCGCCGGAGAATGGTGAAGGATTCGGCGCGCCATGAAATACATCGAAGTCGACTACAACCGGAAACTGAAACCCCTCGAGGCCATCCTGTTGGATGTGAAGCAACCGGGCGATTTTTTCGTTGCCGGGGTGCTGGAGATCCCGATGCCGCGAGTGGAAGTCAAGGGTGTGGGCACGCTTTCGTTCCCGACATCCCGCCCACAGATCGAGGCGCTGGTGCAACACGCCACTCAGGCGCCTTACGGCCGTGGCGAGGAGACGATTGTGGACACCTCCGTGCGCAACGTCTGGCAGATTGGTCCTACCGAAGTCAAAATCAGCGGCAAGTCCTGGGCGGCAAACTTTGACCGCATGCTTTCGAAAGTGACTGCGGGTCTCGGCTGCCAAAACGCGGCAGTCTCCGCGGAGCTGTACAAGATGCTTGTCTATGATCGTGGCGGGTTCTTTCTGGCTCACCGGGATACCGAAAAGACCTCTGGGATGTTCGGGACTCTGGTAGTGACTCTTCCATCCCTCCATCAGGGTGGAGCCCTTCGTATCCGCCATGGAGACCGCGAAATCACGGTCGAAACCGATGCCGCCGATCCTTCCGAGATTTCCTTCGCCGCATTCTATGCCGACTGTGAACACGAGGTTCTGCCTGTGCGGGAAGGCAACCGCGTTTGCCTCGTGTACAACCTGATTCAGCAACGGACAAAGGGCTTGCAGCGGATTCTGAAGGCGCCCGACTACGAAGCCAACATCGCGAAAGCCGCAGTCCTCCTCGAGGAGTTCTGGAGTTCACCCGAGGCGCCGGCGAAAATCGCATGGCTCCTCGATCATCAGTACAGCCCGGCGGGACTTTCCCTTTCGTCCTTGAAGGGCGCCGATGCGGCGAGATCCCGAGTGCTGGTGCAAGCGGGTGCGAAAGCGCAGTGCGTTGCCCATCTTGGAGTTGTCCACATCGGCGAGACCGGTGCGGCAGAGGAGGATGGCGATTTCTACTACGGTGCGCGTCGAAGCCGATACGGAGACTACGACGACGAGGACGAAACCGGCGATGAGGAAATTGAAGACGACGGCCTGGACTTCACGGCCATCACTGTCGACGACTCCTGGCAATATCTGGATGATTGGCGCGACACGGATGATCGCTCCGTGGAGTTCGGCCGGATTCCACTAGCAGAAGGCGAATTAGTTCCGGCCGGAGCGCTCGATGAGGAACCTCCTGACGAGAAGCGTCTGACCGAGGCCTCCGGTAACGAAGGAGCGACCTATGAGCGGTGCTATCATCGCGCGGCGCTCGTACTCTGGCCCGCGAACCGCATGATCGACGTTCTGCTGGAAGGCGGCGTAAGGGCCGCCCTGCCGTACTTGAAACGGCTTACTTCGAACGGCAAGAGCGCCCGAGCAGAGGCAATCGACGCCGCACAGCGCATTGTGGACGCGTGGCCCGCCGATGAACTGCGGTGGGATCGCTACTCGATCGGCATCGCATCTCCAGAATCACCCGATCGCGCAACGATGATGGCCTCACTCGTCGAACTGAACGCGAAGGAGTTGCTCGAGCGGTTTATCCGAGGGGCCGTTACTTCAAACTTCGATGGTTCGGAAAACGCGGAACTGTGCAGGTCGGCCAGCGTGCTCGGAGACGCAAAGGCTTCGGCTGCCTTGTCCGCATTGCTCGAGGCGCGGATGCCGGATAAGCCGGCCGAGTGCGCGGAGTTGCTGCTCGCGCTTGGCGCGGATTCCACGCCATCGTTTCGGAAGGTCGCGGAGGCTGCCGTTGCTGGGCTCGACGGCATCGCGGCGCCGAGGTCCAAGGCCGATGATCCTACCTTCTGGCGGTTAGAGGTCCTCACAGGAGGACGCCAGCGGCAGCCAGGTTTGGCTCCGGAGTTTCTCGTGAATTTGTTTTCGGCGCTGCGGCACTTGAAAGGGCAGTCGGTATGTAATGCCGCGGCGGACAGGATAGCGTCGCGACAGGAGGTCTTTCCTCCCACGACGCTGGTCGTTCCAGCCATCGAACGGATCTGCGATCAATTCGACTCCATCCCGCTGGCGCTCGAGCGCGCCATGCAAACTCTTTGGACGAGCGCCGCGGAGTTCCTGCTGCAGCGCAGCGAGGTCCCGCCTCAGCCCCCGGCAGACTGGCGCCTTACCGCGAAAGTTTCCTGCACCTGTGCGGATTGCCGGGAGCTTCAGGCCTTTGCTCGCGACCCCGGCGAAAGAGTGCATCGTTTTCGCGTGAAGAAGGAGCGCCGCAGCCACCTCCACCAAACGATCGACCGGCACAGGCTCGATATGACGCATGTGACAGAACGCGTGGGGTCGCCGCAAACCTTGGTCTGCACCAAAGACCGCCGCACTTTCAAGGCGCGCATGGAGGAATACCGGAGCGAGATCGCCGCCATGCGCACGCTCGCGGAACTGGCGCCGAAATCCGCTGGCGCAGGCGGCTTGTGCCGACGGATGCAGGCCGCCGCGAAGGCGGGTTCGATTTGAGATTCTCAACCTCCACAATCGCCGCCGGCTTTGAGGTCGTCCCGTGGCTCGCCGCAGCGGGGGAACTTGCCTACTCGCCTAAGGCGCCGCCAGATCGCGACTACTTCTTTCAGTACTCCTGGATCGTTCCCGAAGTGTTTGACGCTGGCATTAACAAGCGGCGCCACTACTGGTTCGGCGAGCCAGTGAAGGATTGTCCGCGAGTGAGACTGCTGTTCCAATTCTGGAATCGGGCCCGGCGTGGCGAGCATGACCCTTTATGGGTCTCAAACGGAATGGCGGGTCCCGATGCGGACGTAACCGCGCCGATTGCCGCTTACCGCCATACGGACATCCATCCGTCCGGAAGCACGGCGGAACGTCTCATCTTGATACAGCATGGCAGCTACCACATCGGCGATATCGGCAGCCAGCCCCTGGCCGATCGAGGCGAGGCCGTGATCTATAGAGGAATTCAAAAGGCCGAGACATACCTGCTCCACCGGGTGACGAGTGAGGAGATTCACCGCCGGTTGTCGAACGTTCACGCCAGAAGCCTGGCGGATTCGGTGGTCTCGTTCAACACGGTGCACTGTAACCTGATGCGATGCGAAACGGAATTTTTGAATGACCGGAGTTTTCTTTTCGACGGCCTCTGCCGCGAAGCGGGCCTTGAAGCGGAGGATCCGTTGATTCGCTCCATGCTCTACTCCGGGTACGCCCTCGAGGAATGGTGCGCCTCCCGGAAGTTCGGACCCAATTATGCGAAGTTCCGAACGCCGCTGACCAACCTTCGCATCACGACTTTCGTGGGTAACGAGACCGAGGTCAAGGTGATCGACCCGAACAAGCTCGAGGTCATCGAAGCAGTCGGCTGCAACGTGCGCGAGGTGTGCACTTAAGGGACACTCGCGCGGTAGCGCCAGGCGCCCGCCGTGATCTTCTCCGCGGCCAATGAGACGGGGTTTGTCGAAGGCCAGCAATCGCGTGGCTGCGCCTTGTAGAACTCACGCGAGACCGTATTTCCGCTTGGGATCATGCGGCTCCATGCCGATCTCAACTACCAATCCGCGTGCGGCGAGCTTCTTCAGCCGCATTCCACTGCCCCATTGCTCGATTAATTAAGTGCAGTTCGCGAAACACTCTGCCAATCGCCCGGTTGCGAAGTTTCGAAACGCCTTGCAGAATGTCCTCAACCGCCAGTCCGAACGGCAGCAGCCCCGGACTCTCGATTTCGATCCGATCATCGAAAATCGCTACACGAATTGGAGAACCCAACTGGGCATAGTTTGCAGGCACAACCGCCTTCACGACTGCTTTGCGGATAGCCACAACAGGAACGGACCAGCACTCCTCCCTTCGGATGTTCTCCTCTTCGGCTGCGACCTTGCCAAACAAAAGGAGACTACCGTTCGCCGGGACCTACTTTCGCTGGTGTTCGGCAACGATTCTCAGGTTGATCCATGTTTGCGGCTCGACGCGCCGGAACGGAGCCAGTAACTCGGAAGCTGCTCGGAAGTCGATAGCTTCCGACTTCAATTCAGGGATAGCCTCCTCATCGAAAGAACCGGGACGGTTGGGATTTCTGAGTTCTTGAATATGAACCGCATCTGCCCGCCTGTTCGTTGAACCAACGCGAATGAATACGCCATCTACCGGTCCAAGGCGTTCGAGGGAGGACTTCGATTTCCGGAAGGAGACGCGAGCGGATGGAGTCGGCGACAATACTGGCAAGCCGCTCATCGGTCGCCAAACTGTCCGGGACGCCACGAACATGCTTCGTGCCATCCTCCACGCCGATGAGCAAGGCGCCGCCTGCAGTATTCGACTTGGCGCTTTCGCTAGTCGCCGGGCCGCCATGCGCCCCGCTTGCGGGCGTCGTTGATGACGAAACGGACGCCCTGGTTGTCGGACGGGTTCAGCCACAACATCCGCTCGAACACTGCAACGCTTTCGTCGAATCGCTCGAGCCGCCAGAGGCAAAGGCCGTATCCATTCAGGCAGCGCAGGAACGGACGGTTGTCGATCATTCCCCATGGCAGAACGCCATTGAAGTCTGCGGGAAGTGACAATTCGCCAATCCGGACGCCAACCTCATAGTGCCGGATGGCGTCCATCGGGCTTGTATCGAATGACAGGTTCCCCAAGTGCGCATGGGCATCCAGGCAACGCAAGTCAGCGCGGCAGAGGCCCATCAAAATGTCATAGGCGGCAGAGTAGTCGCCAGCGTCTTTCTTGTCATTGGACTCGATAATCGGGTCGCTCAGCATGTCTTCGGGGTCTTCACCCGGAATCACCTGCTCCATCTCGAATTGCGGTCTTCGGCCACGCTTGATGATCTTCTTCGCCCAAGCCCCGATGGGATCGCCCGGCTCTCCCCAGTATTCCTCTGCAGGATCCCAGTCACCGAACGTCTGCAGTCGAAGTGGAGTCAACCCGATAGTTCTTGCGTCCAACCGCGTCGACTCGATGCTGCCGGATAGGTATGGGTTGCCGCCATAGGTCCATTGCTTGGCGGGTTTGATTGTCGCGATCTCGCCTGGCACAACATCCCAGAGCCTGCCAGCGCGAAGCGTGATTACCTCGCCGCTGCTCAGGATTTTGCACCGTGCAGCCCGGGCGGAGACCGATTGGACGACAACATCGATGTTGCCTGACGGCGTCCCGGCCGTTGCCGCCTCGGACTTCTTGGCGCGTTGTGGTTCCGGAGCGAATGGTGCGACACCCATCCATTTCCGATACGCCGCAATGTAGCGATGACTGGAGTCGTCCGCCAGCTGAACGTCGGCAGCGGCGACGGCGTGTTTGGAGCCATCTGGCCGGCGAATTGTGGCGGTGAGTCCGCGGCGTGCGTTGCCGTCGTAATCGAACTTGGTCACCTGCACAGGTTCGCCAGCGATCGTGGCAGCACAGGGAAGCGTGACATTGTTTTCGAGCGCCTGCCGCAGGGCCCAAAGTTGCTCCTCATCGCCATCGGCGTCAGTGAGGATTTCCTCCAGCAATGCATCGAGTTCGCTGTTTCGTCCTGCGCTCATCGCGTTTTCCGATTCTGCCACTTCACCACGGCGGCTTCCAGGAACGATAGTCGCATGATTCACTCACCTCGGACCACAGAAACGAACTCGCGGATGAAGCGTTGCTTTCGAGAGCGCGCGTGGCTGATCTTACTTACTCTGCCAGCGTTGACGATCCGCAAAGTTCGTCGGACTCGGTAAGAACAAATGCCGTTTCAGGCACTCATCCCGCAATAGTTCAATCAGCCGCGAACAGTCCAAGGAAGAAATGAGATTGACACATCTGGATTAATCGCCACCAAAATCAACGTGCGCCCGCTTCGCTCAGACTCACTTTGATGGCCTTGATGGGCTTGTCATTGGCGTCGAGAAAGCGGGCGCAAAAGTCCGTGGCGCCGCCGCCGTTCACGATCGCGGCTCGCACGATGTTCGGACCTTTCTCGAGTTGCAGGCGCTTCGAGACTCCATCGTCAATGACAGTTTGGCGGTCGCCATAGATCCCGATGACTTCCTGGCCGTTCACCCACCAGACCGACGCGGCGTTGGAACCGATGGCGAGCCGCACGCCATCCATCTGCTTGGGGCTGTGAACCACTGTCACGGCCCAGAAGAGAACATCCGAGGTCTTCTTGCCGAGCGAGCGCGCGAAGTGAAACAGGTTCACGTTGTAGTTCGAGGTGTCCTCCGCGTGCCAGGTCAGTTCCGCATCGCCCGCTTGGACTCTGTCTCCGTCACGCGGAATGGTGGTGAACTGATTGGGGAAGTGCTCTTTCCTGACCAGAGCCTGTACGGCATTATCAGTGAGTCCGTTGGCGCCGATAGGCTCGAGGAGCAGCCAGCGCTGAATGAAGCCATCCTCACCTGGCGCAGCTTCGGCAGTCTTGGGTTTTGATAGGGTCGCGGCGGGCACTTGGGCCACGATCTGGATCCCCGCGGCGCAAACCAGCAGCGGGCTCAATAAACAAAGGGTTCTCATGGCGTCTTGATCATCCAGCGCTGTTTTTCGCTGGCAGGGTCGAACTTCGATAAGGTAGCGGAGCTGCTGCCGACGGCGGAAAGAACCAGAGGGAGCGATTTCGGCATGATGCGGTAGCTGCCGTCGGCCAGTTGGTCGATTTGCCAGAGTTGCTCGGGTCCGCCGGTAAAGGAGGGCATCGCAACGAGTTCCCCTTCGGCGGTGGCAGCCAATGCCCGGCCGGTTCCGGCGATCATGATCTTGAAATAGGGCGAGCCGAGGAATCCGCCCGCGGTGGAAGCCGGCGTAATCGTCCACTTCTGTTGCGCCTGGCACATATAGTTGCCCATGCGGACGCCGACGTTTCCCGCCGGCCATTTCGAGTCGAACTCTGCGGCGTCTTGAGATGCAATAACGGTGCCGGTGCCTTCAAAGATTCCAGGCCCCACGCCAGGGCCAGGGCCACCGGGTGCTCCAGCACCTGGCGGCGGACGGCGCCGAACCGGGCGCCCACCGACGGGAAACCCCTCCACGGCGAGTTCCAGGGCTGTGCCAGTTCGCACTGACTCGAACTGGTAGACTCCTTCCTTGACGTTCTCGCCTGCAACGGGCCAGCCGTCCTTCCACTGCAGTGGCCGGATGTCGAGGACGCTCGCGCCGCCCCGGTCGAGGTCGGCCTCCCAGTGCATCGAGAATTTCTGAACGCCATCGCCGAGATCGATGAGGCCGAAATGTCCCGGGCCAATCAGACGTCCGGCGGAGGTGATGAACAGCTTGCCTCCACCCTGCAGCATATCGATGCCGATATTGTCCAAAAAGGGACCAGATACCTTGCGCGACCGGCCGACCCGGATGTTGTAGCCGGACTCGGCGCCGCGGCAGCAACTGCCGTGCGTAACGAGAAGGTAGTACCAGCCATCGTGAAAGATCATGATGGAAGCTTCGGAATTGATCGCGATGTTGCGTGGCTTCTCGTGCGGATGGTGGCGCATTCCGGATTTGGGGTCGAGTTCCACGAGCCGGATGTAACCGAAGTACGATCCGTACACGAGCCAGAGGCGCTTGTCATTCGGGTCGAGAAAGATGCCGGGATCGATCGCGTTGCAGTCTTCCACCCCGTCCGATGAGGCGACGACGCCACCCTCTTCCCACTTGTAGCCGGGCGAAGCGGGATCCAGCGTTTTGTTGGTGAGCAGGCTGATCTCGGCTTTCGTGGGGCCACTGTTGGCGGCGATGTAAAGGTAATAGCGGTCGCCCACTTTCATGACGTCCGGCGCCAAACCTCGCCTGGGAAGCGCCTGGCCGCGCCGCCAGAGCCAGCCATCGTCCGATTCCAGAGCGTTGCCGCCTGTGCCGTAGGTGTAGAACTTACCGTTGCACTTCACCAGGGTCGAAGGGTCGTGAATCGTGGCCTGGCCATCCAAGTTGGCCGCGTGGAGCGTAAGCGCGCCTGTGGCCACGAGCGCCGCAATCGCTGCAGCCTGGAAAGAGAGAGTCATATAGAAGGCGAATCCCGATCTTAGATGCTATTCTGTAGGGCCAGCAAGGTATCATACGGTTAATTTCGCCAATGTTCATGCAGCAGGTCCCAAAGGTTTGGTGTTGAAATGAGTCCAAGCAGGACCCTCGCGGAGTCACGCCAACAAGAGGTAAGGGTAGAGCTCAACCGCCTGCTCGAGAGTGCCGCTTTCCGCAGTAGCAAACGGTGCCGTGAGTTTCTGGAACATGTCGTGGTGAAGACCGTGGCTGGCCAGATCGGCGGCCTGAAAGAACGCACCATCGGTGTGGAGCTTTTCGGACTGCCTCCCGAATACGACACCAGTCAACACACGATCGTCCGGGTTACCGCCAGCGAAACGCGGAAGAAGCTGGCGCAGAGTTATCAGAGCCGGAACGGGTCCCATGAAAGCGTCCGGATCGATCTGCCGCCGGGTTCTTATAGCGCGGAATTCACATGGATCGATCAGGCGTTCGAAGCAGAGGTTCCAGCGCCCGCCCTGGCGCTTCCTCCAGTGGATTCGCCTGCTGAGATGGATCCGCCGGCGCAGACGTTGCCGCCGCCTGCCTGGATTTCGCGGCGCTGGCTCGTTGGCGGAGCAGGCGCTGCGGGACTGCTTGGCGCCGGGTTCGGAATCTGGCAGTGGCGAGGTCCGAAGGACAAACCTCCACGTACAACGGCCGCGGTTCTGCCCCCGGATATCGCGGCGAACGCCACTGGAACGGTTCGGATCGCGGCCGGGGCAGCATCCCCCTATCTGGACCGCAATGGGCAGACGTGGGGCGTGGATCGCTATTTCACTGGCGGATTCGTGCAATCGCGGCCAGCCGAGCGCGTTGTCCGAACCCTCGACCCCGACCTGTACCGGAAGGTGCGGCTCGGCGATTTCCGATATGACATTCCGCTCGAGCCAGGCGAATACCAGCTCCACCTTCACTTTGCCGAAACCGGCCTGTCTGACTTCGTCAGCGCCGAATCCAGCGGCGAAGGCCAGCGTGTATTTCGCATCTCAACCAACGGCAAGACCCTTTTGAACTTCTTCGACGTCGTCGCCGATGCCGCCGGCGCCAATATCGCTGACGAACGGGTCTTTCGAAACATCAAGCCGGCGGACGATGGTCATCTGCACCTCGCCTTTTCACCGCAGAGAGGATCGGCGATGGTCAGCGGCATCGAACTGTTCAAGGTCCCCGCCGGAGAGGTTATCCCTCTTAAGATCCGCTCCGGGTGGCCCACACCTTGGCGGGACGGGAATGGCGGACAATGGCGGGCGGATTGCTATTTTCTAGGTGGAAACGCCCTGGTCCGAAGAACGAATCCGGTGAGGGAGGGTGAAGCCCCGGCTCCCGAGAGTCCCATGTATGCCAGCGAACGCTGGGGGCACTTTTCCTACGCTCTTCCTGTTCCGGATGGCAGGTATCGCCTGACGCTGAGGTTTTGCGAGGGGCATCTCGGACCCCGCAACACAGGAGCCGGCGGAGTTGGCGGCCGGGTCTTTGATGTCTTCTGCAACGGGGTAGCGCTGCTGCGCTCATTCGACATAGTCAAAGAGGCAGGCGGCGAGGGGCGGGCGATTCACAAGGTGTTTCAAGATCTCCGTCCAAATGCGCAAGGGAAGATCCTGCTCACCTTCGTTCCCATCGTTGGCATGGCCTGCGTCAACGGCTTGGAACTCGTCGCGCATTGACAGCTCTCCCCTGTCAATTTAACTGTTAACCCCGAAATTCCATCAACTTCCTAGGGATTAGCGCATCCAGTTGATTCTGTGAGCGTTAGGCCCTGTTGTACCGTACGGTGCCTTGCAGGAGTCGCTGATCCAGCCCCAGGATAGGGAGATCCTTCAGGAGGTTCCTTGCGACTCGCTATTTTGATGTGCGGTATCCCTTTGCTTTGCCTGGGGCAGAAGTTGGAGGGCTGTAAACCTTCGTCCCTCAACATTCCAGGCGCCCCCTACCCCTGCGTTCTACCAGATCGAAGCGTAGCGTTCCGGGTGTACGCTCCAGATGCCCAGAAGGTCCAGGTGCGCCTTGGTGGCGGTCATGACCTGGCCAAAGGTGAGGGCGGAATCTGGACAGGAACGATCCCACCTCAAGTCGTAGGCTTTCACTACTACACGCTCTCCATCGACAGCGCGACCGTAGCAGATCCTGCGACCCAGACCTTCTTCGGAGGTGGATGGTATAACAGCGCAGTCGAAATTCCAGAAGCGGACGGTGATTACTACACGGCTAAGGACGTACCTCACGGCGAGGTCCGGCAGCGCTGGTACTTCTCGAAGGTCACAGGCGCCTGGCGGCGCTGCTATGTCTACACGCCTCCAGGCTATGACGCGAATTCGAAGACGAAGTATCCGGTGCTCTACCTGCTCCACGGCTGGGGCGAGAACGAGCAAGGTTGGCACAATCAGGGCCACGCTGATCTGATTCTCGACAACCTGATCGGGGCCAACAGGGCCAAGCCAATGATTGTCGTGATGGAGAACCTGAACTCGGCGAAACCGGGTGAGGATTCGAGCCTCTACAACGCGCGCAGCATTATTGCCAGGGCGAGTTTGTCAGACGTCCCGCCGCCCATTGGGGCTCCGCCCACCCAGCGTCCCGGGAACCAGCCGCAGCCGGTTCGCGGCGGAGGCTTCCCGGCGAACTTCGGCGCAACTTTCACCGAGATGATGTTGAACGATCTGATTCCGATGGTGGAGCGCACCTATCGCACGCTGCCGGGGCGGGAGAACCGCGCCATGGCGGGACTCTCGATGGGAGGCATGCAGTCGTTTCAGACCGTATTGTCGAACCTCGACAAGTTTGCATATTTAGGCGGCTTTAGCGGCAGCAGCGGTGGACGCGGCGGCTTCGACCCCAAGACATCGAGCAACGGCGTCTTTGCCGACGCGGCGGCCTTCAACAAGAAGATGAAGCTGCTGTTTCTCGGCATCGGAACCGCCGAAGGCCCCGGAACCAGGAACTTCAGCGAGCAACTGCGTCAGGCCGGAATCCAAAACTTCTACTTCGAGTCCCAAGCCACGGCCCACGAATGGCTGACCTGGCGCAGGTGCCTCAACGATTTTGCTCCCAGACTCTTCAGATAACGAATATCCACGAAAGATAAGAATCCATGACGCTTCATCGACGCATCATTTTTTTGCTCGCTGCTCTACTCGCTCTTCCCCTCGTTGGCCAGACGTTTGGTGAGATCACCGGACACGTCAGCGACACCACCGGCGGCGCGGTTGCCGAGGTCGCAGTGACGGTCATCAACATCAACACCAACGCCACGCGCCAGACCGTCACCACGATGGGTGGGGATTATGCCTTTCCATCTCTGCCGCCGGGCAGTTATACGGTTCGGGTCGAGAAGAACGGCTTCAAGACTTCGGAATCGAAGAACCTGACAGTGAGCGTGCAGCAGTCGGTCCGCATGGATTTCGTGCTCGCCGTTGGACAAGTCTCCGAGTCGATCTCGGTGGAAGCTTCCGCCGTCCAGTTGGACTCCGAGTCCGCTACAGTCGGCACTGTCATCGACAACAAGCGCATCGTAGAACTGCCGCTGAATGGCCGAAACTATCTGCAACTGGTGGCGCTCACCGGCAACGCCACGACACTCTCACCATCCGCGGGCCAAGCCGGGTCGCGCCAAGGCGGAGACCGGGCGGGCCAGTCGATCTCTGTCGCCGGCCAGCGGACGATGTTCGATAACTTCACGCTGGATGGCGTCAACAACACCGATCCGAACTTCAACACCTACGTAGTGCTGCCGTCGATTGACGCGTTGCAGGAATTCAAAGTCCAGACAGGCGTTTATCCCGCCGAGTTCGGCCGCAACTCCACACAGATCAACGTGTCGACAAAGCCGGGCGGAAACGTCTATCACGGCGCGTTGTTCGAGTTCCTGCGTAATGACCGGTTCGACGCCAAGCCGTACGCCTTTGTCGCCAATCCGCCCGCGAAGAGCCCGTTCAAGTGGAACCAATATGGCTTCGAGCTCGACGGGCCTGTCCGGATCCCGAAGCTGTTCAACGGACGCGACAGGCTCTTCTTCATGGCCAACTACGAGTCGTTCCGGCAGCGGCGCAATTTCAACGGCATTTTCACCGTGCCGACGGCCGCCATGGAGGGAGGCGACTTCAGCGGGCTTTCCACCCCCATGTACGATCCCCTTTCGAAGAATCCTTTCCCTGGCAACGTCATTCCCACAACCAGGCTCGACGGGATTTCGAAGAAACTCCTGAACTACTTTCCGCCCGCGAATGTGGCGACGCCGCGCATCAACAATAATTATCAGCGCGTTGGCAGCGCCCCGATCAACAAGGATCAATTCATCACCCGGATGGATTTCAATGAATCGTCGAAATCGCAGTGGTCGGGCCGGTATAGCTGGGGCGATGAAAACCTCGTGACGACCGGCGTCAGCCTCGACGGATCGAAAACGGTCACCAACTTTGAACAATTCATGGGGTCGAACACTCGGACGCTATCGCCGACAAAGGTTAACGAGGTCCGTTTCGGCTATACGCGCTTCTTCAATTCCACGGGAACCTTCCTGGCGTTCACCAAAGACGTCGTGAGTGAAATCGGCATTCCCGGCCTGAAGGCCGGCGACCCGGTGCAGTGGGGCATTCCGAACGTCTCCCTGATCGGCTACAGCCGGTTGGGCGACGACACCGAGGGGCCGTACGCCAACGACAACAACTCGATCCAGTTCATCGACAATTTCTCATGGATCCGCGGCAAGCATACGATTCGCTTTGGCGGTGAATTCCGCCGTGAGAATTACAAGCAGGTCGGCAATCAGTTCGCCCGAGGACAATTCACGTTCCAAGCGAACGCCACGCAGGACCCTGCCTCCAAAACCGGCGGAGATGCTTTTGCGGACTTCCTGCTTGGAAGCCTGTATCAATCGGAAGCGGCCGTCTCGATCGCCAACGCCAGGTTCCGACGCAACGCGCTGGCGTTCTACGTAGATGACACCTGGAAGGTGACTTCCAAACTCACGATCGCTCTCGGTCTCCGTTACGAAGTCACGCCGCCGTTCTACGACGCCAACCGCAACGCCTTCTCGGTTTTCATTCCGTTTGAAGACCGGACCCCGAATGTGACCGACAAGTCGCGGTATCCGAAGTTTGTTCGCACGGGGCCGTGCTCGGGCGGCGGCGTCTACGATGGCATTAGCATCCGCTGGCCGCAGATTGAAACCGTTTGCGACGGACGTCTGGGCGATGCGCTGGTGCGCACCGACCGGAACGATTTCGAGCCGCGAATCGGCGTGACCTACGCTCCAAAAGCCGGTTGGGTCATCCGCACGGGAATTGGCATGTTCTACAACCAGGACACCGGCAATCCGCGCTTCGACCTTGCGCGGAACATCGCGGGACGCATCCGCGTCAACTCCGAACTGCAGAATCCGACGCTGTTCTGGAGCAACGCACTCGCCAGCATTTCGGGTGGCGTTGCGAACATCATGAATCCGTATTCGTTTGCGAACAAGTACGAACGGAGCACCCCGTACTCGGCGCAGTTCCTCTTCAACGTTCAGAAACAGCTCACCAGCGATCTGATGTTGGAGGTCGGCTACCTCGGTTCGGCGAGCCGGAAACTCGAGTTCCTGCGCGCGGTCAATGAATCGCTGCCGGGCACGACCGGATCGGTGCTGAGTCGTGCGCCCTATCAGACGTTCGGCAGAATCCAGTTGGTGGACAACTCCGCCAACGGAGCCTACAACTCCCTCGCCGTGAAACTGACCAGGCGGTTCAGCAAGGGCTTCACCTTCCTGAGTTCGTACACCTGGTCGAAATCGATGGACAATTCGAGCGGCATCCGAGTGCAGGGCGCCGATACGCTGTTCCCGCAGAACAGCTACTGCCGCAAGTGCGAATGGGCGTTGTCCGCGTTCGACACCCGCCACCGTTTTGTGACTTCGACGTTGTATGATCTGCCGATCGGAAAGGGCCGCTCGCTCGACCCCAGGAACGGCATTCTCGATGCGGTGGCCGGAGGATGGCAGATCGGCGGCATTTTGACCGCCCAGACTGGATTCCCGATCACGCCGGGCGTCGGCGGGGCCGATCGCTCCGGCAACGGAGCCGGCTTCGACCGGCCGAACGCCACGGGAATCACGCCGTACCTGGACAATCCCGTTCCTTCTCGCTGGTGGGATCCGGCTGCGTTTACCGGCAATACGCCCGGAACGTTCGGAACGGCGGGCCGCAACTCCATCATCGGACCGAAGTTCCTGACGCTCGATGCGTCGGCGCACAAGGAGTTTCACATGCCTTATCAGGAACGCCATATGCTGCAATTCCGGTTTGAAGGCTTCAACATCATGAACCATCCGGTTTGGTCAAATCCGAATTCGAACGCTTTGTCCAGTGGATTCGGAACCATCTCCGGCACGGCCGTGTCGATGCGCCAGATCCAATTGGCCCTGAAGTACACATTCTAGGGGGAAGAGACCGGCTTGCTACTGTATCGGACCAGTTCAGATCAATGGTGGATCAAGATCAGCAAGGGCTCGGGGGTCGCCGTTCCGCAAGATGCCGCGGGTGGGCTCACTTGCCGGGATGATCTCTTCGAGTACCTCGCGACGATCGTGGATACCGGCGAGCCGCAGCGGTTTCCCCAGCGGGAATTGCTGCCGCCGATTGAACGGCAGGAGGTCTGGGCATCCGGCGTCACTTACCTGCGCAGCCGCGCCGCCCGCATGGTGGAGTCCGAGGCTGCCGGGGGCGGCGATTTCTACGATCGAGTCTACAGTGCGGACCGGCCGGAGCTCTTTTTCAAGGCGACGCCCGAGCGGGTCGTGGGACCCGAGACCGCGGTCCGCATACGCCGCGACTCAAAGTGGAACGTTCCCGAACCGGAACTCGCGCTGCTCCTGTCGCCGAGCGGCGCAATTCTCGGCTACACAATCGGCAACGACATGAGTTCGCGCGATCTCGAGGGAGAGAATCCGCTCTATCTTCCGCAAGCCAAAACGTACGATCGCAGTTGCGCTCTTGGCCCGGCAATTCTCGTGACGCGCGGCAAACTGCCTGCGTCCACGGCTATCGATCTACGAATCCGCCGCGGAGAGAAGACAGTCTTTCACGGATCTACCTCGCTCGCGGAAATGAAGCGCAAGGTCGAAGATCTGGCGAGCTATCTCTACCGGGAGACTTCGTTCCCGAACGGTTGCTATCTGTTGACCGGCACCGGAATCATTCCCCCCGGCGAGTTCACGCTCGCGGTGGGCGACCGCGTGGAAATCTCCATTGCCGGCATTGGCACGCTGGCGAACTCCGTCGAGCAGAGGAGCTAAGAAGATACCGTGACTACGAAGCCCATCTCTCCGAACGTGCCGCGCAAACGTTACGACATGACACGGGCGCCGCATTAAAGCCAATACGGGGACCAAAGGAATGCCCTCCACGCGACGATTGCGCATAGCTCGAACCGATGACCAGGCCGCACTGCGGGCGCTGCTCTCGTCGAGGGATACCCGGAACGCCCGGCTCGAACTCATATTCGGAGATGGCACACGCCACACCATCGGACGCGGGCTCATCGACAGCACTCTACCCTGGCTGGTTGGCGTGACGCAGCCGGGCAGCGGCGCGCGGCTGGAGTTGGTATTCTCACACCCCAGGCGCGACAAGACAAATAATGGGAAAGCCTGGTATGATTTCTCGTGTCATTCGATCGCCCGTTTTTCCAACTCGCCGCGCTGAGCGTAGCGCTTGCCTTTGCAGCGGATGCACGCAAAGGCCAGCCTCGCACTTGGGCCGCCGATAACGGCAACGGAACGTATTCGAATCCGTTGTTCTACGACGAGTTTTCGGATCCCGACATGATTCGCACTGGCGCGGACTATTATCTGACCGGCACGACGATGCACGCGATGCCGGGGCTGCCGATCCTGCACTCGCGGGATCTGGTGAACTGGAGCCTGGTGACGTATGTCTTCGACCGGCTCGACCTGGGGCCGGACTTCAGGCTCGAGAACGGCAAAGAGATCTACGGACAGGGCATCTGGGCGCCTTCGTTCCGCTATCACAACGGAACCTACTACATCTTCGCCAATGTGAACCGCTTCGGATTACAGGTTTACCGGGCAACCGATATCCGCGGCCCGTGGAAACACAACCGCATCGAACAGGGGCTGCATGATCTCTCTGTCCTGTTCGACGACGACGGCAGGATTTATGCAGTCTACGGCGTGAAAACGATCCGCATTGTCGAAATGAACTCCGGCCTCACTGCTCTTGTCCCGGGAACCGACCGCGTCCTGATCCAGCCCGAACTGGGCATGGGCGAAGGCTCGCACATCTACAAGATCAAGGGTAAATATTTCATCGTCAGCGCCATCCCCGGCGGTCATGTGCCGATGAAATGCGCTCGCGCCGACCGCCTCGACGGACCCTGGGAGGTAAGAACGATCAGTGAGAGTGAGAGCCTCGGCATCGGGCAAAGCTACCGCTTCAAGGACTTTCGCCGCCGCGAACCTCCGTTCGAACTGACCCCGCCCAATTCCTCTGAACGCGCCAGTCTCACGTTGCATCAGGGCGGGATTATCGACACGCCATCCGGCGGCGAATGGTGGGGATACTCGATGCAGGATCACAATTCCGTCGGCCGCTTGACTTCGCTATCGCCGGTGACGTGGGTGGATGGCTGGCCCTATTTCGGACTTCCCGGCAATCTGACCCGCACGCCGAAGACCTGGGTGAAGCCGGACACCGGCCACAAGGAACCCATCCATTCGCCGTACGAACGTAGCGATGATTTCTCGGGCCCGAAGTTGAGCAACGCCTGGCAATGGAGCCATTTGCCGAATGATGCGCGATGGTCCCTCACCGAACGGGCCGGTTATTTGCGTTTGCACTCGATGCCTGCAAAAGACTTTTGGTGGGCCAGGAACTCTCTCACACAACGCGCGATCGGCCCGGAATCCACGGCTACGGCGATTCTGGATGCATCCGGCATGCGTTCGGGCGACACCGCCGGACTCGCGCTGTTGAACCTGCCTTACGAGTGGCTCGGCGTCCGCCGCGAGGGCGGGACGCTCAATCTGGAATTGTTCGACCAGAACAGCGGCAAGCCGGTAGCTGACGCGGCCATCCCGCAGGACGTTGCCCGGTTCCATTTCCGCGTTCACTGCGATTTCGACAAGGATCTCGCCAAATTCAGCTACAGCGTCAATGACGGGCGAACGTTCCAGGATATCGGCGGAGAGTTTGCGTTGCCGTTTCAGCTCAAAACATTTCAGGGCGTCCGCTATACGCTGTTCCACTACAACAACAGCGGGGTGGAAGGCGGATACGCCGATTTCGACCGCTTCCAAGTGGACGAGCCGCGACCGCGTGGCCTCACCCGTGAGATCCCCTATGGACGTTGGGTTTCGTTTTCGAGCCTCGGCGGCGGAACCCCATTGACTGTCAGCGGCGCGGCGGAATTTCAGATTGTCGATCGCGGATCGGGGCGCGCCGCGCTTCGCACCGCGGGCGGCAAGCTTGTGAGCGTCAGCCAGACGGGCGAGGTTCGCCTTGTTGCAGGTAAGGCGGGACTTGCGGAGACGTTCCAATGGGTCGATCTGCAACGCGGGAACACGTTACTGCTTTCTCTCTCGACGCACCGCTATCTGAAGGTTGCTGGCGAATCAAGCCCTGTGACCGCCGGCCACCCCGGCCCCGCGCCAGACCGCAAAGATGGGTCGTGCCTTGCCTGGCGCGCCGTGCGCTGAACCAATCGACGAAGGAAATTATGCATCTCACTCTTTTGCTGTCCCTGAGCCTCGCCGCGGACAAAGTTCCGATGACGGTTGACGTTTCGAAACCGGGCGCGAAAATCGACCGGAATATCTTCGGACAATTCGCCGAGCATCTCGGCACAGGCATCTATGAAGGCATCTGGGTTGGGCCGGATTCCAAAATCCCCAATACGCGCGGCATCCGCAACGACGTAGTCTCAGCGCTCCGGGCGTTGAAGGTCCCCAATGTTCGATGGCCGGGCGGATGTTTCGCCGACGAATACCACTGGCGCAAAGGCATTGGACCCCAGCGCGCCATCACCCTCAATCCCAACTGGGGCGGCGTCACCGAACCGAACACCTTCGGGACTCACGAGTTCATGGACTTCATTCACCAAATAGGAAGCCGGGCCTATTTGTCGGTCAATCTGGGATCGGGCACTCCGCAAGAAGCGGCGGAATGGCTGGAATACATGACGGCTTCGCAGCAGACCTCGCTCGCCAGAGAACGCGCCGCGAACGGACACCCCGAGCCGTACGAAGTTCCCTATCTCGGCATCGGCAACGAGAGCTGGGATTGCGGCGGCAACATGTCCACCGATTACTACGTCAGCCAGCTCAAGATCTATACCCGCTTTGTGCGCAACTACAACGCCGCGCAACAAGAAAGCGGGAAGCAGATGCTCGAGATCGCCGTTGGTCCGAACGAGGCGGACACGCAGTGGACCGAGGCCGTGATGAAGGCCTACCAGGCGAAACACTGGAGCTGGGACATGCAGGGTCTCTCGTTGCATGCCTACACGGTTGTGAAGTGGCCGCCCGCATATGCTTCCGTTGGCTTCGGCGTCAAAGAGTACAACCAGGTTCTGCAATCCACGCTCGAGATGGAAAATCTCGTCTCGAAGCACTCTGCGATCATGGACAAGTACGATCCCGGGAAGCAGGTCGCGCTGGTGGTGGACGAGTGGGGCGCCTGGTACGCGAAGCTTCCCGGTACGCAACAGGGATTCCTTGCCCAGCAAAACAGCCTTCGCGATGCGGTGCTCTCATCGCTGAATCTCAATATCTTCGCGCGGCACGCGGACAGGGTCCGGATGGCGAACATCGCGCAGATGATCAATGTCCTGCAGGCGATGATTCTGACGGACAAAGAGAAGATGCTTCTGACGCCGACCTATCACGTATTCCGCATGTATGTTCCGTTCCAGGATGCGACCTTTATCCCTGTCACATTCGACGCGGGCAGCTACACGGATGGCAGCGTCAGACTACCACGCGTAGATGCGATCGCCGCCCGTGACGCTTCCGGCAAGCTTTTGCTGGAAGTGACGAATCTCGATCCGGAGCAGCCGCTCGAGATCGAAGCCAGCCTGAACGGCGTCGCCGCCAAATCGGCGTCCGGCGAGACGCTCACGGCCCCGAAAGTGGATAGCGTCAATACTTTTGAGGCGCGGAACGCGGTGCGTCCCAAGGCTGCGAATGTGAAGGTGCAGGGCGGCAAGATTACGCTCACCGCGGAACCAAAATCCGTGACAGTTCCCCCGGTACAGGCGTAAATCCATGCGGATATCCACGCTCGCGGCGTTTGCCGCAATGCCAGTACTACTGGCGCAAGTGAAGACCGAAGTTCCGGCGCCGGTGGCCGGCGCAAAGCCCGTGGCGGTGGAACGGATCAAGATCCATGGCGCGGCTCTCGAGGGGAATCTCGAAGGCGATGCCGTCGATCGCGACGTGATCGTCTACCTGCCGCCGAGTTACGCCAAAGAAAAGAAGCGCCGCTATCCGGTGGTGTACGCGCTACACGGCTATTCGATCGGCGCCGGCCAATGGAGCAAGGAAATCCATGTTCCACAGACGATCGAGGGCGCCTTCGCGCAAGGCGCGAAGGAAGTAGTCGTCGTGTTGCCGGATTCGAAGACCGTGCACAACGGGTCGATGTACTCGAGTTCGGTGACCACCGGCGATTTCGAACAGTTTATCGCGCACGACGTCGTCACCTACATCGACGCGCATTACCGGACCATGCCCCGGCGATCCAGCCGCGGTTTGGTTGGCCATTCGATGGGCGGCTACGGCGCAACGCGAATCGGTATGAAGCATTCGGATGTATTCGGCAGCCTCTTTGTCATGAGTCCGTGCTGCCTGGCTCCGATGGGAGGCGGCGGCAGATCGGGAAATCCCGCGTTCGCCAAGGCCCTGGAAGATGTGAAATCGCCGGCCGATTCCGCCAAGCTTCCGTTTGGCGCGCGGGCGCAACTGGCCTCGGCAGCCGCATGGTCGCCAAATCCAAAGAATCCGCCGCTCTATCTTGATTTGCCTTCGAAGGATGGCGCGCCTCAACCGGACGTGATCGCTCGCTGGACGGCGAATGCGCCGCTGGTCTTCATCGATCAGTACATAGGGAATCTGCGCCGATACAACGGGATTGCGATTGACGTCGGCGACAAAGATGGATTGAAGGCTGGATCGGAGAAGCTGCACGAGATCCTGGATCAGTACGGGGTCGTCAATACGTTCGAGATCTACTCTGGCGATCACACCAGCGCAGTCGCAGAGCGCTTTCAGAATCACGTGATGCCGTTCTTTGCGAACCGTCTCTGTTTCGGCGATGTCTGCAAATAGGCGTCGAGATCGATGACTCCAGGTTTGCCCGGAAAGCGTAGGGCCGCACTCAACGCAGTGTTGGAATCCAAGGAGTTCTCGCGAACGCCTGCCCTCGCGAAACTCCTCAAGTATCTTTGCGAGCGAACCTTCGAGGGCCGGGAACATGAGATCAAGGAGTACAGCATTGCTACGGAGGTCTATGGGCGAAGCGACACCTTTGGCGAACGCCGGGATTCCGTCGTCCGCGTGGAAGTATCGCGGCTCAGGAAGCGGCTACTGTCCTACTACGAGAATGAGGGAGCGCACCACGAAATCAGAATCGTGATTCCCGCAGGCACATACCAACCGCTGTTTGAAAGCACATCGCCCGCTCTCGTCCCTGTGCCCGCGCTTCCGCTACAGACCCCCGAACCTCCGTTGGCGCCGGTCAGGAAAAAAACGGCCGGTTTGTGGGTGGCGATGGCGGCGCTTTTGATCCTGACCGTGATGTGGATCGGCCTCTTGCAGATTCGGAAGGCTGCTGCTCCGGACGCGCATTCCGAGAAACGGACTGCCGCAATGGCTTCGGAGTCCGGCGCGCCGCCGTCCGCCGTGCGGATCCTTGCCGGATCGTTTACCCAAAAATCCGTGGACAGGTTCGGCGTCGAATGGATGGGAGACCGCTATTTCATCGGTGGCGAGCAGAACCGCTGGGAATTTGGCGGCAAAGAGATGGGCGTTCCGATTCGAACTATCCGCTGGGCGCCGGATCAACTCTACTTCCGCAGCTTCCGGTTTGGAAATTTCTCGTACCGTATCCCGCTACCCGAAGGAAAGTACGAGATGAGGCTTTATTTCTCGGAAGTAATTTTCATGCCGACCGAGTTCGGCGACGGCGTCGAAAACCGGCGGATCTTTGATGTCCTGATGAACGGCAAGGCTTTGTTGTCCTCATTCGATATTGCGGCCGATGCGGGAGGAGCCAATATCGCCTCGATTCGCGCCTTCGGCAACGTCTCGCCATTTGACGGCTTCCTGACGCTTGACTTCCGGCCAATCCTCTCTGGCGCGTGGCTTAATGCAATCGAAATCATTCCCAACAACACGGGTCAACCGCTGCCGATCCGCGTGGTGACTCGAAATGGGAACCTCACCGACCATTCAGGCAACCTTTGGGAAGTGGATCGCTACTACAACGGCGGCCGGCAAATTTCTGATGGTGAAGTCGTAGCCGGATCGAGAGACCCGGACCTCTATCTGTGGCAGCGATACGGGAACTTCGCTTACCGGTTTCCGGTTCCGGCCGGAAGGTACAAGCTTCGCCTTTTGTTCGCCGAGACTTTCTTCGGGCCACACAACCGCGGCAAGGGTGGTGCGGGCAGCCGAATTTTCAATGTCTACTCGGGAGGAATGACGCTCCTCCGCCATTTTGAAATCTTCAAGGAAGCAGGCGAAGGCCGCGCCCTGGAAAAGGTGTTTCGAGGCCTGGCGCCGAACGCCCAGGGACGCATTGAGGCCACCTTTGAGCCGGTGATCCAATATGCCACAGTAAACGCGCTGGAACTAACGCCAGAGAGCTGAGTTGTAGCCACGCCTGTAACCACGTTGATTCTAGGATGCTTATCCGTCTAACCAGGACTCCTGACAGCAATTGCTTGCTCCCCCTTCTATTTCGCTCCTAAGCTGGACTGATTCCGAAAAATCAACGCGCTGGGAGTAGCAGAAGGGGGTGCTATGTTGCACGAATCGATTCGAAGGGCCAGGGGATACTGGGCCGCCTGGCTGATATTTGGCATGACCGGACTTTTCGGCCAGACCCTGGGTTCCATTGCGGGTGAGGTGCGGGATGCCACCGGTGGAGCCATTCCCGATGTACAGATCACCGTCACGAACAACGCAACGAATGCCATTCGAACCGTGTCGTCAAACGTAGCGGGAGACTACGCTATCCCATCGCTTCCCCCGGGAATCTATACGGTGAAGGCAGAGAGTTCCGGATTCAAGACACTCGTCAGGACCCAGGTCGAGATTCAGGTTCAGCAGAACGCCCGTATCGACTTCCAATTGCAGGTGGGCCAAGTCAATGAGTCGGTTGAGGTGGTTTCAGACAGCGTCATAGTGACTGAGAACGCCACGGTAGGCACGGTCATCGAGAACAAACGGATCGTTGAATTGCCACTGAACGGCCGCAACTATCTTCAATTGGTTTCGCTCGCTCCAAACGTTTCCACGGGATTCTCCACCCAAGGGCAGGCAGGCGCCCGCCAAGGTGGAATCCGCGCCGCTCAGACCATCTCCGTTGCTGGGCGACGGACCAATTTCAATCACTACACTCTTGATGGCGTGGAGAACACCGACCCCAATTTCAACACGTTCGTTGTGATGCCTTCGGTGGACGCTCTACAAGAGTTTAAAGTACAGACTGGCGTCTACCCCGCCGAGTTCGGCCGCCAGACCACGCAGATCAATGTGCTAACCAAATCCGGCGCCAATCAATTTCACGGTTCGGCTTTTGAGTTTCTCCGCAACGACAGCCTGGACGCAACCGGCTACGCTTTTACCTCTCTACGCCCGGTCAAGGATCCGTTCAAGTGGAATCAGTATGGCTTCACGTTGGGCGGCCCTGTGACGATACCCAAAATCATCAATGGCAGGGACAAGTTGTTCTTCATGGCCAACTATGAGGCCTTCCGCAAGCGCGGCAGCTCCACGGGGCTGTTTTCACTCGCGCCGGCGGCATTTCAAGGCGGCGACTTCTCCGCATCCCCCGGCCGGATCTTCGATCCTCTCAGCCGCGCGCGCGGCGCGGACGGCTCCTTGACGGGAACTCAGTTTGCGGGCAACATGATTCCCACGACCCGGATCAGCACAACCTCCAGAAAACTCCTGGAATTCTACCGGACTCCTACCTTGCCAGGCATCACGAACAATTACGTCCAGGCGCTGGGCCGGCCCCAAAATAGGGACCAGTTCATCCTGCGCATGGACTACCTGGAATCGACCAAGTCCTCGTGGGCCGGCCGCTACAGTTGGGGAGACGAAAACGAGTCCAGCCCCGGGCTGAATCTGAACGGATCGAAGCTGGTGACGAACCTCGAACAGTACATGGTTTCGAACACACGTACTTTGACGCCTTCCGCCGTCACCGAAACACGCTTTGGATATACGCGCTTCTACAATTCAGTCGGCACCCTGCTCGCCTTCCAACGGAATGTCGTGGACGAGCTGGCCATACCAGGCTTGTCCGGGGGCGATGCCGTTTCGTGGGGAATTCCGTCGGTAGGCATAGCCAACTATCAAGGCATCGGCGACAGCACGGATGGCCCTTTTGAGAACAAGAACAGCACGCTTCAATTTCTCAACAACACCTCCGTCACGAGGGGCAAGCACTCGATGCGCTTCGGCGGTGAGATTCGCAAGGATCAGTTCAACCAAGTCGGCAACCAGTTTGGCCGAGGCAGTTTCAGCTTTGCAGTCACCCCGACGCAGGACCCGCGCGCGCTGGCCGCCGGAAGCGGCCTTCCAACACAGGGTGACGCTTTCGCTTCTTTCCTGTTGGGAAACATTACGCTCACCGAAGTTGCCGCTCAGATTGCCTCGGTACAATTCCGGGCCACCAGCTACGCCTGCTACTTCGACGATGTCTGGAAGATTTCGCCGAAGCTGACTCTAGCCATGGGTCTTCGCTACGAAAACACACCGCCCTGGGAAGACACCTCAGGCAATCTCACAACCGTCTTCTTTAACGCTTTCGATAACACGCCAAATGTGGCGGACCAAAGCCGCTATCCCGTGTTCCTTCGCCAGGGTTCCGGCGATCCTTACGCTGGCTTGCGGGTTCGCTGGCCCAACATCCCGCTCGTGCGCGATGGCCGCCTCGGCAACCGGCTTGTGAATCGGGATAACAATGATTTCGCGCCCCGTATCGGCATCGCGTGGAGCCCGACATCCAAATGGGTCGTCCGATCCGGCGCCGGTGTGTTCTACAACCAGGATCAGGGCAATCCGCGCTTCGATGTCGGAAGGAACGCCGCGGGCCGAACCCGCAACGATGACAATTCCGACTTTCCGGTTCAAAACTGGGCGACTGGCGCCGCGGGTCTGAGCGGCTCGGTGGCGAACATCCTGACGCCCCAGGCGTTCTCAAACAAGTTCGATCGCAGGACTCCCTATTCAATGCAATGGATCTTCAACGTCCAGCGCGAACTCGGACGGGACCTGTCGTTCGAGGCTGGCTACCTCGGCTCGATCACCAGGCATCTGGAATCCTACCGCGGCGTCAGCGCGGCTGTGCCGGGTCCGGGAACAGTAGCCAGCCGCTCTCCCTATCCGAACTGGGGTTTGCTTGTTCTGGTAGAAAACGGCGGGCGCGCAAACTATAACTCGCTCGGCTCGAAGCTCACCAAGCGCTACTCAAAAGGGTTGACCGCGCTGGTTTCATACACATGGTCGAAGTCGATCGACACGACGAGCGGCATCCGGACGTCTGACAGCGATACGCTGTTCTCGCAGGACGGCCGCTGCATGCTTTGCGATCGGGGACTGTCGGCTTTTGACAACCGTCATCGATTGGTGATCTCCGGGCTGTTCGATGCGCCGTTTGGCAAGGGGCGGAAATTCCTCATCCGGAATCGTTTTCTGGAGGCCATCGCCGGCGGCTGGCAGATTGGCGGAATCACCACTTGGCGCTCCGGATTCGCCATCAATCCCTCAGCCGGCGTGAACCGGGCAAATACGAACATCAACGTCGACCGCCCGGACGCAACCGGACAGGCGGTCAGCATTAGCGATCCAAACACCAACCGCTGGTTCAATACTTCCGCGTTCGCGCTGCAGCCGATATACCAGTTCGGGAACGCGGGACGCAACACCGTGCCCGGGCCCGCCGGGTTCATGCTCGATTCGAATGTGCAGAAGACCTTCAGCCTTCCCAAAGAAGGCCACGAACTGCAGTTCCGCTGGGAATCCTATAACCTGCTCAATCACCCGGTTTGGGGTTTCCCGAACACGAATTTGAGCAACGCGAACTTCGGCCGCATCACTTCAACCGCAGTCAGCATGCGGCAAATGCAGTTCGCCCTGAAGTACGTGTTCTAGGGCGGCCGTATGAAAACACATATCTGTCAACCTGCCGTCGTAGTGGGGCTATGGCATTGGTAGTCCAGGCTGGGGCGCAAAACGCTCCGGCCTGGAGTGAGGCCTTCCCTCCACACCGCATTGCGGGCAATCTCTACTACGTCGGCACGCGGGGGTTGGCGTCTTATCTGGTCACGACTCCAAACGGGCACATCCTGATCAACGCCGGACTCGAGAGTTCCGTGCGCATGATCGAGGCGAGCGTCCTCAAACTCGGCTTCCGCTTCGGCGATGTGAAGATCCTGTTGATCAGCCACGCACATTGGGACCATGTAGCGGGCGCGGCAATCGTCAAGGAACGGACTGGCGCCAAGCTGGCTGTGATGGAGCCCGACGTCGCCGTAACCGAGGACGGCGGCAAATCCGACTGGACGATGAAGGTTTGGATGGCGGCAAGACCTACAACGCTGTCATTATCGGCAGCCCCAATTTGAACCACGGGTTCCAACTGGTGAACAACGATTCCTATCCGCAAAATCGCGAATGATTATCAGGGTGGCTTCGCGGTGTTGAGGTCCTTGCGCTGCGACATCTTTCTTGGAGCTCATGGAGACTATTACGGATTGGAAGGCAAGTTCCCCCGGTTGGGATCCGCCGGGCCGAATTCCTTCGTGGATCCCCGCGGCTACGGCAAGTACGTTGCCGAGAAAGAGGCGGCGTTCCTCGAGGAATTGGAACGTCAACGCGCAGGACAGCGCCGCGGCAGAGCGCCGACACGCTCCTGTGACCTACGATTTCCAATTTCCGAGGCAATGGCTCGCCGTCGAGGGGCTGGTGGGATTGGAGTGTGACAAATTCTCAAACCTGTACCACAAGAGTCACACCAAAACGAAAAAGCCCTCCATCGGAGCGCATCTGGATCTCTGTAACTTATTGAGTTTATTGGTGCGGATGAAAGGACTTGAACCTTCACTCCCTTGCGAGAACTAGAACCTGAATCTAGCGCGTCTGCCAATTCCGCCACATCCGCACGTTTGGTGGGCCGAAATTCTATTGTCAGCCACGCTGTTACACACTGTCAACTGCTCCGCTCTTCTTGACGCCGAACTTCAAGGCAAACCCCGGCTTTGGCGGGAAATCGCGACGGATCTGACGCAAAGGGCGCGGTTGAGTCCTGCGTCGCCAGCTGCTACGGAGGCCCGAGCGCCGTCTCCGAAGTCCAGGGTCCAGTTTTCGGCGGGTTCGTTTCCGCGCGTGGCGCTCCACGCCCAGCCGGACAGGCGCAGCGGGGCGACCACGCGGTATCCGCGTTCGTCGATAGGACCTCCGAACAATGGCTGCAGTTCCTCGATTTCCGGCAAGCGCCAGTCTCGGAACCCTCCCGCGGATAGCTGCTTACAGTAGGAATGGGCCTGGCTCACTGTGACGCCGGAACCGTTGTCGGCAGCCGCCCAGATGAGGCCGCTGCGTTCGTCCTTCCAATAGCCGAGCTTTTGGATTTCGAACTGCAGCAGGTGCATTCGTAACGGGATCGCGATCGTCGATGGCAGGGCCGATGATGCGAGGATCGTCTTGCGCCAGGCGGGACCTGACTTGGGCAAGGCGGCCAGTTCGTGCGAGCCGGCGTCGAGTTCGAGAAGGATTGGGGATCCGGGTTGGATTGCGCCTGCCTCCTTGCCGTCGATTTGGATAGTCGCTGGCAGGTCCGTCGTGACGCGGAGCGTTTGCGCCGGCAGAGCGAGTGCGAGTAGAAAAACAAGTAGGAGACGCATAGCGAAGTGATCGCCACCGTCTCGATTGGAGGCCGGTGGCGAATCCGATCTGGCCTTATTCGGCGCCGCCGCGCGCTGCAGCCGACGATACCGGCGGCTCTTTCGTGGCGGGCTTCTCCGTAAGCAACCCTTCGATGATCGACGTGAATTCCTCTTTGAGCGCGATGTGATACGGACCGCTGGCCGGCGCGGCGAAGCCCGAGTGAACGGCCTTGACCTTGCCATCCCGGCCCACAAAGAAGGTTGCGGGCCACGTATTCAGGTTGACGGCCTGGGGCACGCGATCCCACATTTCCTGCGGAGTTCCGGCGATCAGGTATGGATAGGGCACGCCGTACTTTTTGATGAACGACCTGACGCGCGTGAGCGACTTCAACTGGTCTTCTTCTTCGAAGTCCAGCGCGATGATTTGAAGGCCTTGATCGCCGTACTTCTTCTGCAATTGGACGAGATACTGCGCCTCATCGTGGCAGTTGGGGCACCAGGTTCCCGTCACAACGGCGATCACCACTTTGCCATTCACAAGCGAGTCTTCGTTCGAAATGATCTTTCCGTTGACATCGGGAAAGCTGTATGCGAACACTTCGTTGGGATCGCGAACGGTGGTGTGCGTGAGGAAGTTCGATGGTTCCGGCAGACCCTTGGCGCGCGCGACTTCAGGACGGTAAGCCGTGAGTTCCACGACTCGCGGAACAGCGTTTAACTTCACATTCAGGCTGCCGTCAGCTTGCGGCGTCAAGACGATCATGCCGGGACGTGATGCGTCGTAGTGGCTGGCGACGAACTTGCCGTCCTGTTCCTGCCATTCGCCGGTGAGTCCACCGGTGTCGCCATCGATGCGCAACACAGTGGCGAGGATTTCCGCGCCATTCTGGTCGACGATCAGGCGCCAGGCCTTCTCGCCCTTGGGCATTTCCTGCGCGACTTCCCAGACCCCGCCGATCTGAGGAGCGTTCGCCGCGGACCTGGCCGACGGCGCGACATATTTCCTGGCGTGGAAGTAAGTCACCGCGGTTGCGCGGGCGGCAAGCGCCGCGGTTTGGGCCTCATTGCCTGCATAGGCCTGGTTGCCCAGAGGACCCTGCGCCGCGCGGGTTTTGCGCAGCGAAATGATTTGCCCGTCGAGTTCCCCATTCTTCACTTCCGCCTGAATCGAAGTCAAGTAGTGTTCGAAGTTCAGCTCGATCTTGCCGTCCTGGATCGAAGCGCTGGATGTCGTTTTGGGGTCGCGCCCGTTGTAGAGCGTGCCTACGACCTGTCCGCCATGGCTCGAAATATCGAGGCGGAACGGGATTTCGCCGCCGCCGGCGCCGGACCGGAGTGTGGCCGCCCAGCGGCCGTCGAGATTCTCGCCTCCGTACGCACAGAGCCCAAAAGCCAGCGCGCTCGTAAGAGATAGTAGCGTAGTTTTCGCCGAGAACTGCATGTTTTCGTCTTCCTTTCGGTTGTTGCTTCGGTGATCAGTTGAGCCAGCCGCTATCTAAGCGCCGCCGGCGTCGTGATTTGCGAAACGGGATGCTGCTGCTGCTGTTTCTCGAGAAACTGTTTCCATTCCCCGGGCAAGCCGGGTTTGGTGTCTACGAGGATCTCGAGAATCGCCCGTTTGTCCTCAGCCGTCAAGGCAACGAAATCTACGCTTTGGTCGCGCCCGCTGAGTACTTCGAACAACCTTTTCAACAGGTATTCGCGGGATGGACCCGGAATCGCGTCGAAGGCGTCGGAGTAGATCAAGTAGCTACAGGGATACTTGAAAATTCGTTTCTGTAAATCAAAGTCGCGCAAGGATCGGCCCTTGCGGTCGCGTGGCCCGATTGCCGCAAAGTCTGCAGTGAAGGTCGATGAACCACGCACAGGCGACGCCAGCGGTGTTTCGGCCGTGAACAGCAGGTAGCGAAGGGCCGCTTCGGCCGCATTCTGGTAAGACCCGCCAAGGCGGAACCGGTAGTCGGTCTCCGTCACGACGTTGTGCATTTGCGTCTGATGAGCGAGCACCAGGTGCGCCACGATGTCGCTGTGTCCGGAGAGATAGCGTGAGGTGTCCACGACGCCGTCGAGCGAGGGAAGCGTGAGGCCGAACGCAGAGGGTCCGCTTTCAGACTTGTAGTTGCCCATGTGCGGCGGTTCGGCTGCGGTTTGAGAGCCGGTCACATACCAGCCTCCCCATCTCTGCGGGAGTGGCGTTTCATGGCCCATGGTGTAGACCGGCGCGCCGCCTTTGGCGTTGCCGCTTGCGGAAGTGAGCACCGAGCGCACCATGACACCGGGGACTGCACGTGTCGCACTGGCGATGTGGCACTGGACGCAATCGAGCTGCGCGCGCTCGAATCGCGGCTGATCGGCCTTTTGTTCGCCAAGGACGTAAAACACCGCTCCTTGCGTGGAGTCGAAGGCGATTAGCTCCAACGATTTCGCATCGAGCACCTGGCCGATGTAAACGTTGTCGTTGAAGTAGAGGGCGCGCGGCGTCTTGGGCGAGATGTGCTGAAGCTGCAGGCTGGTCTTCGAAAAGACGAGGGTCTGCGAACTGACGGGAACTCCCAGCAGACGCAGGACGGATTTCAGATAGCCATGTTCCGGTTCGAAGTCGAGTTTCGTCTCGCCGCCCTCCAGTTTCCGGTTCAGTTGCGTGATCGGATCGTTGAGGGTTTTGGAGGTCCGGTAGTGGATCGGCGCGTCGCCAAAGGGCAGGAATCCCTGGGTTTTGACGACGGGTTTGGGCTCCGCGGCCGGGAGGCTTCCATAAAAAGTCAATGCCCCAAGGGAAACGGACATGAGGAGCCAAAACCGGCCGCGCTTGTTCAGGAATGGAGCCACTGCATGCAGTATACCCTATAGTCGATCAAAATAATAGAATAATTTCAAATGCGACACTGAAAAGGAGCCGATGATCCGTTACTACATCACCGACCGCAAGCGAACCCCCAACCTCATCGCCAATGTCGAACGGCTTGTGGCGGAGCGGGCTGTTGACTGGATTCAGGTGCGAGAAAAGGACCTTTCCGCGCAGGATTTGCTGGAACTTACCACGCGGATTGTCCGCATCGCCAAGCCGTTCGGAGTCAAGGTGCTGGTGAATGAACGCGCCGACGTCGCGATCGCGGCGCGCGCCGATGGAGTTCACCTGCCATCGAACGCGCTGCCGCCTTCCGCACTACGCAAATTGGAAGCTTCGATGATGATCGGGGTTTCGTGCCACGATCAGGCGGAGCTCTCCAGGGCGGCAGCGGAGGGCGCCGATTTCGCAGTGTTGAGTCCCGTGTTTGCGCCGCTTTCGAAAGAGATTGCCGCGCCGCCGCTGGGCTTGACGGAGTTCGCTCGCCTTGCCGCGACCGTAAGGATTCCGGTGCTCGCGCTGGGAGGCGTCACGCATGAGAATGCCCCCAGTTGCCTCGCTGCCGGGGCCGCCGGTGTCGCCGGAATCTCGCTGTTTTTGTAAGTCTGTCTACGGGAGGCCGAGTGGCCGGCCTACGTATAACCAAAGGCAAGCCACCGTACGGAACGGCATACGGTGAACCCACCTCCTCCAGGCTAGATGCTAAGGTCTATCCTACGAATTTGAAGGGATCACGGCCGGTTTCCGCCAACGCGGTCTCCAGAGCTACGAGATGGCGGCTGCGCGGCGTCACGTAGAGCCGGTAATTGCCTCCGTCGCGCGCCAGCATGGCGTGATAAGCCTCCTCGCCGACTTCGAAGTACTCGCCCTTTACCACATAGCTGTAGGTTTCCGTCCTTTGCCTCGTGAACTGTGCGAGCCCGTCTTCCACCTCTTCGCTCTTGCTTGTGGTCAGCCTGCCCGTCACTGACGTCACTTTTCCCTCAGCCAAGTCGAGCAACAACCGAAAAATGCGATCCGAAGTCAGTGCGAACTTGATGACGAAGGCGATCAAACCGAAGAAAAGAGCGCCCACGCCCAGCATCAAGTACTTCCCCAGGGCCAACATCAGGCGGACCTTGCTGACGATCAACGGTCCGAATAGATACAAACCGACGGCGACGCCAACCAGACCTGCAAGTGAGAGAGCCATCGCCAGGAAGGGTCCCAGCGAACGATACAATAGTCCCGCCATTTGCGAGTTGGTGAGCCGGCCCTGTTTGTTTTCGTTCAGATCGGATTCACAGAATCGCAGCGCCTTTGCGAGTTGCAATAGCGACGTGTGTTCCTGCTGGTGAAGATGGTCCGGAGTATAGTTTTCGAGGTACATAGCTTGTTAAACAATCGTTGACAAACTATCGGACGCAAATATCCCCGCCTTTAGTGAAGGGTTATATATCGCAACGCGATTGTAACTATATTCGCGGACCGGAAGTGCGCTGGGCGAGCGACTACTATCAATTGCAGCGAAGCCGCAACAAGAGACATCACGCCGCGGTCCGTTCGCTCGCCCACAAGTGGATCCGTATCCTCCTCTTTCGCTGCTGGAAAGACGGCAAGCCGATGACGAGGAGATTTATTTGCGGAGCCTCGCAAAGCGAAATTCGTCCTACGTTTAATCCAGCAAGTCGGGCTGGCGGCGGAGGATGGAATCCCACAGTGGCTGAAAGCTGAACCAGCCGGCCTGGATTGACCCGACCTGGTTGCGAGTGATTTCCGCCTGCTCATGCTCGATGTGCACCGGTTTGCCCACTGCCTCCGCGAGCAGTTGCGCCTGGCAGGTGCGCTCCATGGTGATGAACCACCACGCAGCTTCGTCCACCGAGTGGCCGACGGTAAGCAAGCCGTGATTGCGTAGAATGACGGCCTTGTGGCTTCCGAGCGCCACGCCGATGCGCCTGCCTTCCTCGACATCGTATACAACCCCATTGAAATCGTCGAACAATGAATGGTCCTGATAAAACGCGCAGGCATCCTGCGTCAGCGGATCGAGTAGCCTCGCGAGCGATGACCAGCTCTTACCGTAAACCGAATGCGCATGCGCGGCAGCAACCACGTCCGGACGCGCCGCATGCACGGCAGCGTGAATTGCAAAGGCGGCGCGGTTGACGTGCCACTCTCCTTCGACCACTTCACCTTCGTGATTCACCAGCAACAGATCCGACACGCGGATGTGGCTGAAGTGCATTCCAAATGGATTCACCCAGAAATGATCCGTGAGGATCGGATCCCGCGCGGTAATGTGTCCGGCGACGCCTTCGCTAAATCCAAACTGCCCAAACAGGCGCAGGGCTCCCGCGAGGCGTTGCTTGCGGTGCAGGCGTTCCTCTTCGAGCGATGCGAACTTGGGCGGCATCGCGATCTTCAGCTTGCCCGTGTAAAGATGCCCGGCGACTGCTGACGTGGTGGTAGCCATAGGCAGATTTTATATCAGCGCAAGTTCCGGATAGTAGTTGTTGTCGAGCGCCGCTAACGTGGTTGCAGAATGCACAAGACGATCGATCCCACCATCCTTTATTTCGGAACCCCAGTCGCCCTCATTAGCACGCTTAACCCGGACGGTTCGCCGAACCTCGCGCCGATGTCGTCCGCCTGGTGGTTGGGCTGGACCTGCATGCTGGGCCTCGGCGCCATGGGCCAGACCTCGGACAATCTGATCCGCACGCGTGAATGCGTCATCAATCTGCCCTCTGAGGATCTGGTAACGCAGGTGGACCGGCTCGCGCTCACCACGGGCAAGGATCCAGTGCCGCAACGCAAGCGGGAGTGGGGCTACCGATACGAAGGTGACAAATTCGGTGTTGCGGGCTTCACAGCGGCGGCTTCGGACTCTGTTGCGCCACCGCGCGTTCGCGAGTGTCTGGTGCAGATGGAAGGCATCGTCCATGATGTTCGCCCATTTGGAAAGAACGTCAACGCCAACGCATTTGAAGTCCACATCAGCAGGCTGCACGTGGACGAAAGTCTCTTGATCGGCGGCGGCGCCGTGTCGAAGGCGCATATCGATCCGCTGCGCTGGCGGCCGCTGATGATGAGCTTCTGCCGTTTCTTTGGTCTCGGCGGCGAAGTCCATCCTTCTCGTCTCGCGCAATCCGAATTCATGACGTTCGTCACCCGGCAGCAGCCTCCTGTCGCCGCGAATCTGCGATAACCTTCCTTGGTGATCAGTCTTCTTGCTCTGACCGCCGTTTCGGTTATGCAGGCGGCCGCCGGCGACGCCAACAGCCGGCTCTGGTACAGACAGCCCGCGGCGGAATGGAATGAGGCGCTGCCGATCGGCAACGGCCGTATGGGCGCCATGGTTTTTGGCGATCCGGCGAAGGAACGTGTGCAGTTCAACGAGAGTACGGTGTGGTCCGGCGCGCCTCGCGAGTATCAGCGCGCTGGCGCCGTGCAATCGCTGCCGGAGATCCGCCGGTTGCTGCTGGCGGGCAAGCAAAAAGAGGCCGAGGCCCTGGCGATGGAGAAGTTCATGGGCGACCCGATTCGTCAAAAAGCCTATCAGGCATTTGGCGATCTGTGGATCGAGCAGGCGGTCACGAAGGCGGAAGGCTACCGCCGCGATCTGGATCTCGAGACTGCAATCGCTAAAGTGCAGTTTCGCGATCAGGGCGTCACTTTCAAACGCGAGTACTTTGCCAGCTATCCGGCTGGCGTGATCGTGATGCGGTTGAGGGCGTCGCGGCCGGAATCGATTTCCGTACGCTTGTCCATGACCGGCGCCCACGAAGGCTCGGCCGTCCGGGCGGAAGGCTCGACCATGACGCTCATTGGAGGCGTAAAAGGCGGCGCCATTCGTTTCGAAGCGGGCGCGCGGGTGTGGCTGGAGAAGGGCTCTGTCAAGGCGGGCGCCGATGGATCCCTGCGGATCGAAAAGGCCACGGCGGTGACCATCATCCTCGCGGGCGCTACTAATTTCGTCAATTACCGCGACGTTTCGGCGGATCCGCACGAACGGGTGGCGAAGGCCCTGCGCATCACTCCAAACGACGACTTACAGCGCGCCCACACTTCCGATCATCAGCAGCTCTTTAACCGGGTGTCGCTCGACCTGGGAACTGCCCCGCCCGCCGATATTCCCACCGACGAGCGGCTGAAGAAGCCGGATGCCTCCTTTCCGGTCCTGCTCTTTCAATATGGCCGCTATCTGCTGATTGCATCGAGCCGCACCGGAGGGCAGCCGGCAAACCTGCAAGGCATCTGGAACCACCGCAACGACCCGCCGTGGGACAGCAAGTATACCGTCAACATCAACACCGAGATGAACTATTGGCCCGCGGAGACGGCCAATCTTTCCGAGTGTGCGAATCCGCTATTTGCCGCGATGGCGGAGGTGGCCGAATCGGGCCGCAAGACCGCGAAGGAGCACTACGGCGCGCGCGGCTGGGTGCTGCATCATAACTTCGACATCTGGCGTGGAACGGCTCCCATCAATCACTCGAACCACGGCATCTGGCCCACTGGCGGCGCCTGGCTGGCGCGCCATTTCTGGGAACACTACCTGTTTACAGGCGATCGCGATTTTCTGCGCAAGACCGCGTATCCGCTGATGCGGGATGCGGCGCTGTTCTTTGTGGACACGCTGGTGGAACGCGGCGACGGCACGCTCATTTCGGGTCCCAGCAATTCACCGGAACAGGGCGGGCTGGTGATGGGTCCCGCGATGGATCACGAGATCATTCGTTCGCTCTTCGGCAACGTCATCGCGGCATCCGAGACGTTGAACGTCGATACGGAACTGCGGCGGAAGTTGCAGGGCATGCGGGAAAAGATTGCTCCGCATCGCATCGGCAAGCATGGGCAATTGCAGGAATGGCTCGAAGATGTGGACGATCCGAACAACAAGCATCGCCATGTATCGCACCTGTGGGCGCTGCATCCCGGCGACGAAATCACCCCGCAAGGCACGCCCGATCTCTTTGCCGCCGCGCGCAAGTCGCTCGAGTTCCGCGGTGACGGCGCGACAGGTTGGTCGATGGGCTGGAAGGTCAATTTGTGGGCGCGATTGCTCGATGGCGACCACGCGCTGAGCCTGCTGTGGAACCTGATCACACCCGTTGGCAGCAGCCAATACAAGTCCTCAATGACATCGGGCGGCGGCTTGTACATGAATCTTTTTGACGCGCATCCGCCATTCCAGATCGATGGCAACTTCGGCGCCACCGCAGGCATCGCCGAGATGTTGCTGCAGAGTCATGATCCAACGGCGGGTCCCCTTACCAATACGCCCGTGCAGCGCGGCGACGCTGGATATTTGCATCTGTTGCCGGCGAAGCCTTTGACGTGGGAAAACGGCGAAGTGAAGGGGTTGCGCGCGCGTGGCGGCTTTGCCGTCGACCTGGCATGGAGCAACGGCAAGCTCACGCGAGCGGAGATTCGGTCCCTCAACGGGCGTCCGGCCAAGGTCCGGTACGGGGCAAAGGAGATTCAATTGAGCGCTCGCCGCGGGGTGACAGTTCTGAATGGCGACCTGCAGTAGGCAGCGTCTCTCCATTTGAAAGACGCTCTGCTAGAATGCGGGCTATATGAAATTCCTCGCCTTGTGGGCGCTCACCGTTGCGTGCCCTTTCCTCGCTCTTGCTGAGAATAAGATCGAACTCGGAGAGATCAACGGGGCCAAGTTCCGCATCGACGTCCCCGAAAAATGGAACGGCGGACTGGTCATGTATTGCCACGGCTACAACCCCAAACCGGTCGCGTACAATGACAAAGCCAACCCGATGATCAGCGTGTTTCTCGATCAGGGCTACGCAGTCGCGCAATCCGGGTACGCTGCTGGAGGCTGGGCCATTCAGGAAGCGGTGATCGACACCGAAAGCCTGCGCCGGTATTTTCTGAAGAAGTATGGTCCGGTGAAGGAAACCTATCTCACCGGCCATTCGATGGGCGGGTTCATCACTATGACCATCATGGAGACGAGTCCCACGGTGTATGACGCAGCGATGCCGTTGTGTGGTCCTCTTGCCGCGCCGGCTTATTTCATGGCGCGCGGCGCGTTCGATGGGTTGGTGCTGTTCAACTACTACTTCCCGGGAGTTCTGCCCGAGCCGACCAAGGTTCCCGCGGATTACGTGGGTGGAAAAGAGGTTGCCGCGAAGATCGAGGCCGCGCTTGCGGCCGATGAAGCGAAAGCCGCGGTGTTGCGTGCGCAGAACGGGAATAAGAGCAACAAGGATCTGGCAGGCGTGCTCTCATTTGTCGCCTATACGGTCAAGGAAGTCAGCGATCGCGCCGGGGGCAATCCGTTCGACAACCGCAACGTGATCTACAACCACACTCCCGACGACAACGCCGTGAATGCGGGCGTGAAACGCTATGCGGCGGATGCGAAAGCGATCGATTATGTGCGGACTTATTACTCACCGACCGGGCGCATCACCAAGCCCATGCTCGCGATCCACACGAGCTACGATCCGCTGGTGCCGACCTGGATTCCGAACATGTACCAGTCCCTCGTGGACCAATCCGGCAGTTCGAACTTGTTCGTCCAGCAGTATGTGAAACACGATGGCCACTGCGCGATCCTGCCGCAGGAAATTGCCAAAGGCTTTTCGCAGCTTCGCGAATGGAAATCCAGTGGCGTGCGCCCGCAGGGCGGGGACCAGGCGACTGGCGGCGGAGCGGCGGTGAGTGCGGCGGGCAACCGGTAAGTAGATCTCCTGGCGGCTGAGGGAATTTGTCCTCAAAACTGATCGGCTGGGTCTCGAGGGAGGCAAAAGGTGCGATGGAAGTGAAGCAACGCGTCTACCTCGAGACTACGATCGCGAGCTATTTAACTGCACGACCAAGCCGTGACGTGGTAGTTACCGCACACCAGGAATTGACGAACGAATGGTGGGACACTCAACGAGCCCGCTTTGACCTGTACATTTCAGAACTGGTCATGTTGGAATCATCACGAGGGGATCCCGCCGCCTCCTTGCGAAGGATCGGCTTACTCGCGGAGATTCCCATACTCGAAACCAACGAAGCCGCGAATCAGCTTGCGGCAAGCTTCCTTGCATCCACGATTATCCCTGAAAAGGCTGCGGCAGATGCCCTACACGTTGCGATTGCGACAACCCAAGCCATGGACTATCTCCTGACTTGGAATTGTCGCCATATCGCCAACGCCGAAATCATCGAGCGGCTCAGGGTGCTGGCGCTGGATCTCGGTTATCGAATTCCAACCCTCTGTACGCCAGAGCAACTAATGGGAAAATAGAATCATGAACGATCCCGTCGTCGAAGAAGTTCGCCGTATTCGCGAGGAGTATGCAGCCGAATGCGACTACGACCTCCAGCGGATCTATGAAGACATCAAACGAATCGAGCGCGAAAGTGGTAGGCCTCACGTCTCATTCGAACCTAATAGGGTCGATGCGGCGCCAGCGCGCGTCAAGTCGTAATCGCGTTCGCTGTGCTCCTTCATCACATCCTTGTTTTTGTCGCCTACCCAGTAGAGCTCGCCGGCGATGCAGCAGATGAATTGCAGAGGATCTTCTGCGTTCCATGGCCTACGCTCCAAACAGCTTCTTGAGTTGCGCGCGGGCCGGTTCTACTGCCGCGGCGCCTGGCTTTTCACCGCTCTCGCGCTCTTCTTCGTTGAGGATCCAACCCTGCCAGCCGGCCTTCTTCACGGCGGAAGCGAGCGGCGCATAGTCGAACTCGCCCTGGCCAAGAGGAACTTGCACATCGGCCTTGAAATCCCGCAAGTGGAGCCCATCGATGCGCTTGTGATGCTTCAGGAAGAACGCGGCTAGGTCGGCCTTTCTTCGAAGCGCATGCCCGCAGTCCACCAGAAATCGAACGGCATCCGGGTCGGTGTCGCGCATCAGCGCTTTCATCTCTTCGGCGTCGTTGTCAAATTCCGGACCGTGGTTGTGATAACAAAGCTTGCCCATGCGGAGTTCGCCGCACAAACGCCCCGCGCGGCCCATTGCGCCTGCCTTCCAACGAAGGCGTTCCACATCGGATCCAACAGGCGCCCCACTGACAATCAGCCGCTCGGCGCCTAACGCCGACGCGCCCTTGGCGATACGCTCGATCATCTCCCACGCGGGAATATTGGTCTTGGGATCGTACTCGAATTGGAAGATGTGGCAGCCGAAGAAACGGAGCCCGCTTTTGCGGATCAGTTCTTTCGCTTCTTTCAGATTCTCGAACTGCCCCTGCACGTTGCGGTAGCCGGTTTCAAAACCGTCAAACCCAAGTTTCTTGATCTCGTCGAGCACAGGCAGAAGGCTACGGAATTCCGGCACATCGATCTTCCAGGCATTGGTCTGGCATCCCACCCGGATGCGCTTCGACTCGCCGTACACTGCAAGGCCGCCGCCTGCCGCGGCAGCCACGAATTCACGCCGGTTCATAGTTGAAAGGAAGCCCTCTCATACAGGATGCCATGCGATGACGGGGTCTCCGTCCAACCTTCGGGAGCGAGCGGGGCGTCGTTTCCCACGTAGAAGAAACGCTCCACCGCCACGCAACTAAAGACCTCGATGCAGGTCTGGTCATCGGGGCTCACAGCCAATACATTCTGTGGGTGAAAGGTCTGCAAGGCAAAAGTGACGTCGAAGCCGCGCGACGGGTCCGTCGAGGTCACGTGGACGCCCTCGAGTTCCAACGCCGCGCCGCCGTCATTCACCTGCAGCACCTCGCCGCAGACGCTCGACACCCAGGCGCTCAGACCTTCCATACGATGATCTTGGCGTTGGTCATCTCTTCCATCGCGTAGCGTGGGCCCTCGCGTCCGAGACCGCTTTCTTTCACTCCGCCATATGGCATCGGGTCCGCGCGAAACGCGGGTGCGTCGTTGATGATCACGCCGCCTACCTGCAATTGCCGGGCGGTGCGGAAGGCGCGCTCGAGGTCGCGCGTAAACAGGCCGGTCTGCAGGCCATAGGGCGAATGGTTCACTAGAGCCACGGCCTCCTCGATCGTCTTGTAGCGATTGACAGTCACCACTGGTCCGAAGATTTCCTGGCACATTGCCTTGGCTGTCTCCGGCACGTCCTGCAGCACGGTTGGCGTCACGGTCGCGTAGTTGCGCGTACCTCCGGTGACGATGCGCCCGCCGGCCGCTACCGACTCGTGCACCCAGCTATCCACGCGCTTCGCGGCGTTCTCTGAGATGAGCGACGAAAGATCCGTCGACTCCTCGAGCGGATGCCCGATTTTCAATTTCTCGACCGCGGCGCGCAATGCCTCCGTGAACCGGTCCGCGATGGACTCGTGGGCGTAGATCCGCTGGATGGAAATGCACACCTGCCCGCTGTGCGAGAAGCCGCCGATCACCGTTCGGGCGACGGCGAGATCGATCTCGGCATCGGGTTCGACGATGAGGGCCGAGTTGTTGCCGAGCTCGAGGGTCAGCTTCTTCAAGCCACAGTTGGCGCGCAGCCACTTGCCCACGGGAACGCTGCCGGTGAAAGTGATCATGTGAATGCCCGGATGCGCGACGATTGCTTCGCCGAGAGGGCGTCCTTCTCCAGTTACGAGGTTGTACGCGCCTTTTGGCGCGCCGGCCTCGATGAGACCTTCGGCAATCCGGATCGCCGATAGCGGCGTTTGCTCGGCCGGCTTGTGAATGATCGCGTTGCCTGCGGCAAGCGCTGGGCCGACCTTGTGCAGCGCAAGGTTGAACGGCACGTTGAATGGCGTAATGGCGGCAATCACTCCCACGGGTTCGCGAACCGTCATCGCCATGCGGCCCTTGGCAACCGGGGCGCCGTCGATCGGGATTGCTTCGCCGTGCAGCGTGCGGGCCTCGATGGCCGAAGAGATCACCGTCTGCAAACCGCGTTCCGCTTCGATTCGCGCCTCTTTGATTGGCTTGCCGGTTTCGAGACAAATCAGGCGTGCAATTTCCGCGACTTCGCGGGAGAGGATCGCGTGAAGGCGGAAGAGCAGATCGGACCGTTCCGAGTTGCTCATGGCGCCCAATGCGCGCTGGCCCTCTTTGGCGGCTGCGACCGCACGGTCGATCATTGCGGCGGGGGCCTCCTGCACTTTCGCCACGGGCGAACCGTCGTACGGCAGAGGGATGGTCCGTTCCACGCCCGTTTGCACGTATTCGCCGCCGATGTAGAGCGGATGAGTTTCCATACTCCTAGTTTGGCCTTTTGCCCCGCGCGAGGGCGGCTTGCCGCCCCATGATGATGAATGGTTTCGCGTACCTACGCCACTACCGGACCTTCGCCTTGCGACAACGCCGTCACGATCCGCTCCCGGTTCGCTGCCGCGGATTCGAGCGCCGAGTCCAGCGCGACTCCGTACACGACTGACGCGAGCAGCAGGTCGAACGCCATCACGCCGTAAAACGCCCATGGGGTTTCGAACGCGTATTCCGCCAGATACGCCAACGCCACCGGACCTCCGGCCAACGGGTAAATGATCAGCAGCAGCGCCTGAGTTTTGCCTGGCGGGGTCGAACGCATGCTGCGGTTCGGATTCACCGGCCTCGGGTTGGTCACCGACGTCAGGTTGCCGATTGACATCAGTAACAGCGCCATCGTCAGGCAGACCAGAAACGCCTGTGCGATCTTCGCCGGAGTCACGGGCATCCCGACAACCGCGCAGACGACAGTGATCGCAGTCACTTCGAGGAAAATATAGAACATCGCGGCGATGTTTTTCGAAATCAGCGCCTGTTTGACAGTCACCGGAAACACCCAGTACGCCTGCGACGCTCCGCGGTCGAAACCAAAGCTGTTCAGAAAGCAGACTTCGCCGAGCAGCAGCAGAGCATAGGCGCTGACGAGTGTGAGAAAGTTTTCCGTGCCAAAACCGCCACGCGGGATCGCGTCTCCTCCTCCGCCTCCGCCAAACCCTCGTCCCGCAATGGGCAGCCAGATGAGGAGGCCGAACGAAAAGCCCATGAAAAACACCAGCCGGAACCTCGGCGACCGGGCCAGCGAACGCAGCTCTTTTTCCACCAGAGCCGCCAAAGGATCGGGCAGAATCAGCCGGGGCCATCCAAAGAAGCGTTCCGTCCAATGCGTGTCCGTTTGCGCGGTCACGGTGATGGACTGCTGGGCGTCGGAATCGAACCGCAGGCCGCGCTCGAACTGCGAACGGCCGAACCACCAGGCAAGCGCCACCCAGGCTATTGCCGCGCCAAACGTCACCGGATGAAACGAGCCGCTGGCGAGCAGCGACATAGAGCCCCAGGGCGTCGGGAACATTGGCACGGTTTCGAGCCACGCTTTGGCCTTTTCGCCGAGCGAAGTCGTAAACAGCCACTGCGGAACCGCTCCGAGCAGCACCACCACAAGCACAGCGAATTCCCTCAGGTAGCGCTTGGCGAAGATCCGTTTCTGGACCTCCGTCACGCCCGCGCTCAGGGCGAGATTGAAGACGATGAAGGGAAGAAACGCCAGCACCGACCAGAGCGGCAGCATGGGGTTCAGCAACACGCCGAGCGCCATGCCAGAGGTGACTAGCAGCACTTCGATCGATGTCGAGGTCCGCAGCAGAACTTCGAGCAGGAACAAATGGGTATGCGGAATCGGATAGACGATCAGCTTGCGGAACTCGAGCGTGAGTCCGGTAGTGGCGAGCATTACCGGCACAAACTGCCAGTACACGGTGGCGAAGAAGAGCGCCCGGCGCAGCAGGTCGCGCGCCTGTTGCACGTCCCGCATCCCCGAGAGCAGGGAAAATAAGCCCCAGGCCATCACGCAGACCATGAGGTACCAGCAGCCCATGAGGATCGCTGAAAACAGCGCGCCGGCCCGCATGGCGCGCGGGTAATAGTTGAGCATCCCGCGCCACTGCACCCACAAGATCGCTTTGGCTTGTTCCAGCATCTACATCACAACCATTCGATGGCTTCACGCACCCGGCCTCCGCCGACCACGCGCACGAAAATGTCTTCGAGCGTCTCTTCTCCGGCCCGGAGGTTGTCGATGGTGTCGTCCACCACGAGACGTCCTTCGTGGATGATCGCCACGCGATCGCACAACCGTTCCACGACTTCGAGCACGTGCGACGTCAGAAAGATGGTGGCGCCCTGCCGCACCTGCTCGAGCAGGATGTCTTTCATCAGGCGCGCGCCGACGGCGTCCACGCCCTCGAATGGCTCGTCCATCAGAAACAGCTGCGGACGGTGGATCAACGCGGCGGCCATGGCGACGCGCTTGCGCATGCCTTTCGAGTATTCGCCCACCAGTTTGCGTTGCTTGAGATCGAGTTCGAATAGAGCCATCAACTCGCGTCCCCGCTCGCGCGCCAGATCGCGCTCGAGGCCGTACATGCGTCCGACGAATTCGATGAATTCAAGCCCGGTGAGCTGATCGAAGAGCAGAGTTTCGTCCGGCACGAGGCCGATGCGTTTCTTGATTTCCACATCCTGGGCGGGGAGTTTCATGCCCAGGATTTCGATTTCCCCGGAGGTAGGAGGGATGAGCCCCATGAGCATCCGGATGGTGGTGGTTTTTCCGGCTCCATTCGGCCCTAAGAACCCGAAAAAACAACCAGTTGGAACACTCAAATCGAGGCCGTCGACGGCGGCTTTCGAACCGTAGATTTTCCGCAGATTGCGAACAGCCACCGCTTGAGTGGAATCCATGGGATGTTCTTCCATCTTATCGCTCATGCCCGGTTACGCCGGACCGATATGAGCAACATGACCGCGATGATCGAGCAAGGTTCTGTCTACCGGGCAAGAGCGCTGAAAACTCTCGGCGAATTGCCACCCTTCTCTCCCGTGCTGAACCGGCTGCTTGCCGACCTCGGCCGAGACGACGTCTCGTTCAACAAGCTTTCCGATTTGATTGAGAAAGATACGGTGATTGCGGGCAACATCCTGCGAGTGGTGAATTCCGCTCTCTATGGCCGGCGGGGCACAATCAATTCGGTCCGCAACGCCGTTTCCGTTCTCGGGCTCAACAAGCTCCGCAATTTCGTCCTCGGCATGTCCGTGGCCCGCATGTGGACCCAGGCATCGCTGCCCAAGCATTTCAGCACCCCCCGCTTCAACGAGCACTCCGTCGCCACTGCGATTCTGGCCGACCTTCTGGCGCAGAACCTATCCATCCACTACCCGGAAGGCGCTTTTGTCGCCGGACTGTTTCACGACCTCGGCAAAATGCTCATCGCTGTTGGGATGAAACCCGAATGGGAGGAGATCGACAAACTTTACAAGCAGGGTGGCCGCAAGCGGATCGAATGCGAAGAGGCGATTCTGGGGCTCAATCACGCCGATCTCTCAGGCGCCGCCGTCGTCGCCTGGAACCTCCCCGAGCCCATCCAGAACGCGGTGATGCATCATCACCAGCCGACGAACGCCGCACCCAAAGATCTGATTTCGCTCAGCCGCGCCGTCGCCGCCGCCGACCACCACGCCAACAACAACGGCCGCAGTGTCGACCCCGGCATTCAAGAGGCTGACCTCATCTCCGATCAAACTCTCGAATCCCTCGGCTTGGGCCAGAGCATCGACGAATGCGTCAAGCAATACGAAGTCGAACTCGAAGCGATTTCCAGCTTCTTCCGGTAAGAAGAAACGCCCCTCTAAAAGCGCCCCTAAAAAGCGAATGAGGCTACCAGAACCATTTCTGATAGCCTCACTCTTGCATCGAAGGAGAACGTCTTGAGCGCAGTCCCCACTCCCAATTGGTGTACCGTTATGAACTCGTGGAATTGTTCGTCGCAAACCACTTACTTGATGAGATCGGAGTACTGGGGCAAAAGTGCAGGGTACTAAGTAAAGATTCTCCTACCTTTTGGTGCGGGCGCCCCCCAAGTCCTGGGCGGCGGCCAGCGCCTGAACGGCGGCACAGAGCAGCCGCTTTCATATAATGAAGGAACATGTCCATCAGCATCGATACACCGGTTTCCCCCGACGTCATCGCCAAGTACGAACCGGTGATTGGACTCGAAGTACACGTTCAACTCGCCACCAAAACCAAGATTTTCTGCGGCTGCCCGACGGGTTTTGGCGCGCCTCCAAACACCAATGTCTGCCCGGTCTGCCTCGGGTTGCCCGGCGCGTTGCCTGTTCTCAACAAACAGTCGGTGGACTACGCGATCAAAGCGGCTCTCGCGCTGCACTGCACTGTGAATCCGGTATCGATTTTTGCCCGCAAGAACTACTTCTACCCGGACCTGCCGAAGGGCTATCAGATCTCGCAGTACGACAAGCCGCTCGCCGAACACGGCTGGGTCGAAATCAACCTGGACGGCCGGACCAAGCGGATTGGCATCACGCGCATCCACATGGAAGATGACGCAGGCAAGAGCATCCACGACGGGTTTCGCGACTCGGACCGGTACAGCTACGTCGATCTCAACCGCAGCGGCACGCCGCTCATCGAGATCGTGACCGAGCCGGATATCCGTTCTTCGGAGGAAGCCTTCGCATTTCTCACTGAGCTGAAGCAGATTCTGCAGTACCTCGATATCTCCGATTGCGACATGGAAAAAGGCAACCTGCGCGCCGACGCGAACGTTTCGGTCCGTCTGCACGGAGCGGAGAAGTTCGGCACGAAAGCGGAAGTGAAGAACGTCAATTCGTTCCGCTTTCTCAAGCTCGCGCTCGACTATGAGATTCCCCGCCAGGTGGCGATTGTCGAAGGCGGCGGCCGCGTGATGCAGGAATCGCGGCTGTACAATTCCAACACTGGCGAAACTGTAGGCATGCGCAGCAAAGAGCAGGCGCACGACTATCGTTACTTCCCCGAGCCCGACTTGGAACCTCTGCGCATCAGCGAGGAATGGAAAGCTGCGGTGAAGGCGACCATGCCGGAACTCCCCGGCGACAAGCGCGCACGGTTCATGAGCGAATACGGCCTGCGCGAATACGACGCTCAGGTGCTCACGGCCGATCGCATGACGTCGGAGTATTTCGAACGCGTCGCCAAGGCTTGTAGGGACGGCCGCGCGGCCGCCAACTGGGTGCAGGGCGACCTCGCAGCGGCGCTGAAAGAAGCCGGCAAGGAGATCGCGGACTCTCCGGTTTCCGCCGAAAACCTCGGTGAACTGGTTGGCCTCATCACGAGCGGTGAATTGAGTGGCAAACTGGCCAAAGACGTCTTCGCCAAGATGCTCGAAACCGAGGACACGGCGCGGGCGATTGTCGATCGGGAAGGGTTGAAGCAGATTTCGGACAGCGGAGCGCTCGACAAGATCATTGACGAGGTGCTGGCCGCGAACCCCAAGCAGGTCGAACAATACAAGGGTGGCAAGACCCAGGTGATCGGGTTCCTGGTAGGGCAGGTGATGAAGGCCTCCAAAGGCCAGGCGAATCCGGCGGCGGTCAACGAAATGATGAAGGCGAAGCTGGTCTAAGAAGGTTTCGATCCGGGGATTCGTGCTACACCAGATCCATGCGTATAGCCCTTCTTGCAGCCTTTGCCGCGTGTTCCACGTTTGCACAAGACAAAGTCGATTTAGACGTCGTCTACCGGATCAAACAGGAAGCCTTTCGCAATTCAAAAGTGATGGAGCATCTCCATCGCATTAGCGATCAATACGGCCCCAGGCTGACGGCCTCGCCGCAGTTTCAACGCGCCGCCGAGTGGACCATGTCGCAGTTCCGCGAATGGGGTCTGACCAACGTGCACCTCGAACCTTGGGGACCCTTCGGCCGCTCGTGGAGCGCCGATCAATATTCCGTCGAAATGATCGAGCCGGGCTATGCGTTGCTTTCGGCGAAACCCATGGCGTGGGCGGCGCCGACAGCCGGTCCCGTAACCGCTGAGGCGATTCTCGCCCCGTTCGAAACCAAGGAGATGGATCCCAAGAAGATTCATGCCGATATCGACAAGTACATTGCCGAACACAAGGGCAAACTTCGCGGCAAGATCGTCTTGCTCACCAAACCCAAGCCGATCGAACCGTCGACGAATGCCGACTTCCGTAGGCTGACTGACGCTGAGTTGGAAGAGAGAGCAGCGGCGCCGACGCCACGGTTGCGCTACGACCTCAGCCTCAGCAATCTCGTGTATCCGGAAGATCCGGCGATGCAGGAGTCCTTCTTCGACAGCCTGCCGTTTTGGGCGACCATGCGCTTCTACGAACTCCAGGCGGCCGAACAGAACCGCCTGAACCAGTTTTTGAAAGATGAAGGCGTCGTCGCGGCGATTGCGACGGATGGCAGGTCCAGAAGCGGGGTCGTCTTTGCCGAGGCCGCCGGGTCCCATCGCGCGAGCGAGCCGGGCGCGCCGCCCAAGTTTGCGGCGCCCCGCGAGCAATACAATCGCATGGCCCGTTTGATCGAGCACAAGACCGCGGTGCGGCTGCGGCTCAATCTGAGGGTGACAGCGTCGGAAAAAGACGTGGACGCGAGCAACATCATTGCGGAAATCCGCGGAACCACGAAGCCCGATGAAGTGGTGATGATTGGCGCGCACTTCGATTCCTGGCACACGGGGACCGGCGCCACGGACAACGGCACGGGTTCGGTCGTCATGATCGAAACCATGAGGGTGCTAAAGGCGCTGGGCTTGAAGATGGACCGCACGGTGCGCATCGGCCTCTGGAGCGGAGAAGAGCAGGGCATCTATGGGTCGGAACACTACATCCGGCAGCACTTTGGCAATCCGGAAACCATGGAGTTGAAGCCGGAACACGCAAAGCTCAGCGTATACCTCAACCACGACAACGGCATGGGAAAGATCCGCGGCGTCTACCTGCAGGAAAACGAAGCGGCGCGACCGGTCTTCGAATCGTGGATGGCCCCGTTTCGCGATTTTGGCGCCCGCACCATCTCGATTCGCAACACTGGAGGCACCGATCACCTTTCGTTCGATGCGATTGGACTCCCGGGCTTTCAGTTCATCCAGGACCCTGCCGATTACGGGACGAAGACCCACCATTCCGACATCGACACTGTCGATCACGTGCAGGAGGCCGATTTGATGCAGGCCTCCGCGATTGTGTCTACGCTTGTCTATCATGCGGCCAATCGCAAGGACATGTTTCCTCGCAAGCCGCTGCCTCTGCCGTTGCGGAAGTAGTAGTAGTCAATTATTCGCAGCGCAACGCGATGACTGGATCGAGCCTCGCTGCTCTTCTGGCAGGCAGCCAGCAGGCCAGCAAACCGGCAACCAACAACAACGCCGCAACCGAGATGAAGGTCGCCGGATCCGACGGCGAGACGCGGAATAGCAACGACGCCATCAATCTGCATACGCCGAGCGCCGCCGCCAGGCCGATCGCCAGGCCCGCTGCAATCTGGAGCAATCCCCGGCGCATCATCAGTCCGAGAATGTCGTTGCTTTCCGCTCCCATGGCCAGCCGTACCCCGATTTCACGCGTGCGCCGTCCGATCGAATTCGCCACTACGCCATAAATCCCGATCGCCGCCATGCCCATCGCGATGGCGGCAAACGCTGTGAACAAGGCGCCAAAAACGCGCAAGTACCAACGAGTGCGGTTGAAGTACTCAGTCAATGGGTCGACATCCATCAGCGGCAAATCGCCATCCATCTGCTGGACCTCACTCCGCAGCGCCGCGGGCAAGCCCGCCGGAATTCCAGACGATCCGGCAGTCTTGAGCAGGACGTGCATCGTCTGCCAGGCTTCCGACCGGTAGGCGACGAACGCCACCGGCTCCAGCTCGCTCGTGTCGCCTCCCGGGCCGCTCCGCTGCCGGATGTCCGGCGCGATCCCAGCGATCGTCATCCACGGCCGGGCCTTGCCGTCGCCTTCATAGAACCGAAGCTTCTTGCCAATCGGATCCTCGCCTTTGCCGAACAACCGGCTCGCAAACTGCCGGCTCACGATCACCGCTTCTTTGCCCGGCTCGCCGTCCGATTCGGTGAAATCGCGTCCCCGAAGGAGCGGAGTCTCGAGCAGGGCAAAGTATCCCGGCGACACCACGACTACAGAGGCGGCAGGAAGCTGTTGCTGCTGCTTCTTGTCATTCTCGGCAGCCGCCGGAGTGCGGCCGGGGATTTCCACGCGCCATCCCGCGCCTCCGAACCCGGGCGGATCGCTCACATAAGCCGCGGCCACGACGCCCGGAATCGCGCTCACCCGCGGACTCAGCCGGTCGAAGAACTGGCGCCTCTCCTCGGGCTTGCCGTAACGCGTGGCCGGAAGGCCGACACGTGCCGCCAGAATTCGCTGCGCGGGAATGCCGCCATATTCGTTCGCGGCGTTAAGGAAGCTGCGAATCATCAGTCCCGCGCCACTCAACAGCACGACGGCTAGGGCATACTGGAAGACCACGAGCCCGGAAGCCAGGCGTCCACCCGACTTGCCGCCCGAATCGCGCGCGCCTTCTTTGAGCGTTTCGTTGAGATCCACCTTCGACGCAGAAAGCGCAGGCGCTATGCCGAACAGAATGCCTGCGCCGACGCACACCAGCGCAAAGTACATGACAACCACCCAGTCCATCGTGAAATCGATCCAGTAGGGTTTGCCCACATTTGCGACTGCTTTCGAAAATGCTTCCACTCCGAATCGCGCGAGCACGAGTCCAACGAGTCCGCCCGCGACGGACAACGTTACGCTTTCAAAGAGCAATTGGCGCAGCAACCGCCACCTGGAGGCGCCCAATGCCGCGCGCACCGAGATTTCGCGGCGCCGCGCAAGCACGCGGCTCAGCAGCAGATTCGCGACGTTCGCGCAGGCGATCAATAGTACAAAGCCCACGGCGCCGAGCATCAGGAGAAAGACCAGCCGGATTGGGCCGCCATTCATCGCCTGATGGAAGGTCCGTACGCGCAAGCCATGGTCTTTGTGTGAATCCGGAAACTGCTTGGCAAGGCGGGATGCGATGACGTCCAGATCTGCCTGCGCTTCGGCGAGGGGGGCGCCGGGCTTCGTGCGGGACACGATCATGTACTGGCGTTCGCTTCGCGCCTTTGTGGTTGTGGCTGTGGGAGGCTGCGCCGCCATCCAAAGTTTCTCGTTGCTGGGGAACTGGAAACCTTCCGGCATAACGCCTACGATGACCGCGGGTTCCTCATTCACCCGGATCGCCCGGTTGATTACCTGCGGGTCCTGCGCGTAGCGATCTTTCCAAATGTTGTGGCTCAGCAGCACCACTCGTTCCGCGCCCGCCTTGCCATCGGCGTCGTTGAGGACGCGCCCAAGAACGGGCTGCGCTTCGAGCATTTGAAATAGTCCTGGCGTCACGCGCGCGCCACTGTAGCGTTCGGGCGTATTGGTCTTTTCGGTGATTGTCGCAGCGAAGTACGAGAATGCTTCGACGCGCTCGAGCGACCTGGCGTTCTGCCGGATGTCCTCGATATCGAGATACGGGATCGGGAAAAAGTCCCGTCCCTGCGTGGTCTGGCTGGCTCCGGCCATCACCATTCGCTCTCCGCCGGGAAATGGAAGGGGTTTGAAGAGTACGGCGTTGACTAGCGTAAATACGGTCGTGTTGACGCCGATGCCAAGCGCAATCGTGATGATGATCGTTGCGGAAAACCAAGGATGTTGCCGAATCAGGCGCAGCGCGTACCGCAAGTCGTTCGTCCAGCTCATATCTCGTGAATACGGTGTCCGCGGTCGTCTTGTTCCCACAAATGCCGAGGTTCGGACACGCGCGGGATATACTGCAAAAACGATGATCACTCGCAGAGCTGCGGCTTCCTCGCTCGTCGCAATGGCTGCGGGCGCGGTGGCCGGCGCCCAAAGCAGGCAGCGGCAGCCGAACATCCTCTGGATCACTTGCGAGGACATCGGCCCTCACTTGCACGCTTGCGGCGACGAATACTCTGTCACCCCAAACCTCGACAAGCTGTGCAGCCGCGGCGTGACCTACCGCAACGCCTGGTCAAACGCGCCGGTGTGCGCCCCCGCCCGCACCACGATCATCAGTGGACTCTATCCCACCAGCACCGGATCTGAGCACATGCGCTCCATGACGCGGTTGCCAGCCGATTGGAAGATGTTTCCTGGCTACATGCGCGACGCCGGTTACTACTGCACGAACAACTCGAAGGAAGACTACAACCTCGAAAAGCCGGGAGGCTCGTGGGACGATTCCTCGAACAAGGCCCACTGGCGCAACCGTCCTGCCGGCAAGCCGTTCTTTTCGGTGTTCAACCTGATGATCACGCACGAAGGCCAGATCCGCACGCGTCCGCATACCTTTGTGCACGATCCGGCCAAAGCCCGCGTGCCGGCGTATCATCCCGACACTCCCGAGGTCCGGCTGGATTGGGCGCAATACTACGACAACATCACCACCATGGACGCCGAGGCTGGCCGCATTCTTGCGGATCTCGAGAAGGATGGACTTGCGGGCGACACTATTATCATCTTCTTCGGCGACCACGGTTCCGGTATGCCGCGCAACAAACGCTGGCCGTACAACTGCGGACTCAACGTCTCGATCGTTGCCGCGTTCCCTTCCAAGTTTCGGCATCTTGCGCCGAAGGATTACTCCGAGGGCACGCTTTCCAATCGGCTCGTGAGCTTCGTCGATCTCGCGCCGTCGATGCTCAGCCTCGCCGGGGTCAAGCCTCCGGACTTCTACCAAGGGCAGGCGTTCATGGGGCCGCATGAGGCGCCGGATCGGACCTATGCCTTCGGGTTCCGCGGCCGCATGGACGAGCGATACGACTGTGTTCGCACGGTTCGCGACTCGCGTTATGTGTATGTCCGCAACTACATGCCCCACAAGATCTACGGCCAGCACCTCGCGTACATGTGGGAGACGCCAACCACTCGCGTCTGGGAACGGTTGTATTTTGCCGGCAAACTCAACGCCGCGCAGCGCCAGTTCTGGGAGCCGAAGCCGCCCGAGGAACTGTACGATCTCCAGAACGATCGCGACGAGGTGCACAACCTTGCCGCGTCGCCTGCGCACAAGGACATCATGGCCCGATTCCGCAAGGTCCACCGCGATCATGAGTTGAAGATCCGCGATATCGGGCTGCTGCCCGAGGCTGAGATCCATTCGCGGGCGGGCGGTGGAGCGCCCTATGATGTGGGACACATCCCGAAGACTTATCCCGTCGAGCGCGTCCTCGCCGCGGCCGAAGCCGCCGCTTCGCTGCAGGAGTTCGACGAACCTCACCTCGCCATCGCGAGAAAGGACTCCGACGCCGGAGTCCGGTACTGGGGCGTCATGGGGCTCCTCATGCGCAAGAAACCTGCCCCGGTCGCATTTCTGGAGGATCCATCGCCTTCAGTCTGCATCGCGGCCGCTGAATCGCTCTGCGCATTCGGTAAGGAATCCGATTTGAAACCCGCCATGGATCGGCTCGTCGCACTCGCCGATGCGGCGAAGAATGGCCCATTTGTGGCTATGCAGGCGCTAGCTGCAATCGATACCGTTGGGAAACGCGCCATGCCATGGAAGTCCGCCATCGCTGCGCTTCCCAAAGAAGCTCCTGCCGCCGACGCGAGAGTGCGATCCGAGTACATCCAGCGGCTGCAGGAGCACATTGCAGAAACCCTCACACGATCATGAAGCGCTTTTACATCGTCACCCGGGACCTTCATCTGTATCTGGGACTCTTCATCGCCCCGTTTGTAGTCTTGTTCAGCATAAGTGTCTTCTTCCTGGTCCACGCCTGGCTGCCGGGCAAAACCGTGGAAGATCCACACCGCTCCGTCCAGAACGTGCAGACGCCCGCGAACCTCGAATCGCTGGACGGCCGCGCCCGCGTGGACGCGTTGCAGCTAACGGTGATGCCGTCCCTCGGCGTCAAAGGCGAAATCGGGTATGTTCGCTACATCCCGAAAGAACGCCGCATGGTGTTTCCTGTCGGCGTTCCAGGACGTGAGACGATGGTGGACCTCGACCTCGCCACCCGCGCCGCCAAGCTCGAGCAGAAGGATTCCGGCGTCTGGGACGGCCTCGTTACACTGCACAAGTCGCCCGGTCAGCACAATGTCGCCATCAAGATGAACTGGTTCCCCATGCTCGTCTGGAGCTGGTTCGCCGACGCGACTGTTTACCTGCTCTTCTTCATTTCCATCAGCGGCATTTACTTGTGGCTCGCGCTGCGCGCCGAGCGCGTCATCGGACTCGTGCTTCTTGCTGCTGGCGCGCTGTCGTTCCTGGGGATTGTTTATGCCATCATCCGCTGAATTCTCACGCGTCGCCGCGGTTTGGAACCGCCGGCTGCACTACTACATCGGCCTGTATTTGCTGTTCTTCCTCTGGCTGTTTTGCTTCACCGGATTGATTCTGAATCATCCGCAGTGGACCTTCGCCGAGTTCTGGCCGCAGCGCGTGCAGACCACCTATAGCAGGCCTATTCAAGCGGCGCCCCCGCCAGGAAACGATCTGGTGCAGGCGCGCGACGTCATGCGGCAACTCGGCATCGAAGGTGAGATTGAATGGACGAAGACCCGCGGCAATAGCAGTCAAATGGAGTTCCGCGTTACGCGCCCTGGCAGGGTGATCGACATCGCCGCGGACTTCGGCAAAAGCGCTGTGTCCGTCCAGCAACTGCAGTACAACGGATGGGGAATCGCGAGGCTGCTGCATACGTTCACAGGGGTTCGCTTCGCGGATGCGAGGAATACGCGTGACTGGAGCCTCACCACGCTGTGGGTTTTTTGCATGGATGCACTCGCGGCGGGTCTGATTTTGATGGTTCTCAGCAGCCTCTGGCTGTGGTGGAACCTGCCGCACAAGCGCACTTTTGGTTGGCTTGCCCTCGCTATTGGGGTTCTGACTGGCGGACTCTTTGTATTCGGCTTGCGCTGGATTGGTTGACCGCCGCGGCCGCAAGCAACTGTTCGCGGACCCTCACCACTTCGCCTGCCACCATGACCGCAGGATTGGCGACCTCGACTTCGCCGTTGGCGATCTCCCGCAAGGTGGTCACTACGACCCGCTCCCGGTCAGTGGAGCCTCGTTCGACAAAGGCGACGGGTTGCGTGGCCGGACGTCCATGACGGATCAACTCAGTTGCGATCGCAACCCGCGTGGCAACGCCCATCAAAATCACGAGCGTATCGACGCGGGCGTACTTGCTCCAATCCACTTCGTTGCCTTCATGCCGGAGGTGTCCGGTAATGACTGCGAATCCGTCGGCGACGCCGCGATAGGTGACTGGGACTCCTGCGAGCCCGGGAACCGCGACTGCGGAACTGATGCCGGGTACGATTTCGACCTCGATTCCAGCTTCGCGCAAGCGCTGCCATTCTTCCGCGCCGCGCCCGAAGACCAGCGGATCGCCGCCTTTGAGACGCACGACGCGCTTGCCGGACTTGGCGTAGTCGATGAGCATGCGAAAGATGAATTCCTGAATTTCTTCCTGCTGGCCCTGGACCTTGCCGGCGTAGAGGAGTTCCGCAGCGGGGTTGGCCATGGCAAGGATCGCATCGCTGACCAGACGGTCATGGATGACGACCTCGGCAGATTCCAGGGCACGAACCGCTTTAACGGTCAACAACTCCGGATCGCCAGGACCGGCGCCAACCAACCATACCTTGCCTGAAGCAGCGCCAGAACCCTTGCTGAAATGACCGTCAGTTGAATACATACAATCTCTATTGACAATTATAGTATGAGGCTAGGTTCGGTAGGAGGGATCCTTCTTATCCATCAGGCGCATCAATGCGGTGAACTCGGGGTTGGGGTTGCGGCTGTAGCCTTTGTCGCCTTCGGCGGACAGGAAGTCGTCGCTCAACTCGGCGCTAAGCTCGCAGACTTTGCGGGTCGGCACGACTAGCTTCGAGCCCGTCGCCTGAGCGGCAAGTTGGATTTCGCAGGCTCGCTGCAGCCGGTACATGCGAACGAACGCTTGAGCGACGGTTTGGCCGCAGGTCAGCAGTCCGTGGTTGCGGAGGATTAGAACGTTCTTATCCCCGAGGTTCGCGGCGAGGCGTTCACGCTCGCTGGTATCCAGGCTGGGGCCCTCAAAGTCGTGATAGGCGACCCGCTCGAAATAACCGAGCGCGTACATGCTGATGGGCAGGAGTCCGGATTCGAGGGCGGCGACAGCCATTCCTGCGACGCTGTGCGTATGCATCACGCAGCGTGCGTCGGGGCGGGTCATGTGAACGGCGCTGTGGATGACAAATCCAGCTGGATTGATCTCCTGTTGTTGGTTGCCGATGATATTGCCGTGCAGGTCCACTTTGACGAGGTTCGAGGCACGCACCTCATCGAAACGAAACCCATAGGGGTTGATGAGAAAGTGGTGCTCGGGCCCGGGGACGCGAACCGTGGTGTGGGTCCAGATGAGTTCGGACCAGCCCATGTGATCGATCATCCGGTACGCGGCTGCGAGTTGAACGCGGAGGTCCCACTCGTCGGCGGTAGTTTCGGGGATATTGCGTTGTTCAAGCGTGGGCGCCTCGGTCATAGAGCTCCTCTTGTTTTACTATCGATATGTCTTTTCCGAACGAATCAGAATCCTAACGACAGTGAAGGTTTTCTCCTTTTGATTGGCATGGAACAGCAATCGGTAATCGCCAATCCGGCGGCGATAGATTCCGGTCCAATCTTTGCCATGAAGCGGCTTCACGTCTCCCTGGAAAGGGTCACCGGATTCCATTTGATCGATTGTCTGGGCAATGCGCTTCTGGATCTGTTTCGGCAACTCCGCGAGATCCTCTTGCGCGTCGGCAGAGAGATCACAAACCCATTTCATTCTTCACTTGAGACCAGGATTTTGTCTTGCCCTGCTTGATCTGCTTGAGCGCATGCTTGACCTTGTTGCCTTCTTCGTCCGTCAGAGTGTCATCTGCATCGACAAGCTTCTTTGGTTGCACTAGAACGCCGTTTCCGATACGCGAGAAGGCCACGAAATCACCTTCGCGCATCCGAAGAGTGTCGAACAACTCTCTGGGGATGACGACCTGTCGCCGTTGGCCGACTCGTCCGATTCGTTCCTGAGTCACCGCCGTTGTCTTCCGTGCCATAACTTCAGATTATCTGACGGTCAGAATCTGTCAAGGGGCTCTTGGTTTGGAACGGAGTGGACCAAGCCTGCTGTAACGTTCGCACCTGTAGTTTGTTACGACGCTCTGGCGGCAGTCCGATACCGCTTCGGCGCAACCCCAGTAACTCGTTTGAAGGCGTTGTGGAACGCGCTTTCCGAGGTATAGCCCAGCGATTCGCGAAAGGAAAATCAGATGTGGACCGTATTCGCCGCTGGCGTAGTGATTGGCTTGGCGGTGGTTGTTTGGAATCAGGCTCTTCGCTGGCTCAATGAACCGAGCGATTGGAAGGTGTGGGCCGGTTATTTGACGATTGCCGGCATGGTTTCGCTGGCTGCTGGAGGCTTGCGCTGGCTCCTGCGCCGGTCCGGCAAGTCGATTGTGATGATGATGGCCGCCGGCGCCTTGACAGGATGCGCCTACAAGACGGTGCCTCCGGGACACGTGGGCATTCGGGTGGAAATGACGGGCGCGGAACGCGGCGTGCAGAACATCCCCTTGCAGACCGGACGCGTCTGGTACAACCCGATCAATGAAACCGTGCTCGACTATCCGACGTTTGTGCAGCGCGCGATCTGGACGCGTTCTTCCACCGAGGGTAGCGTCAACAATGACGAGATCAGCTTTCAATCGAAAGAAGGCCTGCATTTCACGGCGGACGTCGCTGTGTCGTACCAGTTGCTGAGGGACAAGGTTCCGCACTTTTACGTGCAGTTCCGCAACGATAACGTGAGCGCGTTTACTCATGGTTTCTTGCGCGATGGCGTGCGAAACGCAGTTGGCAAGATCGCCGCCGATTATACGGCTGAGGAGATTAACGGCGTGAAGCAATCGGAGATCACCGAGAGGGCGATGGGTATTGTCTCGACCAAACTCGCGCAGATCGGCGTTGAGGTCGTGCAGTTGGGCTTTACCTCTCCTCCTCGTCCGCCGGAAGAGGTCGCATTTGCGATCAAATCCAAGATCGCCGCGATACAACGCGCGGAGCAGGCCGAGAACGAACGGCGGCAAGCCGTGGCGGAAGGCGAGAAGACTGTGGCGTTGGCGCTGGCCACGGCGCGCGCCAACGATTCGATCAACCGCAGCATCACTCCGCAGTTGGTGCAGTGGAGGCAACTCGACATCCTCAGCGCGAAGTGGGATGGCAAGTTTCCCCAGGTGCAGGGTGGAACCGGCAATCCCATGCTGATGCTGCAGCCGCGATAAGATGCCGCATATATGGTGACCAAAGCCGACGTCTACCGCTTTATGGCGGATCCGCGCAACAACCTGGCGGTGCTTGGCAGTTGCGATGCGAAGGGCCGCCCGCAAGGCGCGCTCGTCGGGATCGGTGTGACGGAGGATCTGGAGATCATCTTCGATACCGTCAAGAGCAGCCGGAAGTACGCGAACCTGATCGCGAATCCGCGCTGCTCTTTCGTGTGCGGGGTCGCGGGCGATGCAACGGTGCAGTTTGAAGGCGAAGCGCGCGAAGTGCCTCCGGATTCGGAACTCGTGACGCGCGCCTACTACACTGCGTTTCCCGATGGACCGGCGCGGTTGAGCTGGCCAGGCATTACGTACTTCGCGGTAAAGCCGGACTGGGTTCGTTACAGCGACTATGGCGAAACGCCGGCGGTCATCGAAGTGATTCCGATTCTGAAATAATCAGCAGCATGAAGTTTGCTTTGCTTGCATTGCTGCTACCTCTTGGTGTTTTCGCACTGAACGATCCGGTAACGATTTCGACCGGGAGGATTTCGGGTGCGCCCGGACGTGACCCGTCCATACAGGTTTTCAAAGGAATTCCATACGCCAAGCCTCCGGTAGAAGCGATGCGCTGGAAAGCGCCGCAACTACCGGCCTCGTGGGAAGGCGTGCGCGCGGCCACGGCCTTTGGCCACGATTGCATGCAACTGCCGTATCCGCAGAGTTCGTTGTACTATCAGCCGCCCAAGCCCATGAGCGAGGATTGTTTGTATTTGAATGTTTGGACGGGCGCCAAGTCAGCGAACGAAAAGCGGCCCGTGATGGTGTGGATCCACGGCGGCGCATACACGCGAGGTTCGGGCGCCACGCCTACTTACGACGGCGAGAACTTCGCGAGTAAGGGCGTCGTGCTGGTCACAGTGAACTACCGCCTCGGCGTATTTGGATTTCTCTCGCATCCGGAACTCACAAAAGAGAGCGACGTGAAATCCTCCGGCAACTACGGGCTGCTCGACATGGTTAAGGCGCTCGAATGGGTGAAGCAGAACATCGCGGCATTTGGCGGAGATCCGCAGCGAGTCACGGTATTCGGTGAGTCGGCCGGCTCGTCGGCTGTGAACTACCTGCAGGCGTCTCCTTTGGCGAAAGGTCTGTTTCATCGTGTGATCGGCCAAAGCGGCGCCAACTTTGGCAATCGCGTGGTGTCGCTGCAGGCCAACGAAAAAGAAGGTTTGAAGCTCGGGGAATCGATTGCGGAACTGCGGGCAAAACCCGCGTCCGAACTGGTGAAGGCTGCGGGCAGCTTCCGCCCGGCGGTGGATAAGTGGTTTCTGCCGGAAGATGTAAGCGCGATCTTCGCCAAGGGCCATCACAACGATGTTCCAGTGCTTGCCGGCTACAACCAGGATGAAGGAACCACTCTCGCCCCTTGGACCGGCAACGCACAGTACTTCACCGGGATGCTGAAACAGAGGTACGGCGTCTACGCGGATGAGCTGTTGAAACTGTATCCGGCGGGCGACGACGAAGAAGCGGCGCGTTCCTACTATGCGAGCTTCCGCGACCAGGGAATGGGCTGGCAGATGCGGACGTGGGTCCGCGCCGTGAAGGCCGGAAAGTCACCGGCGTATCTGTATTATTTCAAGCGCGTTCCGCCCGGACCCGAATTCAAGAAATACGGCGCGTTTCATGCGGCGGAGATCCAATATGCCTTCGGCAACCTGAACCCGCGGCGCACGTGGGACGAAGCGGACCGCGAACTGTCGGCGGCGATGGCGGACTATTGGGTCAACTTCGCCACGACGGGAGATCCAAACCGCAAAGGGCTCAGTGTCTGGCCCAAGTATGAGGCTCGCAAAGACGAGTCGATGGTGTTCGGCGACAAGGTGGAAGTGCAGACCGGCGTCAACAAGAAAGCGCTGGATCTGCTCGACCGCATGGCGGCGACGGCGGTCAAGAACTAAGAGCGAATCCATCCGGGACCGGCCGCATCCAACGAAAAGTACATGCTCACCGTTCTGGAAGAAAACGACGGCCGTTCGACCAACCTTCTTGATCCCGTGCAGCCCTGGGATCATGCGCGAGGTCCCGAAGACGCGCCATTCACGCTGGTGGAATACGGCGATTACGAATGCCCCGATTGCGGGCGCCTGTTTGAAACACTGCATGCCCTGCAAGTGGGCGAAGCCGCGTCGATACTGCGCCTGGTGTACCGGCACTATCCGTTTTCCGGCGCCCATAAGCATGCCCAAATGGCGGCAGAGGCCGCTGAGGCGGCCGGCGTGCAAGGCAGGTTCTGGGAAATGCACGACCTGCTTTTTCGAAATCAGGCTCGCCTGGAACTGAAGCATCTGGTGGGATATGCTGAACAACTGCAACTCGACGCCGAACGGTTCAGGACGGAATTGAAGAGCCAGACGTATCAGGAGCGGGTGCGAAAGAACTTCATCGCGGGAGTCAAGAACGGCGTCAATGGCACGCCGGGGCTGTTTCTGAACGGGGTTCGCCAACAGGGCGCCTTTGACGAGCAACAGGTTCGTGGCTTGTTGGGATTGTAAGTTGCTATCCTGATCGCGGCGGCTGCGGAGTGGATGCTCCAAGCCTGGAGTTGCCTTGGACGGCTTCGCCCGGTTCAGGCAGCAGCCTCCTCGGGGTTACCCCGTGGGATCGTGTAGAGCTGGCATTTCGTCGCGCGTGCCTGCCGACCCTGCGCTTCACGCAGAGGTGCACGCGCAAGGTGAGACTTGTTGGAGCACTCCGCAGCAGCCGCATCCATTTCGTCGGTTCCCGATCTCGCGCGATGGCTCGATGTGTCGCCTGGGGAGTTGGACTGGTTCGCGAACCGCAAAGCAATCGGCTCCAGCGAGGCGCTGCGGCATTACCGCTATACGATCCTGGCCAAGCGTCAGGGCAGCAATAACCTGCGTCTCATCGAGTCTCCGAAGCCCAGACTGAAGCACATCCAACGGCGAATTCTTGCGGAGATTCTCGATTGCATCCCCGCGCACGGGGCCGCGCATGGATTTCGGCGCAACCGTTCCATTCAGACGTTTGCCGCGCCGCACGCGGGCCGGCGCATTGTGCTGAAGATGGACCTGCGGGATTTCTTTCCTTCGATCGGCGGACCTCGCATCGACGGGCTGTTTCGCGTGGCGGGTTATCCCGCTCCGGTGGCTCGCGCGCTCGGGGGCATTTGCACGAATGCGGTCCCACGCGACATTTGGCGCGGGCTACCGGAGAGTCACGAAGCCGCCCAGCTCTATTCGAGTTCCCACCTGCCGCAGGGCGCACCGACCTCGCCTTCACTAGCAAATCTGTGCGCCTACCATGCCGATTGCCGGCTCGCGGGCTTGGCCGCGGCGGCGGGAGCGGTTTACACGCGGTATGCCGACGATCTGGCCTTCTCGTCGGACGCGGACGAGTTCGCGCGTTCGGTGGAACGGTTTTCCACGCATGTTGCAGTGATTCTCGAAGAAGAGGGATTTCACGTGCACCATCGCAAGACCCGCATCATGCGCCAGGGCGCGCGCCAGCATCTGGCGGGACTGGTGGTGAACCGCAAGGTGAACGTTTACCGTGCGGATTTCGACGAGTTGAAAGCGATCCTCACCAACTGCTTGCGCCATGGGCCGGCGAGCCAGAACCGCGAGGGGCATGCCGAGTTCCGCGCGCATCTCGAGGGGCGCGTGGGGTTCATCGAATCAGTGCATGCCGCACGGGGCGCCAAGCTGCGGCTGCTTTTCGAAGGCATTCATTGGGAAGCCACACGCTATAATCGAGACGTTTGACCCGCCGCCTTTTGCGCTCTGCCGCCGCCGCTCCGTTGATGCTTGTGTTCATCGTGACCGGCGCTTTCTGGAAACTGCTCACCAAACAGTACACGTGGCTCGATCATCCGGACATGGCGAATCAGGTGCTTCCGTGGCTGCAGTTTCAGGCGACGGCGTGGAAGCGCGGCGAATGGTTCCCGCTTTGGGATCCGCACGTCTGGGGCGGACAGCCGCTCGTCGGGCAATTGCAGCCCGGCGCTGCGTACCCATTCAACTGGATCCTCTTTCTGCTGCCGTTTCGCGATGGCCATATCGACCCGATGTGGCTGCATCTATACTTCATCGTTGATCACGTTCTTGCGGCGCTGTTCTGTTACTGGCTGTGCCGCGACCTTCGGCGGAGCCGCTTCGCCAGCGTGCTGGCCGGCTCGATTTTCGCGCTGACCGGCGTTGTGGGCGCCCTAGGCTGGCCGCAAATGTTGCATGGCGCGATCTGGATTCCATTGGTGTTGCTGTTCTTCTTTCGCTCAGAGCGGGGCGAGCGTCCAGTTGCGAACGCGGCATTATCTGGAGCTTTTCTTGGGCTATCGCTCCTCAGTGGACATCACCAGATTCCGACGTTCACGTGCCTGTTGTTGGGAATTCTGTGGCTCGTCCGGTTGCGTCGTGCGCTGGCGCCTGCGGCCACCTTCGGGACCTGCGCCTTTCTGGTGAGCGCCCTGCAGATTCTGCCCGCACATGAATATGGCAGGCACGCGGTTCGCTTCGTCGGGACAAGGAACGGCGTGTACTGGGGACAATCAGTGCCGTACCAGATCCACCAGGATCTCGAACATTCGCTGTTTCCGTCGGGCTTGCTCGGCCTCGTGATTCCGAATGCGGGTTCGCACGATGCGTTTGTCGGGCTTGCGGCGCTTGCGCTTGCGCTCCTGGGATTTGCCGCGTGTTTTCGCAAGCCCGAGGTTCAGCGGATGGGCGCGATCGCGCTGGGCGCGCTGGTGTTTGCGCTCGGCGGGTTCTCGCTTTTTCACGGCGTCGCGTATCTGCTCGTGCCTATGGTCGAGAAAGCGCGAACTCCGGCCATGGCGCTCGTGCTGGCGCAATTGGCCATTGCGATTCTCGCAGCATTCGGGCTCGACGCGTGCCGGACGCGAGCCTGGTCCCGCTGGTGGATTCCGGGGCTGGCTGTCGCGGGATTGCTGCCATGGCTGGCGCTGCCGGTCCTGACCGTCGTGCGCGCCCAGACGGAACTCGAATACGAACGCCTGGCTGTATTTGGCCTCGTGGCGCTGGCGCTGGCGGCGATCTTGTATGGATGGCGACGGCGAAATGTTTCGCGGGCCGCCGCGATGTCATTCGTACTTCTGCTCGCGCTTTTTGAAACCGGCTCTGTCACTGGCCGGAATTTCCAGACGCGTGGCCGCACAGGCAGCTTCTTACGGGCGCCGGAACAGAATCGCGACATTGTCGAATTTCTGCGCCGCGAAGGCGCCTCTGAAACGCGACTCGAGGTGGACACCGACGCCGTGCCCTACAACATCGGCGATTGGGACGAGTTCGATCAATTCCAGGGTTACCTCGGGGGTCTAACGTCGAACCTGATCCCGTTCGGCGCCGAGAATCCCGCTACCGCCGTGATCTCGCCCAAGCTCTTCGCGCTTGGGTTCTATTTGGGCAAAACCCCGGCGCGCCCTTCCCAGCAGGAAGTCTTTCGCGGGCAATCGGGCGTGAACGTTTATCGCAATCCCGAGGCTTTTCCGCGCCTGTGGACCGTGCACGGCTCGGGGCCGCTGGACGCCTTGCGCATTTCGAACCTGCGTGAAACCGTGGCGCTGGCTGGCGAACTGCCGGCGCTAGAAACCTGCGCCGCGCGCGAAGACAAGGTCCGGTGGCTCCAGCGGCGCAGCGGACGTCTCGAGGTGGAAGCTGCGATGGCGTGCACCGGGATGGTGGTGTTGAGCGAAACTTACTTTCCTGGATGGGAAGCCAAGGTCGATGGCAAGCCGGCGCGGATCTATGAGGCGTACGGTGTGCTGCGCGGTGTGATCGCGCCCGGCGGCGTTCACAGGATTGCGATGGAATATCGCCCGAAGTCGGTTTTCATTGGCGGGTTGCTGACCGCGCTGGGACTGGCCGGCGCGCTGGCCGCGGTTTACTCGCTCCGCCTGGCGCGGTAGACCGTCGTGGTGGGATTGTAGTTTCGCCAATCAAACCAGTAATCCTTCACGACGGCGACGGGTTCGAGGCAGTGGCCCTTCGAGGGTCCTGCGACGGCGCAGCCCTGAAAGTTCCACTCGCTTCCAGTCGCCTCATCCATCATCAGAACATCCGGTTTATCGATGAGGCGGTAGAAGTCGGGAAAAGTTTCGATGCCTGGAATCCGGTCGCGGAAGACTCGCACGGATTGCTTGTCTGGCCCGGCGATGAGCAGTACAGGTTCGCTTCCCACATGGTCTTTGATGAGCTTCTGTTCGAGCACTTCGTCGTACAGAAACGCGCGGCTCGCTCCGAAGGCCCGAACGCCGAGCATCAGATCCCGGTCTTTGTAGCCGGAGCCTGCGAAGCCAATCACTGTGGGCGTCTTCTTCATGCGGACATCCCAGTCCTTCTTCGCGTAGTTGGCGACGTCCTTCGCGACATCGTTGAGCACGGTTCCCTGCGGCGATTCCGCCTTCCAAAGCGCGAACGTCAACTCATCGGAATGTACGAGCGTCAGTTGCTTCCCCTTCATCGGGCCCGAAATCGCGAGTCCGCTGATCTGCTGCCAATAAGTCCCCGTCTGGTCATCCCGCATGATGAAGTTCTGGTTGTTGATGCCAGCCAGACGAAATGTCAGCTTGACGCCGCCAACTTCGCGATTCCACACCAGACCGGTGTGACAGAGCGTTCAATAGGTGGTGACGACTGCCCGGCCGCCTACCTCGTCGTTGACGATGTGATGATACGCAATCGCGCGAATCGGGTAGGCTCGCGAATGGCCGCCGATGCGGATGGCGAGCACCTTGTCGTCGGCATCCAGCTTGACGTCCGAAGCCGCCGCGAACTTCGGCTGGTTGACTGGGTGAAACATCAATTCGAAATGATTGATCTGCGCTACAGCCGCGAGCGCGCAGACCAGCACGGCGATGGATGTCACTGCGATCATGCGACGGCCTCGTCCGCGCCAATAAGAGAGCAGTGCGGCGAGAGCGGCAAGGGCGGAAATCACCGTTACTGCGGCCTTGTACTGCGAGAGCCACAAAGCTGCCGCAAGCTCGTCCGCGCCTTGCGCACGGAAGGGGCGGATCACGAAGACCGGATAACCGGCAAAGATCAAAGAGACAACCAGGCACAACGCGAGAAGCAGAAGAGTCCCGCGTGAGGAGGTGTGACTCGGCTGGCTGGTCCCTGGAGGATTCACTCAACGTCAGGATAGCCAGTCCGCGCACCGCCGGACAATAGCTGGAACCAATTAGCGTCAAAAGAAGAAAACCAAGTCCCCGGCGAACATCAACTGGCTCCTGCGCGTGCCGCCGTCGTAGGCGCGCGCGTCGTAGGCGTGTTCCCAGCGCAGTTCGGGGCGGAACAGCATCGTCGAACCCACCCAGTGGTTCCACCCGAAACCGTGTTCCGAATACCTCGTGCGGATGCCGGTTCTTTGGCCGCGGATGTCGTTGAAGAATTCATTGCGCCATGTGATGAAGTCGCGCTTGCCGAACTGCCGGTTGGTGTAATTGAGCATCGCCCAATCCGGCGCGAAACAGGTCACTTCATAGGCGTTGCGGCAAACGGCGCCGTTCGCATTGATTTGAATTTGCGCCGCCCCGGCCGGGTTGTTTATGTTCGGAGTATGCCGTTCGTATTGATACCAGCCCTCGGTCGCTGTGTGCCAGTTCTTGTTGATCTTGTGGTACCAGGTCGCGTAGTAAGCCGATAAATTGTTGTATGCGTACTTGCCATCGTTCAGGGAGTTGGCGCAGAGATAGATATTGTCGCCGCCGTCTTTCCAGGTGTAGGCGACACACGCGTTTCCCGTCCAGCGCGCATCCTGCTTCCATGGGGCCACATCGCAGCCCGGCGAAACGCCGCCCTGCACCGTCCAGCGATTGTTCAGTTTGATGGTCGCGTTGGCGCCGGTCTGCGTGTAGCAATCGTAGGTGTACAACAGCGAATGAGTGAAGGTGTAGTTGTTCGGCGCCAGTTGCGCTTCGATGTCGGGCAGCGAAATGTAGCGGCCGATGCGGACATTCATTCCCTGCGCAACCTGCGGGAAATAGAGATCGACGTAGAACATCACGGGGTCATAGCCACGCGGGTTGCCGATGGTTCCATCCGCATTCGTCTTCAGTAGCTGCTTGCTGAAATAACCTTTTGCGGTCGTAAACCGGTAGTCGGTTCCATAGAGGTTAGTGAACCTGAACCCCCAGTCGAAATGATCGGTCTGTACGGTATCGGGTTGGCGTTCGATGTACACCGCGGCCTGGCTGAGCTGAATCGAGTTGGGCGTCTGCGCATAGGCCGCGGGTGCGTTCGCGTACCTGCCGTTCGACCGGCTGCTGGTGCTGAAATTCATTCCGAGGTTGGCCCAACCGTAAATCGCGATGCGGCTCTTCTTCCACCAGTCGCCATACGAGCTGTCGTACAGGGCCGACATCAACGGCGTCGAGATCGTGAACGGCTGGCCGATGGTGACGGTTCCGCCGATGGGCCACGCTGAAAACGGATAGGGAGGCGTAGACTCCGGCGCCGCATAACCGCGAAAGGGCGCATCGTCGGGCGCTGACGGCGAGCTATCGGTGGGCAGTGGCGAGGGATGCCAGTCGGCCCAGTATGTCCTGCCAAGCCGTAGCCAGAAGTT